>WNGA01002230.1_pt1 | contig 62475 bp, 47 predicted proteins | sample 5400061 | NCBI WGS metagenome assembly WNGA01 (sample SAMN13153366, study PRJNA577476) | soil metagenome | isolation source: 100 cm soil or saprolite under grassland replicate 2 | place: USA:California | collected 2016-06-15
GCCGCAGATGGCCGCAGATAGCCGCAGATGGCCGCAGATAGCCGCAGATGGCCGCAGATAACCGCAGATGGTCGCAGATGGCCGCAGATAACCGCAGATAGCCGCAGATAGCCGCAGATGGTCGCAGATGAACCCGAGAAGCCTCGGAGGGTGAAGTCGGTGCTCGACACTAAGGTGTCCACCATGCCGTCGTCAGCGCCTCGTGCTTGACGTTTGACTGAACGAGCAGCGCGTAGAAGGCAGGCGAGAGTTGAGGTCTGCGCATGTCCTCGGCGATTGCTTTCGCGAGCACGCGGCGATATTCAGTCGTTTGCAGATCTCTGGGATCGACCGTCCGGCGGACCAGCACCGGCCACGTGATCCACCGAAGATGAAGCGCGTTGCAGGCTGATCCCCCGAGCCGCACGAGCAGACGCTGCGAGCAGTCGCAAATAGCGTTGTGATCGGCGTCAGCCTTCGCGGGGTGTATTGCCGGTACCCGTGCCATAAATAGAGCCACAGGCACGCGGCCGAGGGGAGCAGGTGGATCTGCAGCAGTGGCCGTCCGGCGCGATGCGCGTACGCGTGCACGTGCTCGAAGACGCGCATGTCGTTCGTAACATGCTCCATTGCCGACTGGCTCACGATCACATTGGTGTCAGCGGGCATTAGCCGATCGATGTCTTCGATGTTGCCCGCGTGGAACTCAACAGACGATCGATTGGACACGAGCCGCGGCCAATCGCGATGCGCCTCGAGATCGACGCCGACGTAGCGCACGATTCGGCCTTCGCTCCACCGCGGAAGTCGTTCGCCGTACTGCCCCGACCCACAGCCGAGATCCAGCACATGCAGCGGCCCGAGCTCGCGCACCATGCGCTGCCACGGCAGATGCATCCAGAACAGGTCCGAGAGTGCGCGCGACGGGCTTGGCGTGCCGGGGAGCTCGTCCAACCGTTCGAGAGCCATGGCGCAGTGAAAATCGACGATGGTCAACTCGGAATCGACGTGAGAGTAAGGCAAACGATTGCGACGAGCGTTGAGCAACAGATAAGCGACGCGTTGCGCCGGACCAAGGTGTCCGTCTCCGTTCAACAGATGCCGTCGCGCCGTCGCGGCCGCGACGTCTGCGGCGTCGGCGGAAGGGGTCAGTGACACAGCGTGTCGAACGCAAACCCGCGGGAGCGCAGCGATGGGACGAGCCGCCGGACAGTCTCTGCGGCGTGCCGCCGGTCCGCTCGCGGGTTGACGTGATGCCCATCGTGAATCACGATCACATCGCCGGCCGATGCGTTCTGCGCCAGCCGCGCGGCCACGCGATCCGCATCCGGACGCTGCCACCAGTTCCAGTCCCACATCCCCCAGCTCCATCCCGCCAGGCGATAGCCCGCTTTCGCGAGTCCTTCATACATCGTCTCGCTGCGCCACCCGGCGTGCGGGCGGAACAGGCGGCACGGTTCGCGTCCCGTAATGCCCGCGATATGCGCGGCTGCTCCATCGAGTGTCTTCACTAGCTCGTCAGGCGGCAGGATCATCGGCAGACGTGTCCTCGTATGAATGCCGATTGCGTGGCGCTCGTCTGAAATGCGCCGAACGATGGCTGCAGTTTCGGATGTGATGTGCTCGTCGATGAGAAAAAACGTCGCACGCACACCGGTCTCGTCCAGGGCGTCGAGCAGCGGCGGCGTCCAATACGGATTCGGGCCATCGTCGAACGTCAGATACAGCGTTGGCGGTGCGCCGGCTGGCTGCTTCACGTGCCAGATCGATCCGGCGGGACGAAACGACTCCAGCAGAAAAGGAAAGGGCGCGGTGTGTGCCAGTCCGACAACTGCGACGATTAATACAGCAAACCACATGTGACACCTGGTGTCTGACACCTGGGACGAAGACTCTATAGTGCAGGCGGCGACAATCCGATATTTCTATCGGAGTCTCATGATGCCACCAGACCATGCGGCATCGCCGATGCCGGGCGCGTCACTAGAACGGTGGCAGAACAGCGAAGTCAACCTCCGCCTGCGGGACAACGCGCCAATCCAATTGCCAGTTGACGAGATCTTCGCGCGTGTCGGCGGCGATATCGAACTGCTGGCGGTGCTCGTTGGCCTCTTCAAGCTCGATGCGCCTACCACGTTGTCGGAAATCAGACGCGCCCTCGACAACAACGATGCACCAGCACTCGAACGAGCGGCTCACCGGCTCGTCGGGTCGCTGCTCACGTTCCATGCAAGCGCCGCTGCGCAACCAGCCCGGGCACTCGAAATAGCCGGACACCACGAACTGCTGAGTGATGCGGAGCCGCAGTTTGCAGCGCTTCAACGCGAGCTTCCGCGTGTCATCACTGCGCTCGATCACCTCGTCAGTCCGCTGCAGCCGTGAAAATTCTCATCGCCGAAGACGAGCCCGTTTCGCGGCACCTGCTCGACGCGACGCTCGTTCGCCTGGGCCACGAAGTGGTCGCGGTCGACGATGGTCCGGAAGCCATCCGAACGTTGCTGGCACCGGATGGCCCACGCATCGCCATTCTCGACTGGATGATGCCTGGCGTAGACGGACTCGAGGTCTGCCGCGCGATCCGGCAGCGGCCGGCCCCTTACACATACACGATTCTGCTCACGTCTCGCGATCGCCGCGACGACATGGTGCAGGCGCTCGACGCGGGAGCGGACGACTTTCTGACGAAGCCGTGCGACCCCGTGGAGCTCCGCGTACGACTGCGCTCCGGCGAGCGCGTGATTGCGCTCCAGCAGCACCTGCTCGACGCGCACGAAGCGCTGCGCTTCGAAGCCGCTCACGATCGATTGACCGGCCTCTGGAACCGCGGCTCGATTCTCGACCAGCTCGCGCGCGAATTGAGTCGAAGCACGAGGCAAAAAGGTCCGTTGGCAGTGCTTCTCGCCGACCTCGATCACTTCAAACGTATCAACGATGCGTATGGCCACGCCGCGGGCGACGCAGTCTTGCGGGAAGTCGGTATTCGCATGCGTCACGTGCTTCGCGCCTACGACAGCATCGGACGATACGGTGGGGAAGAATTCCTGGTGGTGCTTCCGGGCGCCAATACAAGCGCGGCAACTGATGTCGCCGAGCGGGTTGTAGCCGCCGTCCGTGCGCAACCCGTGCAGGACGGATCTCGGGTTGTCTGCGCGACGGCGAGCGTCGGCGCCGCGAGCACGGACAGTGCCGGTTTCGACCCGGATGCGCTCATTCGCGCCGCCGACCGCGCGCTGTACGAAGCAAAGGCGCTCGGACGCGATCGCGTCGTCGGCTAGCCGCCACGGAGGCACGGAAGCACGGAAACGAAGCCACAGAAGCACGGAATCACGGAACCACAGAACCTGGTTCTTGGGTCGTGTGTCGTGGGTCGTGGGTCTTGGGTCTTGGGTCTTGGTTCTTCGTTCTTCGTTTTGGTTCTTCGTTCTTCGTTCTTGGTTCTTAGTTCTTCGCTCCTGCGAGGTTCCCCTCGCGCACCTGCGCGAGGACGCGGCGCAATTCTTCAAGACCAATTGGCTTGCTGACGTAACCGTCCATGCCTGCATCGAGGCAGCGCTCGCGATCGCCCTGCATGGCGTGCGCGGTCATCGCCACAATGAGCGTGTGCCGGCCGTACTCGCGCTCGTAGGCACGGATGGCGGCTGTGGCGTCGAAGCCGTTCATGCCGGGCATCTGGACGTCCATCAGAATCGCGTCGAACTGGTCTCCTGCGGCCATCGCCACCGCGGCGGTGCCATCATCCACCATCGTGACGGCATGGCCTTCGCGCTCGAGCAACGCGGCGGCGAGTCTCTGATTGACGACGTTGTCCTCGGCGAGCAGGATGCGGAGCCTCTTGCCGTTGTTGTCGGCGTCGGCGGATCGCGCGAACTTCACCTGGCGCGCAGGCGCTCCGGCAAGTGCCCCATGCAAGGCCCCCAACAGGTCCGAAAGAGTGATCGGCTTGATCAGATATCGAGTGACGCCGAGCTCACGGCAGCGCGCGGCGTCGCCGGTCCGATCGTCCGAGGTCAGCATCAGCACCATGGAATTCGAGAGATCCGGCCGGTGACTGATTTGTTCGGCCACTGCGAAGCCGTCCAGTTCCGGCATGCGCGCATCGAGCAGGACGAGCGCGAACGGCTCATGGCGTGCGTTCGCCTCGGCTAACGCCCCGAGCGCGGCCTTGCCGCTCTCAACGGCAATCGGTCGCATGCCGGACTGCTTCAGCAGACCGACGAGGATCGCGCGATTCGTCGCGTTGTCGTCCACCACGAGAACGGACACCCCATTCAAGTCTGAGCTGAGACACGTCGTCGGCTGCGAACGCGGCGGTTGCGCGATTTCCATCGGCAACGTGAAGTGGAAGGTGCTGCCCTGACTGGGCTTGCTGTCGACTGACAGACGTCCGCCCATCAGCCGGACCAATCTGGTGGAAATGCTGAGGCCAAGTCCCGTGCCGCCGTATTTCCGGGTCGTCGATCCGTCGGCTTGCAGGAACGGTTCGAAGATCCGCCTGCGTTCGGCTTCGCGGATGCCGATGCCGGTGTCGCGGACGGCAAAGTGCACGAGCGCGGTGGACGATTGGCGTGGGGAGTCCGCAAGCGTGACGTGCAGCGCCACTTCGCCGCGGTCGGTGAATTTGATTGCGTTCCCCAGGAGGTTGATCAGCACCTGCGCGAGCCGATGCCGATCGCCGAAGACTTGATCGGGCACGTCGGGCGCCACGTCGCAGACGAGCTCGAGTCCCTTCTGGTGAGCCCGAATGGCCAGGCTCTTGGTGGTCGTTCCCAGCGCCTCCTGCAAATTGAACTGATGTGGATCCAGCTCGATTTGTCCTGCCTCGATTTTCGAAAAATCGAGGATGTCGTTGATGATCACGAGCAGCGAATCGGCCGACGCCTTGGCCATGTCGAGATACTCGCGCTGGGCCGGCTGCAGATCCGTATCGAGCACGAGCTCGGTCATCCCGAGGATGCCGTTCATCGGGGTGCGAATCTCATGGCTCATGTTCGCGAGAAACTCGCTTTTCGCGCGGCTGGCGGCTTCGGCCGCGTCGCGCGCGGCGCGCAGCTCGCGTGTCCGCTCCTCGACGACAGCAACGAGCGTCTTTTCGCGGGCCGTCATGCGGCGGACGCGGAAACGATGCAGGCTCGCACATACTCCGGCAAAGCCGATGGCGGCCACCGTGTTGAACCACATCGTCTGATAAAACCGTGGCGCGATGCGAAACGCCATGGAGCTCGCCACCGGCGCCCATGTGTCGCGATCGTTGGTCGCTATCACACGGAATTTGTATGTGCCTGGCGGCACGTTCGTGTAGTAAGCGACGCGTCTGGTGTCGGCGCTGACCCAATCGTGGTCGAATCCTTCGAGTTGATACATGAACGACGCGTGGTGAGCAGCGGGAAAGCCCGTCGCCGTGTACGCAATCTCGAGCTCGCGGGCGCCCCCGGCCGCGTCGATCGCGTCCGCCGCTACCGCCTGTTTATCGAGCCGGACGCCCTCGATGATCACATGCGGCGCCTGCAAGTCGATCGCGCGGGGCGCCGGATCGGCGGCGACCACGCCCTTGAGCGTCGGAAACCACAAACGGCCGTCTCGCGATTTCCAACCGGCGGGCTGCGCGTTGCCGCTGCCATTGCATTCAGAGCTCTTCATCCCGTCGGCCGATCCGTAGGACACGCTCGTGATGGCGGCGCGTTTGCCTGCCGCGTAGGCCTCGAGCTCGTCACGCTGCACATGGAAGACGCCTCTGTTCGACGACATCCACAGAAGACCGCGATCGTCCGCGAGAATGTGATGAATGTTGTCGTCGAACAAGCCGATGCGGGTTGTATACGTTGTCACGCGACCGTCGCGCCATCGATTGAGACCGCCGCCGGCCGTTCCAATCCACATCGTGCCGTCGGGATCCTCGTGAAGCGCCGTCACGATGTCGAGAGAGAGACCCACGGCAGTGGTGATCGCGGTGAACTGTCCGTGTGCGAGGAGATTCGCGCCGCCGCCCTTGGTGGCGATCCACAAGCGTCCACTGCGGTCTTCGTGCAGCGGGCCGATGAGATCGCTCGTGAGTCCGTCGGCGGTGGTGAAGACTTTGAGCTGTCCCTGTTGGAGCCGCACGAGTCCCGCGTCGGTTCCGATCCACACGGCACCGGACCGGTCCTCGACGATCGAGTTCACCATTTCGCCCGGCAAGCCGTCACCACGGGTAAGCGTGAAGGTTGCGCGATCGTCTTCGAGTCGGGTCACGCCATTATCCGCGCCGACCCACAATGCGCCATCACGCGACTCGTGAAGCGCCCGGATCCGGCCTTGCAGCCCGGGGCGATCCGCGTACGAGGTAATCACGCCATCGTGCAGCCGATTGAGGCCGCGCATCGTCCCAATCCAGATATTGCCGCGCCGGTCTTCCGTAACGGCGAACGTAATCTCGTACGACAACCCTTCCGCGGTGGTAAACGCGGTAAATCGGCCGTCGCTGAAGCGGCTGAGACCACCGCCGTTGGTCCCGACCCACAAATTTCCCTGCCGATCTTCAAGGAGCGCTTGAGGAGAATCGTTGCCGAGGCCGTCCTTCGACTTGAAGGTGCTGCACACGCCGTTCGGCGTCAGGCGTGTGAGCCCGGCGCCGGTTCCACCCACCCACACGTTGCCATCGGAATCCTGTAGAACGGCGCGCGACTCGATGCCGGACAGACACGCGCGACCAACCGAGACGAAGCGGTCGCGCTCGAGTCGTGCGAGGCCGGCGTCGGTCGCGACCAGAAGCTTGCCCATCTCATCCCGCCAGAGCGCTTTGATCGACGATGAGGGCAGTCCCTGTTCGGTCGAATACCGTGAGACAACCTTCCCCTGCCGGACGAGAGCGAGACCCTTCGGCGTCGCGACCCACATGCCCCTGTTCGGATCGCTCACCACGGCGTTTACTCGATTGCTCGGAAGACCGTCGGAGATGGTGAGGCCGGCGATAGCGCCGCCGTCGAATGTGAACAGGCCGTCCTCGCGGGTCGCAATCCACAGCGTCCCCTCGACGTCCTGGGCCAGCGACGTGATGGAGCGCACCGCGGGCCAATTGAGCGTGTTGAAGTGACCGGTTCGATAGCGGGTGAGCGCGCCGTCGGTGGTGCCGATCCAGAGCGATCCGTACTGATCCTCGAGCAGCGCGGTCACGTAGTTGTGGGGAAGATTGCCCTGTCGCGAATGATCGAACACCACGAAACGCGCGCCGTCGAATCGCACCAGGCCTTCCTGCGTGCCAAACCAGATGTAGCCGTCGCGTGTCTGCGCAATTGCGGTCACTGAATTCTGCGGGAGGCCGCGCTCGTCGTCCCAGGCGGCATGGACGTACTGCGAAATGGCCTTTTTCGGATCGAGCGCGTACGCGTTGCCACTCGCCAGCAAAAGGACCGTGCACGCGCCGGCGAGTGCGCACCATCGATGCGCACCGAACGGGGCAGTTCGCATTTGAGCTCCTTGTGTGCAGCCTGGTGAACTGCGCGCGTGGGGTGCACCAGTTGTGCCAGCGCGTCCGAGCGATCTCAATTCATCGACATGCGGCAGCTGCCCGAAAGGTGGGACCGGGGCGGGCGCCTTCACGGTTCAACACTGCGAAGACGGAACTGTGGTTCTGCGAACGGTTTGGTGAAACGCCACCACAACACTTACGAGACGGAAGGCAAGCCGCGAAACTACCGCACAACAACCAAACGGATTTTGCTTTCGTGTTTCGGTGTTTCTGTGCCGTGCTTTCGCGGTTCGGCGTTTCCGTGACTTGATTCAGTGTTCTTGCGCTTGATTCCTGGCGGTCGGCGCGATTCTTGAAGCGCAGTTCCACTCGACCTCTATGCATAGCGATCACGACGCGTTATCAGTCGCTTGCAAGACCTACGTCGTCGCTGTGACGGCAGTGGGCGCGGTGGTACTGGGCCTGGCTGTCCGCGATGTTTTCACGAAGCCGCCTGACACCACGTTCCTGCTGCTCGCGTTCGTCGCGATCATCAGTGGTCCGCTTGCACTGCGGATTCCGTCGCTCGGCGCCACCGTTTCCGTCGCGGAGGGTCTGGCGTTTGCCGCCGCACTTCTGTTTGGACCCGGCGCCGGCATTGCTGCCGCGGCGCTGCACGGACTGGCTGTCGCCGTCACGGCGCAGAAGCGCGGTTACTACCGCGTGCTGTTCAACGTCGCCGAGCCCGTGCTTTCCATCGGAGTGTCGTCGACTGTGTTCTATCGCGCGTCGGGACTGTCACCGCTGTCGCACAGTCTCGTGCCGTTGTTGCCGCTGCTGCTGCCGCTCGCGGCCATGATCGCGCTGAGCGTCGTCCTCAACATGGCGCTGGCCGGCACCGCGTTATGGCTCGAAGGCAAGTCGTCGCCGACAGACTTCGTTCGAAGCCACGGACCGCACATCGCGCTCAACATGTGCGTGAGTTTTTCGCTCGCTGCGATGATCGTACGCACGAGCGACAGCCCCATTACCGCGCTGCTGGTCGTCCTCGCGCCGCTGCTGCTCGTGCTGTATCTCTCCTCGCAGCATGTGGTCGGCCGCCTCGAAGACGCTCACAAACACATCGCGGAGCTGCAGCGCCTTTACGACTCGACGATCGAGACGCTGGCGATGGCGATCGATGCGAAAGATCAGGTGACACACGGCCACATTCGCCGCGTGCAGGTTCTGAGCACGCAGCTGGCCACTCGTCTCGGCGCAACACCACAGGAGCTCAAGGCGCTCGAGGCCGCGGCGCTGCTGCACGACCTTGGCAAGCTCGCGGTGCCTGAGCACATCCTCAACAAGCCGGGAAAGCTGACGCCCGCCGAGTACGAGCAAATGAAAGCGCATGCAGGTATCGGCGCGTCGATCCTGTCAGCCATCAATTTCCCGTTTCCCGTGGCCCCCATCGTTCGCCACCACCACGAAAACTGGAACGGCACCGGCTACCCAGACCGGCTGAGCGGCATCAACATCCCGCTTGGTGCGCGCATTCTCGCGGTGGTCGATTGTTACGACGCGCTCACATCCGATCGTCCCTACCGGCGACGCTTGAGCGCCGATGACGCCATGGAGATGATCCGCGCGCGGAGCGGGTCGGCGTTCGATCCCGCGCTCGTGGACGCGTTCATCACCGTCGTTGACAGCGTACCCACGCCGGCTCCCGAACGCCGTGGGCCGCTCAAGCTGCTGCGCCGTGTTCTGCAGATGCCGGAGAGCCGCACTACCGTGCCCGCGGAAGTCAAATCAAAGCGCCAAACGACGGTGCGCCAGTTCACCGGCGCGTTGCGCGGGTTTGAGGTCGACGAGATCGCCGAGGCGGTCCGCGAGTTTGTGGCGGCCCACATCGATGACGCGATCTCGGTGCTTTATCTCTACGACCCGCAGACAGATCGTCTGGTCGGTACTGCGATCGAGAGGGGCGCACCGTCACGCGTCTTCAGCCTTGGTGACGGCGTGACGGGCTGGGTTGGCGCGAACCGCCGGATGATGGCAAATTCGGACGCGGGTCTGGATCTCGGAGCCGATCTTGCCCGCACGCGGCCTCCACTGCGGCAATGCGTGAGCGCGCCCATCGTGTACGCGGGCGATCTGGTTGCGGTCCTCACTGTGTACGCGCCGTATGCGCTGTCCGAACCGGAACAAGGATTGATCGAGACGCTCGCCGACGAGCTGGGAAGCGTGCTCTTTACGAGAGCTGCCGCGATTGAGGGTCAATCGGCTGTCAAGCTCCGGGCGCGGGCCGTATGACCGGACGCTTGATCTTCTGGATCGCGCTGGCGCTCGCCATCGGCGGCACTCTCGTGGTGAGCGCGTGGCGTGGCGTGCGAAGGCGCAGTGGGCGAGATCTCGGCATGTTGAGCGATGAATGGCTTGCCGAGCACAAGTCGCAGCGGACCGATCAGTATCCCTGAAATCCTGTCGAAACACGAGCTGACGAGAACCCGGTACCCCGCTATCTGCGTTGCAGAGTGGCGTACCTCTGTGCTAGAACTCGCGCACCATCCTGCCGTGGGAATCCCCGGAGTGCTCCGGGGAGGCGCGGCTGGAGCAGGAGTGAGTATGCGCAGTCTCGTGGCCGGCGTCCTTGCACTCGGCATTCTTTCGTTCCTTCCCCAGACGGCAGCCGCACAGCCGTGCCAGACGCATGACTTACCCGAGCTCGTGACTATCACCGGGACGCTCAGCGCCACCGATTGTGTGGTGACTCCGTACCGGAATTCGCGCGGTGAGTTCTGGAACGTCTACGCCAACACAGGCGACACGCTCATCATCACCATGAATCGGGTGACGATGAGCGATCCGTATCTCTACCTGCTGGACCCGTCAGGGGTGGCAGTGGCGTCCAATGACGATGCCGTCATGGGCGGGCTCAATTCGCGCATCCAGTATGTCGCGACCGTCAGCGGTCGATACAAAGTCGTCGCCACCACCTTCATATTGCAGCCGAACAACGATTTCGGCACGTTTGAAATCAGGGTCGAGATCCCCGGTCACGCGGCCTGTCAAATCCGGAGTCTGCCGGTCAACACGACGATCAACGCGACGCTCGACACGACGGACTGCATCGTGCAGCCGTACCGGAATGCGCGAGGCGAATTCTGGACCCTCACGGCGACCGCGGGCGATTCGATCGTCATCAACATGAATCGCTTCACCCTGTCGGATCCGTATCTGTTCCTGCTCGATTCGGACTGGCAAGTGCTCACGTTCAACGATGACACCACCACCAGCGTCGATTCACGCATCTCCTTTACGGCGCCCTATACCGGCACGTACCGCGTGATTGCGACGGCGTTTGGCTCGTCGAGTGTCGGCGCCTATTCGATCCGCTTCGATGGCGGCCCCCCGCCGCCACCGAGCGGCGTTCCCGGTCCTCCGGGACAACCGTCGGTGGCCGGGCCTCCCGGCAACAACGTCACCCTCTCATGGACGGCGCCGACGACCGGTGGGACGCCGATTCTCGAATACATCCTCGACGTCGGGAGCACGCCGGGCGGCACCGAGTTCGGGTCGTACTCGATGGGACAGAATCTTGCGATCTCGGCCATCTTCCCCAACGGCACGTTCTATGTGCGAGTGCGCGCGCGCAACTCGTTCGGCATAGGACCGGCCTCGGCCGAACGCAGCTTCGTCGTCGGCACTCTCGTTATCCTGAGTCCGCCCCGAAACCTCACCTACTCGATCGCAGGCCGCGCAGTGACCATCAACTGGTTGGCGCCCATCGAAGGCCCTCCCGATTTGATCAGGATCGAGATCGGCTCCTCGCCCGGCCTGACCAATATCGGGGTGATCGACATTCCGGGCACCTTCACGACGGCGGGCAATCCGAACGCGCCGCCAGGGATCTATTACGTTCGTCTCCGCGCGGTACGAGGCACTTCGACGAGCTCGCCTTCGAACGAGGTTGCGATTCTCGTCTTCTGACACGCGGACTGAAAAAGACCGACTTCACCGGACCGCTTTGAAGTCGCGTCGACGCTGATCGTCTGGTCAGCGTCGACGTCTGTCTCTGACGTCCCGCGAGGACAGCGTCAGGCGTCAGTGTCACTGAGCGGCGTAAAGGCTTCTTGCCGCGACACTCTGTGCCCGCCGCGTTTTCGACGACCCGACCGTGGCACAAGGCTTGATTGCCACTGTCTCCGCCCCCAATCCCCTTGGGCAACTGCGGCTCGCGACGGCCGCCCATCGACGTCACAGCTTGCTTGAAACGTGCGCTTGCCAGTACGCGTCTGTTCGTCGGCTTTTCTGCTTTTGCTAGCGATGACGCTGCCCCCGCGTACCGCTTACGCGCAACAGTTCGTCTGCTCGCGGATCGACCCGGGTGACTCGGCGGCAAGCCTCGCGCTGCGGATGACCGGCGATGCGGCAAACCGCTTTGCCCCCTGGTTCCAAATCCTCGACCCAATCACGCAACGGTTCGTGCCCAAGTCTCAGTACGGCGTGCTGCTCGCGCGCTGGCGGGCGTGCCTGTCCGCGCAGCTGCCGGGCACGGCAGTCTCACGCGTGCAATCGCCAGCATCTGCCGCCGCCAGTAGGCCTCGTCCCGGGATTCTGCAGGCTGCAGCGTTCGACGTCGGCTTTGCCTCGCGCGTCGGTGTGGGCGTCTGGCTGCTGTTGCTGTCGTTGCTGCTCATGGACGGTTATCTCGCGGCAACACGACCGGTGCCGGATAATCTCCGGCGAGCGGGCGACGAGTTCGTGCAGGCATTCGCGCGGCCGCTGTTTCAACATCCCTCGGATGTGCCGATCAAAGCGCGGCTCCGATTCGTGCCCGATCTCCAGCGGCTCGAAATTCTGATCGCGCCGAGCGCCGGACGGCGATACCCGAATCTTTCCGATCACCGGCGAAACTTCGAATACGACGTTCAGCACGTGTTGCAGTCGCTGGATGACGAGCTTGTCGTCTGCGATGGCTTTCGGTCGGAAGGCCAGTGGGTGGTGATCCCGGTTACACGAAAACACGAAATCGCACGAAAACACGAAAGCACACGAAAACACGAAAAGCCGAAGAACACGGAAGGTGTGAAATGAACATTCTTCTCCTGAGTACCGGTGGTGGTGGTGGCAACATTCTGCGCTCGCTGAAGACGCTGTTCGCCCGCGACGTGGCGGTGGCGCAGAAGACCGACGCGCGCTATGCGGAGCGACTTCGTCGTGCGATCACGACTCGCTTTCTCGACACGAACGAGTTTTCTCTCGCTGACCTGCCGAAGGAAGAGCGCGTGCTGATTGGCGCGGTGACCACCCAGCGTCTCGGGTCCAGACACAGTCCGGATGTGGCACTGCGTGCATTGGACGAATCGCAGGCGGATGTCGAACGGCTGCTGGCAAGGTACTCGGTCGTTATCCTCATCGGCACCGGCGGTAAGGGGACGGGCGCCGGCACAATGTTCCCTCTTGCGCAAATTGCGCGCGCGCAACAGAAACTCGTGATCCCTGTGTTCGTCCGGCCATCGTTCGAGCGGCACGAAGTGGACAAGCGCCGCTACGATCACGCCTTACGCGTCACCGGGCAATTCGATGCTGCCAGAATCCGGCTGATCGAAATCCTCAACGATCGCGGCTATTCCGATCGCGACCCGCAGTCGCAAGCAGTCGTGTGGGAGCGGATGAACCTTCCGATTGCACGGAGTCTGCGCGGTTTGCTCTATGTACTGTGGGATCTCTCCCAGGTCGATCCGTCTGACCTGTCGATGCTCCTGGCCGGCGACGGCCGGCTGCGGATTGGATTTTCTGAGATCGATCCGGCACCGCACGAGGAGCCGGGCGATGCGGCCATCGAAACGGCGGTTCGATGCTGCTGGGACAATCCGTACTACGCGTTCAGCAGACCCGTCGGCACGTCGCTCGTTTGCATTCAGGGCGACTGGTCGAATCTCGTGGACGCAAAAATCAAAGGCCGGCTTGCGGCTCTGGCGCTCGAAGGCTCGAGTGACAATCCTTACAACCCGCTGTACGCCCGAGCCTTTCAAACACCCAAGCCGTGGGGCATTACGGCTCTCTTCGCCGAGCATACCGGCGTGCACGAGCCGTTGCAGATCGATTGGAGCCTGCAAAAGAAGGTGTCGCTGTCGAGCGATCGCGTCGACGCGGTTGCGCCGGAGTCGATTGCCTCGACCGACGTCGGACGGTCGGTCGCAGCCGACGAGTCCGGGCAAGCTGTCGCGGAAGCACCGCTGCCGCGTGCGCTTCTCGTCGACCAGGCTGCCAGTGCGACGCAGGCGCCGGCTTTCAACAGCATTTGGGATTTCGCGAGAGCTCTGAATCGTGCAGACAGCGCGGCGCTTGCGCTCGCCGCAAACGCCGGCGACGCACGCATTCCAGTCGACGGCGGTGAGGTGAAGAAACTTCTCGGCACGTTCTGGTTCCGATCGGTCTTTCCTCTCCTGTCAACGGCGTGGCGCGATCGGCTCCTCGACACTCTGCTCGAGAGCGTCGTCATCCCCAATCACGAGTTCAAAGTGGGTCGTCAGACGCGGCTCCTGAGCGAACTGAGTCATGCGGAGATGAAAGAGTTCTTCAGCAAAACGCTCACGCGGGGGACCGCCGGGATCGATCTTCAACTGCTTCTCGCGATCGGCTCGCTGTGGGGCGAAGACGTCGTCCATCGCATTCGGTTCGCGGAGCCGCCACCTGGCGATGGAGCTTCGCGGTTGGCGACGCTTCTTTCCGGTGTCATCACGCGAAGTTAGGCGGGTTGGCGACAGCGGCAGGGAGCGCGGCGGCTGCGGGGGCCGTGTAATAAACTGAACGATTGGATGGTTCTCACTCTCGAAGCGACGGGCACGCAAGCCGCCCAGCTCGGGTCAGGTAGCCGGAAGGTGTTCGGCCCTGAGGGGGGATTGATCGGCCGCGACAAACACTGTGCGTGGGTCCTGCCGCACTCGAAGGTGTCCAGCCGCCACGCGATCGTCAGCTATCAAAGCGGCGTCTTTTATATCGAAGACACGAGCACCAACGGTGTCTTCCTCAACTCGTCCCGCACGCGGCTGGTGAAGGGCCGGCCTTACGCGCTGAAATCGGGCGATTCCATTCTCATTGATCCGTACGTCATTCAGGTTACGGTGAGCAGCGAGTCGCAGGTTCCGGCCGGACGCCGGCCATCCCCAATTCCCGCGCCGCGTGCGGTGAGTCCGTTCGACGAATCGGATCCATTCAACCTCGACGATCCTTTCGGCGAAGGCAGGGCCGGGCCCGTTGGAATGTCACCAGGACTCGATCCGCACGCGGACGTTGCGCGCGAGCATGAGGTCGATCCACTGAAGCTTCTCGATCCGTCGCCAAAGCTCGCACCGCCGCGAAACGCGCCAAAAGCGCAGGATCTGGAACTGAGCTCACCGCTCCGGGCGCATTACCAGCCGCCCGACGTCGTGACGCCCACGCCGTCGCCCGGGCCTCTCGCGCCCGCGGATCCATTCATGATTCCGGCAGATTACGATCCGCTCGGCCCTGACGAACCGCCGGACCCGCGGCGCGTGGCTCCGTCGTTTTCAACGCCCCCGGCGCCGACGCCGGTTCCTCCGGAGCGAAGCGAGAAGCCTCGCGAGGCGCCTGTTCCCGTCTTCGAGGACTTTGACGAGCCCATCGCTGCGCCCGCGCCCACCCTGACCGAACCGGAGCTCACTGCTTCGGAGGCGATCCACTCTTCGCTGCTCGATCCGATTCCTTCGGCGGCACCGCCTGCAACTCCAACGACGTTGCCACCGATCGAGCCAGCGCCGGAATCGCGCTCCGTCGAAACGCCTCCATCATCCGGCGAAGCCGTCCTTCCGCCAAGCGGACCGTCCGCAAGGCCGGTTGGTCCGAACGTCGATCTGCGATCAGTGCTGTCCGGCGCCGGTCTCGATCCCGAAGATGTGACACCGGAGCTGGCGCGTAATTTCGGCGAGATTCTGCGGGTCGTCGTTGCCGGCGTGATGGAGGTGCTTCGCGCGCGTCAGCAGATCAAAGACGAATTTCGCATGCGCATGACGCAGTTTCGCGCGGCCGATAACAACCCGCTCAAGTTCTCCGCCAACGTCGACGATGCGCTGCACAACTTGCTGGTGAAGCGCAACGCTGCCTATCTCAACGCCGTCGACGCGTTCCAGGATGCGTTCGACGACCTGCGAAATCATCAGGTCGCCATGCTGGCCGGCATGCGCACCGCATTCGAATCGATGCTCGCGGAATTCGACGCCGATCGCTTGCAGGAGCAGTTCGATCGACAGTTGAAAAGGGGCGGCCTGCTGGGTGTGCCGGCAAAACTTCGCTATTGGGATCTGTATCGCGACTTTCGCGAAGAACTCGTCAAAGATCCCGAAGAGGCGTTCCGGAAGCTCTTCGGCGAGGAGTTCGCGAAGGAATACGAGGCACAGCTGCAGCGGCTGAAAAAGCGCCACAAGTGAACGGTTCGAGGTTCGAGGTTCGACGTTCGAGGTTCGGAGTTCGAGGTTCGGAGTTCGAGGTTCGGAGTTCGACGTTGGGAGTTCGACGTTGGGAGTTCGACGTTGGGAGTTCGAGGTTTGAGGGTTCGGGTGTTCCGAGTTCGAGGGTTCGAGCGGTCGAGTTCAAGGGCTCGCGTGCGGACGCCTTCGAACCTTGGACTTGCGAACTGTCGAACCTTGAACCTGCGAACTGTTCGAACTGTCGACTTGCGAACTGTCGAACCTGGACTTAGCGAACCGTCGAAGTGTGGACTTAGCGAACTGTCGAACCTGGACGTAGCGAACTGTCGAACCTGGACTGAGCGAACTGTCGAACCTGGACTGAGCGAACTGTCGAACCTGGACTGAGCGAACTGTCGAACCTGGACTGAGCGAACTGTCGAACCTGGAACCTCGAACGTTCGAACCTTGAACCTCGACCCCGTGTTTTCGCGGTCTTTTCGTGTTTTCGGGATTTCGTTGTACATTGAGCGGCGCTAAGAGATTGCGCCGCGGCTTCAGCCGGCAATTCTCCGCGCATGAGGCATTTACGGCGATTTTCCGCGTCATCGATTCAGGTACATGTCAGCCTACAACCGCGTGATCTGGTCTGAGGGGCTTTTCCTTCAGCCTCAGCATTTTCAGCAGCAGGATCGTTACTTCGAGCGCTACGTCGAGACGCGGTGCGAGGCGCTCATTCCGCACAGCTGGGGCTTCACTGAGCTCGAGCTCGAACGCGATTTTCTCAGCATCGGAAAGTTCGGCCTGCGTCGTGCCGCCGGGGTGTTTCCCGATGGCACTCCGTTTCGCTTGCCTGACGACGATCCCGTGCCCACACCCATCGATATCAGCGCGCAGGTGCGCGATCAGATTCTGTATCTCGCGCTGCCGCTTCGCCGCTCGGGTGAGCTCGAAGTCGATCGCACCGTTGATGGTGACGGATTGGCGCGGCACGCCGTCAGCGAGTTGCAGGCCCGTGATGCGACATCGAGCGATGGCGACACGGCGGTGCTGGAAGTTGCGGCGCTCAAAACGCGGTTCCTTCTGGCGAGCGACGTCACCGAAGCGTACGCGTGCGTACCGCTGGCGCATGTCGTCGAATGTCGTCCCGACAAGCAGGTCGTGCTCGACGAAAGCTTCATGCCGACGGTGCTGCACGCCGTCACTGCACCTCGCCTCGCGACGTTCACGACCGAGCTCCTCGGGCTCCTTCATCAGCGGGGCGACGCGTTGAGCGGACGCGTGGCGGCCACAGGGAGAGGCTCGGCCGCGGAGCTCGCCGACTTTCTGATGCTGCAAGCGATCAACCGCTACGAGCCGTTGATCGGGCACTGTGCCGAATCCGGCGCGCTGCATCCCGAAGATCTCTTTCGCGTCTGCGTGTCGGCGGCCGGCGAGCTCGCGACGTTCACGACCAGCGCGAAGCGGCCGCCCAAATTTCCCGGATATCGTCACGATCACCTGCGCGAGTCGTTCGAGCCGGTCATCGCGTCGCTTCGCGCGTCGCTCAGCGCCGTGCTCGATCAGGCGGCGATTTCCATCCCGCTCGAAGCGAAGAAATTCGGCATCCACGTGGCCATCGTCACCGATCGGACTCTTTACAGCACGGCGGTGTTCGTCCTGGCGGCGCGCGCGGATGTTCCCGCTGAAGAGTTGCGGCGGCGATTTCCTGCGCAGTTGAAGATCGGGCCCGTCGAACGGATTCGCGATCTCGTCACGCTGCAGCTGCCCGGCGTGCCGGTCGTGCCGCTGCCGGTCGCGCCGCGACAGATTCCCTTTCACGCCGGCTTCGCATACTTCGAGCTGGATCAATCGGCCGAGCTGTGGGATCAACTCAAGACGTCGGGAGGCGTGGCCGTGCACATCGCGGGCGAGTTCCCGGGGCTGGCGATGGAGTTCTGGGCAATCCGCAGCTAATTGATGTCAGGGCGAGGTATGCCTCGCCCCTACGGAAAGCGAACGATGGCGGACATTCACGACCCGTTCAACAGACCTGAGGGCACCGTGCTTCGACCTCGCCCGGGCGGGGGACGACAGGCGTGGGGCGATAGCGGGCGCGCTCGCATCGTGTCGCCGGCGGTCGCGGCCGAACCGCTGTCTGCGGAGGCACGCGCGCTGCTCGGCATCGGCTTGAACCCGCTCGTGCAGGCCGCCAGTCCGCTGCTCCTGCTCGCGGGTCACCTTCGCGGGACGATCTCGGGAACGGATCTCGCCGAGCTGCGGCGTCATGCGCTCAGCGAGATTCGACAGTTCGAAGAGCGCGCACGCGAGTCTGGTGTTCCGAACGAAACCGTGGTGGCCGCGCGTTACGTGCTGTGCGCCGCGCTGGACGAAGCCGTTCTGTCCACGCCGTGGGGCGCACAGAGCGAGTGGTCGCAGCATCCGCTGCTTGTCGCCCTCCATCGGGAAGCCTGGGGCGGCGAGAAGTTTTTCGACATGCTCGAGCGGATCTCGACCGATCCCGCGCGGCATATCGATCTGATGGAGCTGCAGTACCTCGCGCTGGCATTCGGCTTCGAGGGCAAGTACAAGGTACTGGACCGCGGACACGAGCGCCTCGCGGGCGTTCAACAGGATCTGTATCGCCGCATCCGCAATCATCGCGGCACGCCTCCGTCCGAGTTGTCCCTTCGCTGGCGGGGGCTCGAGGATCGACGCAATCCGCTCATTCGCTACGTCCCGTGGTGGGTCGTCGCGGCCGCCGCGCTCGCGATTCTCGCCGTGACCTTCACCGCGTACTACGCAAGCCTTGCGACTGCGGCCGCGCCGGTTCACGCCGAGCTCGCCAAGATCGGGCTGGAAGATTTCTCGAATGAGGCGCCGGCGCCGATCAAAGGACCAACCCTCAAGCAGCTCCTCGCGCCGGAAGAAAAGCGTGGACTGCTGAGGGTGGAAGAACAGGGCGGCCGCACGCTGGTGACGCTGCAATCGGCCGAGCTCTTCGCCTCGGGAAGCGCCACGGTCAACCCGTCGGCGGAAGAAACGTTGCGCCGCATTTCGCTCGCGTTGAACCAGGTTCCCGGGCGCGTGCTCATCGTCGGGCACACCGACGATCAAGCGATTCGCTCGCTTCGCTATCAGGACAACTTCGAGCTCTCACGCGAACGCGCGGTGAGCGTCGTGAAAGTGTTGCAGCGGACGATCGACACGCCGGCGCGTCTGAGCTGGACCGGTGTCGGCTCGTCGCAGCCGCGCTACCGGCCGGAATCGGACCCTTCGAATCGCGCGCGGAATCGGCGCGTGGAGATCATTCACGTGCGCGGAGCCTAGCCGATGCTCGCCTTACTTCGCCGCTTCGCCCGCCTGCTGTTGCTCGTTCTCGGCTTCCTGCTGATTGCGCTGTTCATCTGGTACGCGGGTCCGTATTTCGCGTTTGCCGACTATCACCCGCTCGAACCGGAGCGCGTTCGGTTGATCACGATTGCGATTGTGATCGGCCTCTGGCTTCTGTCACGACTCGTCAGGCGCTTGCGCGCCTATCGCGCGAGCGACAGGCTCGTCGCGGCGGTCCTCAAGCCTGCCGCCATGGAGCAGGCGCAGCCCTCGCCCGATGCGGTGAAGCTCCGCGAACGATTCGAGGAGGCGGTCGCCACGCTCAAGCAGCAGCGGCGCAGCGGCAACAACCTCTATGAGCTGCCCTGGTACGTGATCATTGGCGCACCGGGATCCGGAAAAACGACCGCGCTCGTGAACTCGGGTTTGAAGTTTCCGCTCGAATCGCGCGTCGGAAAGGGCGCCCTGAAGGGCGTGGGCGGCACGCGCAATTGCGATTGGTGGTTCACGGACGAAGCCATCTTTCTGGATACCGCAGGACGCTACACGACGCAGGACTCCGACGCCTCATCCGACAGCGCGGGTTGGGCCGAGTTCCTGTCGCTCCTCCGCAAATACCGCAAGCGCCGTCCGGTGAACGGCGTCATCCTCACCATCAGCGCCAGCGATCTCATCACGCAGGGCGCCGCCGGGCGCGAAGCGCACGTCGAAGCCGCACGACACCGCTTGATCGAGCTCAATCGCGAGCTCCGCATTCAGTTGCCCGTGTATCTCATGGTGACCAAGTGCGACCTGGTTGCCGGGTTTACGGAGTACTTCGACGATCTGCCCCATGAGGGCCGGGCGCAAGTCTGGGGCGTGACCTTTCCGTACGAGCAAACGCTCAGGGGCGAAGCGCCGCAGATCTATCCCGCCGAGTTCGACGCGCTCATCACGCGGCTCAACGAACGGATCTTTTCGCGGGTCGAAGAGGATCGAGACGTGCGCCGTCGCACGAAGGTCTTTGGCTTTCCACAGCAGATGGCCGCCCTGCGCGACGCGCTCACCGGTTTCGTCAGCGAAGTGTTCGCGGCGACACGCTTCGATCAGCAGATCCTGCTTCGCGGCGTGTACTTCACGAGCGGCACGCAGGAAGGCACGCCAATCGATCGACTGCTCGGTGCGATCGGCCGTGGGTTCGGGATGGCAGCCGATGTCGTGGCACCAACGCCGGGCCGAGGCAAGGCGTACTTTGTCGAACACTTCCTGAAAAACGTGTTGATCGGCGAGTCGGGGCTTGCCGGCGTCGACACGCGGGGAGAAATCCGCAAAGCGGCCGTGCAGCTCGGCGCGTATGCGGCGGCGGCCGTTCTGGCGGTCCTCGGCGTGGTCGTGTGGTCGGTGAGCTACAGCCGCAACCACGATTATCTCCAACAGGTGTCCGCCGACATCGCGAAGCTGAAAGACGTTCCAACCGCGAAACCGACCGATCCACCCGAGAGACTGTTGCCGCGGCTCAACGCCGTTCGCGCCGTGCTCGACTCCGCGGACAGGTACCAGGGCCATGTGCCGTGGGCGATGAGATGGGGCCTGTATCAGGGAAGCTCGGTCGGTAAGTCCGCACGCGATGCGTACGTGCGAGAGCTCGACGGCACGCTGTATCCCCTCGTTGCCGAACGGTTCAAGCGGCGGCTCGTCGCCTATCGATCGGAGCCCGAGAAGCTCTATGAGTACCTGAAAGCGTATTTGATGCTTGGCGAGCCGAAGCGCCTCGACAAACGGCACCTCGAGTTCCTCGCCGATCTGGAGTGGGCGAACGCGGATGGCCGTTCGCAGGAAACGGTTCCGACCCTGGCGACGCACTTCAAAAACCTGCTGCAGTACAGCGACAGTCTTCGGCCGGTCGGCCTCGATGCCGCACTGATCGGCCAGGCACGCAGCACGATTCGCCAGGCCTCGATCCCGCGCATCGTCTACAGACGGCTTCAATCGACCTATGCGGACGATCGTGCACGCGCCGTGCGACTCGATGTCGCTGCCGGCATGGGCAGCGAACAGGTGATCAGGCGCCGCAGCGGAGTGAGCCTGTCTGAGCCGGTGCCGGCGATGTACGGGAAAGCGGTGTTCAAAGAAGTTGCGGGGCTTGGGTCGATCGATCTCGTGAAGCAATTCGCGGCCGACGACTGGGTCTGGGGCGAGGCGGGCGCGTTTGCGAACAATCCCGTCAAGCTCGCGAGCGAAGTTCTGGACCTCTACGAACGTGACTACCTGAAGCAGTGGGATGCGATTCTTACGGACCTCGAGCTCGTTCCGTTCACCACGCTGTCGCAGACGACGAAGGCGCTCGAGCTGCTTGCGGGACCGTCGTCTCCGCTCCGCGGAATTCTGGCAATCATCGTCGACAACACCACTCTCGTGGCGCCGGCCGGACAGCCCGCGCCCCCCGCCGGAGGCATTGCGGCGACGGGGAAGAAAATCACGGAGCAGGTCGGGAAAATCTTGTCGCCGCTCAAAGAGGTTGCGGGGGTGCCGGCGGCCACGCCTGGTGCGCTCGTCACCGCACACTTTCAACCGATTCACCGTCTCCTCGAAGGTGAACCGGGAAACACGCCGCTCGATCGCGTCCTCGCACGGATCGACCAGATCCAGACGCAGCTCAAAGCCGCCGGTCCGGGAATCGGCAGCACCGATCCGCTCGACGTGCTCAAAAGCCCCTCTCTTCGCGAGGCGCTGCAATCACTGCAGCAGGACTCCGTCGGACTGCCGCCTGTGGTGCGCTCGATCGTCGGCGAAGTCAGCCACACCACGGAGACGACTGTCGCGACAGGCGCGACGACCGGCGTAGAGAACCGATTCCGCGAAGAAGTGGTGCGCGAATGCGATCACATCATCTCGGGCCGCTACCCGTTTACGCCAACCAGTCCCGCCGACGTTCCGCTTGCCGACTTCGGACGCCTGTTCGGCTACGGCGGCATATTCGACACGTTTTTCCAGGCCAACCTGCAGCCTCTGGTCGATACGTCACAGCATCCGTGGACGTGGCGCGCCGGCACGGTGAACGGGTCGGTTCAGATGCTTCGGCAGTTCGAAGCCGTCGACGAACTGCGTGACGTCTTCTTCCGTCCCGGCTCTCGCGTGCCCGGGATGCGCTTCACCGCGGCGCTTGCCGACTACGACGCCAGCACGGCGCGGTTCACGATTGATATCGAAGGTCAGGTGATCGATTCCCGCAGCGGTCCAAAGCGCAACTGGTCGATCGTCTGGCCCGGGCCGACGCCGGAGCTCGTGTCGGCGACATTCGAGCAGCGCTTCGGCGGCCGCCCGAGCGTTTCCTTCCATGGCCCGTGGGCGTGGTTCCGGTTCATCGACGCGGCCACCGTCCAGCGCGAGTCGGACATTCGAAACGTGCTGACGGTGAAGACCGGCAGCCAGCAGGCACAACTCGTCATCGAAGCGTCGACGGTGCGCAATCCCTTCGCGACACGTGAATGGCAGCAGTTTCGGTGCGAACCATGAACATGTGGCCATCGTTACATCACCCCATCGCTACATGACATCGCCACATCACCAAGTCGTCACATCGCCACATTCACAATGGATGTAGGTCTCTACGGCAAGCTCCCCAGCCACGGCGATTTTCTGCGACGACGGGCGTCGGACGAGTTTGTGGACGTGTGGGACGGGTGGCTCCAGGACGGCATGGCCGCGAGCCGCGCCGTCCTCGGCGATCGCTGGCTCGATGTCTACCTCACGAGCCCTGTCTGGCGGTTTGCCTGTTCCGCCGGAGTCTGCGGCGGCGCGCCAGTCATCGGATTGCTGGCGCCAAGCGTCGATCGCGTCGGTCGATACTTTCCCCTGACGCTCGTTGCGGATCTTCCTTCACATGTCAACGTGATCTCGCTCGTGCGGGAAGTGGCGTCCTTCTTCGCAAGCGCCGAACGTCTCGTCATCGAAACGCTCGAAGCCGACTACGTAGACTTCGAACACTTCGACGCCAACGTCCACAAGCTTCGCGACGAGCTCGCGCCGTTGGCGGTCGTTCCGACGGTGATGCTCGACGCGTCCGCGAGCGCAATTCTCGGCGAAGAAAAGGAAGCATCCTGGCAGCTGCCAATCGGTTCGTCCGTCGACCTCGGCCCGGTCTTGGAACAGCTGCTGTCGCATCGACTCTCCGCACTCTATGCGCCGGTCGTGTTGTGGTGGACCGAGGGGTCGGCGAATGTCGAGCCGAGCTGCCTCATCACCAGACGTTTGCCTTCTCCCGAAGCGTTTACCGCGTTTCTCGACGGTCGCTGGCGCGATCACCGGTGGCGCGCCATTGACGCACACGTCGCGCGCGATCTCTCGATCGAGAACACGCTCCTCAGCGAGCTCCCGCCGCTGCGGTACGTCTCGGCTGGCGCGACCGATGCCGGCCGCGTGCGCCAGATCAATCAGGACGCCTTTCTCGAGCGTCCGGAGATTGGCCTCTGGGTCGTCGCCGACGGGCTCGGTGGCCACACCGACGGACATGTGGCCAGCCGCATGGTGTGTGACGCGCTTGCCGATTTCGATCCCCGGTCCAGCTTTGACGCGGCGATAGAAGCGGCGCGCGCGCGTGTGTACCAGGTGAACGATCATCTGCTTCGCACATCCGCGCGATCGTTGCTGGCGGATCGCAGCGGCAGCACCGTCGTCGTGTTGATGGTCCGTGGCACTGAATGCGTCGTCCTCTGGGCGGGCGACAGCCGCGCCTACCGGCTGCGAGACGGGCGGCTGCAGCAGTTGACGCGCGATCACAGCGTCGCTGCGGAGTCGGTGGTCCCCGTCAGCCGCGAAGAGTCGCATCTCGTGACGCGTGCCGTGGGCGTGTCGTCCACGCTGTCGCTCGATACCTATCGCGACCAGGTCCGTCCCGGCGATCGCTTTCTCCTGTGCTCCGACGGGCTCACGCGTGTGCTGTCCGAGGAGGAGATCAAAGCCTGGATGGAGAACGACAATATCTCCCTTGCCGTGGACGGCCTGATCAAGGCGACGCTCAAGGGGGGAGCTCCGGACAACGTCACGGCCCTCATCGCGGAGGCGAAGGATTCGGACGTGGTGAGCAGCCTTTTGCTGTAACCCGAGTGCCGAGTGCCAAGTGCCAAGTGCCAAGTGCCAGTGCCCAGGTTCCAAGGGTGCCGAGTTCGAGGGTGCTCAGGTTCCCATGTCCCGGGGAACTTCTTTTTGGAGGTTTGGGGATGAAACCGGTAGAATGCGAATCCCGTCGGGCTTGCCCCGCAAAGCAGGTTTGGAGCAAGGCGGGCGGGAGGTAGCCCCGAAATGAGCGATCGGTGGAGCGGGGAGGAGCTCCTACAGTCCATTTCTCCCGATCAACCGTGTGGCCAAAGCCTTGAAGACACGCAGCTTCTGGCTTCGTTCGACGGTTACCGGTTGTATGGTCGGACCAAGCCGCTCGAGCCGGCAGCGGAGGGAGACGAGGGGCCAAAGACCCTGGAAGACCGGGACGAGCGCCCTCCCGACTGGCTGGAGATCAAAGAGAAATCGCTCGAGGCGCTCAGGCAAAGCAAGGACCTTCGCCTGTTGGTTCACCTGGCTACGGCGCTGCTCAGGACCGATGGTTTACCGGCGTTTGCGGAAACAGTAAAGATAGCGTCGCAATGGCTGGAGCAGTATTGGGAACAAACGTATCCCGCTGTTGACGGCGACGGCATCGTCCGGCGGAGCGCGTTGAACTGCTTTGCCGATCCGATCGCGGTAATCGACAGGCTGCGCCGGGTGCCGATCGTGAGCAGTCGGCAGCACGGCAACTTCAGCCTGCGGGACGTCGACATTGCGACAGGACAGGCGCCGCCGGCGAGCGGTGAGACGCCCGCCGATCCAGCGCGCATCAACGCGGCGTTTGCCGCAATGCCGCTCGAGGAGCTGACGACCCTCGAGAAAGATGTTCGCGAGTCGGTTGAGGCGCTGAAGAGCATCGACGCGAAGATGCGGGCCGAAGTCGGGACCGAGACCGTGCCCGATTTCGAACCCTTGTCAACGCAGCTCGTAAAGATAGACAAGGTCTTACGCGCGCAACTGTCCACTCGAACCGGTGCATCGGCCGATGAAATTGCAGGGGAGACGAGTGGCACCGCGCAGGCAGTGGCGGGTTTTTCGGGCGCGGTCAGGTCGCGCGAGGACGCGGTGCGGGCGCTCGACGCGGTGGCCGAGTTCTTTCGCAGAAACGAGCCGTCGAGTCCCGTCCCGATGTTCTGTGAACGTACGAAGCGGCTCGTGACCATGAATTTTCTCGAGTTGCTGGCAGACATTGCGCCGGATGCGGTGGTACAGGCGAAAACAGCGGGTGGAGTGAAGGAATAAAAGGAATAGACGAGACCGTCTATTCGCAGGAGGTGTGTTGTGGCGAAGGCGAGCAGTCAGAAATTTATCGCGCGGAATCGTGCACCCCGCGTGCAGATCGAGTACGACGTCGAGCTGTACGGAGCGGAGAAGAAGATCCAACTGCCGTTCGTGATGGGTGTGCTCGCGGATCTTTCCGGCAAGCCCGCCGAACCGCTGGCGCCCGTTGCGGATCGGAAGTTCCTCGAGATCGATGTCGACAACTTCGACACGCGGATGAAGGCGATGAAGCCGCGCGTCGCGTTTCAGGTGCCCAATACGCTGACGGGCGAAGGCAACCTGAACGTGGAGCTGACCTTCGAGAGCATGGACGACTTTTCGCCCGCCGCGGTGGCGCGCAAAGTCGATGCGCTCAACAAGTTGCTCGAGGCGCGCTCGCAGCTCGCGAACCTGATCACATATATGGACGGCAAGAGCGGAGCCGAAGAACTTGTGAGCAAGTTGCTGCAGGATCCCGCCCTTTTACAAACGCTCGCGGCAACCAAGAACGAGACCCCTGGTAGCGCCTCGTCGTAATTTGATCGCCTTCTCGGAGAATATTTATGGCTGACCCGAATACCCAGCAGATTAGTGAGCCCACGACTGGGGCGCTGGAGCCCTCTGAATTCGACTTCCTGCTGCGGAAGGAATTCAAACCAAAAACCGACGAGGCCAAAGAGGCCGTCGAACGAGCGGTTCGGACACTGGCGGAGCAGGCGCTCTCCGAAACGAAACTGATTAGCCCCGACGTCGTCAAGTCGATCGAGGCGATCATCGCTCAGCTCGACAAGAAACTGACGGAACAAATCAACATGATCCTCCACCACGAGGATTTCCAGAAAATCGAGGGCGCCTGGCGCGGGCTGCACTATCTCGTCAACAACACCGAAACCGACGAGATGCTGAAGATTCGCGTGATGAACATCAGCAAACTCGAGCTGGGAAAAACGCTCAAGCGCTACAAAGGCACCGCATGGGACCAGAGTCCTCTCTTCAAGAAGGTGTACGAAGCGGAGTACGGCCAGTTCGGTGGTGAGCCGTTCGGCTGCATGGTTGGCGACTACTATTTCGACCAGAGCCCGCCCGACGTCGAGCTCCTCAACGAGATGGCGAAGACGGCGGCGGCCGCGCATTGCCCGTTCATCGCGGGCGCGAGCCCCACGGTCATGCAAATGGGGTCGTGGCAGGAACTCGCCAATCCTCGCGACCTGACGAAGATCTTCACGACGCCCGAGTACGCCGCCTGGCGATCGCTGCGCGAGTCAGAGGATTCGCGCTATCTTGGCCTCGCGATGCCTCGGTTTCTCGCGCGTCTGCCGTACGGCGCGAAGACGGATCCTGTCGAAGAATTCGCGTTCGAGGAGGATACCGGAGCCGCGGACCACACCAAATACACGTGGGCGAACTCGGCGTACGCGATGGCCACCAACATCACGCGCTCGTTCAAGCTCTATGGCTGGTGCTCGCGCATTCGCGGCGTCGAGTCCGGCGGTGCAGTCGAAGGACTGCCGGTCCACACGTTCCCGACCGACGACGGCGGCGTCGATATGAAGTGCCCGACGGAGATCGCCATCAGCGACCGTCGCGAGGCGGAGCTGGCCAAGAACGGGTTCATGCCGCTGCTCCACCGGAAGAACTCGGACTTCGCGGCCTTCATCGGCGCGCAGTCGCTGCAGAAGCCGTTCGAGTACGACGATCCGGATGCGACGGCCAACGCGAACCTCTCGGCGCGGTTGCCGTATCTGTTTGCATGCTGCCGTTTCGCGCACTACCTGAAATGCATCGTGCGCGACAAGATCGGCTCCTTCAAGGAGCGCGAAGACATGCACCGCTGGTTGAACAACTGGATCATGAACTACGTCGACGGGGATCCGGCGAATTCGTCCGAAACGACGAAGGCCATGCGGCCGCTGGCGGCCGCGGAGGTCGTCGTCGAAGAAGTCGAGGGAAATCCGGGATACTACACGTCCAAGTTCTACCTCCGGCCGCATTACCAGCTCGAAGGTTTGACTGTATCGCTCCGTCTCGTCTCGAAGCTGCCGTCGGCGAAGGCAGGTTAGCGCGAGCGCGGTGCGCGCGGCGAACCGTATCGATTGGAAACGGAAGTTCAGCACCCAATGGTGAAGTAGACACTTAGTCGAGGAGCGAACCAATGGCGTTGGTTGACTACTTTCTGAAGGTAGACGGAATCAAGGGCGAAGCGCAGGCCGAGGGGCACAAAGAGGACATCCAGATAGAGTCCTTCAGTTGGGGAGAAACGAATTCCGGTACCGCGGCCCATGGCGGCGGCGCGGGCGCCGGCAAGGTCGCCATGCAGGACTTGCACTTCGTCAAGAAAATCGACAAGAGCAGCGCGATCCTGATGGCCAGTTGCGCCGAGGGCAAGCACCTCAAATTCGTCGAGTTGTCGTGCCGGAAAGCGGGCGGCAAGCAGGAAGAGTATCTGCACATCAAGTTCGAAACGGTGCTCGTCAGCTCGTATCAGATCGGCGGGTCTGCCGGCTCGGACATCGTCCCGATGGAGCAGGTCAGCCTCAACTTCGCGAAGATCAAGTTTACCTACAAGGAGCAGAAGGCCGAAGGCGGCTTGGGAGGAGCCATAGAAGCCGGCTTTGACCTGCTCAAGGGCGTGAAGTTCTAAATGGTGATTCGTGGCTCAAGCCGACATTTTGCTCCAGTTGGACGGCGTTAAAGGCGAGGCCGCGTACAAAGATCACGAGGGCGAAATCGAGATCGCGTCATTTCAGTGGGGACTCCGCAGCACCGGGTCGACCGGCTATGCGGGATCGGGAGGTGGATCGAAGCCGCAGATTACCGAGATTGTTCTCACGAAGCCGATCGACAAGAGCAGTCCGATCTTGATGGGAAAGGCTGCCAAGGGCGCAAAAATCGAAAAGGGGAAACTCTTTTTCCGGAAAGCCGGTGGCGCCGATGCGCTGGAGTACATGGTGATCGAGATGGAGAACATCTACATCACCAGTTTTACGACGTCGAAAAGCAGTGGGCCGGACCACATCGACTCGATGACGATCACGTTTGACAAGCTCAAGATCACCTACACCGCGCAGAGCGCGACGGGCGCAAAAGGCAGTGGTCCGGTTCAGTTCACCTATGACGCCACCGACCCCAAAAAACCATGAGGTGGACTGACCGACCGCTGGGATCCTCGCATGTCTCTCGCAACAGCCGAACAAGCCGTCCGAGACGGCTCACTCGATTCCGCTCTCCGCGATCTTCAGGAGCAGGTTCGACAGCATCCTGAGAAAGCGGACCTGCGCGTCTTTCTCTTTCAACTGCTGGCGGTCTTCGGCCAGTGGCCGCGTGCGCTCAACCAACTGAACGTCGCCGCGGAGCTCGATGCCAAGGCGCTCGCCATGGCGCAGATGTACCGCGAAGCGATCCACTGCGAGCTGCTGCGCGCGGATGTCTTCGCGGGCAAGAAGTCTCCCGTGGTCTTCGGCGAACCGGATGAGTGGCTGGCCCTGCTCATCGAATCGCTGTTGCGGCGCGGACGATCGCGCGACGAGGAATCGCGAGATCTTCGCGCGCGCGCGTTCGACGCCGCGCCGGCTTCTGAAGGATCTCTCGATGGGGCGCGCTTCGAGTGGATTGCCGATGCCGACATGCGACTCGGGCCGGTCTGCGAGGCCATCATCAACGGACGCTACTACTGGGTCCCGTTTGCCCGATTGTCGCGAATCGATCTGGAGGCCCCGTCGGATCTTCGCGACGTCGTCTGGACGCCTGCGCATTTTCAGTTCCTGAACGGCGGAGAAACTGTCGCCTTGATTCCGACGCGTTATCCGGGATCCGAGGCTGACGGCGATCCGCAGATTCGTCTGGCGCGCAAGACGACGTGGACCGAAGACTCTCCCGACGTGTTCTTCGGGCTGGGTCAGCGAGTCTTCGCCACCGATTCAGGCGAGCATCCGGTCATGGACGTACGCACCATCGTGCTCGGCAACGAGATTGCCGGACGCGAACAGGGCTCCCCCGATGCCTGAGCTCACGCCGCAGGAGCGACTCCAGCCGGCGCTGCTGGATCGCCTGACCGATGAGGAGCCCGGAAATACGCAGGAGCCTCGCGAGCGTCGCGTCGTCAACAAAACGCGCCTGCGACAGGCTGTTCTGCGAGACCTCGCGTGGCTGTTCAATGCCACCCGTCTCGAATCGAACGAGGACCTCGCGTCGGTCCCGCACGTCCGCCGTTCGGTCGTCTTCGAACCGAGAATCCTGCCGAACACACTCCAGGTCCGCGCCCTGCTCGCGACGGCTTCGATCGATCATCACAACGTCATCGGCGTCGAAATTCGATGCGACCTCTGGGCGCAGCCTGTGCCGCTCGAACTGCTGATGCGAACGGAAATCGATCTCGAAACCGGGAAGGTCGAGATCGCGGATCTCGCGGCATCGCGAGCGCGCTGAATGGATCCGCGGCTGCTTCGCTACTACAACCTCGAGCTGCAGCATCTGCGCGAGATGGGCGGCGAATTTGCGGAGCAGTTCCCCAAGATTGCCGCCCGACTCGGGATGAACGGGCTCGAAGTCGCGGATCCGTACGTCGAACGGCTGCTCGAAGGCGTGGCGTTCCTCGCCGCGCGCGTTCAGCTAAAGCTCGATGCGGAGTTTCCGCGATTCACGCAGTCGCTGCTCGAGATCGTCTATCCCCACTATCTCGCTCCCACGCCCTCGATGCTCGTCGCGCAGTTCAAGCCCGACGTCGAGGACCCCAGTCTCGTGACGGGATCCAGGATTGTGCCGCGCGGCACGAGCATGCAGAGCGCGTTTCGCGCAGACGATCTGACGTCGTGCGAGTTCCGCACGGCCCAGGATGTGACTCTGTGGCCGATGCAGATTGTGTCGGCCAACTACTTTTCCTTTGCGCCGGACCTTCCGCTGAACGCTCTGCCGATTGCGCAGCGGATTAAAGGTGGCCTCAGGATCCGCCTGAAGACACCGCCCGAGGTGAAATTCGGGCAGCTGCCGCTCGATCGGTTCTCCTTCTACATCACCGGTGGCGACGAGATCGCCAACAAGCTCTACGAGCTCTGTCTCGGCGCGAAGCTAGGCGGGCTGGTCGTGCCCGCGAAGGGGACGCCTCGCTGGCACGAGTTCATTCCGGCCGCGAAGATTCGGCCGGCCGGATTTGGGGACGACGAAGCCTTGCTCCCTGTCTCAGTGCGATCGTTCCAGGGGTATCGGCTCGTGCAGGAGTATTTCGCGTTCCCGCAGCGATACCGCTTCGTCGAGCTGAGCGGGCTCGAGAGCGCGATCCGGCGCGCGAATGTCGACGAGATTGAGATCGTGACGCTGTTCGGCCGCGGCGAACCGTCGCTCGAAAGCACGGTCGACGCGCAGAACTTCGCCCTGTTTTGTACGCCCGCCGTGAATCTGTTCCCGAAGCGTGCGGATCGCATTCACGTCACCGACACCACGCACGAATATCTCGTCACCGCGGATCGCACCCGGCCGATGGACTTCGAGGTCTACGCGGTGACCGACGTCCTCGGTCATGGCGCGGGCGAAGGCGCGGCGCAGCCGTTCCTGCCGTTCTACAGCGCATATAGCACCGATCACGACCGGCAGCAGTCGGCTTACTTCACCACGCGGAGGGAGCCGCGCCTCCTGTCATCGTCGCAGAAGCGACGCGGCCCGCGATCGAGCTACATCGGCACCGAAGTGTTCTTGTCGCTCGTCGATGCCGCTGACGCGCCGTTCAGCGGCGACTTGCAGCAACTCTCGATTCAGACGCTGTGCACCAACCGCGATCTCGTCCTGCAGATGCCGATGGGGCTCGGCAGCACTGATTTCAACCTCGATATCGCGGCGCCGGTGACGAGCGTCCGCGTGATCACGGGCCCGAGCCGCCCGCAGGCGCCGCTGACCGACGGCGCCATCGCCTGGCGTGCGATTAACCATCTGTCGCTGAACTACCTCTCGCTGGTGAATTCGACAGCGCAAGAGGGAGCAGCCGCTCTGCGCGAGCTGCTGGAGCTGTATGCGTCGGGAGGGAACGCCGCCAGCGCGCGGCGACAAATCGAGGGGATTCGAACGATGAACGTGCGGCCGGTTGTCCGGCGCTTGCGGGGGCCGGGGCCAATCGCGTTCGGGCGTGGGCTGGAGATCACCATGACCGTCGACGAGATGGCATTCGAAGGGGGAAGCGCGTTCATTCTGGGTTCCGTGCTCGAGCGCTATTTTGCCCGGCACGTATCGATCAATTCGTTCACCGAAACCGTTCTGCGATCAGAGAGCCGAGGCGAGATCAACCGATGGCTACCGGAGTGGGGCGCGAGGCCGACGCTGTAACGTTCTTCGCCGCGCTGGCACACGCCCCGTTCAGTTACGACTTCTACCAGACGATGCGGCGGATGGAGTGTCTCTACTCCGGCAACCCGCGATGGGGCGAAGCGCTGCGTCCGAGCGACGAGCCGGTTCGATTGGGACAAGATCCGGATTTGTCGTTTGCGCCTGCCCCGCTCGCATCGTTCGGCACTGACGGGAACCCGCCACGACTTCGGCTTCAGGTGCGGCTCTTCGGGTTGCTTGGTCCCAATGGGCCGATGCCCATTCACATCACCGAGTACGCGCGCGAGCGCCTGAGGAACGCCGGCGACCCGACGTTGAGCAGGTTCCTCGACGTGTTCAATCATCGATTTCTCGCGCTCTTCTATCGCGCCTGGGCGCAGGCGCAGCCGCACGTGAACCGCGATCGCCCGGGAATGGATCGGTTCGCCGGGTACGTCGGCGCGCTGCTCGGCATCAGACCCGCGATGTTCCGTCATCGCGACGCCATCGCCGACGAGGCGAAGCTGTTTCACTCCGGTGCGCTCGTCCGTCATGTCCGCAGTGCCGAAGCGCTCGGGCGCATTCTGCAGCACTATTTCCGCGTGCCGGTGCGCATCGAAGAGTTCGTGGCGCACTGGATGCCGCTTGGCGAGCGCGAGCGCACGTTTCTCGGGCGTGAGGGCGCGACGCTTGGCGCCTGCGCCGTGGTGGGCCGCCGGGTGTGGGATCGCCAGCACAAGTTCCGCATTCGCATCGGCTCCCTGACGCTGCGGGAATACGAAAGCTTCCTGCCCGCTGGTGCGCTGCTCGGAAAGCTCGCTGACTGGATCCGGTTTTATCTCTCGTTCGAGCTCGATTGGGACGTTCGATTGGTGTTGAGAAGGAACGAAGTCCCGGCACTCGTGTTGAACCGCACGAGGCGCCTGGGCTGGACGACGTGGCTTGGCGCGCGTCGGAAACCCACTGACGCAGACGATCTCTGTCTCCATGTGGAAAACGTCATCGGTCGCGTCGGAGCATCGGTCGCATGAGTGAGATCAATCGTTCGACATTGTTCGGCAAACTCGACAGCCTGGCGTACAAGGCCATCGAAGGCGCCACCGTGTTCTGCAAACTGCGCGGCAATCCGTACGTCGAGCTGGTGCACTGGATTCAGCAGATCGTCCAGACGGCGGACTCCGACCTTCTTCGCATCATCAAGCATTTCGAGATCGATCCGTCGCGGCTTGCCAAGGACATCACCGAGGCGCTCGATCGTCTTCCGCGCGGCGCGACGTCGATTTCCGATCTATCGTCACAGGTCGAGCAAGCCGTGGAGCGCGGCTGGGTGTACGCGACGTTGATGTTCGGTGAGCCGCGGGTGCGCACCGGCCATCTCGTCATCGGGATGTTGAAGACGCCCTCCTTGCGCAATGCGTTGATGGCCATCTCGCGTCAGTTCGAGGCCATAAAGCCGGACACGCTCACCGACGAGTTCGCGCGCATCGTCGCCGGGTCGCCGGAAGAGAAGCTGCCGGCGGCTGACGGATCGACGATGGGCGCGGCGCCGGGCGAAGCGAGCGGCGCGATGGCGCCCGCTCAACTCGGCAAGCAGGAGGCGCTCAAGCGCTACGCGACGAACCTCACGGATCGAGCGCGCAAAGGCGAAATCGATCCCGTCAGCGGCCGCGACGAAGAGATCCGGCAGATTGTCGACATCCTGATGCGGCGCCGGCAGAACAATCCGATTCTCACCGGCGAGGCCGGCGTTGGCAAAACCGCCGTCGTCGAGGGGTTCGCGTCGCGTCTCGTCCGCGGCGATGTGCCGCCGGCGCTGAAGGACGTCTCGCTCTACACACTCGATATCGGGTTGCTGCAGGCGGGCGCGAGCATGAAAGGCGAGTTCGAGAACCGTCTGCGTCAGGTCATCGACGAGGTGCAGGCGTCGCCGAAGCCGATCATTCTGTTCGTCGACGAGGCGCACACGCTCATCGGCGCCGGCGGCGCGCAAGGCACAGGTGATGCGGCGAACCTGCTGAAGCCCGCCCTGGCTCGCGGGACGCTGCGCACAATCGCGGCCACGACGTGGGCTGAGTACAAGAAGTACATCGAGAAAGATCCCGCGCTCACGCGCCGCTTCCAGGTGGTGCAGATTGCGGAGCCGAGCGAGCACAAGGCCATCCTGATGGTGCGCGGCGTCGCGTCGGTGCTGGAGAAACATCATCGAGTGCAGGTGCTGGACGAAGCGCTCGAGGCCGCGGTCCGCCTGTCGCATCGCTATATTCCCGCCCGGCAGCTGCCCGACAAGGCCGTCAGCCTCCTCGATACCGCATGTGCGCGCGTCGCGATCAGTCAGCATGCCGTGCCGCCGCAGCTCGAAGATTGCCGCCGCAAGATTGAGGCGTTGCAGATCGAGCTCGAGATCATCGGTCGCGAAGAGGTGGTGGGAATCGACGTCGGCGAACGTCGCGCCGTTGCGGCAGAGCAGCTCACGGCCAGCGAGCAGCGTCGCGCCGAGCTCGAGCAGCGCTGGCAGGCTGAACGCGAGCTCGTCGATCGCATCCTGGCGATACGCGCCGAGCTGCGCAAGGGCCATGAGCGAGTCGAAGGCACCGGCAGCAAACTCGAAAAGGCTGCGGAGGCGCAGGCGGCGACGGAGCCACCAACGGTCGAGAAGATCGCGCCCGAGCAGCGCGAGACGTTGCTTGCGGAGCTCGCCGAGCTCCACAAGAAGCTCACCGACCTGCAAGGCGAGTCGCCGCTGATTCTCCCGAGCGTCGACGAGCACGCCGTCGCTGCCGTCGTCCAGGACTGGACCGGCGTGCCTGTTGGTCGAATGGTGAAGAACGAGCTCGAGGCCGTCCTGCATCTCGCGGAAACGATGAATCAGCGCGTCATCGGGCAGCGCCACGCCCTCGAGATGATTGCGAGACGGATTCAGACGTCGCGCGCGCGGTTGGACAATCCCAACAAACCGATTGGCGTGTTCATGCTCTGTGGGCCGTCCGGCGTCGGCAAGACGGAAACGGCGCTCGCGCTCGCCGAAGCGCTCTATGGAGGCGAGCAGAACGTCATCACGATCAACATGAGCGAGTTCCAGGAAGCGCACACCGTCTCGACCCTGAAGGGAGCGCCTCCCGGCTATGTCGGCTACGGCGAAGGCGGAGTGCTCACCGAAGCGGTCAGACGACGGCCGTACAGCGTCGTGCTGCTCGACGAAGTCGAGAAGGCGCACCCGGACGTGCACGAACTGTTCTTTCAAGTGTTCGATAAGGGATGGATGGAGGACGGCGAAGGCCGCCACATCGACTTCAAGACCACGATTATTCTGCTCACCTCGAACGTCGGCACCGATTTGATCATGAGCATGTGCAAGGATCCCGAGCTTCTGCCGGAGTCCGAGGGCATTGCCAAAGCGCTCCGCGAGCCGCTGCTGAAACAATTTCCGGCTGCCCTGCTGGGCCGACTGGTCGTGATCCCGTACTACCCGCTGAGCGATGTGATGCTGTCGAACATCGCGCGGTTGCAGCTGGGGCGGATTGCGAAGCGCGTCACCGAGCACCACAAGATTCCCTTCACCTATGATGACGAGGCGGTGAAGCTGATTGTCAGCCGCTGTGTGGAAGTCGAAAGCGGTGGGCGTATGGTCGACGCCATCCTCACGAATACGGTGCTGCCGGCAATCAGCCGCGAGTTTCTCAACCGCACCGTCGCGGGATCGTCGTTGAATGGTGTGCGACTCGCGGTCAGCAACGGCGACTTCGACTATCAGTTCGACTAGGACCGACTGCGCTATGGAAGAATGGACAACCAGCGAACGCGAGCTCAGTTTCGAAGAAGCGGTTGATGTCGCTATTCGACTGCAGCAGAACAACCAGTTGGACGCGGCCGAAGATGTCCTCGGCAAGCTGCGGGAGATCGGTCCGAATTATCCGAAACTGCTGCACTATTCCGGCGTGCTCGCTCACCAGCGCGGCCGCAGCGACGAAGCCATCCGTCTGATCGAGCGGAGCCTGGAGCTCGAGGGCGACTGCGCCGACTGGCACAACAATCTCGGCATCGTGCTGAAGGCGGCCAATCGTCGCGATGAGGCGCTCGCCGCATACGAGCGCGCCATTGCGCTCGATCCAAAACACGCCAATGCCTACAACAACCTGGGTGTGCTTCTGAGGGCACAGGGTCGTCACAGAGACGCGGAAGCGGCATTCCGCAAGGCTACGGAGATCAGCCCCAAGTACGCCGAGGCGTATCACAACTTGGGATTGCTTCTGGACAGCCTGAATCGGCGGCGCGAAGCCATCCTCTGTCACTTCAAGGTCGTCACGTTGTGTCCGCACCATCCCGACGCACGGCGCTTAATGGCGATGGCACATTGCGAGCTCGGTGAGATCGACAAAGCCATCGAGATCTACAAGGAGTGGCTGGAAGCCGAACCCGACAACCCGCTCGCCCGACACATGCTCGCGGCGGTGACGGGCAAGGACGTGCCGGCGCGCACCTCTGATGCGTGTGTCGAAAAGCTGTTCGACAGATTTGCGGATACGTTCGAGGATACGCTTGCGGGCCTGCAGTATCAGGCGCCGCGACTGGTCGCAGCGATGCTGGAGGAATCGGCAGGCGCGCCCTCGAAGAGCCTCGACATCCTGGACGCGGGATGTGGCACCGGATGGTGCGGACCCCTGGTGGCGCCGTACGCGCGGCGGCTCACCGGTGTGGACCTCTCCGATCAAATGATGGCGCGCGCGAAGCAGAAGAACGTCTACGACGAGCTGGTCAAAGGCGAGTTGACCCGGTACCTGCAGAGTCGACCAGCCGCGTTCGACGTGGTGATTTCGGCAGACACGCTCGTCTACTTCGGGAACCTCGAAGACGTGACGCGTGCCGCGAGCGACGCGCTGCGGGCCGGAGGAATGTTTATTTTCACGCTCGAAGCACTCGTCGATGCGGAGGCCGGCGCGTTTCGGATTGAACGGCACGGCCGATACAGCCACAGCCGCGAGTACGTCGAGCGGTTGTTCCTGGCTGCGAATCTGCAGCCCAAGATCGTGCGCGTCGAGCTGCGGCTCGAATCGGGCGTACCCGTGCCAGGCCTGCTCGTGCGCGGGACAAAACTGAACGGAGTGGTCCGTGGCTAGAGTGATGGAGCTCCTCGTCCCGTCGCTGAAGGAGGGCGCGCTTCTCTTTCACGGCATGCACGCGCAGGAGGAGCTCGGCCGGCTGTTCGAATACCACCTCGATCTGATCAGCGAGCGCCGCGACATCCCGCTCGAAGAGGTCCTTGGGCGGAACGTCAGTGTCAAGCTGGAGCTCGTGCCTGATAAGTTCCGCTACTTCAACGGCTACATCACGAGATTCGCGCACACCGGCACGCTGGGCGCGCATTTTTACCGCTACGCCGCCACGGTGCGTCCGTGGACCTGGTTTCTGACGCGGACGTCCGACTGCCGGATTTTTCAGAACAAGAGCACACCGGAGATCATCCAGGACGTCTTTGCCGATCACGAGGGCCTTGGCAAGTTCGATTTCCGCCTGATCGAGAATTATGCGAAGTGGGTCTACTGCGTGCAGTATCGGGAGACCGACTTCAACTTCATCAGCCGGCTGATGGAGCACGAAGGCATCTATTACTACTTCCGTCACGAGAAGGACCACCACACGATCGTCCTCACCGACGGGAAGCACACGGCGGTCGAGGGATACGAGAAGCTGCGGTTCCACGATCCGCGAGAAATCGCCAAGCCCGACATGGAGTACATCAGCGACTGGCATGTTGGCTCCGACATGCAGCCCAATCGTTTCGTCTACGACGACTACGACATGGAGAAGCCGAGCGTTGATTTGCAGACGCAGAACATCATGTCTTACGACGAGACGGGCCTCGGAGCGCTTGAGTATGTGAACTCCAAGAGCTACGAGCTGTACGACTACCCGGGCACCTACACAGAAAAGCCGCGCGGTCAGCAGCTGATCGACACGCGGATGGACGAATACGCAAGCCAGTTCACCGCAGCGCACGCAGTCACGAACAGCCGCGGCGTCTACGTCGGAGCGTTGCTCACCGTCGAGCGGTTGCAGCGCGAGAATCAGAACACCGACTATCTTGTGGTGGCCGCGACCTACGACCTGGAATTCGCGGAGTACGAGGGCATGCCGGGCGATCGAGCCACCCGCTTCCGGAGCAGCTTCGTGGCAAAACCGGGGCTTGCCGGGTTCCGGCCGCGCCGTCTGACGCCGAAGCCGTTCGTGCAGGGTCCGCAAACCGCCGTCGTCGTCGGACCGGGCGGCGAGGAGATTTACACGGACAAATATGGGCGCGTGAAAGTGCAGTTCCACTGGGATCGCCGGGGCAAGAAGGACGATCAGACCTCGTGCTGGATTCGCGTGGGTACTCCGTGGGCGGGTAAGCAGTGGGGGATCATTTCGATCCCCCGGATCGGGCAGGAAGTCATCGTCGATTTTCTGGAAGGCGATCCCGATCAGCCGATCATCGTCGGCTGCGTGTACAACGCGGAGCAGATGCCGCCGTATGCCTTGCCGGGGAGCAAAACGCAGAGCGGCATGAAGTCGCGCAGCTCGCTCGGCGGCTCGCCGGCCAACTTCAATGAAATTCGGATGGAGGACAAGAAGGGCGCGGAGCAGCTGTTCATCCACGCCGAGAAGAATCAGGATATCGAAGTCGAGAACGATGAGACCCACTGGGTGGGGCACGATCGCAAAAAGACCATCGACCACGATGAGACGACGCACGTCAAGCACGATCGGACGGAGACGGTCGATAACAACGAGACCATTACGATCCATGGCAACCGGACGGAGACGGTCGACAAGAACGAGACGATCAAGATTCAGGCGCACCGTTCGGAAACCGTCGCGTCCGGGGAGGACGTGACGGTAACGGGTTTGCGCGCTCACACGGTAAAGGGCGCACAGGTCACGTCGATTACGGCAGCCGAAACTCACAAGGTCGGCGCTGCCAGAATGCACGACGTCGGTGCAGCGGAGATGATTACCGTCGGTGCTGCGCAGATGATAAAGGTTGGTGCCGTTCAATCAGTGGATATCGGAGGACCGCAGAACGTGAAGATCGGGGCCGATCAAAACGTGGAGATCGTCGGACGAGCGAATCTGAAGATCGGCGGCGATCAGGCCACTAAAGTCGATGGCGATCGGGCGGCCGACATTGGCAAGAACGACGGCATCAAAGTCGCCAAGAACTTCGTGCTCGACGCTGGCGAATCCATCGACATCAAGACGGGCAGCGCAAGCATCGTCATGAAAAAAGACGGCACAATCAGCATCAGCGGCAAGGACATCACGATCACCGGAAGTGGCAAGATCAAGATCAAGGCGGATAGTAACGTTGAGGTCAAGGGCAGCAAGGTGGCAATCAACTGAGAGGGTGTATGAAGACGCAGGAAGCCTCGTTCGAAGGTGCCTTCGGTAAAGAAGTGACCTCCGAATTTGTCGTGCTCACGGAGCAACCAGTTTCCCGGAAGGAGGCAGACGCATTGGGTGGAGGAGCCCTCACCGCGCGACTTCACGGCTTTGACGGCCGCAATCAGCCCCTTCTCACAAACCTGCCCGGTCTGGCGGCCGAGGTCGTGGCGCGGAGCACTGTGAAGCTCGTGCACGGACACATTGGTTGCACGGTTGTGGTGCTGCTCGAGGCCGGAGACGTGCGACGTCCCATCATCGTCGGTGTGCTTCAGGAGCAGAACGTGTCAGGCGAGATGTCGAATGCCGCTCAAAGCGGAATCGAGGAATTGGAAGACGGTCGGTTGCTGCTTTCGGCGGAGCATGAGATTGTGTTGCGCTGCGGCGCCGCAACCATCACCCTCACAAAAGCAGGAAAAGTGGTCATTCACGGAACTTACATTTCCAGCCGATCTCTGGGCGTCAATCGAATCAAAGGCGGCTCCGTACAAATCAATTGATCGTTTCGCTGCGGGGTTGGTGCAGTGTATGTCGAACGTCGATCTTTATGAGGAACTCCCGTACAAGTGCCGGCCGGTCGAATGGACGGCCCCAGAGCGGCTGGCTCTCGCGTCACTCCTACACGGAGGTCCTCGGCAGTCCCTCGACACATATCGGGTGCTGGAGCTTGGTTGCGGCAACGGCGCGAATCTGCTTCCACAGGCCTTTTACCGCAGGCACGGTCGCTTTGTCGGTATAGACAGGGCATGCACGCACCTCGAAGCCGCAGAATCCTCTCGGACCGAATTAGGCCTCACTAATATCGAATTCATCAACTGCGATATCGATGAAGCCGAGAACCGGCTCGTGGGCGAGTTCGATTACATCATTGCTCACGGCGTTTTTTCCTGGGTGCCCCACCATACCCGCGACGCTCTCTTGCGGTTGTGCGCCAAGCGTCTCTGTCCGGGCGGCTTGTTGTACGTGAATTACAATGCGAAGCCGGGCTGGAAGATTCGCGGGATGGTGAGAGATTTTCTGCTGGCGCAGACCGTGGCCGCGAGCAGCCTGCGGGCGCGTGCAGAATCGGCTCGCGACGTCGCAGCGAAAATTGTATCGGCCTTGCCGAAGGATGAACACGTCTACAGCACTTTGATCGCAAACGAATTCCAGTTCGTCTATGACAGCGATCCCTGCTATGTTGCCCATGAGTATCTAGCCCCGGAGAATCATTCGTACTGGCGCAGCGAATTCATGACGCTCGTGGGTTCCCACGGTTTCAACTTCGTTGCCGACGCCGATTTCAACTACAGCTCAGGACGAATTTCACCGGACTTACTTCGACGGCTCGATGACGAGCGGATCACCGGTCATACGGTTCAGGACACGGTGGATCTTCTCTGTTATCGCCAACTGCACTCGGCGATCCTGACCAGCCCCGGCTTTGTCAAGAGGCCGCCGGACGCACATGACATTTCCAATCTGTTCATCGCGTCATGTCTTAGTCCATGCGAGTCGACCAGCGAGGGTCACGCGATGTTTGAACATCCGTGTGGTTACCGCGTCGAGGTGACGACGCATGTCATGCAGACCGCCTTCACGACGCTCGAACGACTGTGGCCGCTGGGTTTGAGTGTGGGTGAGTTGTTTACGAACGCGTCAGGTGTGATGGATGACCTGCTGCTGCTGCATCGTAACGGGGTCATCGAGCTCCGATGCGCCGACGGATTGCACGGAGACATTGATCCCGAGCCATTGAATCGCCTTGAAAACAGAATCGGCGGCTATTCGACGAGCCCCTACCACACACGCGTCGAGACAGTAAGCGCGAGCTGACACTGTGTGGACAATCGACAATCGTACACCTTACGCGACGGGAAAGACTTGGGGACGTGACAAGGATGGCGTTCATCAATGGATCGTCTGCGTCAAAGGCACTTTTGACATTCGGCCTGATGGCAAGATTGGACTTTCAGACGAACAACTTCAACCCCTCTTCGTGCCCGAGTACAACGGCGAGGCCGGACTGTCGAGTCTTCGCTATGACGCAGATCTCGTGCTGCTGAAGCCGACGACGGATGTTGTGCTCAACGGCACCGCGTACGCGCCAGGCGGTCGATCGCGCACCGAATTCCTGGTTGGACTCAAAGTCGGGCACAAGCAAAAAGTCTTGAAAGTCAAAGGGAACCAGCGCTGGAGTACCGGCCCGCTCGGCGGAGCACCGTCAGCTCCGCAACCGGTTACGTCAGTTCCGATCCTCTACGAGCGTGCGTTTGGGGGCCATGATCGCGTCCACCCCGATCCGGTGCATCAGCGGATCGATAGCCGAAATCCCGTGGGCTGTGGTGTTGTGGCCGATCTAAGTCATCGCGCAGGTCAGCCGTTGCCTAACTTCGAATATCCAGAGGGAAATCTCGAAGCCGCCGGTCCGGCAGGGTTCGGAGCAATCGACAGCTTTTGGTCTCCTCGCAAAGAGTTTGCGGGTGCGTATGATGCCGCGTGGCAGCGGGACCGGTTTCCACTGGTTCCCGCCGATTGGGATCCTCGCGCCCTGCTTTCTTCTCCTGTCGACCAACGACCCGATCGTTACCTATCGGGCGGAGAAATCGTCGAGTTATTGAATCTGACGCCGAACGGCAAATTCGCGTTTGCACTTCCCAAGGTCCACTTGACGTTGCGGACGCGGTTGGACAGGCGAGTCGTAGAGCACGACGCTCGTCTGTGTACGGTCATAATCGAGCCCGATCAATCTCGCCTTTTGATGGTGTGGATCGGATCGTTGAGTTGCCGAATCAACGGGGATTACTTGGAAGGAACGACGGTGCGGCAGACTCGATCCCAATGAACGCTGAACTGCCTGGTCGAAACGAGACTGATCACGGCGCGTCATACCTCCACGGTATTTCCTCGCCCGCATGATCGTGTGACCGATGGCACGCGAACGGACCGTCTACGTTCTTGCGACAGGGGCGCGCACTCCCCTCGGTATCGGATCGGCGCGAAGCGCTGCCGCTGTGCGCGCCGGGATCAGCGCCATGACCGAACGGGCGCTCCTCGTCGATAGGCCGTGGACGCTGCGACAGGTCGCGCTCGACCCAGAGCTCAACCTGCGATTGACGGGTACTGATCGGCTGCTTTCACTCGCCGCAGAGGCGTGTTCCGAGGCTAGCGAGCCGCTCGAGCGCTGGCAGAAGCACGACAGGAAGCTGGCCGTCTTCCTTGGCCTTCCTGAGTACCGGCCCGGATTCGCCGAACCGGACGTGCAGGTGTTTCGCACGCACCTTGCGCGTTTCGACGCCCTCGCGGGTGCTGAGACCCACCTGTTTCCCGAGGGTCATGCTGCGGGGCTGCTGGCGATTACAATCGCGGTCGATCGAATCCGCCACGGCGCGTTCGACCTCTGTCTGATAGGCGGTGTCGATAGTTACTTCCACTCCGCAACGTTGGAGTGGCTCGACGGCAACAGACAGCTTGCCGGCGGTGGCGCTCGATCGGCTTTCGTACCGGGGGAAGCGGCAGGATTTTGTCTTCTGGGGTCAGAACGCGCACAGGAATGGCTTGGCATCAGACCATTCATGCGTATCGTGTCTGTCGCAACCGGCCGCGAGACAAGGCTTATCAAGACTGAAGAGGTCTGTCTCGGAGAGGGCCTGACGCAAACGATTCAGTCGGCAGCCGCCGCCTTGACCGAAAACGGAGCAATAGAGTGCATCATTTGCGACTTGAACGGTGAGCGGTATCGAGCCGAGGAATGGGGCTTCGTCTGTCTGCGAATGGCTCGATACTTTACGGACCCTACTGGATATCTTTCGCCGGCCGATTGCTGGGGCGATGTGGGAGCAGCATCGGGTCCGTTGTTCATGATGCTCGCGTGTGAAGGCGCCAAGCGAGGCTATATCAACGCCCGGCGAATCATGTTGTGGGCAGGGTCCGAAGCTGGTCTCCGGGCCGCTGCAGTCCTCGAATCCGCGACCCCAGTGAGAGAGTAAAGCTGCCGTGAGTTTCAGCGTTGCGATACATCCGCCGAAGACTCCAATCACGAAAGGGAGCGGGGCGGTTGCCAAGAACACTATTCCAAATGTTTGCAAAATGCCGGGTCCACCAGCGCCTTTTGTACCGGCGCCGCTTCCGAATATTGCGAAATCCGAATTGTCGCCCAAAGACTACTCGACCACGGTCACGATCGTGGGGAACGCCGTAGCGATCCGCGGTGCGACGTTTGAAAGTATCGGCGACATCGCCAGCAAGGGTACGGGTGGTGGCCTCATTTCAGCGAATGCGCATGGCCCTGCGAAGTTCATCACGCCGGGCTCGATGACGGTCAAAATCGAAGGTAAGGCGGTGCACCTCAAAGGCGAGTCGATGCTGAATAATTGTGGCCCCAGCGGCAGCCCGCCGAATACCGGGGCGACGGTGATGGGGGCGGACAATCCCGAGGGGGAAAAGCCTCCCAAATGTCCACCCCACGATTGGCGGATCACCTCATCGAAAACACCGGAGGAAGCCAAACGAGACAATAAAGCTACCGCAGATGGATTACGAGCCAGAGGGGGCGCTGACAACATCCGCCAGGCGGAAACGCTGGAATTCGAAAATAAAGCAATCGATGCAAATATGACGAAGCTGAAGATTCAGTTCTGTTCGGTGAAAATCAAATGTCACGATTGTGGTCAGGAAGGTGAGATCGATATCCTCGGTGACGAGCAGGCGGCAGAGGCGCAGAGCTCGTCGGCGCGGAATCTCGATGCAGGCACGGAAGGAAAGCGCAAGAGCAAACAGGCAAAGCGACTCAACGACGTTCAAGGTCAGATGAATGACATGCAGGGCACGAGCCATGCGCCTGTGTCCAAGATGGATAAGTCGCAGATCGGCGATGAGAATCTGGCCAAGCGTACGTGTGCTCGCCGAGGTCTTGTGCCCGAATTCATCTGAGAGGATGTGAACGCCAATGCCCATTGATTTTACGTTCGCCCTCGTATGCCATGCGCCACGACCGGCAGCCGTAGTTGAGCGCGTCGAGGAAGCTTTACTGTCTGTCGGCTTTTCGCGCGACCCGGAGGTGCTGGTTAGCAAAAGCACTGAGGATCCTGAAGAGTCTTTGTTCATCGATGATCTGCTGCAAGACAACGCACACCTCGATGACTGGGCGAGCGTTTATGTGGATTTTCGTTCGCGAGACCTCTCGTTAGGTCTTCAATTCGACGTGAGCACCAAAGAGTCGGTGAGCGGATACATCTTCATTAATATGGACAAAGTCCGCGATTTGCACGGCGCCGACCTTCCCAAGCCGTTTTACGAACGAATCGGCTTGATAGCACGATCAGCGAACGCGATAGGCGGCTACGGTGGTTTTGAAGCAGCGCAGCGAGCGGAATCGCCCGAGCACATGTTCGCGGCACTGTTGGCTACTCCCGGCGACCAACGTCTCTGGTTCGATGTGCATCTGGTCGAAAGCTCGGTCCTTTCGCGCACGAGCGCGGCAGCCGAGTGGCAAACGCATTTCGAACGAACTGAGACTCACGGCTTCTCCTTCTTCGTCAAACGAGAGTTCCTGAACATGTGCAGGAAAAGCGAGCGCGTGAGTGCGTAAAGGCGCGGTACGCATGCTTCCTTGTTTGCCATCATATTCGTCGGGCATCAAGCGGACGCATGCACCTGCCACCGTTTGATACCGACGTGGACCCGATTGTCGCACAGTACGCCGAGCAGACGAGCTTTCTTTGGCACCTGCGCGCGAATGCGGTGTACGCGCCCAATTTCTCGTTGCGTGATCTTAATAAGTTAGAGGATCGAATCGCGGCGTGTATTGACGGCCTTCGTGTTGCCGGCGACAGTGCTTGGATCGCCTGGGAAGCAGATCAATCGAACCAGGATCCAGGTTCTCTGTTCGCGCCGATCATCCTGGCGCTTGAAACACAAAACCGCGCGCGGCTCGACGCGCTGCTGTCTCACGCGGAAACGGTGGCGCTGCTTCAAAAAGCGCTGATTTCCGCTTTCGGCTGGACGTCTCCTCGACTCTTGCAAGGTATAGCAAAGGACCTGCTCGATTCGACCTCCACCTTCAACAGGCGGGTTGGCATTGCCTGTTGTGCCATCCATAGAGTCGGTCCAGGGCCGCTGCTGGCGGAAACCGTCCACCACGATGATCCAGCATTAAGATCGCGTTCGTTGCGAGCCGTGGGCGAACTCGGCCAACACGACTTACAGCAGATATGTGCTCGTGCGCAAACGGATGAACATGTCGAGTGCCGGTTCTGGGCGACCTGGTCGTCGCTTTTGCTGGGTGATCGAACCCATGCGCTCCAGCTGCTCGCCGATTCTGCGATCACGGAAGGTCCGTTCAGGCAACGCGCGTTCCGGTTCTCCTTGCAGGCGATGAGCGTCACGCTGTCGCACCGATTGTTGCAGAAGCTGGCGCAGAATGGCTGTGACATCCAGTGGCTCATCTCCGGCAGTGGAATCGCGGGTGACGCGCGGTACATTCCGTGGCTCATCGGTCACATGAAATCTGAGAAGACCGCGCGACTCGCAGGGGAAGCCTTCAGCCTGGTCACCGGCACAGATTTAACGGTCACGAACCTTGAACGCCGTGCGCCAGAGGACTTCGAGTCCGGCCCGAACGACAATCCCGAAGACAAGAACGTCGCGATGGACCCCGACGAAGGACTTCCGTGGCCCGACGCGGACAAGGTCGAGCAATGGTGGGCAGCCAATGCGTCGCGATTCCAGGAGGGCACTCGGTACTTCATGGGCGCCCCCGTCACGCGCGAGCATTGTATTGACGTTCTGAAGAACGGGCACCAACGACAACGCATCCTGGCTGCTCACTATCTATGCCTTCTCGAGCCCGGCACGCCGCTCTTCAACACCAGCGCGCCCGCGTGGCGTCAGCAGCGTCTTCTCTCGAGGCTGTAGAACGGGGACAGCCAAATACATTCTCGCGGCGCTCTCGCTCGCATATGTGGCAACACCCGCTCGCCGCCTGGCGCGCGATCGGGGGAAGCTCCAGGCGGAGACACAAGCGTGGCTCATCGTCGCCGCCATTTTTGCGCCGGTCAGCACGTGGCTTTGGCTCGTCGAAGCGCGGAGTGATCCAACGAGCGCAGGCGGCCCAGCCGGACGACCGACCGACTGGAATGCTGCCTCCCTGAAGCACGCGTGGCATCGCGGCCGAACCCCGTCGCCGTTTGCTCGTCGAATATAGCAAGACCGAATGGCGGTGGCTGGGTTGAGGAGGACGAATGGGTGAGTGGACCGGCGGCAACATGCCAGAGTGTCCGGCGATCAGCGAACTGAAGCAGTCGCTCAAGATGGCCGTCCCGCACATCTGGATCGGCCGGACCACTGACACCGACGGCTCGCGTCACCAGGCCGGGCTCGCGATCGACGTCATGCTCCACAGCAAAAGCCCTGATCAGAAGCAGGTCGCTGATGCCATCATCGACGCCCTCGTCGACGAGCATGCCCAGATGGGTTGGTTCGACTTGATCTACACAGACTGGAATGGAGGCAGGCCGTCCTACTTTCACATTCCAGGGCTCCCGCCATTTGGCGGGCCCAACGGTATGCTCAAGAAGAATCCAGCCGGCGTGGCACTGGGGCACCAACACGAGAATCATTTCCACGTTGACTGGTGGCCCGGAGGACATCCGACCGCGTGGCCAGCCACCGCGAAGAATACCGGGTTCAAGACGGCGCTCATCATAGATATCCACGCGAATACGCAGCCATCGGCCGCGCAGGATTTGTTTTCGCCCAGGGAGCTGTTCGGATGGTGGGTGGTCACTACTTCACGCGGGACCTGGCGCTACCGCTTCAACCCCGAAGGCACTGTCGACTGGGCCGAGCCTGAGACACCCAGGAAAATCGAGTCCACCGGAACATGGAGAATGGACGGCACCACGCTGAAGCTCACGTGGTCAGCATCGGTGGAGCTTTGGGACACTCCGTTCAGCCCACCCAATCAAGCAAAGGGAGTCGTCAATCGCACCGCTGGCGAAACGTTCCCGCTGGCTGCAAAGAAGGCCTAGTGCATGTCATCTCGAACGGCTTCGGCGAGTAATTGGTACCGTTAATCCGCCGAATCACTCAGCGGGAGACCATCTCTGGGACGTGCTGCCGCGCGATGTCGAGGAGTCGTTCTCGCATGGGATCGCGCAGGCGCGCAATCGCGTCGAGATCGACGATCTCCTCGAAGGCGTTCATGCCGGTGACCTCCGCGCTCTCGATCACGACGGCGTCGGAGGGTCGCGTGGTCGGTACCGCGGCGCCGATCCGCGTGATTGGCAGCTCACCGAATTCCGGCAGCTTGATGGTGCTGATGGGCAGGTGGAGCGCGTCGAGCATGTGGAGAACGCCCGGCTGGTTGGTGGTGACGATGTTCATCACGAGATAGTTGAGGACGAACCGCTGAACCTCATCGTTCGACCGCAGCTTCATGTTCAGCAGTTCCTGCAGCCGCGACGGCGCATATCCGGTGTAGCTCAGCGTCCACGTCAACGGCGCCCGCACCATGATGGTCCGGCTGTCGCTGCCCGCCTGCGCGACATGGGCGTAATCGACCGGCGTGATCTCCAGATTCGGGCTCGCCAGTGTCAGCGGCGGCGTCAGCTCGCGTGGCAGGTTGAATGGCTTGGTTCCCGCGACGGTCTGATAGAGCGCCTCCAGCTCGCGGAACGCTTTGTCCGCCTTGCGCGTCACCTCTTTTTGGGCGCCCTGGACGTAATCGCCCAGCACGGTGGCCGGCCGCAGCAGCGGCTCCAGAGTGGCCAGGTACTCCGTCATCTGCACGCGGACCGCATCGGTAATCGCGCGCGTCAGCTTCCTGAGGGCGAGGAGCGACTGGATGCTGTCGCGTCCATTCATGTAAGCACGCTCCGTTTGTGGGTCGCTGTGAGCATCGACACGCGATACACTTTTGAAAGCCGCGGCCAGATTAAGCGGCCAGTACGCAACTTGTCAACCGGCAACCCGCTGGAACGTCAGAAGATCGGGTTGATGCCCCATTTCGAGCCGTAGGGATGTGAAACCGTGGGCACGGCGGCTGGTCTCGCTGCGCTCGGTAGGCCCGGCAGGCCTCGCTTCGCTCGGTAGGCGCCGCTTCGCGGCGGGCGGCGAGGCTCTCATCGGCGACTTACCGACACGCATAGCCAGCTCTGGCGGTTTTGCTTCCGATAGGAGAAGATAAGGGGCCGTTTTGTCGCTGGAATCCGTCTAATTCTGGTATTCCGTGTAAATCCGGGCCAATCCACGTAATGCTACCCCCGCACGCTCCATCGAAGATCGGCCGGTATGAGATCAAGAGCCTCATCGGTGCAGGCGGGATGGGCACGCTTTACCTGGCTCGCGACACCAATCCCAACACCTCGCGGCTCGTTGCACTCAAACTGCTGAATGCGAATCTCGACTCGGAGGATTTGCGCGAACGGTTCGGGCGTGAAGCGCGCGCCCTCGCCGCGTTGAACCACCCCAACGTCGTCAACATCTACGACAGCGGCGAATACCAATGGTCGCCGTACATCGTGATGGAGTACGTGCGCGGCGAGACGCTGGCCGAGAAGATCAAGCGCCAGGCGCCGCTGACGCTCGGGCAGAAGCTCAAGCTGATGGTCGAGCTTTGCGCCGGACTATCCCACGCGCACGAGGCGGGCATCATCCATCGCGATATCAAGCCGGCGAATGTGATGGTCGATCACCACGGTCGGGTGAAGCTGCTCGACTTCGGGATCGCGCGCGCAGAAGTCGGGATGACGCGCTTCGGCCCGCAGATGACCCAGGTGAACGTTCGCATCGGCACACCCGGCTACATGTCGCCCGAACAGATCGAAGGCGGCGAAATCGATCGCCGCAGCGACATCTTTGCCGTGGGCGCGGTGCTATACGAGCTGCTGTCGTACCGCGAAGCGTTTTCGGGTGCGACAACTCGCCAGATAGAAAACAAAGTCCTGCAGTCGCAGCCCACGCCGCTCGTCTCGTTGATTCCGGGCCTCGATCCGGATCTCGAGGGCATCGTCTCCAAAGCGCTCGCCAAGGATCCGAACGATCGCTTCCAGGACGCAACCGAGTTCGAACAGGCCCTCGACCGGCAGCGATGGAAAGCGGGGCCGGTCGACGCGCCAACGCCAGCCCCGCGCGGGACGCCGTTGCCCAACCAGCCGCGCAAATCGCACGGCTCGCGGGCCGAGGTCGCCTATCAACACGCGCTCGTTGCGCAGAAAGAACGCGCGTTCGAGGCCGCCAAGCGGTTCGTGATTGAAGCGGTTGCGGAAGATCCGTCACACGCCGGCGCGCTCGCGCTGCTCGCGGAGCTCGATCCGAAGGGCAGCTGGACTCCGCCACCGCCGCAGCGATCGATAACCCCTGAGCCGCCGACCGAGCTGGCGCATCCGAGACAATCGTCGAGGCGTTCCGACCCACGGATGTTCGACGCCAGCGACGAGGATGCCGCAACGATGCTGAGCACGCGCGGAGCATCTCCAGGCGGCGCCGCAGACGAAGCAACGATTGTCGCAACCCGGGCGCATTCGTCGCACCGCGCCGTGCAGCAGCAGTCGTTCTGGCATCGCCACGGTCGAACGACGTGGTTGATCGCCGGCGGCGTTGCGCTGCTGATCCTTCTGACGATCGCCGGAATCGTGATTGCTCTCAACCGTACTGGAGGCAGCTCCGAGACGTTTCGTCTGGCCATTGCGAAGCCAGGCGGTGGAACCATCACCGGCGGCGGCTTGAATTGCGGGACGGGCGGCTCGGATTGTTCTGTCGACGTGCCGAAGGGAAAGACCGTCGAGCTCGAAGTCGTGCCCGACAAGGGCTTCCGCTTCACGGGATTCACCGGCGACTGCGCACCCAGCGGCCGCACCACCCTGATTGCCGAGCGTACGTGCGGAGCAACCTTCGACGAAGAGCCGACCGCGGGCCCTGCTGGTAAATCGGTGCAGCTGCTCACGATTGCGCCGCCGACCGGCGGCACCGTGATCAGCGTCGGCATCATGTGCGGCACGCGTGGCAAACAGTGCTCGAGCAACCTGCAGGAAGGCATGCAGGTGAAGCTCGAAGGTTGGGCCGATCAAGGATTCACGTTCCGCGGATTTACCGGCGACTGCAATCAGCACGGAGAAACGATGATGTCAGCGCCGCGCACGTGCGGCGCCACGTTCATCGCGAACAGCGTTGCTGCGGCAGGCAAGGGCTCGCCCGCTGGTGCTGCGGGCGCTGGCGGCCCTGGACCGTCCGGCACCGGTGCAGGCACTGGCGTCGTCTCTCCGCCTCCCGTTTTGCCGAAAAGTTCCCCGGGCAAAACAGGCAAGGCGGGCACGTCGGCTGATGGAGGCACAAACGTGGATCCCGCGCCGCCGCCGCCGCCAAAAGTTGAAAAATCCGACGACGAGCTGGTCGCGCCGCCGCCGCCGCCGAAACCGCCGCCGCCAGACGTGGTGGCGAAAAAAGAAATCGAGGAGTTGCTGGAACGTTATCGCTCCGCCTATGAAGCACTCAATTTCGAAGGCATCCGCCGTACGTTTCCAGCCGCTCCTGACGCGCTGAAGGATCAATTCCGGCAAATCAAGTCGCTGCAGTACACTTTCAGCGGCCCGCCAAAATACATCCAGCTCGATCCCTATGCCGGCACGGCGCTGCTCGAAATCGGCGTCACGCGCGTCGCGGAGATGAAAAGCGGCGGAGGAAAGCCCTCGGCCAACCTGACGGCGCGCATTAATGTGAACAAGCGCGGCGCTGACAACGATTGGATTATCATGTCTGTGGTGCACAAATAATGAGCGCGGCGCTCGATCGAATCCGCCGCCCCGCCGCGCTCGGTGCCGCGCTGCTCAAAGCAACGGTGGTCCGTCCAAACGCACCGCTCAAGCTCAATTTCTGTCTCACCTACTGGTGTCAGTATCGCTGTAAGACGTGCAACATCTGGCAGCGCAAACCGGTCGACGAGCTCACGACTGAAGAAGTGCTGGCGATCGTCCGCGAGAATCCCAACATCAACTGGGTCGATCTGACGGGCGGCGAGATTTTTCTGCGGCCCGACATCGACGAGATCCTCGACGCAATCGTGACCGGCTGGCGGCGCCTCGCCATCCTCCATTTCCCCACGAATGGGTTTCTCACCGATCGCATCGCGAAGAGCGTCGCGCGCATTGCCGGCCGCGGCCCGGATCACAAGATCGTCACTGTGAGCCTCGACGGCGATGAGAAGACCAACGACGAGGTGCGAGGCATCAAAGGCGGGTTCCGGCGACAAATCGAAACGTTCAAGGCGCTGCGGGGGATCCGCGGCATCAAACCGGTGTTTGGCGTGACGGTGTCTTCTTACAACGTCGGCAAGTTTCCGCAGACGTTCGATGCGTGCGCGCGCGAAATTCCGGATTTGACGATCGACGACGTGCACCTGAATGTGGCGCAGGTGTCCGGACACTATTACGGCAACGATACGGTCAAGGGACTGACCGCGGAAAAACGCGCAGTACGCGCCGAACTTCACGACTACCGCGTACGTCGCGGCCGTCCGCGTTCGCTGCAGCAGCTGCTCGAGCAGACGTATCTCGGCTATCTCGAGACGTTTCTCGAGACGGGTCAGACGCCGATGCCCTGCCACGCGCTTCGCTCGAGCTGTTTCATCGACCCGTGGGGCGTTGTGTATCCCTGCATCACGTACTCGCGGCCCATGGGCCGGTTGCGCGACACAGGCATGCGCCTCGATCCCATCTGGAACGCGTTCGAGACCGCGCAAGTGCAACGTGAGATCTGGGAAGGGCAGTGCCCTCAGTGCTGGACCGCGTGCGAGGCGTATCAGACCATTCTTGGAAATATTCTGGCCGGGCGGTGCAGGACGCACCACCGCTCGACTGCGGCTCCCGTACCAGTACCGTCGCCAACGTCAGGACTTGCGCGATGAAGGTGACCTGTTACGCCGACGCGGTCATTCAGTCGCACCTGGACAAGGCTGCGGCGCGCCACGTCCTCACCGACGTCTGCGCCGTCATCGCTGCCAAACAGGAAGGCCCCAGCATCTCCGATATCGTCACGCGAACGCGTGCCTATGCAGGCGAAGTGATTGTCGTCGCGGGGCGATCGACCGACGGCACCCCGGAGCTTGCCGCCGCATGCGGCGCGAAGGTCATTGCTGATGCCGGAAAGGGGAAAGGCGAGGCCATCCGGTGCGCGATCCCACACATCCGCACGCCGATTACGGTATTCATCGATGCCGACGGCTCGCACGATCCAGAGGATATTCCGCTGCTCGTCGAGCCCATCAGCGCCGATCGAGCCGACCACGTCTCCGGCTCGCGCCTCAAAGGCGGATCGAGCGAGCTGCATGGCGGCTTCGACGAGTTCTTTCGGCTGACCGGCAGCTCGTTCATCACGGCCTGCATCAACTGGCGCTTCAAGTGCCGGTTGAGCGAGAGCCAGAACGGCTTTCGCGCCATCCGCACAGCCGTCCTGCGGCAACTGGATCTCGTCGAGGACTCCACGACAATCGAGCAGGAGATGATCATCAAGACGCTGCGGCGAGGGTTCCGCATGGCCGAAGTTCCAAGCCACGAGCATCCTCGTAGGCACGGCGTGTCACACATTCGCGTGTGGCGGAGCGCGCCGCGGTACGTATGGTCCCTCTTCAAGTATCTCTTGTTCTGATGGCGATCCCAATCCGATCGTCGTGAACGTACTCGGCATCTGGGACGGGCACGACTCGGGGGCTGCGCTCCTGCAGGACGGCCGCCTGCGCTTTGCGGTCAACGAAGAACGATTGACGAGGCGGAAGCTCGAAGTTCAGTTTCCGACTCACTCGATCGACGCCTGCCTGTCGCACGCGGGAGTCAGGCCCGAGCAGATCCATGTCGTCGCGGTTTCGACATTCGATCCGGCTAAAACACTGGGTCGTTGGTGGCCGGGCAGCAAAGAACGCTACTACGCCGTACGGCGGCGGAAGACCTGGCCCGGCCCGGTGGCCCGAGCGACGCGCGGCGTGAAGTATCGGATGACCGAATGGCGGCCGGGATCGCTCTCACGGGCGCTCAGTTATTCTGCATTGCGCCGCACGCTTGCGCGGCACGGTCTCTCGCGCGCCGAGCTGCGCCTGGTCGATCACCACGAAGCGCATGCCGCACCTGCCGCGTGGGCTGCCGCCTTCGCGCCATGCGCCGTTCTCACGATTGACGGTCTTGGAGATGGGTTGTCGTCCACCATCTCGACGTTCCGCGACGGCGTTCTGCAGCGCGTCGCGGCCTCCCCGGCACAGCACTCGTTAGGCGTTTTTTTCGAGCACGTCACGAACCTCCTCAACATGCGTGAGCTCGAAGACGAAGGCAAGGTCATGGCGCTTGCCGACTACGCCGCGCCTGTTCCTGATGAGGAAAACCCGCTGCTCGAGTACGTTCGGGTGACATCGGGTGTGATACACACGCTCGGCCCCGGTCACGCGCTCCGGAGCGTGCTCGCGCCGATCCATTGGCGGTATGCCAACGAACAATTCGCGTACCTCGCGCAGCGGGTCGTCGAGCACACCTCGGTGGCGCTCGCGCGCGACGCCGTGCGACTGACCGGCCTCGGGAGGATCGCGCTGGCTGGTGGCGTCGTATCCAACGTGAAGGCCACTCGCCGCATCCGGCTGGCTCCTGAAGTCGAAGAGATTTACGTGTTTCCGCACATGGGAGACGGCGGCCTCGCCCTCGGTGCGGCAGTCGTGGCCGCGGCGAGCTCGGGAGAGCCGGTTGCGCTCCATCTCAATCGTCTCGATCTCGGTCACGCGTATGATCGGCCGGCAATCGAGCGCGCGCTTCAGGCCGCGAGTCTGCCCATGCAGGTGGAACCCAGACTTGCCGAGCGCGTTGCCGATCTTCTGGAACGCGAGCGAATCGTCATGTGGTTTCAAGGCGGGATGGAATACGGTCCGCGAGCGCTTGGCAATCGGAGCGTGCTCGCGCGGCCCGATCGTCCCGCGTTGCGCGATCGTCTCAACCTCGTGCTCAAACGGAGAGTGTGGTATCAGCCGTTTTGCCCCAGTCTGCTCGAAAGCGAAGGACCGCGGGTGCTGGCGGACTGGGCAGGCTCCCGGAATCGCTTCATGACCACCGCGCACGAGGTGGCAAGCCCCTATCGACTGAATTTCGCCGGCGTGATGAGCATTGACGGCACATGCCGCCCGCAGTTCGTTTCAGACGATGACTCGACGGAGTTTGCGGCGCTTCTACGCGAGGCGCGTCGGCGGTGGGGGGTCGGCGCGCTCCTGAATACTAGCTTCAACATCCACGGCGAGCCGCTCGTGTGCTCGCCTGAACAGGCCGTCGACGTCTTCCTTCGATCCGGCGCCGACGCGCTGGCCATCGGGCCGTTCCTCGTCGATCGTCCCGGTGGTCCCGAAGACGCGTCTGCCGAAATCCGCGAAGAGCGGGACTTGGTTGTGGAGGGCGGGGCTTCAGCGCCGCCAAAGACGGTAACCAATGATTGAAGCGACGCTCCGCGAGCACCTTAAAACGTGGCAGTTCTGGTCGCTCGAAGTGTGTGTCGTTGTCGGCCTCGTACTGGCGGCGCTCGTTGCGCGTCAAGTCGCGCGTGAGCTCGATCGCAGAGACGTCTCGAGGATGACGGCGCTGGCGCTCCTGGCTGTGGCACTCACGGTCTTCGTCGCACCGCGGACCAATCGCATCTATTACGACGAGCAGATCTATCAAAGCATTGGTCAGAATCTGAGCGATGTCCGCCTGGCTCAGATGTGCAACAACGGCATTGTCGAATACGGCCGCCTGCAGTGCCTGGCCGGAGAGTACAACAAGCAGCCGTACGCGTATCCGCACCTGTTGAGCCTCGTCTACCGGCTGGGCGGAGTGGACGCAAACAAAGCGTTCGTCGTCAACGCGATCGTGATGGGCCTGACGGTCTGCGCGGTCTATCTCGCCACGTTTTTGCTGTTCAGCGACCGCGTTGCTGCGTTCCTTGGTGCGCTGATCATCGCGCTCACGCCCGAGCAGCTTCTCTGGTCCGCAACGGCGGCGGTGGAGCCTTCCGCGTCGCTCGCCGTGGTCACGGCGCTTGCTGCGGCGGCGTACTTCTGTAGATCGAGGAACACTACTGCGCTGCTCGCCACGAGCGTGGCAACAGCCTACGCCGTTCAGTTTCGGCCGGAGTCGTTCTTGGTCGTGCCGGTGATCGGCGCGCTCATGTGGCTGCGCGCGCGCGACGAATTCGTTCGCCCGCGATTCTGGTTGGCTGCGCTGCTTTTTGTCGCGCTCATCGCCGTGCATCTCGGGCACATATTCGTCGTCCGAAACGAAGGCTGGGGCACCACTGAAGCGCGCGTGTCGTTACGGTACCTGCGGCAAAACCTGCGGGTCAACGGCCGCTTTTATATTGCGGACGAACGGTTTCCGGTCGTGTTCAGCGAGCTCGCGCTCATCGGCCTCATCGGTCGTCGGTTCCTGGCGGAGCGTATCACCGTACTCCTCTACCTTGCCGCGTTCGTCGGCATCGGCCTGGTGTTCTACGCGGGCAGCTACAACTACGGTGCCGACGTGCGCTACTCGCTCATGACGTATCCGCCCATCGCCATTCTCGCGGGGATGGGTGGCGCACAGGTGGCCGCGTGGCTCGAGGGCGCGCGTGCGCGTGTCTACCCGCCGCCATCGCTTTCCGCTGCGAACATCGTCGCCGTGGCGCTCGGCTTCCAGTTTCTCTGGTACGCGCCGCTCGTTCGCGCGACGACTGAGGAGGCATGGGCTGCTCGCGCCGACGTGCGATTTGCCGAGGCGATGACGCCGCTCCTTCGCGGCAACTCCTATGTGCTGACCCACAACCCGGGAATGTTTCACGTGTGGGGTGTCAACGCCGGTCAGATGTCGCTGGTGTTCAACAATCCCGCCTACCTGGACTTTCTGACCTCACGGTTCACCGACGGCGTCTACGTGCATTGGAACTTCTGGTGCAACGTACAGGTGCCCGTGCAACAGGAGCTCTGCCGCAAAGCGCTGAAGGTCCGTCCCGCCGTCAAAGTGCACGAGTATTGGGAGCGAGGCCAAGAATTTGCGCTCTATCGGTTTGAGCCGACCACCCGACAAATAGATACGGCGACAAACGGCGAGAGTCGGCAGCCACAGTAGTGGCTCGTAGCAGCTGAATCACTAGCAGATTTTGGAGCGCGGCGCCCGAATGGCAAGGCGCGACGACCGAGAATACTGGGAGTATTTGAGGGAGGAGCAACGCAGCCAGTCGCCGGGGTCCCCGCCGCGCGGTTTTAGTGATTCAGCTGTTACGCGCCACTAGCCAATTACACTAACGCTTGACTACTCTCGCGAACAGTGCGATACCTCTCGGGCGACTAGTGGCACCAGAGTTCCGCAGATCACGCGGCCACGGGGGACCTGTGCGAACAATGATAGGGTTTTCGGTAACCGACAAGGGGTCTGACGCCCTCCTCACAGCCATTGCGTTCTTACTTCTGAACTGCGTTTCTGCCGCGGCTCAGACCGCTCCGACGACTTCCGCGACGACCGAGGGTTCGCTTGCTGACACATTGCGGCAGTTGACACAACAAACTTCCGCTGTCAGAGAAGTGGGTGAAGCGATCCGGGTCAACACGGCGATCGAAGTGGCGGGCGCGCCGCTCGCGACTTCGTCGGGCGGATTCGCGTTCAAGTTGGACAAGAGCACCGGGCTCGAGGCGCGAACGGCAAGCACGTTCGGTCCCGCGTTCGCGGAGCGCGCAATCACCTCGGGTGCGGGGAAAATGAGTTTTGCGGGGACCCTCATGGTGGCGACTTACGACACGCTCGGGCCACCGCGAAAGTCCACAACGTTTCCAACCACCAACAATCTCGATCGGTTCCCACTCGCGAAACTGGAATCGTCTGATCCGCTCTTCAACCAAACGGGAATCATGAGTCTGGTGCTCAATTCCGAAACGACCGTGATTCAGGGCGTGATGGGTGCGACCGACATCCTCGACGTCGGCGTGGCGGTGCCCATTGTCCGTGTCAGGCTGAATGCGCTGTCCTGGGTGGAGGATGCGAACGGCAGCATTCTGATTCGTGCCACGGGGAAAGGCGAATCGACAGGGCTCGGCGACGTTGCGCTCCTCGGGAAATTACGCCTGCTACGTTTCGGGAAAAAGCCGCCGCCCGACGCGCCGTTGACGCCGGATCCCGGTGGTTTCGCGCTGGTGGCGACGGTGCGGCTTCCAACAGGCAGCCGCGAGAATCTCAGGGGCCTCGGGATCACGCGCACGCTTGGTTCCCTCGTGTTTTCCGCCGGCAAGAAGAAATTCCGCCCGCACGCCAACATCGGCTACGAGTGGTGGAGCAAAGGCATCGATATCGTGTCGGATTTCCAGCCGACCGTCACAGCTCGTCACTCATTCCAGTACGCCGTAGGCATCGAGCTCGAAGCGGCGCCGAAGCTCACGGTGATCGTCGACTTTCTCTCGCGGCAGATCAACGGCGGCGGCAAGCTTGGGTACGTCTCGAGCCCTATTTCGATTCCCAATCTGCCGGTGACCAGCGCGACGTTTGCCGGTGCACAGTCAGAGGGGATTCTCAAGCAGAGTCTCGCGCCAGGGTTGAAGTGGAATCTCAAAGGCAAGGTGTTGCTATCGCTGCACGGCATTTTCTCAATCAGAGACAACGGTCTTAGGGACAAGTTCACGCCAGTCGTTGGTCTTGACTGGACCTTCTAGAAATCGTGCATATGCGCAAGCTGCTCATTGCAGGTCTCGTACTCGCCGGCTTTCTCGTGGCGTGCGATAACAAAAGTCCAACGGGCCCAGGTAGCGTCACCGTCACTACACCCGCACCGGCGACAACGACGACGTCGGTACCTGGCACGGTGCCCCCGACCGTTCCACCGACGACGACGACCAGCATTCCCACGCCAGTGACCGTTCGGACGTTCGTCGGCTTTGGCACGGTAGCGCCCGCGGTACCGAACCAGCTGACGATGGTGCTTCAGTCAGCGGGGACGCGGGCCTCGCTCGTGTCGCAAATCGCCGGCCTCTTCGAAAAAGAAGCTGACCCTGTGTGGTCTGTCACAGGTTTCTGGCGCAACGCCGCCGGCGGCGGTGGGCAAGTGACGGGACAGTTCGTCGGAACCTTCGAGAACGGAGACTTCAGAGGCTATCTGACTGCCGAGTCGCCGGAATGTATCGCCGAGCGCGTGTTTTTCGGAACCGTTGATTCACAGTTTCTTCGCTGGACGGGCGGCGAAACCTTAAGTGACTGCAAGGGAAGTCCGCTCGGCTTCAATACGCTCCTGATGATTGCCACGAACGCGCCGCCGCCAACGACCATTCCAGTCTCGACCACCACGACGACAATACCGCTGCAGTGCAGCTACGGGCTGAGCGCCAGCAGCGTATCGGTCGAGTCGAGCGGTGGGCAGAGAACAGTCGGTGTGACAACCAGTCCGACGTGCGGCTGGTCCGTGCAGAATTTCGTCGATTGGATCAACGTGCAGCCGGCTACTGGACTCGGAGCCGGTACAGTGTCGATCACGGTCGCCGAGAATCCGGGCCCGCCCCGAAGCGCGACGATTGTCATCGCGGGGCTGACGCTGGTCGTCAATCAGGGAATGGTGACGACTACGACCACGACGTCGTCGACCACGACTTCGGTTCAAACGACCACGTCGATAGCGACGACAACGGTTCCGCTACCTGACCTCGCGCCTTATACGCCGACCGGGAGTTTCTGTCGAACCGGAAGCAGCGGCACGCTTCTGTACGTCACCGTCAGAAACCAGGGTAACGCCGGCGCCGGCGGCTCGATCACGCGGGTCGTGTTCGATACAAGTAGTGCGTCCGCGACCGTTGTTGACCGGGTCACGCCGGCGATTGATGCGGGTCAGCAGGCGGACCTTAACTACAATGTCCCCTATCCGTGTTCGGTCAGCAGCGCCTGCTCGTTTCTCATCGTCGCGGATCAGGGCAATTCGATCGTGGAGTCGAACGAAGGCAACAACACAGCGCAGGCCACCTGCAATTTCGGCACTTCGGGAAACTACGCAGGATTCAGGCCTGAGGTAAGAGGGCCGTCCGGCCGGAGATAGCGGTCCCGCGAACATATGCGCAAAATCCTGGCGGGCAGTGTTCTTCTGGTGGTCCTGTGGATCGCGTGCGACACGAAAAGCCCGTCAGGGCCGAGCGCCGTCACGCCAACCGTGCCGGCAACCACCACGTCAATCATTGGTGGCGGCGGCGGCACGGGTCCATCAACAACTGCGCCAACCACCACGATTCCCACTCCGGCCACGGTTCGAAGTTACGTCTCCGCCGGCCAGATTGGGCCCACCGTTCCGGCCGTTCTCACCATCGTCCTGCAAGCGGTGGGACAAACGTCTGCTTCGTCGTGGCTATCGCGGTTGTGGGGAACCGAAGCCGAACCGGTCTATCGAGTAACCGGCTTCTACACCACACCCGGCGGAGGTGGCGGACAAGTCACGGGCCAGCTCGTTGGATCGCTCGACAACGGCGATTATCGCGGGACGCTCACAGCGGATTCTCCGGAGTGCGTTGCCGAGCGCGTGTTCTTCGGAACCGTCGACTCGCAGTTCCTGCGCTGGACCGGCGGTGAGACACTGCGCGACTGCAAAGGCAGCCCCCTCGGCTTCAACACGCTCGTGATGTTGGCGACCAACGCTCCGCCGCCGACAACGACCGCTATCTCCACGACGACGACCTCGGTGCCGGTCTTGTGCAGCTTCAGCCTGAGCGCCAACGGCGCGTCTGTCGACGCGGCCGGCGGCCAGGGCGGAGTCGACGTGATCACCGGCCCGACGTGTTCGTGGACTGTGCAGAACTTTGTCGACTGGATTCAGCTGGCGTCGACAGGCGGCGTTGGCCCGGGTCGAGTCAATTTCACAGTTGCGCCGAATCCCGGTCCGCCACGCAGTGCCACTATCGTCGTCGCGGGACTCACGTTCGTCATCAGCCAGGGCATCGTGACGACAACGACGACGACTGTTCCGCCGACGACGTCGGAGCAGACGACGATTTCGACGACCGTTACGACGAGCGTGCCGACCACGCTGCCCTCGACGTCGACGACATCGACGTCGTCCACGAGTACCTCAACGAGCTCGACAACCAGTACATCAACCAGTACGTCGACGAGCACGAGCACGTCGACGAGTACAAGCACATCGACGAGTACCTCAACAAGTACTTCCACCAGCACGTCGACGAGCACGTCAACCAGCACGTCGACGAGCACGTCAACTAGCACGTCGACGAGCACGTCGACCAGTACGTCGACGAGCACGTCGACGTCGACGATACCAATTAACTTCAGCCCGGACGCACCGCTGCCTGTTCCGCTGCCGATGGGAGGCAGTAGATTCTGAAATCGTGCAAGCGCTGACCGTTGCGCGTTGCGCTGACATTCTTCACGAGCGTCCAGCCTTCCGGTGCCGTGCCAGTGTTGAGAACTTCGCGCGCAAACGGCGGCAGCGATTGCTCGACGTAGTCGGCGAGCAGCTCGACGCCGCGGCTGCCGCCGAGCATCACGCATGCGCCAGCGAGCTCGTCCGGGGCAGTGTGCGGAGTCAACACGCGCAGATTCCCGGCCTGGTAGCGCGTAAAGATCTTCAAGTGCTCGATTGCCCAGAAATCGCCGAAGAAGACGCGATCTGGATGCGCGCGAACATCTGAGACGGCCTCGCGAAGATCCTGCAGTCCGGAGCGATAGTGATCACGCGTGCGCCTCGTGACCGCGATCGAGGTGACCAGGAGAGCGGTCACCACGATGATGGCCACGATTCGGTTTTTCCTGCCGCTCCTCCGCAAGAGATCCGCGCTCATGACCGCAAACGGCGCGGTGACCATCATGAGAAACCGCTCCTGCTTGAACACCATCATGTAATTCAGCTCACGCGTCGCGCTGTCGAACGAGAGCCGCACCGGACCGAATTCGAGGTACACACAAAGCCCCGCGGCAAGCGCGAGCAGCAGCAGATTGCGGCGTTTAATCAGACTAAACACGGCTGATGCGGCGAACAGATAGAAGAACAACCCGAATTGGTTTGCGGGCTTGACGTCGAGCAGCAGAACGCTCCTGACAAGTTCGAGCGGTTGGCCGTTGTTGTAGCTGACGCGCAGCCTGCCCCAGAGAAAGCTCGACACCGGCTCGCGCAGATACTTGAATGCTGCCGCGCCGGTCTGAATGCGGTAACTCAGGAACGGCTCGCCCGTTGCGACGTAATAGGCGAGCGCCTCGACAGTGAACACCGCGACGAAGCCTGCCATCACCAGCGCTGGCGCCCGCCATGTGACCTTGCGCAGCATCGCGAGACCGGTTGCGCAGGCAACGATCGCCACGAGAAAGATCAAACCGCGTGCGTTGGCCAGATAGGCGCCGCCGACGGCTGCGCCCGCGAGCGCATAGAGACGAGGCCGCGAGCGCCGTCCGGCTCGCACGAACAGCCAGAAGGCTAGAGCGCAGAAAAACCCGACGGGCACGTCTGAAAGAATGCGCGAGCCGTTGATGACCTCGAGCGGATAGAACGCGCACAAGAGAGCGGCCAGGAGTCCGACGGCGGTGTCGTGGACTTCACGGCCAAGCTGAAACACGATGAGTACCGTGAGCATCGAGCACGCAAACGTCCACAGGGTCGCGGCCACTTCTCCGGGACCAAAGGCCGCAAATGCGGCGGCAATCGGATAGGTAACCATGGGCCGCACATCGAATTGATCGACGGGATTGGGAAGGAAATCCGGCGGCAGGTGGCGAAAGCGCTCGAGCCCTGTCGGACCCTGCTGATAGAGCGTCAGGGCGTGACCGTAATAGACGCCGTCGTCCTGCGGGTCTCCCGAAACGAGGCCGACGAAGAAGATGACGCGGAGCAGTGCCGCGAACAGGAGGATTGCGGCCAGCAGAGCCTTCGGAGCGTTCGGTTCGTTCGGTGTCCGCCCCCGCTCACGCTGACTCATGGCGAGCTCCGGCGAGGACGTCGCCTTGCTTCGACGGGCTCAGGACGGTCCCGAGCGTCATCTCTATTTTGAACCCTCGTCTGTCTCGAGAAATTTGAGCGGGCTGTCGAAGGGAAACCCGAACGCTTTCGGGTTCTCGCCGATGACGGCCGCGGACACGATATAGAACACGTAATCGTAGGTCTGTTTCGGGATTCGCGTCCGGTACCTTTCGAGCAGCTTCCAGAAGTTTCGATCCTTCGGATTGGGTGAGAGGCTGCGAACCATGTTGATGACGCGCTGTTCACCCCAGTTGTACCCCGCCATCACCAGCAGCCCGGACGCTTGCGCGTCGGTCGAGTAGATGTCCTTGATGTAGCGCGCCGCCGCTACGGTGGCCTTGTCCCATTTGTGCCGATCGTCGGCCGCGTCAGGCT
>WNGA01004510.1_pt1 | contig 62443 bp, 53 predicted proteins | sample 5400061 | NCBI WGS metagenome assembly WNGA01 (sample SAMN13153366, study PRJNA577476) | soil metagenome | isolation source: 100 cm soil or saprolite under grassland replicate 2 | place: USA:California | collected 2016-06-15
TTTGAAAACCGGTACAGTTAGTTGACACTGGTTTTCCCGTCGTCGGATACTCGATTCTTATGATTAACAAGATCGCGCTCGGACTGGAGATTTTGCTGGCGGAAAAACTCTCGCTCATTAGCGGATCGCGTGTCGGGTTGATTTGCAACCCGGCTTCTGTAGATCACGATTTCCGGCACGCCGCTGACCTGTTTCACCGCCATCCCGACGTCAATCTGACGGCCCTTTTCGGACCTCAGCACGGGATTCGCGGCGAGACGCAGGACAACATGATTGAATGGGAAGGCTTCCGCGATCCGCGCACGGGCGTTATGGCTCATTCGCTTTACGGCGAGTTTCGCAAGCCTACTGAGGAGATGCTGCGCGACGTAGATACTCTGGTCTTCGATCTTCAGGACGTGGGCACGCGCGTCTACACATTCATTTACACGATGGCCCTGGCGATGGAGGCCGCGCGCGAATTCGGCAAGCGGTTCGTCGCGCTCGATCGCCCCAATCCGATCGGCGGATTGGGAATTGAAGGAAACATCCTGGAGCCCGGGCATGAATCATTCGTCGGCAGGTATCCTCTCCCGATGCGGCATGGGATGACGGTCGCCGAGCTTGCGCGAATGTTTAATGAAGAGTTCAAAATCGGCTGTGACCTGGAAGTAGCGCCGATGCGCGGCTACAAGCGGGAATTCTGGTTTAACGACACCGACGCGCCCTGGGTAATCCCCTCGCCCAACATTCCGACTCCCGATACGGCGAAGGTCTATCCCGGAACCGTCCTCGTCGAAGGGACTATGATCAGTGAAGGTCGAGGCACGACCAGGCCCTTCGAGATCAACGGCGCGCCTTACGCCGACTCATATCGGGTGGCCGAATATCTCAACAGACTCGATCTACCCGGCGTCCGTTTCCGCCCGCACAGCTTCCTGCCGACATTTCAAAAACACGCCGGACGCTGTTGCCACGGAGTTCAAATTCACCCGCTCGACCGAGAAACTTTCAAACCAGTCGGCGCCGGGATCGCGTTGATCAAGGCCTTTCACGACCTCTACCCGGACGATTTCCGGTGGCAATCGCCGCCTTATGAATACGTCCACGACCGTTTGCCGTTCGACGTGATCGCGGGGACTACGAAATTGCGCGAGCAGATTGAAGGCGGAGTTTCCATCGAAGATATAGCCGCTTCGTGGCGGGCCGGGGAGGCGGAATTCGCCGAGCGCCGCAGGCCTTATTTGCTTTATTGAAATCAAATAGGACTCATGAGTCCTATGAGTCCTATAGGTCCTATTACAACGCCCAAAGGATTTACTGAGGAAGAGCACGATGAACACCTTGACCGAGTATCTCGCCGAGGCCGAAAAAAATCATGGGCACATGTGTCCGGGGCAGGCGCTCGGCGTGCGGATGGCCATGCTCGGATGCCGTTTGGTCGGCATAGAAGAGCCGAAGGCCGGCAAACGTCTGATTGTTTTCGTCGAGATCGACCGCTGCGCCGCCGACGCCATCAACACGGTCACGGGCTGCAGGCTGGGCAGACGGACGCTCAAGCATCGCGATTTCGGCAAGCTCGCCGCGACCTTTGTCAACACAGAGACCAACGAAGCCGTGCGCGTCGTCGCGCTCGAATCCTCGCGCGGCCTGGCGAAAGAACTCTTCGCCCATTTGCCGACTAAAAAAGAACAGCAACTGGAAGCGTACAAAACCTTGCCCGAAGAGAGGCTCTTTTCCTGGAGACGCGTCCGGGTGAATCTGCCGGACGCCGACCGCCCCGGTCATCCCCTCTCGCGCGTGATCTGCGACGAATGCGGCGAAGGCGTCAACGACCGCCGGGAGGTCATGCGCGGCGGCCGGACGATCTGCCGCGCCTGCGCGGGCGAGCGTTATTACGAGGAATTATAGTGGGATGGTTAGTCACGCGCATCAACACGACCACACGCATCGTCACGGCCATCCTCATACGCATCGTGACGGGCGCCGTCACGACCACACGCGCGAGGCTTCGCAGCGCACGCTTCTGATCGTCCTCGCGTTGACCTTCGGCTACATGCTGGCCGAGGCGATCGGCGGCTATCTCGCCAACAGCCTCGCGCTGCTTTCCGACGCGGGGCACATGCTCACCGACGTGGCCGCGCTCACGCTTTCGTTATTCGCGGTCAGGTTCGCGTCGCGGCCCGCGACTCCGCGCAAAACATACGGCTTTTACCGGCTGGAGATCCTCGCGGCGCTGGCGAACGGCGTGACGTTGATCTTGCTGTCGCTCTTGATCTGCCTCGAGGCTTATCATCGACTGCGCCGTCCCGAGGCCGTGCATGGATGGACTCTGATCTGGATTTCGGCGGGCGGGCTGGCGGTCAACCTGACCTCGGCCTGGATGCTTTCGCACTCTCACGACGAGAACCTCAACGTCCGCGGCGCGCTTCTGCACGTGCTCGGAGATTTGCTGGGGTCGGTCGCGGCCATCGCGGCAGGCGTGATGATCATCTGGCGGGGTTGGATCTGGGCCGACCCGGTCTTCAGCGTCGCCATCAGCCTTCTGATCATTTACAGCTCGTGGCGCCTGTTGGCCGACGCGGTCAACATTCTGCTCGAAGCGACGCCTTCACACATCAACGCCGCCGCGGTCGAGGAGGCCGTGCGGACTGTGCCCGGCGTCCGCGCGGTTCACGACCTGCACATCTGGACGATCACTTCGGGCCGCCACGCCGTCACCGCCCACGTCGTCATCAACGACGCGAGCGAAAGTTACCGCATCCTGCGCGAGGTTCGCGAGATGCTGGCCGCCCGCTTCGCCCTCCACCATTCAACGATTCAAATCGAAGACCCCACGTTCGATACCGTGGTCAATTTCAAGAAGCCCTAGTACATCGCGCCAGAAATCCTTCGCAGGGGGCGCCGGGCGGTACAGTACCGCGCGCGTCAGCGACCTGAGCCTTGATCAATAAACCTCTTGATTGAAGCTCAGGTCGCTGACGCTCCCCGTACTGTACCGCCAACTCGACCATCAATGTATTTATGGAGCCCTGCGCTTAGCGCAACATGCTCTCGCCGCAACCGGATTCCCTCGATTACCTCTTAAAAATAATTTCCAAATTTGTCAGACAGTCCGTAACCCGCGGATGTTCGCAGACGCAATGGATCGGCGCGGATTATCCGTTGAAGTTTAAATCGAACCACGCAAGATTGGGGCGCCGGTACAGTGCAGCGCGCGACTGCTGCGTGTCTGTCTCATAGGTCAGCCGCTTGCTTACGCGCGCTGCGCTGTACCGGTCTCACGCGTCTGATTTAACTCCGGGAGGATTGATTCTCTGCGTTGCGGTAAACTATTAAGTGAACGGTCTTATACGAGGGAGGGAACTTCATGTATTTCAAGCAATTTTATCTGGGTTGTCTGGCGCACGCTTCGTATCTGATCGGCTCCGGGGGCGAAGCGGCGGTCGTCGATCCGCAGCGCGACGTCGAGCAATACATCAACGAAGCCGAAGCCGAAGGGCTGAAGATCAGATATGTGATCGAGACGCATCTGCACGCCGATTTCGTCAGCGGCCATCGCGAGCTTGCCGAGCGCACGGGGGCGAAGATCGTCTTCGGGCGTAATGCCGGCGCGGCTACCGATTACGCGCCCGCCAAAGACGGCGACGAGTTCAGGATCGGCAAAGTCATTCTCCGCGTCCTGGAGACTCCCGGCCACACGCCGGAAAGCATCTCCATCCTGGTCACCGACGCCGAGGCCCCAAATCAACCACAAAAAGTCCTGACCGGCGACACGCTCTTCATCGGCGACGTCGGGCGACCGGACCTGGTCAGTTCGAAAGGCTTCACGGCGGAGCAGATGGCCGGCATGCTTTACGACAGTCTGCATGACAAGTTGTTAAAGCTCAATGACGCGGTCGAGGTGTGGCCCGCGCATGGCAAGGGCAGCCTCTGCGGGCGCAATATGTCGAACGAGACGTCGTCGACCATCGGACGGCAGCGCCGTCTCAATTCCGCCTTGCAGCCGATGACGAAAGAAGAGTTTGTCAAAATGATGACGGCCGACCTGCCGGAAGTCCCGGCCTATTTTTCAAAAGACGCCGAGATCAATCGCGGCGGGGCGCGCTCGCTCGCCGACTTGCCGCGCCCCGCCGCGCTCTCGCCTGCGGAGGTCAACAAACTCGCAGGCTGTGGCGCGACGATTCTGGACGTGCGAGCGAACACCGAGTTCGGGGCGGGGCACGTTCCCGGCGCGCTCAACATCGGCCTCGGCGGGCCTTTCGATTCGTGGGCCGGGCAATTGCTCAAATTCGACGCGCCGATCGTGATCGTCGCCCAAGACGAGTCGAAAGTTGACGAAGTGGTGACAGGGCTGGCGCGCGTGGGGATCGAAAGCGTGAAAGGTTATCTGGCGGGCGGAATGGACGCGTGGCGCCGCGCCGGCCTCGACGTGAGCGCGATCCAACAGATTTCGGTCGATGATTTGAGCGCGCTATTAAATACGCAAAAGAATCTGCAGGTGATCGACGTGCGTCAGCCGGGCGAATATAGCGACGGGCACGTGCCGTCGGCGGTCAACGCGCCGCTCGCGCGAGTCGACGAGCGCGCGTCCGAGTTCGATCCGAATCGCCGGACGGCGGTCATTTGCGCGGGCGGCTTTCGTTCGAGCGCCGCGACGAGCATCCTCGAACGGCTGGGCTTTAAAAAGCTGCTCAACGTGCTCGGCGGGACGGGGGCGTGGATCAAGGCCGGTTATCCGGTAGAAGGTTGATCTTTTATTTTTATAAAGAGGCTTTCAAATGGATGATTTATTGGCCGCGCGTTCGCAGATGGCGATGTCGCTGGCCTTCCACATCATCTTCGCGGTAGCGGGCATCACGACGCCGTTGCTGATGTGCATCGCCGAATGGCGTTGGTTGCGGACGCGCGACGAGACTTATTTGACGCTGGCGAAGAGGTGGGCGAAGGGAACGGCGATTCTGTTCGCGGTCGGCGCGGTGTCGGGCACGGTGTTGTCGTTCGAGTTGGGGCTGTTGTGGCCTGAATTCATGCGCTGGGCTGGCGCGATCATAGGAATGCCGTTCTCGCTCGAAGGCTTCGCGTTCTTCACCGAGGCGATCTTCCTGGGAATCTATCTTTACGGCTGGGAGCGCGTTTCGCCGCGCGCGCATTTGGCGGCGGGCGCGCTCGTCGCCTTGAGCGGCGCGGCCTCAGCGATCTTCGTCGTCATCGCCAACGCGTGGATGAACACCCCGACCGGGTTTCGATTGATGGACGGCAAGCCCCCATATGCAGTGGACATCGATCCGATCGCCGCGATGATGAATCCGGCGGCGTTGGGGCAGACGATCCATATGCTGCTCGCGGCTTACGCCGCGGTCGGATTCGCGGTCGCGGGCATCCACGCGTTTTTGCTGCTCAGAGACCGCCGGAATATTTTTCATCGCCACGCGCTGGCAATCGCGCTGGCCGTCGGGGCCTCGGGCGCGATACTGCAACCAATGAGCGGCGACCTGTTGGGGCAGATGCTGGCCCGCTATCAACCGGTCAAATTGGCCGCTATGGAAGGGCAGTTCAAGACCGAACAGGGCGCGCCGCTGCGCATCGGCGGAATGCCTGATGAAAAATCCGCGACCACGCCTCATGCGATCGAGATTCCTTACGGGCTGAGCCTGCTCGCGTTTCATGATCCCAATGCCGTCGTGAAAGGGCTTGAAGACTTTCCGCGCGACGTGTGGCCGCCGGTGGCTATAGTCCACGTCGCGTTTCAGGTGATGGTCGCGGCGGGCGCGGCGATGGCGCTCGTGGCGTTGTGGGGCGCTTATCTGGCGTGGCGGCGTAAATCGCTGCCGGATTCCCGGTGGTTTCTCCGCGCGGTTGCGGCCGCGTCCCCGCTCGGCTTAATTGCGATTGAAGCCGGCTGGACGGTGACCGAAGTGGGCCGCCAGCCCTGGATCATTCAGGGCGTGATGCGAACGGCCCAGGCGGTCACGCCGATGACGGGGCTGAAAATCCCGTTCGTCACGTTCACCCTGATCTATATCTTTCTCGCGGCGGTTGTCGTCTGGCTGCTCATCAGGCAGGTGGCGGAAAGCCCGCGCGTCTATGCAGAACCGATGGCGGAGGCTGAGCGCAATGCGCCCCAACTTCTTTAAGCGCCGGGGAGGAAGTAATGGGGTGTGGCGCGAGTAAACAACTCGCGCCACACCTATGGCGGTTTGCAAATGCGTGTACGGGACGGGTGCGGTACGGTACAGGGAGCGGTAGCGACCTGGCGCCTCCGTAGTGGCCGCTCCCGGAGGCGCCAGGTCGCTACCGCTCCCTGTACCGTACCGGAGCGCGCCACTTTCCCGTAAACGCAATCGCAAACTGATCTAGCGCCAAGGAGGTCGAGAGTATGCTTTCGATTGACGTGTTGATTGCGGGCGCGATGATGGTCTCGCTGACGTTTTACGCGCTGCTGGGCGGGGCCGATTTCGGCGGCGGCGTGTGGGACCTGTTCGCCTCAGGCCCGCGCAAACGGGCGCAGCGCGAATTGATAGCCGAAGCCATAGGGCCGGTCTGGGAGGCGAACCACGTCTGGCTGATCCTGGTCGTAGTCCTTCTCTTCACAGCGTTCCCGCCCGCTTTCGCCGCGATCGCGATCGCGATGCACATCCCGCTGACGCTGATGTTGATCGGAATTGTGTTTCGCGGATCGGCCTTCACTTTCCGCAGCTACGACCGGAGGACGGACGACGTGCAGCGGCGATGGGGGCGGGTCTTTTCGATGACCAGTTTGATCACGCCGGTTTTGCTGGGCGTGATAGTCGGCGCGATTTCGTCAGGGCGGATTCGGGGCGAATATTCGGATTTCGCTTCGGCCTTCGTCTCCCCGTGGCTGGCGCCCTTTCCGTTCGCCGTCGGGTTCTTCGCGCTCGCTCTGTTCGCATTTCTGGCGGCGGTCTATTTGACGGTCGAGGCCCGAGACGAAGCGCTGCGCGAGGATTTCCGCCTGCGCGCGCTGGCCTCGGCGATCGCGGTCGGCGTGATGGCGCTCGTCGTCTTCCTGCTCTCCGAGAACGGCGCGCCGGCGATCCGCCATTGGCTGACTAGCAGTTGGTGGACGTGGCCGCTGCAAATTTCCACGGCGGTCTTCGCGGTCGGCGCGATCTACGCCCTGTGGGCGCGACAATTCCGGAGGGCCAGGTTTTGCGCGGCCGCGCAAGCGACGTTGATTCTGTGGGGGTGGGGGGCCGCGCAATACCCTTATCTGGTCGCGCCCGACGTGACGATCTACAACTCGGCGGCGCCGGCGATCACGCTGCGCCTCGTCTGGTGGGCGCTGCTGGCGGGCTCGGTTTTGCTGTTCCCCTCACTTTACTACCTGTTTCGTGTTTTTAAGGGGGGCAGAGCGACTTGAGCCGATGTCCGATCAAGAATCTTCCGCCTGATCGAGCCACATCATCAAACTACGGCTGAAGTCATTTTCCCTATTGATGGTGGCCAGATCGAAGAGCGTGTCGCGTTGCGCCTGTGTGATTCTGGGCACGGCCTGCAGGTCGGAGCCGACGCGGAATGCGCCGTTCTCCAACAGCCTCACCCAGCGCTTCTCTTCGAATATCTGCGTGCCCGATTTACGCTTCACTTCATCGGAATAGTATTTCCTCGCCAAATTCTCGGCTTGTGAATCGTGTTCATGACAGGGGCAAGGAAAAAATCTGCCGTTCGGGGCTATCCATCCTGGGGATTGATGAAATTTCCTCGCAGGAAATGATAAAGCGGCCTGCGCCATTGGCGTCACTCCTTCAAAGAATGTTTACGTGCAGTTTTATAACGTTTAAAGCGAACCACATTAGGACACTGGTACAGTACCGCGCGCGTAAGCAAGCGGTTGACCTATCGCGCGACCGCTTGCTTACGCGCGCGGTACTGTACCAACCTCAGGTGTTCTGATTTAAGGCTTCAATGCAGGCGCTGGCGCCACACCGCATTCGTGATCGGCCGCCAGCCAGTTCCCAATCTGATGTTGCATTACCGCGCGGCAGCCTTTGCAGAACGCGTTATGGCCGCATGCGCCACAAGCTCCGTCAATTTGGTTGATCTCCCAGCGCACTCGCGAAAAGACCTGACCGGACTGCCAAATCTCGCGAAACGATTTGTCGCGCACATTGCCCGCGTTGAACTCGGCGCCGCGCAGATGCGAGCACGGATATACGTCGCCGTTCCATTTAACGGTGGCGAATCGCTCACCCATCGCGCATCCCGCCACTCCCCGCGCCTGCAATTTCTCAGCGGGCCAGCCGTGGAAAAGAAACGAAAAAGCGCAATCCACCGTCAGGTTCGTTTTTGCGAAGAAAGGTTCGAGTCGAGGCAAAGCTGCGACGAGGCGCGCGGAATCCGCAAGCGTGAGGGCGTTGCGCCGATACCACTGCTCGTTGCCGGGCGCCGGTTTGGGGCGGATCAGATTGATCGTCGCCGCGCCTTGCTCTATCGCCCAACGCAGCAATTCGGGAAGACGGTCCAGATTTTGTCGCGTGACGATAAGGTTGAAGCCGAACCGCGCCCCTCGCGCGCGTAGGAGGGCTGCCTTCTCTTCAAGCAACGCCTTGTTGACGCTCACGGCGTCATTCAACGACATCCGCAATTCGCCGAGGCTTCCCGCGGTTTCGTCCAGCAACTCTTCAGTGATCAACCAGCCGTTGGTCGTCACGTTCGGAACGACGCCGCGCTCGCGCGCGCGGCGAACTATGGGGATGAACTTCGAAGACACCAGCGGCTCGCCGCCTCCCAGCGCCAATTGAAACACGCCCATCTCGGCGCATTCGTCAATCAAGGACAGGATTCGTTCCAACGGCAGCGACCCGTCGTCATCTTCGCTCAAGCCGACATAACACGAAGGGCAGCGCAGATTGCAGATGTTGTTGATCTGCAGGTGAACGCTTTCCGGCGCAGGCGGAAGCGATTGCGCGTCGCAGATTGATTGTCGGTTGATCGATCCTGCCTGGGCGTTTTGAGCTTCGACTACAAACTGTTGTTCGCCAAGCTCGCGCAGCAATATCTCGATCTCGGCGACGGTGAAATTGCGACTGAAACGCTCGATCAGGCGCCGCCGCACATCGCGCGCGGTTCGCGCGGTCGAGAGCAGCGCGAGCGCGACGAAAGCCTCTTCATCCAATTCGACCGTCGTAGCGGTCTCCGGCAAAAAGGCCGCGCCGCCGCTCGAAGCGCGACGCAAGCGGGTCTGCGGGCTGAGTCGCCAGGCAGTCATCGAAGCGGTTCCCATCAAACGACCTCCAAAATGGACACCAGCGTTTTGGAAACAGACGACCTCCCGCCCTTGATCTCGCCCTCGGCGCAGTAACGCCGCATCACTTTCAACGCGTCGGTCTTTCCCGCGTAAATTTCCTCGCGCAGCTTCAAACCTAACTCGGCCAGTCCCTCCATTGTGTCTCGGCCGAATTCGTCGTAAGACGCGCTGTAATCCTGATGCCAGCCGTCAAAACATAGCCGGATTCGTTTGCCCTGTTTCTCGAACGTCAGGCTCGACTCTTCTTCGACCTCGTATTCTTCGAGGTCGATCTCTTTTGGCAGTTTCGCCTGTTCGAGCATCACCGACAGCGTCCACCAGTCGTAAGATTCGCGCACCTCGACGTCGAAATGCTGAAGGAATTTCTTTCGCCGGTCGTCTCCTAGGTCGGAAAATTCGTAGTTGTATGTAATCTCAGCCGTGCGGCTGCCGACATCCACGTGGCTGCTCAATTTGCTCACCACGGCGCGCGATTCTTTGCTGAGCGGCTTGGCAGCGAAGAAAAGGTAGTTGGTCGAGCTGTGATCAGCGATGAACTGTTGGCGTGAACCGATGATTCGCATAACTCCTAAAACAGCTCCTTGAGACTCACATTCGACGACTTCAAGAACGAGACCAGATCGAGCAACTGCTTGAGCGAATACTTCGACGCGTAATCGGCGGGCATCGCCGACGTGTTGAGCCGCTCGGTCTTCGCCACGTCCGACTTCAGGAAGGCGCGTGAGACGGGGGGGAGCGTCGAGGTGTCGTAAAGTCTGATCGTCGTCTCGTTCTCGTCGCGTTTGACGCCGGTGAATTTTTCGCCGGCGCGGGTCGTGATCGTGATCGTCGCGTATCTTTCCTCAATCGCCGCGTGCGGCGCGACGATGCTCCGCAAAATCTCGCGCGGCGGCTTGCCGGCAAGCCCGGTCAGATCTGGGCCGACGCGCCCGCCCCGATTCTGCAATGTGTGGCAGACGCGGCAGTTTTGAATCTCGGCGGAGTCGAAGAAGAGCGCCCTTCCGGCCTCGACGTCGCCGCGAATGTCGAATGAATCATTGACCGCGACGTCGGATTTAACTCGCTCGGAAGCGGGGGACGGCGCGGGTTCGGTCTTCGGCGCCTCGCCGCTGAGATGAGGGTCTAGAGTCTGAGCCTGTGGTTGCTGGTCGCTTTTCGCTTTCGCCGCGCCTTTCTTCGGCGAAAGCGAGAGGACGTAAGCGACGAGTTGCGCGACCTGCGGTTTGCTCAAGCTGTCCTTGAACGCGGGCATAGAAGTCCCGGGGACTCCTTCGGTGATCAAGTGTGTCAGGTATTCGGCGGTGAATTCGCGGTCGCGCAGTTTCGGCCCCCCCCCGCCCATGCCCCCGGCGCCGTGGCAATAAGTCATACTGCAGGAACCTAGGTAGACCCGTTTGCCGGCCTCGATCTGGCTCTCGGCGCTCTGCGGTTGCGCGGCGCTCGTTTGCAAATCAACGTAGGGGCGGACACGCAGGTCCGCCCCGACCATAGACGCAATCGCAAACCGATCTAGGGAGAGACCGAAAGACGAAAGACAAAGAGCGAAAGGTAGAAACAGAACGGCGATGGCGCGGGCGGCGCCCTTCGCAGACCTCGATCTACTTTCCATTGCTCGCGGCTCCTTTGATTGAAGTTTCGGGGAGGGCGAAGACGACCAGCGTCGACGCCGCTTCAGGAATCTTGTGCGCCGATTCGGGCCAGAAAAGCGGGACGAATCCGCTCAGCAGCGATCCCATTCCGGTCGGAATGGCGACGTATTGCTGCCCATTGACTGAGTAACTGATCGGCGAACCGCTCATCCCCGCGCCGGTGTTGAACGACCACAGCTTCTGGCCCGTCCGAGCGTCGAGCGCGAAAGCGGCGCCCATCACATCTCCGCTGAAGATCAGACCGCCGCCCGTGGCCAACAGCGACGCCACGTTTATGCCGGTCGTGTTGTATCGCCATTTGCGCTCGCCCGTGAGCGGATCGAAGGCGTTGATGTGGCCGTATGCGGGCTTGTCTTTAGGCGGCTTCATCTCCATGCCGCCGCCGAAGAGCGGCTGTCCTTCTTTGACCTCCAACTTCTGCGGCCTGATGACGTTGCATATCTCCCAGCCGATGTTGTACCACCAGCCGATTCGCGGGTTATAGGCCGAATGACCGTAATTGCGCCCGCCCGCCGCGCTCGGGCAGACGAAGGTCTCTTTGTCGGGAGGAACGGGCTGCATGCCGACCGGGCGTCCGTTCTTATCTACGCCTTTGAGCCACGTCAGATTGTCGACGTGCGGCCAGGCGTTGACGTATTTGCCCGTCGCGCGGTCTAGCGCCCACGTCATCCCGCCTTTGTTCGCGTGGACGAGCAGCTTTTGCTTGCGGCCGTCCTTCTCGTAATCGATCAGCGCGCACTCATAGGCCGAGTCGAAGTCGTACATGTCGTGCGGCACTTCCTGGTAATACCACTTCAACTTGCCGGTGTCCGGGTCGAGCGCGATGATCGAATCGGAGTAGAGGTTATCGCCCGGACGGAACTCGTCGTAAAAATCGGAGGACGGATTGCCCACGCCCCAATAAAGCAGGTTCAGCTCGGGGTCGTAGGACCCGACCAGCCACGTCGGAGCGCCGCCGTACTTCCACATCTTCTCGCTCCAGGTTTCGTAGCCCGGTTCGCCGGGGCCGGGAATGGTGTAGAACCGCCAGACGTGTTTGCCGGTCTTCGCGTCGTATGCGTTCAGGTATCCGCGGTGCGCGTGTTCGCCGCCCGTGCCGCCGACGATCACCTTATCCTTGACGACGAGCGGCGCCGACGTAATGTTGCAGCCGCATTGGCGCACGTCTTCGACCTCGACGTCCCAGATTTCGCGGCCCGTTTTGGCGTCGAGCGCGACCACGTGGTTGTCGAGCGTCCCGAAATAGACTCGGCCGTAAGCCACGGCCAGCCCGCGCGACCCCGGCTGATAGGGAATTGACATCTGCGGCAGCTTGTAGATGTAACTCCAGAGCTTTTCGCCCGTCGCGGCGTTGATCGCAAAGACACGGTTCATTGGCCCCATCAAGTACATCACGCCGTCGACGACGATCGGAGTCGAATTCAGCCCGCCGTGCAACTCGCCCGTGTGAAACATCCAGACGGGCGCCATTTGTCTGACGTTTTCGCGGTTGATCTGATCGAGAGCGCTAAAACGATGCGCGGCGTAATTGCCGCCGTAACTCATCCAATTCTGCGGCTCGCGGTCTGAGTTGATCAGTCGCTCCCACGAAGGCTCCTGAGCGTAGGCCGGAAGCGCCGACGCGATCAGAACGAAGGAGATAAGCGTATCAAGTCGAAGACGAAATCGATGCTCAGCCGCAATGCGTCGCCACATCGCCCAATCCTTTCGTTATTCCGTTCCTGATTAATCTAGTGGTGATTATGATCCAACTATGACCGCGCGTACTTTACCTTTGCCGGGCGAGTTTGACAATATGTCTACTCCTGTCATCATCCGTGGACAGCGACGTTGAAACTCATCATCAGTTGTGGACACATTCTCGTTCCGATCTACAACGCCGCGTCAGCGATCTGCGGCGTATCTTCTGCTATTTATACACTTAGCCCACTTCGCCGGCGCCTGCTTACGCGTTGGCACGATCGTTGCCTTACATTCACGCGTTGAAAGACAAAAGAGTCTTCACTCCGAATCATTCGCCTCGCTGGGAATAATAAATAGGATCTTTAATTTTGAACCTTGTTTTGAAGGTTCAGCTGAGTTTGGTTCATATCTGATATTCGCCTTGCGTCCTGAAGAGTAATAACTACGAAAGATGATAATGACTTCAGGCCTGCAAAAAGATTGAGGACGTCCCAAAACGTTCTCAGATTTGCTCTCGTGCTGCACATTGAAGACCGCCGATTGATACGTTATTGACCGCAACCTCCATGATTCGTCCCCCCTTTTGAATTACCCGCTTCACACTCCACAACACTGACGCTCAATGTGCAGCCGAGAGAAAATAACGGCTCTCGGCGAATCATTCGCCGGGATCCGTCGCGCTCGCGGCGGCCGCTTTTGCCGGCCAGGGCATGCGCCTGCGCAGCCATTTGAAGACAAGCCAGGCTGGCGCCACGATGAACAGCATCACCGGAATCATCACGATCACGAACTGGATAACGCCCAGAAATATCCCAGATCCAATATCCACTCCGTTGCCGAACGCGGCCTTGAGGTCGTAAAAAAATCCGCGCGTCGCGGCGGCGACTACCTGAATGGGCGTGTGGAGCGTGATGTTGATGGTCGAAAGCGCCGATTGATTTTCGAGGAAGCGGCGACGGCCTTCGAGCCGTTCGATCTCGGTGCGGACTTCGGCGAGCTGAGTCTGCACTTCCATCGCGTCCGAAATTCTATGCGCCTGCTTCATGATCTCAAGGAACTGCGCTTCGAGCGCCTTCTTCGTGCGGATGCGCGCTTCCAGGTCAATGTATTCCTCGGTCACGTCCTGACCCGAAGACTTTTCGTGCAAGATGCGCCCGCCCACGGCGCGAATCTCATCAATCGTCGCCTGGAACTTCTGCGCGGGCACGCGGACAACGACGTTGACCTCTGTCGAGGCGACATTCTGCGATGCGGCCTCGTTATGCTTCGATTCCGAAACGACCACGAAGCCCCCATGTTTCTCCGCTATGACGCCGATCTTCTGCTGTCCCTCGTTCGGCTTGTCGGTCTCGATTGTCATCTCGGCGTTCTGAATGACCTTGCGCATGAAGGCTTGAGCGGCGCCGGCTGAATCCAGCGGGACTACCTGTTGCTCGGCCTCCTGTCGTGTTTGGGACCTGAGGTGGACAGTTCTCGCTTGAGCATTTAGCCCTGGCGCTGGCGACCCTTGAGGCGCGACTTCCGCCCCTTTCTCAAGGGCGACTGATGTGGGTGGCTCCGGCGCATTGCCGACTTGTGAAGCTGGAGCCCGCGCATTGTCGGCTTGTAGGGAAGAAGGACTGTTTGAACATGCTGAACAGGCGATCATCAATCCAATCAATAACAATTTTGCTGAACGTCTCATAGGCTCCTCCAGGACTGAGTTAAAGTTGAAAGTCACTGAGTTGATCCGAGCCTGAAATCACTCAGACCCGAATTCGGCCGTCGTCGCAATGAACGGCCGTTGCAAGCGGTTTTGCAGAGATTTTTCTGACATGGTTAAGACGCCGGTCGAACTCGAAAGTTTCCAAACCTGTCGTATTCATCTGAACATCCGCCCCATAAATTCCATCGCTTCGTCGAGCGCCGGCAGCATCGGCGACAGTTTGATCCGAATCCCAAGCTCATCCGCCAATGGGGCGAGCGACCGGGCGATCGTTTCCGTGCGGACGGCGACTCTCAGCGGCCTGACGCCGAGTCGCAGCAGATGCTCGGCCACTTTAGTCGGGAACTCCGCCCGCATCGCGTCAAGCGACGGTAGAGGTTGCAGCATGTCGTTGCCGAGAATCACCCCGCTACTCGCCTCGACGAGCATCAGCAGGTATGGGAAGAAGGGGCGGTCTTTCTTCTCCCGCACAGGCATCGGCAGCATCGTCAGCCCAATCTCGATGACGTTGGTGACCTCGGGCAATTGTTTGAGCGATTCGAGCAATTGCGGATCGAGCGGCGCGGGCGCGGCCTTTTTCAACTCGGGTTCGGGCACGCGCATGATTTTGTCTTCCCACACCAGGCGGGCGTTCTCGACGCGCGGGACTCTCACCAGAAACTCGTCGCCTTCCTCGCCCCGTAAAACGTCTTCATCGTCGCGGACTCGGGGCGCGACGTCGAGCAATTGTTCGAGCGCGGTGGTCAGAAATCGCGCCTCGGAAGAAGTCAGAAACCAGGGAAACATTCCCGGCGCGTAATTGCGGAACATCGGCCAATTATTTGCGCCGCGAAATTTCAGGCCGAGATTCTTGATGGTGTCACGGTCTTCCTTCTCCAAACGCCCGCGGTCTTCAAACGACGCCTGAAGCTGAGGGATTTCGAGCACGCGCTCAGTCTCGACACTGTCCACTTCCCTCAGGGCGCGGAAGTCGTAAAGCGCGACGGCGCCTTGATAAAGCGCGACGGCGAAATGCTCTCCCCCTGCGCCCATCACGCTTACAAACCCGACCTCATCCCTCTCCGGGTTGCGCACTCCGAAGACTTCGTCTTCCATCATCCATTTCCAGGGCGCCATCTCCTTCACTCGCCCGGCGGCCGCATAGAGCCTTCCCCATTCTTCGATTGTAGGGATCTTTTCAGACATGAATCCTCCGTGTTTTTAGTCAGGCGAACAATCCGCTTCGCCGCCAGGTTGCGCGAATTGGGCGTTGACCAGGATAAACTTTGAACGCGAACCATTTTCCACTTCTTGCGCGAATCGGGCAGGAAGAAGATTACCTCACTCGCGGGGAACTTGCTCAACCAGGCTCTGCCGCGTTCGGCTCCGAGGACGTAAAAAACGTTGTCGAGCGCGTCACCACTCGTCCCGTCATCAGTTACGACCGCAACGCTCAAAACTCCCTGAACAGGCCGTCCCGTCCTCGGGTCCATCACATGTGAATAGCGCGCGCCGTTAAGCTCAAAAAACTTCTCGTAACTTCCCGACACCGACAACGCCCGGTCCCTCAACCGGACTCTTGTCGCGATCTTGCCGCGTTCGACCGGGTCTTGAACCTCGATCTCCCACGCGGGTTTGCCGGGTGGCGCGCCCAGGGCGTAGATCGTGCTGCCGCCCGCGCTGAGGAGCGCGCTCGTGACGCCGTATCGCTTCAACACCGCCACGGCGCGGTCAACCGCGTAACCTTTCGCAATCCCGCCCAGGTCAAGCTCGACGCCCGCTCGATCGTAAAAGATCGTCCCGTCTTTCTGATTCAAGATGACGCGCCGGTAGCCGACGCGGCTTCGCGCTTCGGCCAGCTCGGCCTCGCTCGGCATACGGCCTTCGCCTCGAAAGAATCCCCAGGCCTTCATCAGCGGGCCGACCGTGATGTCAAACGCGCCTTCCGATTCGCGGCTGTAACGCAGACATTCGGCGATGAAGTCGAAAAGTTCGGGATCGACCTTGACGGGGGCTTTCGACGCTTCCCGATTGACGCGCGAAAGCTCGCTGTCGTTTTTGTAATGGCTCATCAGCCGGTCGATGCGGTCAACCTCATCGAGAGCTGCGGCGGCCGCCTCTCGGAGCCTAGCAAGATCGCGCCCGTAAACGACGACCGTGTATAAGCAGCCCATCGAGACGCGACTGTCTTCGTAACGCCCCGTCTGATGCGCCAAAGCCCGACCAGTCGACGAATTTGACACAGAGACACAGAGACACAGAGACACAGCCAAAAAGTTTAAAAGAAACGTCTTTTTTCTCTCCGTCTTCTCTGTGTCTCTGTGTCTCTGTGGCATAGGCGCCGCCGGAATGATGACAAATCGAATTGATGGAGGCATGATGCGCTCGCAAATCTACACCTTCGGGGAGAATTTATGAAAAGACAAACGCTGCTTTCAATGGCGACAGTTCTGTTCTGCCTTTGCGCGATCAGGGCGACCGCCCAGGACGATTCGAAGACGATCAAAAGCTTCTACTCAAACTCCGATTTCGCGTTGACCGCCGATCCGAATTCCGGGGAGTGGAAAAAGATTAAAGGCGTGATCGCCACGAAGGGGCCGCGCGGCGATTTGACGCCCGGACACAGCACCGAGATTCGTTCTCGCTGGACGGACAAGAACCTCTACCTGCTTTTCATCTGCCCCTATGAAGAACTCTACTCGAAACCGGATCCGTCAACTACTAGAGAGACCAATAAGCTCTGGGACTGGGACGTCGCCGAAGTCTTCGTCGGAAGCGACTTCCAGAACATCAAACGCTACGCCGAATTTCAGGTCTCGCCGCATGGCGAATGGGTCGACCTGGATATTGACCGCGGCGCCACACCGGTCAACCACGACTGGCAATGGAACTCGGGCTTTGAAGTGAAGGCGCGCATAGTCGCCGGCCAGAAAGTCTGGTACGGCGAGATGCGCATCCCGATTGACAAGATCGATAAACGAAAGCCGCAGGCCGGCCAGGAACTGCGCATCAACTTCTACCGATTCCAAGGCCCGCCCCCCGACCGCAAACGCATCGCCTGGCAGCCGACTGACAGCGACAACTACCACGTGCCCGAAGCCTTCGGCCTTTTGCGGATGGAGAAGTGAGGCTGCGGGGGCTGAATTATTGTGGCCAATGCTATAATCGCGCAACCTCGCGGATGACATTTTCAGAAAAACTGGAGGACTTTTATGAAACCTTCGTTCAAGGCCGGATTGGCTCTCTTTGGGGCCGCGCTCCTGAGTCTCGCGGCGCTCGCTCAAACAAAACGACCGATGACCTTCGACGACCTGACGGCGATCAAGCGCGTCGGCGACGCCCAAATTTCGCCTGACGGCTCGCGCGTCGCTTACGTCGTCACGGAAGTCGATAAGAATCTCAATCGCGGCAAGCGCAGTGTCTGGGTCGTCTCGGCCTCAGGCGGCCCGCCGCGGCAACTGATCACTTCAGACAAGAACGATTTTTCGCCGCGATGGTCGGCGGAGGGCAAATGGATCGCGTTCCTCTCGACGCGAGAAGGCGCGCCTCAGATCTTCGTGGCCGGGGCGGACGGATCGAATCCCCGCAAGGTCACCGGCGTTCCCGAAGGCGTCGGCGAATTCATCTGGTCGCCGGACGGCAAGATGTTCGCGTTCACAACCGACGTTTATCCCGATTGCGGAAACTTGAATTGCGTCGCCAAACGCGGCGAGGCCGAAGAAAAGAGCAAGGTCAAAGCCGTCGTCGCCGACCGGCTGCTCTATCGCCACTGGGATTCGTTCAAGCGCGGCAAACGCTCGCACCTGTTCGTCGTTTCGAGCGAAGCCGGCGGTTCTGGAAGCGAGCCGAAGGATCTGACCCCTGGCGATTACGACGTTCCGCCGTTCAGCCTGGGCGACCCGGCCGCTTTCGATTTCGCGCCAGATTCGAGCGAGATCGTCTTTGCGCGCAACACCGACAAAGTCGAAGCCACCAGCACCAATAACGACCTCTTCATCGTTTCGGTCAGCGGCGGCGATGCCAAACGAATCACCGGCAATAACCCCGGCTCCGACACCACGCCGCGTTACTCGCCCGACGGCAAATACATCGCCTACCGCTCGCAAGCGCGCAACGGTTATGAATCGGATCGGTTTCGCCTGATGCTCTACGACCGCAAGGCGGGGACGTCGAAAGAGATTTCGACCGGCTTCGACCGCTGGGTGGGCGAGTTGGTCTGGGCGCCGGACAGCCAGAACATTTTCATCGGCGCCGAAGACCGAGGGCGCGAGTTGATCGGCGTCGCTTCAATTAATGGCGGCGTCAAGCCCCTCATCGCCGACACCGCCAGCAGCGGCATTTCGCTTTCGAGCGATGGTAAGACGCTTGCCTTCACCCGGTCGAATTTTGCGGCGCCTGCCGAGGTTTTCGCGGCCATCAGTAACGGGAGCGACGTCCGCCAGCTTACGCAGGCCAACGCGTCGTTGATGGCGCAACTCGATCTCAATCCGGCGGAAGATTTCGAATATAAAGGCGCGAAAACGTCCGTCGTTCGCACGGCGAAACTCGGAAAGCTGCAAGCGTCAACAGACATCGGCCCCGGCAGGACGGCTATGATTCACGGCTTCATCATCAAACCGCCGCAATTCGACAAATCGAAGAAATACCCGATGATCCTGCTCATCCACGGCGGGCCGCAGGGCGCATGGCTCGACTCCTGGGGCTATCGCTGGAACCCGCAGATGTGGGCGGCGCGCGGCTACGTCACGGTGTTGATCAATCCCCACGGTTCGACCGGCTACGGCCAGGCCTTCACCGAACAGATCAGCGGCGAATGGGGCGGCGCCGTTTACGAAGACCTGATGAAGGGCGTGGATCACATGATCAAGCTCGGCTACGTCGACCCGAACCGCCTGGGCGCGGCCGGCGGCTCTTACGGCGGGTACATGGTCGACTGGATTCTGGGCCACACGGACCGCTTCAAGGCGCTGGTCTCGCACGCCGGCGTCTACAACCTGACCAGCATGTACGCGACCGAAGAGCTGTGGTTCGCCGACTGGGAGTTCAAAGGCACTCCGTGGGACAACCCGGAACTTTACACAAAATGGTCGCCCCATCTGAGCGCCAAAAATTTCAAGACCCCGACGCTGGTCGTTCACGGCGAGCTGGATTACCGCGTCCCGGTCGGCGAAGGGCTGCAACTCTTCTCGACCTTGCAGCGCAAGGGCGTCCCGTCGAAGCTGCTCTATTACCCGGACGAAGGCCACTGGATTCTGAAGCCGCAGAACAGCGAACTTTGGTACAAAACCGTGCTCGACTGGTTCGATCAGTGGCTGAAGCCTAACGCCTCGACGGCGTCGCGTTAAGGTCAGTTCATTGTTCATTTGTCATTGTTCATTTGTCATTTGTCATTGCCGGAGGCGATCACGATTCAATGTCAAATGAGCATTGGAAGATTTCCGGGCAATGACAAATGACAAATGACAAATGAACAATGAACAATGGCTACCGTCCTCTTCCTCTTTCGCCGGACTGCTCCCTTTCTTTGTTGAGTTCGATCATGTCAACGCTCTCCGCCGCGTCGCCCAACAGATACCGGCAGAAATAATCCGCGCGAATCCAGAAGAAATAGTTGGTCGCGTCGGCATACGCATGACGCTTGCCGGGGATGATGAAGAAGTCGAACCGCTTGTTCGCCTTGATCAGCGCGTCGGCCATTCTCAGCGTGTTAGCCGGATGCACGTTGTCGTCAATATCGCCCGTCACCAGCAGCAGACGCCCTTTCAGATTCTTCGCCAGCTCGGAGTTCTTTTCGATGCTGTACTCGAATTTGATATTGCCGTCCTTGTCCGTGACTTCTTTGACGCCGTGGTGTTTCTCGCTCCAGCTCTTGTTGTAGACGTTGTTCTCGTGGTTGCCGGAGGACGAAACCGCCACTTTGAAGAAGTCCAGATATATCAGCATCGCGGCGGTCGACATAAAACCGCCGCCCGAATGGCCGTAGATGCCGACGCGGTCAATGTCGATGAACGGATGGCGGCGGGCCAGTTGCTCGATGGCGGTCTTCTTGTCGGCCAACCCGTAATCGCGCAGGTTGCCGTTTCCATCACCACACTGCCCAGTTGATCGTAGAGCGTTGATTTCGGCTCGCAATTGACCCGCGAGTAATTATCCACGAAATACTTGCCGGTATCCGACGCCTGCGCCGCATGCGAGCTGTCGCCCGGATTGAGCAATTTGTACGGGTCTTCTCCCGCCTCGCGGCCGTTGGCGGTGAAGAAGATGGTCCGCGTCTTTTCATCAACCCCCTCGATGGCGTCGCAGTAAAACTCGCCGGAGGTGATCTGGTTCTTCAATGCGCCGCCGCCGTCGAAGAGATAATAATGCCCCCATCCGTCGCGCTCCGACCAGTGGATCAGCTCCTGCCCGTTGTTGACCAGCCAGAGCGGCTTGGTTTCGACGTAGGTGTTCAACCGCTCTTCGATCAGCGTCTTCACTTCGCCCGTCGCGGTGTCGGCGACGCAGATGTCAACGCGGCGCATGTCGCGGCTGGTGCGGCTGAAATATAGTTTGTCCGACGTGTCGCTCAGCCACTTCGGCTCGACCTGCTGCCCCCCCGGCCCGCGCTGCTGCTGCTGTTGCTGCTGCTGCTGCTGTTGCTCTTGTTGATCCTGGTCGCCGCGTTCGACCCTCAGAGTTCTGGCGCGCTCCCGTTCGAGGGCCGTGACGCGCGCGGTCGAGATGGCCGGGATAGCTGGGTCTGGCAAACGCACACCTGCGGAGGAAGCCTTGGTTGAAGGCGAAGCGGCTTTCTCCAAAGGCGAGATGGAGCGCGCCATCGAACATTACGAGCGCGCGCTAAAGCTCGACCCGAAACTTTACGAAGCGCCGCTTTATATCGGCGACGCCTACAACACCAGTGGCAAGAAAGATAAGGCCTACGAAAGCTATGCCCGCGCAGTCGCCATCGATCCCGACCGCGAGACCGCATATCGCTATTGGGGAAATGTGCTGATGCGCGAGAACAAGCTGAAAGAGGCGAAGGAAAAGTTGATCGAAGCCGTGATCGCCGCGCCCTACACGCGTGTGACGTGGCAGTTTCTGGGTAACTGGGCCGAGCGCAGCCAGGTTCGACTCAGCCATCCGCGTATCGATATTCCGACTTCCTCGGTCCAGCAGAAAGATGACAAGAGCATCAACATCTTCGTCAATCCCTCGGAAAAAAAGGACGGCTCGGACGCCTGGATGCTCTACAGTCTTGGGCGCGCCGCCTGGATGACCGAAAATAAGCAAGCGGCTGACTCACCGATCGGCCGCTTGCTTACGCGCGCGGTACTGTAACGGTTTCCCAATGTCGCTTGGCCTGGTCTAGTCTGTCAAACAAAGTGGAAAATGGTAACTGGGACGAAGAGAATCGAAATTCTCTTCGTCCCAGTTACCATTTTCCACTTTGAGTTTTCTCGTTGAGACTCTTACAGCTTCCCGCCATTCAACGCCAGATTCTCGATGAAGAACTCCATCATCCGGTCCTGCCGCATGCCGGAGTGCCCCACGTCTGGGCCGACCTGAACCTCGAAGCTCTTGCCCGCCCTCTGGAGCGCCTGGATGAGCTGCATCGAGTTGTTCGGGTGGACGTTGTTGTCGGCGGTGCCGTAGTAAATCATCAAACGGCCTTTCAATTTGTCGACGTAATTCATGGCGTTCCCTGAGTCATAGCCTTCCTTGTTCTCCTGCGGAATCCACATATAACGCTCGGTGTAGATGGTGTCGTAATGATGCCAGGAGGTCACGGGGGAAGAGGCCGCCGCGGCCTGGAAAACGTCCGGGTGGCGCAGTAGACACATCGCCGAGGCGTAGCCGCCGTATGAGGTGCCGAAGATGCCCACGCGGTTCTTGTCGACGTACGGCCGATTCCAGAGCGATTTGACGCCCGCAGCCTGATCGTCAATTTCAACGACGCCGAGTTTCATATAAATGGCGTCGAGGAATCGTTTGCCGCGCCCGCCGGCGCTGCGTGAATCGAGCGTCGCCACCAGGAAGCCATACTCGGTGAGCGGGTTCGGCTGGGTGAAGGTCTCGCGCGCGCCGTTGGTGGCGGGGCCTGCGTAGACGCCAAGGAGCAGCGGGTATTTTTTGTTCGGATCGAAGTTGGACGGGAAGTGGAGCAGCCCGTATAAATCGGTAACGCCGTCCGCCGCCTTGTACTTGATCAATTCGACGCGCTTCAATCCGAGCTGATCGAATTTGGTCGCGTCGCTCTTGGTCAGCTCTTCGACGACACGGCCCTCGGCGTCCACCAGGCGCGTCGCGGGCGGCGAGTTGTGCGTCTGCGCCACGTCGATGAAGTGTTTGCCGTCCGGCGCGATGTCCACCGCATGATTGAAGGCAGGGTCGGTGAGCCGCTTGTCCATACGGCCGTCTAAGCCGACGCGATGCAATTGCAACTTCATATGGTTGTCGCCGCTGCGCGCCATGTAATAGAGCGTTCCGGCCTCCTCGTCCACGCGGAGGATGTTGGCGACCTCGAATTGATGGTTGGTCAGCGTCGCGAGCTGCTTGCCGCTCAGATCGTAGAGGTAGAAGTTGCGCCAGCCCGTGCGCTCCGAAGCCCAGATGAATCTTTTGCCGTCCTTCAGGAACCGCATAGCCGGGGAGTTTTCGGTCCAGCTCGACGGCCACTCTTCGCGCACGACGGCGCGGCATTTACCGGTCTCCGGGTTGCAGGCGGTAAACACCATAACGTTCTGCCGCCGATTGGTTCGGTTGCAGAGCAATTCGCTTCCGTCAGGCGACCACGAAACGTTATAGACGTAATGGCCGATGACGGAATTGTCGAAAGGCTTTCCGTCGCGGACGTCGACGCGAACGGTTTTCTTCGTATCGAGGTCGTAAATGAAGAGGTCGGCGACAGGATTGGGCGCGCCCGCTTTCGGATAGGCCTCGACGTCCATCCTGCTTTGGAGCTTGGTCTGATCGAGTTGCAGGAAATAATCCGGAACGGCGCTCTCGTCGAAGCGGTAGAAGGCGATCTTCTTGCTGTCGGGCGACCACCATATCGCGGTGTTCTGGTCCAATTCCTCGCCATAGACCCAGCTCGCCGAGCCGTATTTGACGCGCGTCTTCTCATTGCCGTCAGTCGTGACAGCGGCCTCATTGCCGCCGTTCGCGTCGCTCAGCCACAGATTGCGATCGCGGTAGAAGGCTTTCAGCTTTTCATCCGGCGAAAGGGATGAATTGTATTGCCGCCCGCGCTCCGGCCCGCCGGCCTCACGGCGCCGGCCTCTGAACGCGCCCGGCGGAGGCTGGTTGTTCTCCCCGGTCGGCGCCACTTCCGCCGCCGTCCGGGTTGCGATGGTGTAGCGGTAGGCTTTGCCGTCTTTGCGATATTCAAACACCTGCCCCCCGTCTTTCCAGACCACCGAGAGCGCGCCCGATTTGACCGAGCCGGGAATCTCGCCGCTCATCTTCTGGTATTGCTCATAGCCGGGCATCGTCTTCAGGCGGTCTTGCGCCTTGGTCGCTGACGGCTTGACGCCGCTAAGACTGAAGGCCCCCAATAACGCGACTGCCAAGCCCTGACGCAATGCAGTCGCTATCTGTTTTTTCATGCTTTGTATCTCCTCACCCGAAAATTTTCACTTGATTAAAACAGTGGCCGCCGTAGCGTAAACCATCAGGAAAGATGTTTGTAGTCCGCGCGATACTGCGTCCGCGCCTGCATGACGTTCGGAGCCTGAAGAATATTCAAACGAACTAAAAGGCGTTCAAGACACATCGCCTGCCTGATGTTTTACTGGCCGGCTCCTTGTGGGTTTAGACGCCAGGCGCGGGGTCATATTTTCAGTTTTTCTAGATCAGTTTGCGATTGCGTGACCGGGGAAATAGCCCGATCTTCGGTGAGGTACGGGGAGCGTAAGTGACCTGAGCATCGAGCATGACGTGTCATGCTCGATGCTCAGGTCACTTACGCTCCCCGTACCTCACCGATTGCCGTCCCGTATACGCATTTGCAAACCGCTCTAGGTTTCAAAATCAGCTTTACAGAAGACTCGGCAGCGACAGGTCAGGCGCGCATCGCAACTTGCGCGCCTGTCAAATGAATCAGGCGCTGAATATCCACATTAACCAGAATAACCAGAATAACCAGATTAAAACGACAAGAAAGGTAGGTCGTTACCATGTCGAAGTCTATCTTCTCACACAAAAAGGAATTTATTGCGCTCGTCGCCATGATCTGCCTGGCAGCTGTGATCACGTCAACCTGGCGGGCGTATTCGCAAACCAGGCAAGCTCCCAGCCCAGGTCAAGGGACAAAGCCGCTGGACAGTATGATTGAGGGCCTGAAGAATAAAGGCGTGGAGTTTCCCACGGTCGAATTATTTCGGGCGCAGGATGTATCCGCGTCCACTTTAACTTTAAGCAGGGCCGCGGCGCAAAATGTCCTGGGTAATAGCGTGATCCCTAACCCCGATATGCAGATGGCGCAGCGTCTGGCGAGCGGTCACCTACTCCATCTAAATCGCTACGCTGACGCTCCGCGATTGTAGATGGAGCTTGTCTCTCGACTTACGCGGCCAGCGACCGCAACGGAGACTTCGCGCGCGATGACTAGCGCGCCCGATCGAATGTTTTTGGCTCCCCCGCACGCGCTGAAAATACGAGCCGTTGTCGCCGCCAGGCTTGACGCCCCACGAGCGCAACTGCTCGGCCAGATAGGCGGCGGCCAGCCCCAGACCTTCCGAAAACGTGGCGCGCCCTTCTAGCTCGTCCGAAGCCAGATATGACAGCCACTTCTGCAGATCATCGGCCTGCACAGTAGCTTTATCGGACTTGCGGTTCTGCGCGGGAACGGCGCTGATCGCCATGCAGAGCGCGACAAACAACGCTAATAATCTTGTCATACGACGAGAGAGCATCTTTACTTTTCCTCCAGATTGGCGATTGCAGTGGTTGGAGATTTACACGGTCACATCAGACTACGCGCTGCTGTCGCGCAAGGTTACAGCATTTGCCTGAGAGTTGGCTGATTGCAAAGTTGTTCAACCCGGATGTCTTTCTAGCGATGCTTCTTCCGCGCGGATGGCAAGGATCAAAGTCCGGTTCATGTCCAAAGCGTCAATGGTCGCTCTTCCTGTAGCAGTCAGACCTATGAGATGAACGCCTTCCCATCGAAAATGCTCTGCCCAAATGTCGAGTCTTGGATTGAATAAAGACGCTTCATTACGGCTGATTGGATCAATTGCGGTTTGTCTTGCGCCTTTGCGGAGCGAGCAGGAGACGCAAGCCAACGCGAGATTTTCAGCGACGGTCTCGCCACCTGCCGCGACGGGGACGATGTGATCAATGTGAAATGTCGCTTCTTGCCCGGCTTGCGACAAACGGCAATATTCACAACGCCCACGCGCCCTGCGAATAACAAGGCGACGCAAAAATGTGGAGATGTAGCTTGTTGTCAAGCAGGTTGTCCTTCAAGCCAAACTCTTTGCGCCCGCAGCCGCAGCAAGGAAAGCATCTCCGCCAAATCGACCAACCCTTCTGCTTCTTTTCTCTCGTTCTCTGTGAGCGTCTCGCCGCGATCCTGTCGATCAAGCAAATTCTGCAACCGCTCATTAAGCGCCGCAGGCAACTTGAACTGATGCAGACTCTCTGGCATTTCGATCTCGACTAGCACTTGCTTGGACATGAAACCATCTCCTATCAAGCCAATGATACGCGAACTTTCCTAAAGCTGAAACTGCTCAGCAAATAAAATCACTCCGCCGCCTTCCTCGCCTTCGGCCTCATATTCGCGGCCAGCGTATTCTTGCGCATCCTGATTGATTGCGGCGTGACTTCGACCAGTTCGTCGTCGGCGATGTATTCGATGGCCTGTTCGAGCGTCAGTTCGCGCACGGGGACCAGGCGCAAGGCCTCGTCGGCCGTCGAGGCGCGCATGTTGGTCAGCTTCTTTTCGCGGATTATGTTCACGTCCAGATCGACGTCGCGCGAGTTCTCGCCGACGATCATCCCTTCGTAAACGGACGTCTGAGGTTTGACGAAGATGTCGCCGCGCTCCTGCATGTTGTAGATGGCGTAAGGGGTGGCCTCGCCCGGACGATCCGCGACCAGGCTGCCCGAGCCGCGCCCTTCCATCTCGCCCTGCCATTTTCCCCAGCGTAGGAAGAGCGTGTTGAGCAGCCCCGTGCCTTTCGTCTCGGTCAGGAATTCGTTGCGGAACCCGATCAATCCGCGCGAGGGGATTTCAAACTCCATGCGCACGCGCCCGTGGCCATGATTGATCATCTTGGTCATCGTCCCTTTGCGGCGGCCCATCGCCTCTGTGACGACGCCGATGAACTGTTCCGGCGCGTCGATCACCGCCAGCTCTATCGGCTCATGCGCCTCGCCGTCGATTTTGCGCGTGACGACCTGCGGGCGCGCGACGTTCAGCTCAAAGCCTTCGCGCCGCATCTGCTCGATCAGGATCGCGAGTTGCAACTCGCCGCGGCCCGAGACCTTGAAACTGTCCGGCGAGTCGGTCTCTTCGACGCGGATCGCGACGTTGCCGAGCGTCTCCTTATCGAGCCGCGCGAGAATCTGGCGCGAGGTGACGAACTTTCCTTCCCTGCCCGCGAACGGAGAGGTGTTGACGCTGAAGATCATCGAGATGGTCGGCTCGTCGACTCTGATGCGGGGCAACGGGCGGGGCTCCGCCGCCGACGTCAAGGTGTCGCCGATGTTGATGCCTTCGATGCCCGCGAGCGCGACGATCTCGCCCGCCGAAGCCGCCTCGATCGGCGTCTGCTTCAAACCTTCGAAAGAATAAAGCTGCGTGACCTTGGTCTTCCGCAATTGGCCGTCAACCCCGACCACCGCGATCTGATCGCCGACCGCGACCGAGCCGTTGAAGATGCGGCTGATGGCCAGCCGGCCCACGTAGTCGTTGTAATCGAGATTGGCCACCAACATTTGCAGCGGCGCGTCTTCGGCGCCGCGCGGCGGCGGAATGGTTCGGACTATCTCTTCGAACAGAGGCCGCAGGTCGCGGCCTTCGTGATCGAGTTCGTGTTTGGCCACGCCGTCGCGCGAGACCGCGTAAAGGATCGGGAATTCGATCTGTTCGTCGTCGGCGTCGAGGTCGATGAAAAGGCCGTAAACCTCGTTGACCACCTCCATGGCGCGCGCGTCCTGGCGGTCGATCTTGTTGATGACGACGATGGGTTTGAGCTTCTGTTCGAGCGCTTTCGACAAAACGTAGCGCGTCTGCGGCAGCGGCCCTTCCGAAGCGTCTACAAGCAGCAGCGTCCCGTCGACCATCGTCAGCACGCGCTCGACCTCGCCCCCGAAATCGGAGTGGCCCGGCGTGTCGAGGATGTTAATCTTGTAATCGCCGTAGCGCACCGAGGTGTTTTTGGCCATGATCGTGATGCCGCGCTCGCGCTCCAGGTCCATCGAATCCATGACGCGCTCGACGACGCGTTCGTTGGCGCGGAACAGCCCCGATTGCTTGAGCATCGCGTCTACGAGCGTGGTCTTGCCGTGGTCGACGTGCGCGATGATGGCGATGTTGCGAATTTTCTCTAGTGTGATTGTTGTCGAATTCATACGAGTTTCGGCCGAGTTTCGGCTCAAGAGCTGAACGAGGTAAACGCAATGTTATCAATTAATCGAACCTTTGTCACATTCCGGGAGCCCGCGCAGGGATGCGCGGGCTCCCGGAGGACTGAAATCGAATTTCATTCAAATTTCATGCCCGTCGCGCTTGTTGATTGACTAGGCCCGGTTCGACTCGTATTTTTGCTTTGAGATCATGGGACAAAACGATCATCAATATGAATAGGACTCATAGGACTCATAGGATTGTCCTATGAATCCTATGAGTCCTATTTTCATGATGAATCTAGGGATTTTCCAAGGAGGCCAAAATGGGAAAAAGCATAAAAGATGAGAAGAAGAAGAAAAACGGAAAGAACGGGCGCAACGGCGCCGGCGATGAATTGATCAACAGGTTGAACCGCGCGCTATCGCTGGAATACGCCGCGACGATCCAGTACCTTCAGCAACAATGCCTTGTGACGGGGCAGGAGCGCCAGCAATTCGCCCCGTTCTTCGCCTCGTCGAGCAGCGAGTCGCACCTTCACGCGCAGAACCTGGGCAACAAGATCGTCGCGCTCGGCGGTTCGCCGACTATCGAACCGGCCAAAGTTCGCGGAGGGAAAAACCTCGCGGAGATGCTCCGATACGATCTTGAGCTGGAGCGCGAGGCGCTCGACGCCTACGTCAAAGCCTGGAAATCGGCCCAGGGCAACCCGCCGCTGGTCTTCTGGCTGGAAGAGATCATTAGCGCAGAGCAATTGCACGTGGACGAATTGGTGAAACTCAACGCCGCGTACGCCTAAGGGCAGGGGAGTGGGGAATAGGGAGTGGGGAGTGGGGAATGAGGAAGTTACTTGCATCTCCCCACTCCCCATTCCCTATTCCCCACTCCCCTCCGTATAATGAGGGCTCAATCAAAATCCGAATCGCAGGAGGAAGAAATGGCTGAAGTCATCAAGTGCGCCCGCTGCGGGCAGAAATTGCCGCGCCTGGAGAAGCCGCCGTTCGGCAACGCGTTGGGCCAGAGGATTCACGAGGAGATTTGCCAGAGTTGCTGGAAAGGCTGGCTCATGACGCAGAACCAACTAATCAACCATTACGGGTTGAGCACGATCAATCCGGAGCACCAGCAGTTTCTGATCGACAATATGGAGTCGTTTCTGTTCGGCCAAGGGTTGAAAACTCAGATTGACACATCGCTGCAAGGGACGATCACGCATTGATTGCGGATTGCGGATTGCGGATTGCGGATTGAAGAGAGCCGGCGAATGATGACTTCATTCAGTCTGGGCGCTGGCTGTTGGAAATTGGTTATTGAAAAGCAGGAAAGAAGGCGTCCTCCGCAATCCGCAATCCGCAATCCGCAATCCGCAATCCGCAATCCGCGCGCCGCCCGAAAACGCCTTCGTTGACAAGCCTGAGGCGCCGTAATATCTTTCTGATCAGTCTGGAATAAGGCGCTGTCAGGTGGCGGTTTATGAAAAGAGACAAGTTTGTGGGCATCGCGCCCGATGACGACAACGACATCAGAATAATCGAAGACATTTCATCCACGCGGGTCGCCGGCTCCGATTCGGGTGATCTGTGGAGCGAGTTGCGTTCGCTGCTGCGCGACGTGATCTTCGCCGGCGTGATCGCCATCCTGATCGTAGGTTTCGTCGTGCAACCGGTGCGGGTCGAAGGGCAGAGCATGATGCCCAAGCTCCACGACCAGGATCGCATCTTCGTCAACAAGTTCATCTACCCGCTGCGCGAATGGATCGGCGACAAAGAGCCTATCAAACGAGGCGACATTGTCGTGCTGCTCTACCCGGACGACCCGTCGAAGTCTTACATCAAGCGCGTGGTCGGTTTGCCCGGTGAGGAGGTCAACGTCGAGAACGGCAAGCTCTACATCAACGGCATGCAGATCGACGAGCCGTATCTGGACTCGGAATATCTGTCGTCGGATTCGATGCCCGGGTCGGTTCACGTCAAGGAACATCATTATTTCGTGATGGGAGACAACCGCCGCAACAGCAGTGACAGCCGTTACTGGGGACTGGTTCCCGAAAAATACATCTACGGCAAAGCCATCTTCCGCTATTACCCGTTCACGCCGATCGAGCGAGTCGGCGCGATCGAATAACCTATGCTCGTCAATCTTAGTCTACTGTTAGGACTGCTGTGGCGGCCAATGACCGCCGTCCAGCGGCTGCGCGATCGCGCGCCGGTAGCGTTCGCCGTCTTCGCCGCATGGATGATGACCTTTCTTTATTGGGCCGTCGCGCCGCCGTTGACGGATTACGCGCAGGGAGGCCGTTTGAGCGGTGGTCTGAGCGGCGGCGAATTCGAATCGGGATTCCAGACGCTTTCGGGGACGCTGGCGAGCGCGGCGATAACGGCGGCAATGGTCGTGCTTTTCGTCGCCGTCGTCTACGTGCCCTTCGCGATCCTGATCGCCAACCTCTTTGAGCGTCGCGCCAGTTTTTCGCTGGTGATCCGCGAAGAGTACGCGGGAGTGGTCTCCTGCGCGCTTCTCTCGCTGGCAGGCTCTATGCTGGTTACGTTCCCCGCCGCGATTTTGATCGGATGGCAAAGCGGGCAATTGAGGGGCGACGTAGCCCTAGGCTATCTGACCCTGTTGCTTGTGATGCCGCTGCCGATCTTCGCGGCGTTGATGACGATCACCGTCGGGACCTCATTTCGCATCGGGTGGGCGGCCGCCGCGGTGACGACCCTGATCTCATTCCTCTCGCTGCTGGGCGTTCCTCTTCTGGCGACGGCGGCGAACTTCGTTTGCGCGTCGCCGTTCTTGCTGCTGTTGTTGCTGTTCTTGCTGCGGGACAGGATCGACGAATTCATCGGCGCGACGCGCTCGCGACAGGCGTTCAAACAGAATCTGGAGGCGGCGACGCTCAACCCGGCTGACGCTTCGGCCCATTACCAGTTGGGATTGATCTACCAGAAGCGCGGCGAACAGGAAGCGGCCGTTGCGTCGTTTCAACGCGCGGCGGAGATCGACCCACAGGAAGTCGACGCGTATTACCAACTCGGGCGCATCGCGCGCCAGCAGGGCCGCCTGAACGAAGCGATTCGGCATTTCGAACGGGTCGTGCAACTGGACCCGGCGCACAGCCAGAATGAAGTCTGGCGCGAGACCGGCCTGGTCTATTACGACGCCGCGCAGTTCCAGGACGCGCTCGAAATGTTCGATAAGTTTTTGGGCCACCGCCCGTCCGACGCCGAGGCGCGTTACTGGCGCGGCATGACGCTTTATAGACTGGGGCGCGAAAGCGAAGCGTCGCAGGAGATGCAAAACTGTGTGGAGTCGGTGCGAACCGCCCCGGCTTATAAATACCGCTTCGACAGGCGATGGATGAACCTGGCGGAGAATTTTTTGAGAGAAAGACGGTGAATATCGAAGATCGAGGATGGAGGATCGAAGATCGCGTCATCTATTCGATCCTCGATCCTCGATCCTCGATCCTCGATCCTCGATAACTTCGGAGAAGAGATGACTAAAGAGGCGATTTTGGCCCTTGAAGACGGCCGGACCTTTCGCGGGCTGGCGCGGGGCGCCCACGGCGAACGGACAGGCGAGATAGTCTTCAACACCGCGATGACCGGCTACCAGGAGATTTTGACCGACCCGTCTTACGCCGGGCAGATCGTTACGATGACCTACCCCGAGATCGGCAATTACGGCGTGAACACGGAGGACGTCGAATCGCGCCGCCCGTTCGTCGAAGGCTTCGTCGTGCGTGAACTGTCGCAGGTCGTCTCCAATTGGCGCGCCTCGACATCGCTCAATGATTATCTGAAGCGCCACGGCATCGTGGGAATCTCGGAGATTGATACGCGCGCCCTGGTTCGTCACATACGCGAGAAAGGCGCGATGCGGGCCTGCCTCTCTTCGGTCGATTCTGACGAGCGGAGTGTGACAGAGAAGGCCAGGAGCGCGCCTGAAATGTTGGGGCGCAACCTGGTTGATGAAGTGACGTGCGGAGACCAGTACCAGTGGGTGGAGGTCGATGAAGAGCGGAACACACTCGATCCGGTCGGCGAATTCCGCCGCCATAAGCAAAGCCTGCTGCTGCCGGACGAGGAGCCGTTCCGCGTGGTGGCCTACGACTTCGGCGTGAAGTATTACATCCTGCGCTACCTGGCGGCGGTCGGATGCAAAGTGACCGTCGTGCCTGCGCGCACGTCGGCCGATGACGTGATCTCATTGGCGCCGGACGGCGTCTTTCTTTCGAACGGTCCAGGCGATCCTGCAGCCTTGTCGGGGATCGTCGCCGAAATCAAACGGCTGCTCGGCGCCTCGCCGATCTTCGGCATCTGTCTGGGACACCAACTGCTCGGACGGGCGTTCGGCGGCGACACCTTCAAGCTCAAATTCGGCCACCGCGGCGGCAATCAGCCCGTCAAAAACATGCGCAGCGGCCGGATCGAGATTACCTCTCACAACCACGGCTTCGCCGTCGATCCGAACAGCCTGAACCAGAACGAGATCGAGTTGACCCATTTCAACCTCAACGACGGCTGCCTCGAAGGAATGCGCCACAAAAATCTGCCCGTCTTTTCAGTCCAGTACCATCCGGAAGCCGGGCCGGGGCCTCACGACGCGAACTACCTATTCCATGAATTCGTAACGCAGATGCGCGCCCATCGTGAGCGACTGAAGAGAATCGTTCAGGTGGGATAAAATGAGCCGCCTGGCTTAGGCCGGATTTACAATTGCATGTACGGTAACAACCACGGGGAGCGCGGGGGGCACGGGGAAAAGAAAGTGAAAAGTCATTGCTCTCCCTGACTTATCCCCGCGCCCCCCGCGCTCCCCGTGGTTGTTCTTTCCGCACACACAATTGCAAATCGTTCTAGGGACTTCCTTCTCAGTCTCGGCCGACGCGGCATTCCTGATATTTCGCGCGCAACATCAGCGTGAAATCCATCTCGGATTTGACTGAACGCAATGCGAGGCGTTCTGCATGGCTCTAAACCAGTCTGTTGATCCTCTCGGCGAGCTTGAAATCCTTCTCGGTCAATCCGCCTTCGCTATGAGTCATCACGCTCAGACGGACCTTGTTCCAGCCGTGAATCAGAATGTCGGGGTGGTGATCCATGGCCTCGGCTTCGTCGGCGACGCGGTTGACGAAATCCATCGCGCCTTTGAAGTTTTCGAATTTCAAATCGCGCGTCAGCCAATCGCCTTCCCGCCTCCAATCCGCGATGCGGGAAAGAGCGTCCTGGATTTGCTCTTCGTTCATCTTCATCTTTATTCTCCTGCGGAAAAGCCCCTCACGGGCGTCACGAATGGGACTTATAGAACTTATAAGACCTATAAATCCCATTCATTCTCGGTAAGACCAACAACCAAATCGCGCCGAATGTTCGCACACTGAATGCGGCTTGCACAATGCAACGCGTGTTGTATAGACTGAACTATCAAATCGTAGAGATAAAGAAGGGCCTCCCTATAGCATACACATTGAAGACACGGCACAAGGAGACACTCCATAATTATGGCGCCAGATCTTATGTTTGAACGCCGTCTTGCGCTCTCGCCCGCGACCCTCATCAGCGCGTATCGAACGATGTACACTTCGCGCCGGATCGACGATAAAGAGTTGTTGCTCAAGCGGCAGAATCGGATCTATTTCCAGATCAATGGCGTGGGACATGAGGCCGTTCTGGCCGCCGCCGGGCTGTTGTTGCGGCCCGCCTACGACTGGTTCTTCGCCTACTACCGCGACCGCGCGCTGGTGTTGAGCCTGGGCCTCACGCCTTACGATCAATTGCTCGCCGCCGTGGCGGCGGAAGACGACCCTAATTCAGGCGCCCGTCAAATGCCTTCGCACTGGAGCAACCCTAAGCTCAACATCTTCTCACGCTCCTCCGCCACCGGCACGCAGTTTTTGCAGGCGGTGGGCGCGGCCGAGGCGGGCTATCGCTATTCGATGATCAAGGAGATCGAAGACCGCGCGGCCCATTTCAAACACGACGAGGTCGTTTACGTCTCGGCCGGCGACGGCACGACCAGTGAGGGCGAATTCTATGAATCCCTCAATACTGCCTGCAATCTAAAGCTGCCTGTTTTGTACCTGATCGAAGACAACGGGTACGCGATCTCGGTACCGGTTGAAGTCCAGACCGCCGGCGGGAGCATTTCGCGGCTGGTCTCTTCGTTTCCGGGCCTTTACGTCGAGGAGTGCGACGGGACTGACTTTCTGGGCAGTTACGAGACGCTCAGCCGCGCCGTCGAATACGCCCGCGAACGCCGAGGCCCCGCGCTGGTTCACGCCCACGTCATCCGGCCTTACTCGCATTCGCAATCGGACGACGAAACGCTCTACCGCCCCGAAGAGGAGCGCGTCAACGAGGCCGCCCGCGACCCGATCAAGCGGCTCGGCGATCTACTGATCCGCGAGGGCGTTCTGACTGAAGAAGAGTTGCAGAAGGTCAAAGACGAGGCCGACGCCGAGGTCAACGACGGCGCCGAGCGCGCGCTCGGCCGCCCGCAGCCGCCGAAAGAATCGGCCATGCTCTACGTCTATTCGCCTGACGTCGATCCGACTTCGACCGAATTCGACACCGAAGACCAGGCGGTTTTTAACGGCAGAGAAGGCACGATGGTGGATCTGATCAACCGCTGCCTGCACGAAGAGATGGAGCGCAATCCGCGCATCGTCGTGCTCGGGGAGGACGTGGCCGACGCCAGCCGCGCCGAATACCTGAGCCGCCTCAAGGGCAAAGGCGGGGTCTTCAAGGTCACGGCCAATCTGCAGCGCCGCTTCGGCGGCGATCGCGTCTATAACACCCCGCTGGCCGAAGCCAACGTCATCGGCCGCTCCATAGGGATGGCCGCGCGCGGCCTCAAGCCCGTAGCTGAAATCCAATTCTTCGATTACATCTGGCCCGCGTTCATGCAAATGCGCGACGAGGCGCCGCTGTTGCGGTGGCGCTCGAACAACGGATGGAAATGCCCGATGGTCGTGCGCGTCCCGGTGGGCGGTTATCTGAAAGGCGGCGCGATCTATCACAGCCAGTCGGGAGTCTCGACCTTCACCTCGATCCCCGGATGGCGCGTGGTCATGCCGTCAACTGCGCTCGACGCGAACGGGCTGTTGCGCACCGCCGTCCGTTGCGACGACCCGGTGCTCTTCCTCGAACACAAACACCTCTATCGACAGACGTATAACAAGAGCCTCTACCCGGGACCCGACTTCATGATTCCCTTCGGCAAAGCCAGGGTCGCGCGCGAAGGGACGGACCTGACGATCATCACATACGGCGCCCTGGTTCAACGTTCGCTCGTCGCCGCCAAGCAGGCCGCCGCCGAAGAAATCAGCGTCGAGGTGATCGACCTGCGCAGCCTCAACCCGTACGACTGGAAGGCGATCGAACGAAGCGTCAGGAAGACCAACCGCGCGCTCGTCGTTTACGAAGATTGCGTCTCGTGGGGTTACGGCGCGGAGATCGCCGCGCGCATCGCCGACGAACTCTTCGACCAACTCGACGCGCCCGTCAGACGCGTGGCCGCGCTCGATTGCTTCGTGGCCTACGCGCCCGACCTCGAGGACGCCATCCTGCCGCAGACCGACGACGTGCTCGAAGCGATTCACGACATCGCGGCTTATTGATTTTGGTAGGACAGACTTCAGTCTGTCCTACCTTAATTCACGTGACGGACAGACTAAAGTCTGTCCCACTCTCGGGATGGATGCCTTGATTGGAAAACTGGTCGGAGTATATGTCGGGGCGCGGAAAGGCGAAAGCAAAACTCCGGTCGAATCCGCCGAACTGGTCGCCGGTCACGGGCTGCGCGGCGACAGCCACGCGGGGCGCGACCCCGATCGCCAGGTCAGCCTGTTCGCCGCCGAAACCTTGCGAGAGATACAGAACGAAGGCTTTGAGGCCTCAGCCGGAAGCCTGAGCGCTAACCTCTTCACCGAAAACATCGACCTCGATTCTCTCAAACCCGGCGCGCGGCTTCGCATAGGCGAAGCGGTCATCGAGATCGCCGAGGCTCGCAGGCCCTGCCGCTCGATCACGAAGATAGACATCCGCCTGCCGAAGCGACTCTTCGGCCAATGCGGACAGGTCGGGCGGATAATCAAAAGCGGCGTCCCGTGGGTTTCAACCCACGGGGACGGTCGGTGAATATTCCCGCGTCGCGCGAGCGACGGCTGAATTCAATCGTCGCTGACGCGACGGGGAAAAAATCCTTCGCTACCGTGGGTTGAAACCCACGGCTAAATTCAATGCGCCGCTAACGCGGCGAGGGAGCTGAGCAGTTACGATCTAAAAGGATCAATCGTAATGGAATGGTTTTCTCGACTCGTTTTCACCCTGCTGCTGTGCGCGCCCTGCGCGTCGCTCTTCGCCGCCGACGATTACCCGCGCAACGCGGCGCTCGACGCCATTAATTACCGGCTGAGCCTGACGATCAAAGACGCGAGCGACGAGATTCAGGCCGAGGCGGAAATCCTCTTCGAGTTCAAAAAGGACGGCGTGAAAACGCGGGCGGCAAGCTCAGCATCGCACTTTCGGGAGACTACCGTCGCGGCGACCGTGGCCGGGTTACGATCAAATACCACGGGCGGCCGGCGGACGGATTGATCATCCGCAAGAACAAGTTCGGCGACTTCGCGGTCTTCGGCGACAACTGGCCCGACCGCGCGCGCCACTGGTTCCCCTCGATTGATCACCCTTACGACAAGGCCACGGTCGAGTTCCTCGTTACTGCGCCCGCGCGCCTGGAAGTCGTCGCCAACGGCAAGTTGATCGAAAAAACGAGCCTGCAGAACGGAAACGTCATGACGCATTGGATCGAGACCTCGCCGATACCCACCTACTGCATGGTCATCGGCGCGACCGAGTTTTCGATCATCGACGTCGGAACGGTCGAACGCGCGGGCGACGACGTGGGGCTTTTCTATTACCTCTTCCCTAAAGACCGCGACAAAGGATTGAAAGGTTATGGCCGGACGAAACAGATCGTCGAGTTCTTCTCGAATCTGATCGGGCCTTACCCATACGAGAAGCTGGTCCTGGCGCAATCTTCGACGCGTTACGGCGGGATGGAAAATTCGAGCAGCGTCTTTCTGGCCGAAGACCTGTTCAGCGAAGGCACGAACGCGCACGAGATCGCCCACCAATGGTTCGGCGATTCTGTCACCGAAGCGGACTGGCATCACCTATGGCTGAGCGAAGGGTTCGCCACTTACTTCGGCCACCTCTTCTTCGAGCGCGCAGACGGCCGCGACAAATTCATCCAGTTGATGCGCGCGGACAAAGAACAGTACATTAAGTCGTATGAGTCTTTCGGGGCGAGCGCGCCTCCGATATACGATCCGGCGATCACCGATCTGACGAAGCTGCTCAACGCGAATAACTACCAGAAGGGCGGCTTCACGTTGCACATGCTCCGCCACGTGATGGGCGACGAAAAATTCTTCGCCGGCATTCGCGACTACTATCGCTCCTATCGCGACCGCAATGCGCTGACCGATGATTTGCGAAAGGTGATGGAATTTCACTACGGCCAACCGCTCGACTGGTTCTTCAAGCAGTGGGTTTTCGAGCCCGGCTATCCAGTCTACGACGCGACCTGGAGTTGGGACGAGGCGGCGAAAGAGCTGAAGCTGCGCGTCGCGCAAAAACAATCGCCGACCGTCTTTCGCATGCCGCTCGACGTCGAGTTCAAGACCGGCGGCGCGACTCGGCGCGAAGTCATCCGAGTCTCCGAACGCGAACAGACGTTCAATTTCAAGCTCGACGCGAAGCCGCAGAGCGTGGCGCTTGATCCCGACGAGTGGGTGTTGAAAGTTTTGACTATCAACGAAGGGAGATGAATCGAAGATGTCGAAGATAATTCCGGCTCTCCTTCTTGTTTTACTTTGCCTGGCGGCCTACGCGGGCGATAACTGGCCGCAGTTCCGCGGGCCTGAAGGAACAGGTCATTCGGACGCGCGCGACCTGCCGCTCAATTGGAGCGAGACGAACAACGTCGTCTGGAAGACGCCGATCCACGACCGCGGCTGGTCATCTCCAGTCATTTACGGCGATCAAATATGGCTGACGACCGCCATACAGGACGGACGCAAACTTTACGCGGTCTGCGTCGACCGCGAGACGGGCCGAGTGGTCCAGGACCTGAAGTTATTTGAAGTGGCGCAACCTCAATACGCGCACCCGTTCAACACCTACGCCTCGCCCACGCCGGTGATCGAAGAGGGGCGCGTTTATGTCACGTTCGGGGCGCCGGGCACGGCCTGCATTGACACGAAGAGCCTCAAAGTTCTGTGGGAGCGCCGAGACATCGAGTGCAATCATTTTCGCGGCGCCGGATCGTCGCCGATCATCTTCCGCAACCTGCTGATCATGCATTTCGACGGCAGCGACCATCAGTTCGTCGTCGCGTTGGACAAAGAGACCGGTAAGACAATCTGGCTGACGAAGCGATCGATAGACTTTCAGGACGTCGACGCGAACGGAAAGATCGCCGCCGACGGGGACTTTCGCAAGGCCTTCGCCACTCCGCACGTCGCGATGATCGACGGCAGGTGGGAACTGATCAGCCTGGGCGCGAAGGCCGCTTACTCCTACGACCCGCTCACCGGCAAGGAACTCTGGCGCGTCGAAGAGCGCGCGCAACATTCGGCCAGCACGCGCCCGGTGATCGGCCACGGAATGATCTTCTTTCCCACAGGATTTTCGGCCGGCCAGTTGTTCGCCGTCCGAACCGGCGGCAATGGGCTGATCACCGACACCCACGTCGCCTGGAAGTTCAAGCGTGGGGTTTCAAACAAGCCATCGATACTGCTGATCGACGATCTGATTTATATGATCAACGACACCGGCATCGCCAGTTGCGTCGAGGCCAAGACCGGGGAATTGGTGTGGCAAAAACGGATCGGAGGCGAATATTCCGCCTCGCCGGTTTACGCCGACGGGAAAATCTGGCTCTTCAGTGAAGACGGCAAGACCACCGTGATACGCCCGGGAAGGGCGTTTGAATCACTGGCTGAAAATCAACTCGGCGAAGGCTTCCTGGCCTCTCCAGCCATCGCAGGCAAGTCGTTTTACCTGCGAACCAGGACGCATCTTTACAGGATAGAAAAAAGACGAGACGGGAAATGACTCGGCCTCCTCGCAGGTTATAGCGGTTTTCACATCGGTGTACGGGTTAATAGAACGCGGATGACGCTGATAGAGCGGATTGACGCTGATCTTTCCTGTTTTTATCCGCGATGATCCGTAGTATCCGCGTCATCCGCGTTCTATTGATGCATTCTTTTCAGTTTTTTTGCTTCACGCCCGCCTCGGGGGAGAGTTGGCCGATGCGCTTAAGCGCAATGGCTTCCTCATCGCTCGCTTTAGCGGCGCGGCTGGCCTGTAGCGCCTTCTGGTAATAATCGAGCGCCTCCTGCTTTTCGCCGAGGCCCGAGTGAATCGCGCCGAGGTGATTAAGGATATGCGCCTCCTCACGCTTCTTTCCCATCGCCTGCCAGTGACGGAGCGACTGGCCGTAGAAGTCGCGCGCTTTCGACTTATCGCCCGACGCTTCATAAACCTCGCCGAGTTGGTGTAACGCATCGGCCTTCCCGACGCGGTCTCCCAGGGTTTGTCGAAGCGCGAGTGCTTGCTGGTAGTAAGTGATCGCCTGCTCGTATTGGCTCATTTCGCTGTGCAGGCGTCCCATATTGTTGAGCGTCTCGACTTCGCCCTCGCGATCACCCGCCGAGCGCCTGAGTTGCAGCGCCTGCTCGTAGTAGTCGAGAGCCCGGCTTCGTTCGCCCTGGGAGTGGAACGTCAAGCCGAGGTTGTTGAGCGTTTTTCCTTCCCCCTTAGTGTCCTTCAGTGCGCGCCAGAGCGGGAGCGCTTGCTGGTAATAATCGAGCGCCCGATGTTTCTCGCTTAACGAGAAATACGCCGCGCCGATTTGATGGAGGGTCTCGGCCTCCCAACGGGCGTTGCCGGTGTTTCTCCAGCGGCGCAACTCCGTCTGCCGACGCGCTATCTCCTGGCGCAGCTCTTCATCCCAGGGTAACGCCGGGTTTTCCAATCCGGCCAGGCTCTCAATGGCGCGGTCAACCGGCGACGGAACGCCCTGATTAACGGGCGGCGAAGGCGCCCCGTCCGGCTTGTTTTCCGCCGTGGCCACGCCCGTCGCTACATTGATCGCAGCCACAAGCTGAACCGTCTTCGGCGGCAGACACAGGCGGTCATTGCAAGTTTGGAAGTATGCGTTGACCCGGAGTTGATGGCGGCCCTGCTGGACATCCTCGGCGACACGGACCGGCAAAGTAAACGTAGCCGAGTTTTCGTAGAAACTGGTTTCGAAGCCGAAGTTCTCGTCGAGTGCCGTTCGGGGCGGCGGCGCCTCTATTTCGCCGGCGAGTTTGAACGACTGTTCGGCGGGCAGAGTGATTCGCGTCGGCCTGGGGCCGTCGGGCGACTGATTGGCCGAATAGAGATGCCAGCCCGCCTCAATCTGAGCCGTTAATTGCGCGGTGAAGGTCTCGCCCAGCTTGAGGGGGTGTGCGGGCGTCTCTGCTTTCAGCCTCCAGGTAATCGGATTTTCGCCATCCAGCTTGTCTTCCGTATTGTCTGCCGGTCTGTCTACCAGCCTGACTGCCGGCCTGTCTGCCGGTCTGTCTGCCAGCCTGACTGCCGGCCTGTCTGCCGGCCTTTCTGTAGGCCTATCTGAAGGCTGCGAGGCGGTCGTCACAGCCAACTCGCTCGGCGCTTTCAACTGCATCGAGCCGGGCTTCACATCCACCTGACTCGCTTGCAGGATTCGCAGGCTCGCTTCGTCCTGCACGAAGGCGACGACCGCGAGATTGGCGGCGTCAATGGCGTGTTTCTTCTCGCTGAACTTGAGGCCAAAGTTCCTCTGCTCATATTCGTCCAACTGGTCCTTCAGTTCGCCAGTCAGTTGCGCCAGATCGAAAGTCTGCTCGAAGGTCGCCGGCTGCGAGCCGAGAAGACGAAAGCCGCTCGCGCCCGGCCCGGCCATACCGCGCACGACCATCGGGTGGAAGCGTACGCCGTTCTCGCCGCCATAACGCAGCGACTTCTCGACCAGCGCGAGGTTCAGCTTGAGGCTCGGCGATTGGCTCTCGACTTTTGCGACCGTCGCTCTGACCTTGACCACTCCGCCGTCGAGCGCAGTCTCGAGTTTGATCTCGGCCTGGCTCGGAACCCCCAGCCGTTTCTCGATCCCCGGGTTGAAGCGGTTGTAAATCGCTTCGGTCGCCTCGCGCGAGCCGCCCCCGCCACCGGCCTGCCCGTCAATCATGTAACTCGGAACGCCTCGCACTCCGTAAAAGGTCGCGCGATTCTGGGTCGCAGCGTTGGCCATCGGGTCGGGCCGTGGAATGTGCAGGTGGTACATCAACACGGCCACGCCCCGACGCTCGTATCGATCCAGGACCGCGTCAAAGGCGAGATCGGCGGCGACGCAGGGCGGGCAGCCGGAGCCTGTGAAGACCTCGGCCAGCACGACTCGATCCTTGCGCGAGGAACCGGGCTTATAGTGTTTGACGCGGAGCGGGTTTGGGAAAGCCCGCCGGTATCGTTCATCGAGCATCTCTTCCAGCCCGCTCAGCGAATCCTGACGCGTCTTGCGATAAAGCTCTTCGAGCAGTTGGCGCGATTCTCCCGTCATCCGTCCGGAAACCGCCGCCTCGGCCATAATCTCGACCGCCCTGGCGTTGTCGCCTGATTTCGCCACGACCGTGGCCAATCCGATCGACGCGGCTTCGAGCGATGGACTGGCCTTGTGCGCATCTTTGAACGCCTTCTCGGCTTCAGCGTCACGCCCCTTTTTGAGGTATACCTGACCCAGGGTGACCAGATATGTAGCTCGTGTGGAGTTGAATCCCCTGAGGAGATACCCGTCGGGCGGCGGAGTTTGGCCCCGCATGTTATATGACTGCCGCTGGAGTTCGAGGAACTTGCCTTCTTTGAAGGTGGAGACGGCTTTGACGGCGAAGACCTCAGCCTCATCGAGCAGAATCCCAGCCCCGAGGAGCTTGGCGGCGACTGCGTGATAGGCCACGCTTTTGGCGTTCTCCGGCGCCTTGTCAATGATCCGGTTGGCCTGCGCCAGAATCTTCTCCTTCTGTCCGTCCTTGATCAGCCAACCGAAGATGAGATTGGGGATACCGGCTGCATAACGACTTTGTGGATAATCGATCAGGAAACGCTCCATCGCGTCAATCCGACGCTGCGGATCCAGAAGCAGGATCGCCTCCCGGTAAGCCTTATCGTCAGGCGGAACTTCAGACTGAGTGGCGGGCGGCGCCTGCGCAAATAATGAATGGGATGCGCAGATCGTCAAGGCGAGGAGTGACGCTCTGCAAAATAATAGTAGGCGAAAAATACGCGGTTCTGGCATTATTGACCTCCATTTCCTGAGCAGATCGACGAGCGACAATTTAACACGCTTAGCTTGGCGGTCAATAGTATAATTGCGCTATCCGCAAACGCTCATTTTCGCTCCCAAACATTCGGGCCTCAAAATTCAATGGAGAATATGTTATGCGTCACACTCGCTACCTGCTTATCCTTGCGCTCGCCGTGGCCGCCGCTGTCACAGTTGTCGCTCCGTCTCGCGTGAATGCCATCGTCTACGGCTTCGTAGACACAAACAATGTTTTCAGCAACTCGGGAGCGTTCATCGTCAAATCCCCGACCACCGGCAATATCTTCCCGATCTGTTCGGGGACGCTGATCTCGCCGAATGTCTTTTTGACCGCCAGCCACTGCACAGCCTTCTTCGAGAACGACCTGGCGCCGCTCGGCTTTACGGCCTTCGTCAGTTTCGACAATCCGATTCCTTTCGGCAATTTGACCAGCAATCAGACCAAACTGATCCCGGTCACTCAGGTCGTCACCAATCCGAACTTCAACCAGGCCCAGAGCGACACTGGAGACATCGCGGTTTTACTGGTCAGCGCTACTAAGACAGGGGGGATAACTCCCGCGCAGCTTCCGCCCGCGGGACTGCTCGATCAATTGGCCACGCAGAACGGATTGAAGAGCGCCGTCTTCACCCCGGTCGGATACGGTTTGCAAAATCGAGTGACGGGCGGAGGGCCGCCGTTCTTCCAGGATAGAAATCCCGTGCCGAGGATGTACGCCTTTTCCGCTTTCGACGCGTTGAACAATACTTTTCTGCGGCTGTCGCAGAATCCCGCCACCGGCGACGGCGGGACCTGTTTCGGTGATTCGGGCGGGCCGAATTTCTTGAATTACAACGGCGTGCGCCTCCTCGTCGCAATCACCATTACAGGTGACGCGGTTTGTCGCTCGACCAACGTCGTTTATCGCACCGACACGGCGTCTGCTCGGAACTTCCTCGCGCCGTACGTCGCCCTTCCTTAAATCGGAACAGCCCGGAGTGGGGCGGACAGACTGATGGTCTTCGAAAAATAAGCGCAACAATGCAATCCAGCGCGTAGCGACACAAGCCGGACAATGAACGGCGGAGCCTTTGGGGCGCCTCTGCTTGGAGCCGCTTTGGTAGTCCATTGCTCAACTCGCTACTTCCGAGACACCTGAGCGATTCCTCAGTCTGCAGCGGTTGCCAGTAAACCGCCGGGCGAATTCCCGAGGAAGGCCTGGGTCAATGAATTGACTACCAAAGCGGCTCCAAGCAGAGGCGCTCCAAAAGTTGTCGCATTTATTTCTCAAAGACCATCAGTACTCCGTAAATTAAGTTTTTTGGTATTGTTCAAGCCCGCGGAGCGGGCGGCAGAGTAAAGCCTGGGGTGGAGCCGAAGGCGGAACCCCAGGTCAGGTTCGGAGCGCCATCAAGCCCGTGAAACGGGCGGCAGCCATTGGCTGTCGCCCCAGGCTTTATGCTGCCGCCTGCTCCGCAGGCTCAAAGCAAAGGGTTTAAAACACAAAATATCAAACAACTTAGTTTACAGAGTAATCAGTCTGTCCGCCCCGATTAGTTTCCAATTTCGCCGGAATCTCCGGTCTGATGATCCTTGATCTGAAAGCGCAAGAATTTGTGAATCGCTTTTACGGCTTCTGGAGTGTTTGTCGAAATCCGTACGCGCCCCCCGCGTTCCAACTCTTCGAACTCGTACTTGATCTTCGCCTTCAGGCTTTGCATCGCGGTCGCGCCTGGCGGCGTTTTCGCATGGATGAGCATGGGCGCGGCGAAATCGCCTTCGGAAAATTTCTTGGCGATATGTTTCAAGTGTCGGCGAATCTGGTCACGGCTGGCGATGTCATTGGCGTCGTTGGCTTCGACCTGGATCACGCCGCCGTCGGTTTTGAGCAGGAAGTGATGGGTCGTTTTCGCGTGCGAAAACCCCATCACCGCATCGCCGCGCCGGTTCACGCCGTCGAGATGATTGTCGTGATTGTGATCCACCTTCTGATCCGATTTTGATTTTTCGGATTGATGTTGGCTCCTGTAGTCAGACCGGGTTTGAGCGTCAGCAAGCGCGACGCCGGCGACGAAGAATGCAAAAACGGCCGCAAGGCGAATGACGTGTTTCATGACTTTCTCTCCTTCTTCTTTGCGCGGTTTGAATGGCGCGGTTTAAGTGGCGCGAGCGCCCTGATATTGGCGAGGCCGATGGCGCCCAGAGTTTCGAGCAAGCGCGCCGGCTCATCCGCCGGGACGGAATCGAGCCGCCTGTCCCAGTCTTTTATGAGCTCCCGCATCTCGTCGCGCATCGCCGTCAGATCGCGCACGAGCGCTTCAATCTCATCGAGTTTCGCCGCGGCGAGTTCGCGCACTTGACGGCACGGCGCGCCGCCTGCGTCGCGGATTTTGAAGACGCGCTCCAGGTCGTCGAGCTTGAACCCGATTGCAAGGGCGGCGCGGATGAGCCGCACGCGTTCAACAGCTTGTCGCGGGTATTCGCGATAGCCGTTGGGAGCGCGCCGAGGCTTGAGTAGGCCCTTGCGCTCGTAATGCCGCAGGGTGTCAGCGCTCACGCCTGAAATCCGCGCCAGTTCGCCTGATCGCAGCGGCCCGCCCTCGCGTTGCTCTCTTTTCGATGGGGTTTTCTTCGACACGGCGGGCATTATAAAGTCTGGAACCGGTTCCAGGGTCAAGCTGAAATCCAGACGCGAAGATGAATGACGAAATAACAAGGGCTTGCGTGTTGCAAAGATGAACGGAGCCGATTAGACCTCAAACTTCCTTTTACAATGCGGGCACGTCACGAGAAGCCTCCGGCCCGTCATCGGAATACGGAGCCTGCCTTCGCAATATTCACAAACAATGACCATCTTCTCGGCGTTATGCGCCGATCCCCGCTCTGCGGCGTCTGCGGAATGAAAAGAGCTTTCTCCCTCTGATCCAAGATAGTCTTCCGGCTGAACGTAATAAGAGGCCCCGCATCTATTACAGACCAATAAGGACTCGCCCTTCGAGGTGGGGAAAACCGGAATGAAAAAGATTGTGAAATACTGCTTGGAGCTATGCTCCCGCATGTCGGACAGGAGGCGGCATCTGCCGCAATGCTTCCTCAGATTCAGCCCATCTTTCACAGGCGTCTTGACCGTCTTGGAGCCAAATATGATGAACATACGCGCGCTCTGAAACCTTCCGGTTGTTGAGCCTTTCTGTAACGCTCAATTTTTAACTCCGTTGCAGAAAGGTTTGGACAGGCGCCACATGCAACGTGCGTTTATGGCGGCGGCATTATACAATGCCTGCCTTAAACACCCCTTGGATTCATCCGCTAAATCATTCAAGCGTTGGTCGCCCGAACGATGATCTTCGGGCGAACGAAAGGACTGTGTTTATGTGGAGTCAGAAGCGAAGAGTTACCGGCCCTCCTGTTTACGATGTTGTGATCATCGGATCTGGCGCGGCTGGAGGCACGGCGGCTTGGGTGTTGGTTCAGGCCGGATTGAAGGTCGCGATGCTCGACGCCGGGCCGTTGCGCCAGTACATGGAAGATTTTGTCTATCATGATCCGTGGCCTTATGAAGACCCGTATCGCGGTTTTAAAGAGCCGCTCGTTACCCCCGATGAGTTCACCAAGAAGTATAAACTCGAAGGCAGCACGAAGGACGAGCCGTACACGACCCCAGAAAAAATGCCTTACGACTGGTTCCGCGCGCGCAACGTCGGCGGGCGCACGATGTTTTGGGGGCGTTTTGCGAACCGCTTCAACGAGAACGATTTCAAGATGCGTTCGATTGACGGCCAGGGGCTCGACTGGCCGATCGAATATAAAGACGTCGCGCCCTATTACGACAAGGCCGAAATCTTCATGGGCGTTTGCGGCGCGAAGGAGAATCATCCCGACCTGCCCGACAGCGATAATTTTCTGCCGCCCGTGGCGTTCAAATGTTCCGACTTGGCTATCAAGAAGGCGGCTGAAAAAGTCGGGTTGCGCGCCATTCGCGTGCGCCGCGCGATGTTGACCAGGGCTCACAACGGATACGCCCAATGCCATTATTGCAGCGGCTGCGAGAACGGCTGCGAGACCAATTCGTTCTATAACTCGGCGTTCCGCCAGATCACGCCGCTGATGAAGAAATATCCCAAAACCTTCACGCTAATTCCCAACGCGATGGCGCACAAGATCAACGTCAACGCGAAAGGGCTTGCCTCGGGCGTCAGCTTTATCGACAAGACGACGGGAAAAGACCGCGAAATCAAGGCGCGCCGCGCGGTCGTAGTGGCTTGCGGCACGCTCGAAAGCACGCGCCTGCTGCTGATGTCGAACGTCGCTAACTCCAGCGGGATGATCGGCAAAAACTTCATCGAGCACATCGACGTCGGCGCGCAGGCCTACTTCCCCGAGCTGTTTTTCATGGACCGTGAGGCGGGTGACGGCATCGGCGGCTCTCACATCGTCATTCCCTGGTTCGGCTATTTCCGGCCGGACGAGAAACGCGACTTCGCGCGAGGCTTCCAGATCGAGCCTTCATCGCGCATCAGAATGCGTCCCGACAAGAACGCGAAGAACATTCGCGGCTTCGGCGGCGAATACAAAAAAGAAGTACGCAAATGGACTGGCGCTCGCGTTGTGCTGGCTTCGCACGGCGAGATGCTGCCCGGCCCGAACAAATTCGTCGAACTCGATCCTTCGGTGAAGGACAAATGGGGAATGCCCGTTTTGAAGATCAATCACCCATGGGAGTCGAACGACATCAATATGTACAAATACATCCGGCGGACATACGAGGAGATATTCACGGCGGCAAGGGCTGTTGACGTTCGCCTGCCGGAAAACCCGGAAACGCCCGGCCATTCGATTCACGAGATGGGAACGGCGCATATGGGCGCCGACCCGAAAACATCCGTGCTCAACAAATTCAATCAGAGCTGGGACGTCAAGAACCTCTTCGTGATGGACGCATCCGCCTTCGCTTCGGGCACGCATAAGAACCCGACGCTGACGATCATGGCGCTCGCGTGGCGCGCGTCGGAATATATGCTGGATGAGATGAAATAACGGAACCTCTGATCAATGACCTATTCACAGAATAAGACTAAAGCCGGCAGGCTTTCTGAGGCGTTCGAGTACGAGGCGTTTGCGGCGCCGCGCGCTCCGTGGCGGAGATCGCTCCTGCTCATGGCGCCAATCGTCTTGATTTCACTGATTCACTTCCTCGCGCTCATTTATCTCGCCCGTCAGCATCCGTTCGGCAATTACGCGACCGAGACCGATTTCTATCACTTATACGCGCCCGACGCCGAACGTCTCGCCTCGGGACAATTCCCGCAAAACACGTTTCAAGGCCCCGGCTACCCTGCCACGCTAGCCCTCGTCGCAAAACTCGCCGGGATGAGCGGCGATCTGTTCACCGTCGGCAAATGGATGTCGGTCGTTTGCGCGGTCCTGTGCGGGGTGCTGATCTTTGTCCTGTTCGCGCGGCTATTCAGTTATTGGGTCGGAGTCGGCGCGCAACTCATCGCGACGGTCAGCGGAGAGTTCCCTCAGTTTTCGATCAACGCGGCGACCGACGTCTTCTTTTTGCTGTTGTGTCTGGCGGCCCTGGTTGTCTTCACAGACGAACGGATCGCGCCGGGCTGGCGCGTGGCGCTCGGCGGGGCGCTCGCGGGCGCGGTCTATCTCACCCGCTACAACGGTTTTTTTCTGCCGGCCGCATGTCTGATCGGGATCACGCTGCTCGATTATTTTAAAAAGAGATGGCTTGGGCGTTTGGCGCTGTCGGCGATCTTCGTCGCGCTTTTCCTCGTCGTGTCATCGCCCTGGCTGATCGCCAATTACAAACGCCACGGCTCGCCGTTTTACAACACCAATTACCTGAACCTCGCGACGGAGTTCTACCCCGAATTGGTCGACAACAAGACCAACCAGGACGCCACGCGCGCGCTCGCCGCAGCGTTCCATTCGTTCGGCGACGTGATCGGCTACGATCCCAGGCGGTTGATGGCGCGCTATCCGGCGAACCTTTACGAGAGCCTCCGCAACAATTTCAAAGAGACGCTGGTCAATCAGTTGGTGGCAGGGATGGCGGGCTTCGGCGTTTTACTGGCTCTGGCCAGGCGGCGATCGAAAAATGTGGCGCTGGTCTTGATCGCGGGCGCGCTGTACCTGCTGCTGATGGCGCTCAATCACTGGGAAGCGCGATATTACTTTTTCGTGATGGTTCTCTATTCAGGCTTCGCCGTCTTCGCCGCGGCGGCGTGGCTTGAAATGGCGCGGTCTCTGGGGTGGCTGAAGAATCGCGCTTTCGCGTTGATTCCCGTCGCGATGGTCGCCGCGATGTTTGCGCTTTCGCTGGACGAATCGCGCAAAGACGTGACGCGTTTTCTGGATAACCAGCCCACGGAAATCATCGCGGCGCGCGATTTTCTGTCGTCGATCGGCGCGACGGGCGGCAAGAGAATCGTCGCGCGCAAGCCACACCTGCCCTACATATCCCGCAACGAATGGGTCTTCTTCCCGCAAGTGAAATCGCTCGACGAATTTCGCTCCTGGGTCGAGGCCAACCGCGTCGATTACATCGCGGTCGGCAAGCGCGAACTGAAAGAACGCAAGGAACTTTCCGCGCTCGGCAAGCCCGAAATAGCGCCCGATTGGTTGAAGGCAGTCTGGGTCAATGATGACCCGGTGTTCATTCTCTACAAACCACAATAACAACTATCAAGCGCCGGAACCCGCCGCAGGGGTAACCAACACTAAACTCGAGGTTTTCATATCGAGTATAGTTCACTCTCAATTGTCCACCTTGGCGTCGCGAAAAAATCTTGCAATGAACTCGTCATAATGTATATATTAAGGCTGCAGTCTCAAGCTTGAACCGCTTTACCCTTTTAGCGTTCAGAATGGCCCAACAATCCAAATGAAATAAGGAGTACAAAAATATGTTTCACCGAATCTCGTGCCTATTATTACTTCTGTCAGCCTTTGCGGCGGGGACATTTGCGCAAACGACGCCGTCCTCAACTATTCCCGCGGCTTCTGAACAATCATCGTCCAAATCCGACAAACCCGCCGACATGATAGATAAAGCGCCTCCGGCTGAATTGAGTAAAGAGAAGATTCCCGCCGGATCGAAGGTCTACATTGCGCCGCTGAAGGGCTATGAATCGTTCCTGATCGCAGCCATCGTCAAGAAAGGAACGCCGGTCGTCGTCGTGAATAATCCGGAGATGGCCGATTATGAAATTACAGGTGTCTCTGAGTCGCATCAGGCGGGGTGGGCGAAGATGCTGTTTCTGGGATCAGAGCAAAGCAACGAACAAGCCAGCATCGTCATGACCAATCTGAAGACCGGAGTGGCTGTCTGGGGCTACAACGTGAATAAGACCAACTCATACAAGGGCAAACAGAGTTCTTCGGAGGCCTGCGCCAAACACCTGAAAGCCCGCATCGAAGGGAGGGAGTAATGAGCGGAAAAACACTATCCCTCCTTTTACTGCTGACGCTGGCGCCAGTCAGCGGACTGGCGCAAGACGTCGCCAAGGCCATCCCGGCTGGTTCCAAAGTCTTCATCAACCCGATGAAAGACGGATTCGAAAAAGACCTGGTCACCGCGTTTGAAGCCAAAAAGGTTCCATTGGAAGTCGTGACGGAGAAGGAGAAGGCGGACTTTGAGATCAGCGGAACTTCGGAATCGAAGAAAGCCGGGGTCGCCAAAATCCTCATTAGGGGCTCCATACATTCCAGCGAGCAGGCCAGCATTACCGTCACCAACCTGAAGACCGGCGAAGCGGTTTGGGCTTATTCGGTAAATAAATCGAACTCCGCGCACGGAAAGCGCAGCACCGCCGAGGCCTGCGCAAAACATCTGAAGGAAAAGATCGACAGCAAAAAATAGAAGGCTTGTCTCCTTGCGTTATCACGAAAGACATCACTACACAAACAACAAAAGCCGCCTGGGGGAGCGATACCAACAGCCGTACTCCGGGCGGCCGATGTGAGACTTTCAGATCTCTTTTAACGTCGCCTGCCGGTCGAAAGGGCGTCAATGTTTTTATAGAAGCCGAGCGGCGGAAATCAGCCGTCAGCCTTCGGATTCTTCCGTGTTCTGATTTTTGGCGCCGCGCCTGGACGTAGAGCGAACGACGACTGTGCGGCGCGTCGGGACGAGGGCCTGGTTGGCTTGCGGGTCCTGTTTGAGCGGGACGTTCTGCGACATGTAATCGCGCAGCATCTCGAAGAAGCGATTGAATTCGCGCTGCATCTGATCCATCTTCTCGCGCATGTTGAGGATGATCTCGACGCCGGCCAGATTCACGCCCAGGTCGCGCGTTAAATTCAGAATCACTTCCAGTCGTTCGATGTCCTCATCGGTGTAGAGGCGCACGTTGCCTTCGGAGCGCGAAGGTTTGAGCAGCCCCTCGCGCTCGTAGAGCCGGAGCGTCTGCTGATGAACTCCGTAATGGTCGGCCACCGCGCTGATCGTGTAGCCTTTGGTTTTACGCTTGCGCCTGATGTCTTTCAACGTCATAGGTGTCTCTTATTCCAGCCCCATCTCCACGCGCGGATTTTCGGGGTTTCGCTTAGCGAATTCGCGCAGCAGATTCTTCGAGTCTTCATCGATGATCCGTGGCAAAACCACTTTGACTTCGACGTACTGGTCTCCGCGCGTGTCGCCGCGCAAACTCGGAGCGCCCTTCTCACGCAGCCGGAAGACCTGGCCGGATTGTGTGCCCGGCGGAATGCGCAACTGGGCCTTGCCGCTTACCGTCGGCACCTCGATCTTCGCGCCCAGCGCCGCCTCGGGCAGAGTGATGGGAACCACGCAATAAATGTTGTCCCCCTTGCGCGTGAATACCCGGTGCGGGGCGACGTTGGTGATTATGTAAAGGTCGCCCGGAGAGGCGTTCTTCGGGCCGGCTTCGCCTTTGCTGCGGACGATGACGCGGGAGCCGGTGTCGACGCCGGCCGGGATGCGCACCTTGACGGTCTCGTATTTCGGCAACACGCCCCGGCCGTGACAACTCGCGCATGGCGGGCGGCGTTTTCCGGTTCCGTTGCAGTCGGAGCAGTTTTGGTCGAGGCGCAAAAATCCGCTGCCCTTGGAGATCTTCCCGGTTCCATTACAGGTTGTGCATGAAACCGACCCCGTCGGCGCGGCGCCAGACCCCTGGCAGCGCGCGCAGGTCTCGCTCCGCCGAACGTTGATGTTGGCCGTCAGGCCGTTTATCGCCTCCTCGAAGCTGAGCGCTAGCGGGACTTCGATGTCCGCGCCGCGCCGCGACTGCGATTGCGACTGCGCCGATGCGCCCTTCGGGCCGCTGCCGAATAGCTCGCTGAAGATGTCGCGGAAACTCGCGCCTCCCGACCCGGCCCCCGCCCCTGACGTGCTGGAGCCCGCCCCGCCCGTAAAGACGCTCCAATCGAATTCGATCCCCGCCCCGGCAGGACCGCGCGCAGCGTCACGGATGTTGTCATTGTATGTCCCAAACTTGTCGTAGACTTCACGCTTCTTCGGGTCGGACAACACGTCGTAAGCCTCGGAGAGTTGTTTGAACTTCTCCTCGGATGACTTGTCACCGGGATTCAGATCGGGGTGGTATTTGCGCGCAAGACGGCGATACGCCTTGCGAATCTCTTCCTGAGTCGCGCCGCGCTTGACGCCGAGCGTTTTGTAGTAGTCTTCGCGTTGAGCCATAGATGATTGGGGATTGCGGATTGCGGATTTATGAATTTGTTTAACCGCAGACGCGAAATCGAGATCGAAAGTTGTATCAATCCGCAATCCGCAATCCGCAATCCGCAATCCGCAATCCCCACTCCCTATTCCGTAGTGATCTCGATCCGCTTGCCGGCGCGTTTGGGCAGGACGATTCTCAACAGGCCTCGCCGCAACTCCGCCGTGATTCGATCGGCGTCGATCTCTTGAGAGAGCTTGAACGTCCGTTCGAATTTGCCGTAAGCGCTCTCCAGCCGGTGAAAATTTTCGCCCTGCACATCGCGCTCCCACCGCCTGGCGCCGCGCAGAATCAGTGTGTCATCCACTACCTTGACGTCAAGCTCGGCGAGCGACATTCCGGGGACCTCGGCGGTCAGCACGAAACTCGCCGGGGTTTCGTATATGTCTACAGGAGGCGACCAGGTGGCGTGCGCCTGCTCGACGCTGAATCCGCTCGCCCCTTTCACCATTTGGGTCAGTTGTTGCTCAAGCGCAGCGAGGTCGTTCAAAAGGCGATAATGTTTCATAAAAATCTGTAGTGGGCAGTGGTTAGTGGTTAGTGGTTAGTTGCGCTTGTTCAACTGCCCACTGCCCACTATCCACTACCCACTGTCCACTTCCTACTTATTCTCGTCGACGTCGATGTATTCGGCGTCGATTACGTCGTCGCCGGCTTTCCCCGACGGGCCGCCGGATTGCTGCGCGCCGGCGCCCGCCGCGTCTGACGCCGCGCCGCCCGCCTGCTGTTGATAGAGGGACTCGGCGATGCGGTGTGAAACGCGGGTGAGGTTTTCGAGCTGCGCCTGGAACTGGTCGCTGGTGTTCGCCTCGACGACCTTCTTCGCCTCCGCGATCGCGGATTCGACTTCCGAGATCAGGCCGACCGGGATCTTCTCTCGGTTGTCCGTGATCGTCTTTTCGGTCTGGTAGATGAGTGAATCGAGCCGGTTCTTGATTTCGATCACCTCGCGCTTACGTTTGTCATCTTCAGAGTGCATATCGGCGTCGCGCATCATCCGGTCGATTTCATCTTTCGAGAGGCCCGAGGACGCGGTGATCGTGATCTTCTGCTCGCGGCCCGTCCCGAGGTCGCGCGCCTGAACGTTGACGATGCCGTTGGCGTCAATGTCGAAAGTGACTTCGATCTGCGGCATTCCGCGCGGCGCCGGCGGGATGCCCACCAGATGAAATTTGCCCAGCGTGCGGTTGTCGCCCGCCATCTGGCGCTCTCCCTGCAGTACGTGGACTTCCACCGAAGTCTGGTTGTCCGTCGCCGTCGAGAATATTTCGGACTTGCGCGTGGGAATCGTCGTGTTGCGCTCGATCAACTTGGTGAAGACGCCTCCGAGCGTCTCAATGCCCAGGCTGAGCGGGGTCACGTCGAGCAGCAGCAGGTCTTTCACCTCGCCGGAAAGCACGCCCGCCTGCACCCCGGCGCCAACCGCCACGACCTCGTCAGGGTTGACCCCCTTGTGAGGCTCCTTCCCGAAGAAGGTCTTGACCATCTCCTGAATCTTCGGGATGCGCGTCGAACCGCCCACCAGCACGACTTCGTCAATCTGGCCGGCCTGAAGCCCGGCGTCTTTCAGCGCCAGACGGCAAGGCTCCAACGTGCGCTGCAAAATGTCGGCGACCAGGGATTCGAATTTGGCGCGCGTCAACTTCATCACCAGATGCTTCGGACCCGATTGGTCGGCGGTGATGAACGGCAGGTTGATCTCCGTCTCCATCGTCGAGGAGAGTTCGATCTTGGCCTTCTCGGCGGCCTCTTTCAGGCGTTGTAACGCCATCTTATCTTTCGACAAGTCGATGCCCTGATCTTTCCTGAACTCATCGATGATCCATTGGATCAATCGCTCGTCAATGTCGTCCCCGCCCAGGTGCGTGTCGCCGTTTGTAGATTTCACCTCGACCACGCCCTCACCGACTTCCAGGATCGAGATGTCGAACGTCCCGCCCCCGAAGTCGAAGACCGCGATGGTCTCGTCCTTCTTCTTGTCCAGGCCGTAAGCCAGCGCCGCCGCCGTCGGCTCATTGACTATGCGCAGCACGTCCAGGCCGGCGATCTTGCCGGCGTCCTTGGTGGCCTGGCGCTGCGAATCGTTGAAGTAGGCCGGGACAGTGATGACGGCCTGCGTGACTTTCTGGCCCAGATAATCTTCGGCCGCCTGCTTCAGCTTCTGCAGGATCATGGCCGAGACTTCTGGCGGAGAATGTTCCTTCCCCCCGGCCACTACGCGCACGTCTCCATTCGAAGCCTGAGTGACTTTGTACGGAACCTGCCTGATCTCATCGCTGACTTCATTAAACCGGCGGCCCATGAAGCGTTTTATCGAATAGATTGTATTTTCTGGGTTGGTGACCGCCTGACGCTTCGCCACCTGGCCAACCAAACGGTTGCCGTCTTTGGTGAATCCCACCACTGAAGGCGTGGTGCGCCCCCCCTCAGAATTGGTGATAACGACAGGCTCACTGCCTTCCATAATGGCGACGACAGAGTTGGTCGTGCCTAAGTCAATTCCTATAACTTTGCTCATTCTTCCTCCCGCGACAAAGATTTAATCCGACAAACCTGTAATTTTATGATGATAGCAATACTTTAAACGCGCACGCAGTATAAGAGTTGAGTGTGTCATTGTCAAACTTTTTGATTGCGCCAAGTAAAAATTAGAAGCAGGGGTTGTATAAAGTTATTTGCGCCGTCACATTCCACATTTCCTAGTCACTACTCCCCACTCTTGCCAAAGGCTCGTTGTCAGCGTCGACCAGGGCCAGTGAGCGGTCCTGTCGCAGGTCGCGCCAGTGACGCCAGCAGACGATCAACAGCGCGGCCACGGGGACGCTCAGGAAGACTCCGACCACTCCGCCCAGCTCTGCGCCGCTCAAAACCGCCAGGATCACGACGACCGGATGAACCTCGACGCCGCGGCTGATCAGGCGTGGATAAATGACGTAATCGTGGATCATGCGATAGATCGCCAGGAACGCGAACACCAGAAGCGCGTTGCGCCACGAATGGAAACTCGCCACGAGCACGGCGACCGCGCCGAGCGAGATCGGCCCGACGAGCGGAACGAATTCGAACAAGCCGGCCCCGACCCCGAAGACCAGTGGGTATGGCAATCCCAGCAGCCACAGCCCGGCGCCCATGACCACTCCGACTATCAAGCAGGCCAGCAACTGCGCCCGGATGTATCCCGCCATCGTCTCGCTCACGTCATTCAGAAATGTGGTCACGCGGTAGCGCATGTCGGCGGCGGGCAGCGACGATAAGAGCCTGTCGCTGATCGCCTTCGCGTCCTTCAGAAAGAAGAACCCCAGAACGGGAATCAGGACGAGCCAGAGCAGATAAGTCGCCAGACGCACGGTTTTAAACGCCACCATCTGCAGCCAGTCCAGCAGACCGGTGACCGCGGAGTTCAGCCCGTCGGTCAGGGATTGCCGCCAGCCCGGGGGCAGACGGTAGCGGTTCGGCAACGCCGAGAGTTGCTTGGCGTATTCATCGAGTTTTTTCGCGTAGTTGGGCATGTTCTCGAAAAAGGCGCTGAGTTGGTCCGAAAGCAGCGGCCCGACTTTCTCGAGCACGAGAACAACGGCGCCGGCCATCAACAGATATACGATGATGATCGCCATCGTGTGCGGGATGCGCAGCCGCGACCTGCCGACCCGGATCGAGAATTCAAAGAAATCCACGAGCGGCGCGATCAGGTAACAGAAGATGGCCGTGAACGCCAGCAGCACGAGGATCATGCGCAACTCATAGACCATCCAGACAATGGCCGCCGCCGCCGCGACGAGCAGAATGACCTGCGTCACGATCCGGTGAACGCGGGCGGGATCGGATAACAGTGAGTCCGTATTCAAGGGCATAAGCGTAGCGATTATATACGAGGATCGAGGATCGAGGATCGAGGATGGAAGATGTAGAATTTAAGAATAAAAAATTTCAGCCACGAATGAACACGAATGAACACGAATCTTCTTTCTGATCTTGATAAGTCGTTTGGCCGCCATTCTCACGCTTCTATTCGTGAATATTCGTGTTCATTCGTGGCTGAAAACATTCTCTTGAGAACTATAGAAATGGAACGGGCATCGCGATCCTCGATCCTCGATCCTCGATCCTCGATCTGCTTGCCATCGGCGGCATCGATGGGTGAAGATGCCGCCGACTTATGCCAAAGATTTTAGTTACTAACGACGACGGTTATTTTTCCGAAGGGATCGAGGCGCTCTCCAAAGCGCTCGAAGCGGTCGGCGAAGTCACGATGGTGGCGCCCGCTTCGGAGCAAAGCGCGACCGCGCATTCGCTGACGCTGACGAGACCGCTGCGCGCGCGACAGATCGGCGAGCGGCGTTACACGGTTGACGGCACGCCGACCGACTGCGTATTGCTGGCCCTGACGAAGATCCTGCCAGAACGCCCGGACATAGTCGTGTCGGGCATCAATCATGGCGCGAACCTCGGCGACGACGTGACCTATTCGGGCACGGTAGCCGGCGCGCTCGAAGCTTCGATATTCAGACTGCCAGGCATCGCCGTCAGCCTGGCCGCGCGAGAGGGCGATTTCACTCGCGCCGCTAACTTCGCCGCCGACCTGACGGTGAGGGTTTTGAAAGAGGGGTTGCCCGAAGGCACGATCCTCAACGTTAACGTGCCGGTCGGAGAGATTCGCGGCGCGCGACTGACCCACCAGGGAGTGGTCTCGGCCACCCCGGAAATCGTCGAAGGCGTTGACCCGCGCGGCAGGGCGTATTACTGGGTAGGCATTCAGAAGATTTCATTGAAGGAGGATCGCGGCAGCGATTACGCCGCGATCGGCGAAGGCCTGGTTTCGATCACTCCGCTGCGGACCGACATGACCGACTACCGGACGCTGGAAGCGCTCAGAAGCCACGACCTTTTTGGATTCGATGTCCAATCTTAACAACGGACAAGACGGCCTGCATCACGCGCGCGCCAGGGCGGAGATGGTCGAGCGGCTGCGGCTCCATTACCACATCCGCGACGAACGCGTGCTGGCCGCGATGGGACGCATCCCACGCCACCACTTTGTGCCCGAAGCGCTGCAATCGCACGCCTACGGCGACCACGCCCTGCCCATCGAATTCAATCAGACGATCTCGCAACCTTACATCGTCGCGCGCCAGACCGAATTGCTGGAAGTGACCAGGGACGACCGCGCGCTCGAAATCGGCGCCGGGTCGGGCTATCAGACCGCCGTGCTCGCCGCCGTCGCGGGACAGGTCTTCGCGCTCGAGCGCATCCCCGAACTGGCGCGCGAGGCGCAGGCGCGATTGAGGCGGCTGGGCGTTTACAACGCCACGGTCAAATGTTTCGACGGCACATACGGCTGGAATGAATTCGCGCCCTACCGCGCAATCCTGGTCGCCGCCGCCGCCCCCGACGCGCCGAAACCCCTCATCGACCAACTGGCGGTCGGAGGTCGCCTGATCATCCCCGTCGGGACCGAGACCGAACAGCGCCTGATCCGCGTCACGCGGACGCCCGAAGGGGTGATCAACGAAGATTTCGGCGCGTGCCAGTTCGTGAAATTGATCGGCCGTTACGGCTGGGAGAGATAGGAAAATTCAGCCACTAATGAACACGAATATTCACGAATGGCGGAAAACAAGTGGATCGTCAAGATCAAGAAAAGGATTCGTGTTCATTTGTGTTCATTCGTGGCTAAAATTCTTCGATGCTTTATCTCGCAATCAACCCATAACAACAAACAACTATAGGCATGGAATTTATCAAGGACTTCATTGACGTAATTCTTCATCTCGACACACACCTCGTTGAACTGGTCTCGCGTTACGGGACATTCTCTTACGCCATTCTTTTCGCGATCATCTTCTGCGAAACGGGCCTGGTAGTGACGCCGTTCCTGCCGGGCGATTCGCTGCTCTTCGCCATCGGCGCCTTGTCGGCCAAAGGCGCGCTCGACGTCTACACCGCCGCCTTTCTGCTGATGCTGGCCGCGATCATCGGCGATTCGACCAACTACTGGATCGGCTATTTCGTGGGGCCGAAGGTTTTCCGCAGCGAAAGCTCGCGCTGGTTCAACCGCGCGCACCTGGAACGCACGAACGCTTTTTACGTGAAATACGGCGTCAAGACGGTGATCATCGCGCGCTTCATGCCCATCATCCGCACCTTCGCGCCCTTCGTCGCCGGCATCGGGCGGATGTATTACCCGCGCTTCCTCCTCTTCAGCGTCATCGGGAGCTTTCTCTGGATCGGAATTTTCGTGGCCGCCGGTTACCTGTTCGGCAACATCCCCGTGGTGAAACGCAACTTCACATTGGTGATCCTGGCGATTATTTTCGTTTCGATTCTGCCCGCCTTGATCGAGGCCTTGCGCGCAAGGCGAGAGCGGAAACAACCGCTGAGCTAATGTTCATCCCAATCTATATGAGCGGCACACCAAGAACTGGATTAAGCCACCGCAGCCCACCGTAGGACACCGAGGCCGAAAGCCCGGCCAAATCCCTCTGTGCTCTGCGGTGCTCTGCGGTGGCTACGTTTTTTCGATCCAAATCTTGGTGTGCCCTTCATATAATTCGGTATGTGGTCGAAGTGGAGTGGCAAGGCCACCGCAGCCACGGAGGCGCGGTGGCAGTGTTATCCGGTGACCAGCATCAACTGCAATCGCGTTTGAAGCTTCTGCATTGCCGCGGCGACTTCGGTGAAACTCTCGGCCGAGCGCGCGGGCCCCAGCAGCGGGTCGGAGGTCAGGAACGGGTAGTTGCCGTAGCCGGCTTCGACCGCGCCCCAGAGCATTTCAACGCAGGAGTCGATCTCGCCCAACTGCGCGCAGACTTCCGCGGTGATGTAGTAGTGATAGCCGCCCATCTGGATCGGCGCGGAGAAGGCTTCGGCGAGAACCTGTTTGCCGGCCTCGCGCTCGCCCTTGGTCGCGAGCATCAGGGCGCGCGCCTGTGAATTGAACCATCCGGAGCCCCCGCCCGCGACCATCGCTTCGAGCCGGCTCGCGGCGTCTTTGTCTTTGCCTTCGCAGATGTCGGTCGCCGCCAGCCAGAAATGTTTTTCGGGGATGGAGTCGGGGCAGGCTTCGAGTTCACGGCGCGCTTCGGCGTAATCGCCCTTCTGGTATTGAAGGAAGCCGAGCATGTGCGGATAGGCCACCGGGTTGATCTCGGCGGCTTTGCGGAAGAGCGTCAACGCGATCTCGGGCAGTCCGGCGTAATCGTAGGCATGTCCCATCGCCTGATAAGCGTACTCGCTGTTCGGCGCGGCATGGAGCAGTTGTTTGCAGATGACCAGCGCGTTCTTCAGGTCGCCCTTCTCGCCGTGATAGAGGGCCAGCCAGAAGAAGGCGGCGGGCAGTCGCGGGTTGATCTCCAGGGCCTTGCGCGCCGCCGCCGCCGCCTTGTCGAGCATAGATTCGTCGCGCAGGTTGACGCGGGCGTTAATGTAGCGGCCCGCCAGCGCGGCCCAGGCCGGGGCGTAAGACGGGTCGAGCCCGACCGAAGCTTCGAGCATCCCGATCGCCTGCCGGCGCTCGCTGGGGGTGTCGCCGAACGCGAGGCCGCGCAGGTAGAACTCGTAAGCCATCGGGTTGCGCGCCCCGTCGTGTTTGATCGCCTCCTGTTCGCCGGTCGTGACGTTGAGCCGCAGGCCGCGAATCAACTCCTCGCAGATCTTGTCCTGAAGCGCGATGACGTTGTCGAATTTGAGGTCGATCCGCTCCTGCCATAGGATCTCGTTCCTCGACACGTCCACCAGTTGCACGTTGACGCGGAACATGTCGGCGGCTTTCAAATAACTGCCCGACAGGATCGTATCGACCTGCAACTCGCGGCCGACGGCGCGCGGTTCGACGACCTGGTTGCGGTATTTCTCTACGGCCGACGACGGGCGGACGATCAGCGATTTGAGCGGGGCGAGCTGTGTGATGACGCTGTCGGCGAGCGCGAAGCCGAGGAAGTCGATCTCGGGGTCGCCGGCCAGATTGCGGAGCGGCAGGATCGCCAGGCGCCGCCGGATCGTCCCCGTCAATGAGCCCGTCGGGGCGACGTCCGGGAAGGTCGCAATCCGCTCGGTGGTGAAGCCGGACGCGCCGGACGCGAAGCCGATTTCGTATTCGGAGGCGAAGCCCTCCGGGTCGTCGAAGGCTTTGCGCAGAGCCTGCGCGAATTGGGTGGCCGAAGTGAAGCGCGCCTCGCGGTCTTTCGCCAGGGCCTTCATGACCACTGATTCGACGGCGGCGGGGATTTCGGGACGGGCCGCGGTCAGCGGCGGCGGCGGCGTGTTGATCTGATGCGTCAGCAGCGCGCCGGGCGCCCCTTTGCCGAAGGGCGTCGAGCCGGTGAGCATCTCGTAAAGCACGATGCCCAGGCTGTAAATGTCGGAGCGCGCGTCGAGCGTCGAGCCCAGGCTCTGTTCAGGCGACATGTAGGCCGGCGAGCCGATGATGTTTGCGCCGGTCAGGTTGGCGCCCTCCTCGTCCGGTTGGGCTTCGCGCATTTTGGCGATGCCGAAATCGAGGACTTTGGCGAGAATCTGCCCGTCTGATTGTTCCTCGACCATGATGTTGTCGGGCTTCAGGTCGCGGTGGATGATCGTGGCCGAATGCGCGGCGGCGAGCGCCGAGCAGATTTGCCCCATCAGATCGACGCTCAGCCCGATTTCGAGCGCTCCCTTGTTGAGCAACTGGCGCAGGCTCTTGCCGCGCGCCAGCTCCATCACGATGTACGGGCCGTAGTCGCTGATGCCGTAATCATAAATCTGGATGATGTTGGGGTGGCGCAGCGAGGCGGCCGAGCGCGCCTCACGGCGGAAACGCTCCTGCATTTTTTCGTCGCGGCTCAAGGCTGGAAGCAGCAGCTTGATCGCCACCGCGCGGTCCAAACCCAGTTGCGTGGCCTCGAACACCGCGCCCATCCCGCCTCGACTGATCAATCGCTCGATGCGGTAACGCCCGGCCAGCGCAGCGCCGGATTGCATTCCGTACCAGCCTCCGGGGGCAGGGGCGTCGGGCGCATCCAGATTAGGATCTCTGTCCAACACCTCGTTCATCTACTACCTCGATGGATACTCCGTACATGGCCGGTAGGCTTGGACGGAGAGGAAATCGAGACCATATGCGAATTGAACGGCTTGGCCCTTCGATGCGCATGCGGTTGACTCGTCATATATAATCTCTCCGAGCGAAGGCGCTCGTCCCGCAAGGGAGAGAAACAGTTTCCTGCTCTTTGAGAACCGGTGATAGGGAGTTGCAGGCAGAAAACTTTGCCTGCGTAAAATCCCCGAAGTTGCTTGGTAGTCCGCATATCAAGTACTCGACGCTATCGCCTCCGGGTATAGCCTGGGGGTTGATGGGCCGCCACCGGATTCGCATGAATCCAAGAGTCAACCGGCCCGAAGCAGTCCGTTCTCGCAAGACCGTTCTTTCGGGCGTCAAGTACGAAACTTGGAACTGCAAGCTCCATCTACAATGCGCAAGTGTTTAGATGGGGTAGTTGACTATCTCTTCTCCATCATCTCTGGTTGTCGAATAGAGTAAATGTAAGGCGAACGACGCCTACCCCTTCTACGCGAAATCGCCGGTCTTCAGATTCACAGCGGCGCCGGCTTCGCTTTCATGGGCGCCCCGGCTCTAAATCGAAGCGGCCAATATTAGTCCGTCCCCTCCTGGAGGGATAATGCCACGAAATGCTCGAATCATGTAGGTCGCCTCACATAAATTCGCCCATCAGCTCGTCAAACGCCTCTTTGCTTAGACCGAGTGGCTGCCCGACGAGCGGCCCGTTTCTTAGCGCCGGCTCGCAATCCTCATAGGTCGGCTGCTCGTCGCGGTAAAAGACTCCGATCGGAATACGCTCGCCCCACTCGAACGACCTGGTCAGCGCCGCCTCGACGTTCGACGCGCCGTAGCCGTCTTCGGCTTCGAGCTTGTAGATGCGCTTGCGGAAATAATCGTAGGTGTTGATCTTGTTGTAAGTCACGCAGGGGCTGAAGATGTCCACGAGCGCGAAGCCCTTGTGGGCGATGCCGCCGGCGATCAATTCCGCCAGGTGTTTGTTCTCGCCCGAAAAACCGCGCGAGACGTAGGTCGCGCCCGAAACCAGCGCCAGCGCCACCGGGTTGATCGGCGTTTCGAAATTGCCCATCGGCGTCGACTTGGTGCGAACATCCTTCATCGTGGTCGGCGAGGCCTGCCCGGTGGTCAAGCCGTAAATCTGATTGTTCATCACGAGGTAGGTCAGATCGAGGTTACGCCGCATGGCATGAATGAAATGGCCGATGCCGATGCCATAGCCGTCTCCATCGCCACCCGTGATCACAACGTTCAGATCGTGGTTGGCGAGCTTGATACCTGAAGCCACTGCTACCGCGCGCCCGTGCAGGCTGTGCACGCCGTACGCATGGATGAAGCCCGGCAGGTTCGAGGAGCAACCAATGCCGGAAACGACCATCAGGTCTTTGGGATAAATGCCGAGTTTGCCCGCCGCGATTTCGAGCGCGCGCAGCACGCCGAAGTCACCGCAGCCGGGACACCAGTCGGG
>WNGA01003902.1_pt1 | contig 62336 bp, 55 predicted proteins | sample 5400061 | NCBI WGS metagenome assembly WNGA01 (sample SAMN13153366, study PRJNA577476) | soil metagenome | isolation source: 100 cm soil or saprolite under grassland replicate 2 | place: USA:California | collected 2016-06-15
GGAGTCTGTTGGGTCGGCAATGCAATTCTCTATCAACATGGACCCTGAAAGCGCGTGACAACAGTCTGGCAAGTGACGGTCAGAGTCCCTCTGAGCGCCTCAGGTCAAGACTCCGGCCGAGCGTGACGTGACCATATGTGGCAAAACATCGACTCCGCGAAGCAAAATTGGCAGCACGATCTTTGGAACGGGGAGTGCTGCGCGAAACAGGCAGAAGAAGTCGCTCGCGGAAGCAGATGAAAGGAGTCTATGGAGTTAACTCGCCAAGCGGGAGTAGCGGTCATTCTCGTTACCGGGACACTCTGGCTTCAGAGTGCCGGAATGGCTTTCCTCATTCATTGGGCGAGAACTTTCATCGCACGGGGAATCAGAGGACTAGGTCCGTGGATGTCGGTTGCCCTCATGATCCGCTTTACGACTGCGATGGTTGTCTTGCACATTCTGCAAATTCTCCTGTGGGCAGGGTCTTATCGATGGCTATGTCTTCCATCGTGGGAGTCCGCCTTTTATTTTTCGGCCACCAGTTACTCGACTGTTGGATACGGGGACATTGTGCTCCCGAAAGTGTGGCGAACTTTGGGGCCAATAGAGAGCGTTATGGGCGTGCTGATGTGTGGCATATCCGTAAGCGCCCTGTTTGCCATCGCGACCCGGCTCGTCGAGGCCGGGGACCCAGCTCCAGGCGAGAGCCAGAGCTTGCCCGCCACCGTCTCGATCCCTGCGACTGAATTCGAAAATTCGGAGAAGATTGCCATGCCATTGCGCACGAGCTCTTAGCACGGTTAGCTGCGTGGGACTGGGATCAACCCCGCGACGCCGTCAAAGTAAACGATATCGGATAGTGGTCCGAGGCTTTCACCTGGCTGTGCACTCGGCCGGAGGCGGCTCGAATCGGTCCGCGAACGAAAGCCCAATCAATGCGGCGTCCTGGTTCAAGCAGGCCACGCGAAGGAGTGGTGGCCGTGCGCGGGGCAGCTACCGCGTCCTGAAATCCCGCCTCTGCGAACGCCGAAGCCGCATTATCTTTGGACGCATCCAGGTTGAAGTCGCCCGCGACCACTACTTGACACCCGGGGTCTTGGCGCGCGACATCAGACAACACCTCCTCCACTTGCGAAAAGCGCAGCTTATCGTTTCCCTTGCTTTCCAGATGAAGGTTGTACACTACGACTCTGCTTCCAGCGACATTGACCTCGGCCACTAACGCAATTCTTCCTCCAAGCCTCTCCTGAAAGGGCTCGATCTTCGGCACAAACCAGTGAGGTTGCCAAAAATGCGACTGCCGGGAAAAGCGGATCAGGCGCGGGTTCGAAATCGGCCACCGCGCGAGGATCGCCTGCCCATGGTATGCGGGAGACGTTTTGGATCCCTGGACAAGTTCCAGAAACTCGCGCCCGAACACATAGTTCATCTGCAGCTTCCGTCCAATCTCCTCGGCGATGTTCAGGTAATGCGTACGGCGCGCATTGAGATCCACTTCCTGCAGGATGAGAATGTCCGCCTTTGTGTTCGCGAGGAAATCTGTGACCGCTGACAGCTGGAGCCCACGGTCAATGTTCCAGTCGACAACACGCAGCGAACTTGGCGGCAAAGCCAGCCAACGGAGAGGCGCGAAATTGCCAGTAACGATTTCCCGCATTTCCACGCCTACACTGTAGTCGTTAATGCAAGCTGCGGAAAAACATTCTGCTGAGCAAATGTCAGGTCAAGCGGATCGTCTATTTCCGCCCAAGGGGCCCCTAACGTCGTCGTGAAACCCACGCTAAGTCCCTCGTCAACAAGTTCCTGGACAGCAACGTTAAAGAATTCGTTCACACGGACTGCTTCGACGAGACTCTGCATTCTGGCGAAGAACAAAGCATTGACCGCCTGATCGAACACGGTGATGCCGATATATGTTCCGCTGTACTCTTGTTTCGATATCTTTTTGCTCATCCGGACCACTCGTCCGTTCGAAATGATCACCTTCATGGTTTCGTCCCGCCACTCCGGGTCCACGATCATTGACACGGGTGAATCGGTCTTTACGGCGGAAATGAGGACCTGAGGGTCAAATATGACGTCGGCGTTCAGGCAAACGAATCCGTCTCCGCCGATCCAGTCGCGTGCGAGCCACAGCGAATAAATGTTGTTGGTGATGGCGAATGCAGGGTTCTCGATGAATTCAATCTTCGGCGTGCGGCGGCGTCCGATTCGTCCGTGCACATGGCGTATGATTTGCTGCTTCTCGTATCCGACGACGATCGCGATTTGTTCAATTCCCGCCCGCAGCAACCCGTCGAGTTGATGGTCAAGAATTGTCTTGTCGTCAACCTCAATCAGACATTTGGGATGTTCGCCGTGCACTGTACGAATTCGTGTGCCCTGCCCGGCCGCTAAAATCACTGCTCTCATGACGCCTCCTGCGCCGCTGGGGTTTTGTTCAGAGAAATGTTTGGTGTTGCCTGCTTAAAAAACCTGCGGTTGTAATAAAGCGCGAGTGTCCAGGTCAGATGGGCGCCGAGAGTGGCCAAGTAAAAGATCACTGGTACACCACCGAGGACGGTCAAGAGGACCACGTAATGAATCATGATGCCGCGCCTCTCGAAACCTTGGGCTTGCCGCGCCGCGCGCGAAATCCAATTGGACGAGTCCCCCTCCAGCCTCCGGTACATGTTCCCGAGATATTCGTTGGGGCGATCCGCAGTTGTGGCCCGCTTGCGCTGCAAGGTCGTCACGACGAGCGCCAGCACAGTGCCGAGCAGCAGAGCTGCGCCAACCCAGAGTTCTCGGCTGCCGTGCTGACGATAGAGCCCAACGGTCATGCCGCCGAAGAGAAGAACATAGCCGAGTGAATCCGCGAGACTCTCGAGATAAGTCCCGAATGGTGAGTCGGCAAACTTGATTCGGGCCAGCATCCCGTCCATCTCGTCGAACAAGCCTGCTGCGAAGAACAGCAACGCCCCGACCACATAGGACCAGTAATTGCCACGCGCAAATGCAATCGCGGAGAAAATGGTCACTACCACGCCTCCGAACGTGACTGTGTTCGGAGTAATAGAGGTGTGCGACAGCCATCTGACAGCCGGACGACAAAGGCGCCGGTTGAATGAACTATGAATACCGTCCGAAATCTTTCCGGAGTGTGCGACCAGAAACCGCTCCGCGGCCTTTGCAGTTTCGTCGGAAGTTACGGCGCTCCCCTCAGGCACGGGTCCAATCCGGGGCCATGGGTTTGCGTCGGTGAGAACCGCGATCTTGGAAACCGATGCGGGCCCGGTCCAGTCCGGGCTCGACTGCTTCAGCTTGGGAATAGTACCGAGGGCCCTTGCATAGGTGACCCAGTTCCAGGGCAACCAGATGAATTGGTCTTCCAGTTGACCCTCTAGATGGGCCCAGCTCGACTGCGCGTTCGGGTCAAAGTTTTCTGCCTGCAGAAGTCTGACTTTGCCTTTTTTCCGGAGCAGGGGAGATCGCAGAAAAGACTGAGCATCCGCCATAGGCATGCTCTGGGGCCAAATCAGAAGAACCTCACCTGCCCCGGCGCGTTGTGCAGTCGCCAACGTTCTTATCAACAGACCGACTCCGCAAACCTCCTGCGTGAACCTGGCTTTGGAGCCGTAAGCAACCACCGTGGGCTCTGGAACTACGACAACGACTTGCATGGCAGTGCGCCTTCCTCCAACAGGATTTGGCTCCCGGTCTTGCCTTCTTTCGAAACTTGCGATCTCCAAACGAGCCACGCCAGGCCAACCAGGGCCCACGAAAGATCGCGTGCGCGTCGCGTGAGAGCCAGAGTCAGGCCTAATGCTGGAGACAGCCCCGACGCGGCGAAGGCAGACATTGCCCCGCCTTCGTCCACGCCAAGACGAGCAGGAACAAATCCCGTCATCATCTTCACCCCGCGCGTCAATCCTTCAATGGCGAGCACGGTTAACAGATGAAGGGGTAGGCGCAGCGACCACAAAACCACGGCTACCTCCGAAACCAGTAGCAACTGGCATGCGAGATCGAGCCAAAACATCTGCCCGACAAGCTCCGGCTTCTGCGCTCGCACTTCGCGTATGGCAGACTCGATTTTTGCGCCGTGGTTGAGCCAAGAAGGTGAACGTATCCCCAGCGCCCCGGCGATGCTGGACAGGACCGCCTTACGTCTAGCGATGAACACCATGATCAACGCGAAGACCGCGCAGAACGCCAGCGTTGAAGCTGCGCCTCGAGCTTTCATCAGGCTGACGGATACGCAACCTGCAATGCCGACGAGGGCAGTGGTGAACCAGTACACTCCGTTATCGAGAAAAGTCGCGGTGGCGGTTGCAGCCACTGGGGTGCGCAGAAGGTTGATCTTCATGGGCTCCGAGACAACCGGCCCAAACACTGTGAGATAACCCATCGCTTGTGACGCGAGACGAATACCAATGAGTCGCGGCAGTCCAACATCGACCCCTTCGCTCTTGAGCGCTGCAGACCAGGTAAAGGTCTGCAGAAAGAGGCGGGCCAAACTGAGTGCGACAACGATGGGCAGCGCGACTCGCAACGCCTTGAGTTGGTGCATGATCGCCGACGGGCTGGCATGCACGATCACCCATCCCAGGAGAGCAATGCCAACGACAGCAAGGAGCAAATTAGTTTTGCTCAATTGCTGGCTACTGTTTTCTGTGCGGTTGGAGTTCGAATTGGACTCGAGTGTCGTCATTCCTAGAACCCGAAGACAAACTTCCCTCTGAAAGTGCGATTTGGTCCGTTAAACAACTGACCGAAACGGGAGCTATCCAAGTCGTTTTGCACGTCTCGCGGATTGAAACGATTGAACACGTTGTACACTCCCAACCCCACTTTCACTCTGCGTTCCTTGTGCCCGAAGGGGAGCTTGAGTTCCTTAAGCGCCTGGAGATCGAGAGATTCAAAACGCCGAAACTGATGGTCGTTACGCGGACCGACAAAGTCGCGCATTTGGTTAACAACGGAGTACGGGAATCCCGTGTGCATATCGAAGACCGGCATAACGGTCACTTTCCACGGCGCGATAAATTCCCCCCATGCAAGAAAGCGATTAGGCGCGTCGAAAGGCAAGGGTCCCCGAGCGTCCGCCTGGATCACCGGCTGCGGATTATTTCCGAAGAACTGGTTGAAATCGTTGAGATCACCGGTAGCCTTGGAGCGCACGTAAGAGGCATTCAGCGTGTGTTGGCCTATCTGGTAGCGGCCGGTAATTTGGAATTCGCGGTAAAAATCGCGTCCCCGGTTGGCCAGAGACAGGAAGCTGCCGTTCGGGTTTGCGACCGGCTCGACGACCAGATCATGGACGGTGTTCCGCTGCTGGTAAGCGACCCGGACTAACAGGCGCTCCATAACCTGCCGGTCAAGTTCGACGTTCCAGGCGCCACTTCGCGGATTTCTGAGACCCCCGGTGATGACGTTTGAATAGGGAGTCGTCGAAATTACTCCGCCCGCCGGATCGAAGGTCAGAATCGTGCGATCCGGGAAGCGCGGGAAGGCCGGGGCATTCAAAGGCACGCGGTCATAAAACAGTCCGGCCCCAGCCTTCAGCAGAGTCTTGCGATCGCTGGTTAATGCCAGGGTCAATGCGGCACGAGGCGCGGCGTGAGTTGAGTCGGTGATCGAGTCACGGTCGAAGCGAAGTCCCAAGTCGAATGTGATACGCGATGAAGGAGTCCATTGATCGCCCAGGAACCATGCCAGCTCGTTCTGGTGGACCGAAAAATTGGTGGCCGCGCCAAACTCGATCCGCTGCAGAGTCGAACCCGAAACACCAACGATGTCCACCGGCAGAAACTGTTGATGGCCGTCATAAGAGCTATGTGAGAAATCGAGTCCGGCCTTCAGTTGGTGTAAGCCGTGAAAGCGTTTTGGGCTGAACTGATAGATCTCCTGCCATTCCACTCGATCAGTGTTCCGATTTTGCCGATTGAAAAATCCGCCTTCTGTCGTTTCGACCAGGAGGCGATAGGGATCTGCACTATTAGCGAACAAGTCCGCATCGAAGCGCTCGTAGGCCAGCTGTGAAGTGAGCAGAGCGCCCGACCCGGCGACGTAGTGGTGTTGCGCGGAGATTTGAAATCCGCGCTGATGGAGGTTTGGGGTAGATGGTTGCGGATCAAACGTATTCAGCCCGAGGTAGTCGAGCTTCTGTGGAAAGACCGCCGCTGAGAGGGTTGCAGTCTGTCTTTCGTTGATTTTCAAATCAAATTGACTAAAGGAGTTGAAGCTCTCGAGTTTGGTGTCGCGTTGAAGGGGAGGCAAAGTCTCGACGGGCGTACGAACGAAACGGTATTCAAAAGATTGGGTGAACGCGAGCCTGTCTTTCACCAGCGGCCCAGTAAGGGTTACACGCGGAGTGAAAGCCCCAATTCCCACAATGTGACCGTCACGATCTCTGGCTCGCGGGACGAAATTCTGCGCGGAGAGGTGAAACTTGTCGAGGTTGCCGGTTCGGGTCTCGACGCTAGAGATCGCTCCTGTGAACTTTCCGTATTCGGGGTCATAGGGATTGGATATAACCTCAACCGAAGAGACGACATCGATCGGCAGGTTGATAGCTTGGCCACCCGTCGCTGGATCGGTTACGTTGGCTGAATTCACCAGCCAGCCGGCCTGTGTGGCTTGGGCGCCTTTCATGTTGATCCGTCCGTCCGGCCCACGAACAACTCCTGGAACGAGCGGAAGCAGGCTGTCGATGTTCTCGTCTCGGTTGGGGGCTTTTTCGACTGTCGATTGACTGATCGTGTTCTTCTGCGCAGATTCCTCAATCGCAGGAAGATCGTTCGCCGCTACTGTTACGGTGTCAGTTACGGCTGCGATACCGAGTTCGATTGGCACCACGGAAGTCGTGCCCGGGTTCACTTCGACCGCGGCCGCCGCGTTTAAACCAGGAGCACTCGCTTCGATGTCGTACATTCCTGGGGGAAGGCCATCGATAGCGAATGCTCCCTGTGCGTCCGACTCGGTCTCCTTGTTTATGAGACCGCGGAGGACGATGCGTGCGCCCGGCAAAACGGCAGGTTCTCCGTTTTGAGTTGTTGTGAAGACGTCGCCGCGAATTGATCCTGACGTAGCGGGGCGGTCTTGCGGAAAGCAAGGAACTAGGAGCACCAGAGTCGATAAAACGATAAGTGAAATTGTTCGCACAGCAGTGCTCCTTTCGCGAAAGGAATTGCAAAGTGGCGGCCAAACGATCGACGAGACGATGCAAATTCGGTCAAGCCGTTGAGGCAGCGCATGTTTTGAAACACTGTCGCGAAGAATTCACGACGCTAGTTTTGAATTGGGAAGTGAGCCGGGCTTGTCAGATGTCGAAGTCTTGGCAAATTATCTGGCAGCAATCTTGACGACGCAACGACGTGAAAGCGAATCAATCGAAAGGCGTTATTCAGCTCTTCCACTAAAGTGGTATCGCATCGTCACTTCATGATGTGAGCAAAAAAGACCTCAATCTAGGGTTGTCCGCAAATCACCTACGCTCCATGATGGCATTCAACAAAAGGAGATTTTCATGAGCGCAGTCGAATTTGGGTTGGCATCGCAAACATCTCTTGTGCGTGGGCTTTCGCAGTTGCCATTCGAGCGGTCTTTCACAGGATCGGAAGTGGTGGTCAAGTTTCAAGCACTGAACCAACTCTCTCGGTCAATTGCATCTATGACGTCCGGGGACCTCTCCCGCAGTCTCGTTGCACTTCTGCGGCCATTATTTCCATGCGACCTCGTGAACATCGTCGTATTCAATCAGGGCACAAATGAGGTTCCCTGGAAATCTATTGGTGCAGGGCAACTTGCACCTCTCGGCGCTTCTATCGAGGAGTCCACGGTATGGTCGGTTTACGAAGAGGAAAAGCCGCTGTGGATTTCCGACTGGCAGCAGGATGAACGGTTGGCGGTAAGGGAAGAAGCGCAAAATGCAGTGGGTCTCTGTTATCGATCGCTCTGCCGCTTACCGCTGTGCACACCGCAGGGTTGCTTGGGAGTTCTCAGCCTCGCGAGTACGCGCCCGCGCGATTACTCGGAACACGAAATCCAGTTTTTGTTATTGGCTGCAGATCAGGTAGCGTTAGGCCTCGCCAACAGCCTGCTCCGCGAGGAATTGCAAAAACTAAAGAGCGAATCGCCTGAGGAAAAAGCCTACGTTGAGGATGAGCAGAACACCATTCCGTCGTTTGATGAGATCGTGGGTCGCAGCCCGGCTCTGCAGAGCGTGTTGCGGCAGGTGGAAGTGGTGGCTCCAACTGACTCCGGCGTGTTGATTCAGGGGGAAACGGGTACCGGGAAAGAGCTCATTGCCCAGGCTATCCACAACCGAAGCGCGCGGCGTGATCGGCCATTCGTCAAGGTGAACTGCGCCGCCATCCCTTCCGGGCTACTGGAGAGCGAGCTGTTCGGGCACGAGAAGGGTGCCTTCACAGGCGCAATCATGCGAAAGCCAGGCCGGTTCGAGGTTGCAGATAAAGGCACTTTGTTTCTCGACGAAGTCGGTGATATTCCGCTCGACCTGCAAGCCAAACTGCTGCGAGTACTGCAGGAACATGAATTTGAGCGGCTGGGCAGCAGTCGCACCCAGCAGGTGGATGTGCGCGTAATGGCAGCTACCCATCGCGATCTGAAGCAGATGGTGGAAGAAGGAACGTTCCGCAGTGACTTGTACTATCGGCTGCATGTTTTCCCGCTGACGGTTCCTCCCTTGCGCGATCGCCGGGAAGACATACCGCTTATCGTCCGCCACTTCGTGGACAAGTATGCCCGGCGAATGAACCGGAACATCGAAACGATTCCTGCCAAAACCATGGAAGTGTTCACGAACTATTCCTGGCCAGGAAATGTTCGGGAGTTGCAAAACCTCATTGAGCGAGCGGTGATTCTCTCTCCCGGAACCTCGTTGCGAGCTCCTCTCGACGAACTGACGGAACCTAGTTCACGAACAGACTTGAGCACCCTCGAAGAGATGGAACGTGAACACGTGTTGCGGGCCCTGCGGGAATCGAACTGGGTGACCGGAGGACCTAACGGCGCGGCCGTCCGGCTGGGGATGAAACGTACGACATTGGCCTATCGGATTCGCAAGTTGGGGATTCCGGTCCGGCCACAGTGATGGGTGGAATTATTCATCGGGAAAAGAGTTAGTAACTTAAAGAGGTTTTTATGTGGCGCATTAAATACAAAGGCCTGACGTTGCAGGACATCTTGATCATGGCTTATATGAACGCCATGGAAGCAATGTCATTAGCATCGGCTTCATAAAAAAGTGCTGTGAATGTGGCGGAGACACTTGCTTCGTTAAGCACAGACAGCGTGCGCTCTTAGAGCTGAATAATCCCGCGCTGTACCGCGATCGTAACCGCCTGTGTGCGATCCTTGGCGGCCAACTTTTCCATGATGTGCTTGATGTGGGCTTTCACTGTCTCTTCGGAGATGAAGAGGCGTTCAGCAATATCCCGATTTCGATTTCCTCCCGTCGCCAACTGGAGCACTTCTATCTCACGTTGCGTTAACGCTTCTTCACCCAGGTGCTCGGCGAGATGTGCGGCCACCTCCGGCGGTATGCGCTTCTTCCCGGCGTGGACCTCGCGGATCGTTTCTGCCATGTCCTTGGGAGGCATACTCTTGAGCATGTAAGAGCGCGCACCCGCTGCTAGGGCTCGCTGGATCTCGGTGTCACGCTCAAAGGTCGTCAGGATGATGATGTGTGCTTGAGGGAACTTCTTCAGGATCGCGATCATGGCATCGATGCCGCTCATGTCCGGAAGCCTGAGATCCATGAGAGTGATGTCGGGCTTGTGTTCTCGAAAAACCTCAATCGCCTCGTGTCCATTGGCGGCTTGCGCCACTAGAAGCATGTCCGGCTGGTTATTGATGACCTTGGCGATCCCCTCGCGCAGTAGTGGATGATCATCAACGCTAAGGATACGAATTCGGGTGGTGCTGCTCATTATTTCCATCAACTCCTGAATATTCCCGGATCTCGGGATTGTTGACGCGCCTATCATCTTTCTCCGCCCATCTCCCGAAACATCCATTCCCGAATGTAGGGTGAGCAACGTAGAACTTCTGTGCCTTCCGCCTGGCACGCCCCCAAGAACCGAACTACATCCACGTCCACCAAAGTCACCTCGTCCAAGTCGAGCGCGGCCTTGGGGCCCGCAGTCGACAATTGCTCCTTTAACTCCTGCACGTCCCTTGATTGAATCCGACCAATCAAACGGATAGTCGTGCCACATCCCGAGGAATCCCTTTGGATCCGTAGTGTCATCTTCGGCTTCGGCGCCTGCATGGCTCTCCGATGCAATCCGAAAACCATCTTTAATTGATTGAATTACAGACACTTGTTCGAGAATGGCAGGCTTAATTTTCAGCAATTGCTGATTTCCCGGCGTAGGTTGTCGGCGTTCTGCTGGGCAGGCGATCGCAACAGCTGGCTTGGTGGCAAAGAAGTGTCGAAGTCTAAGTCAGCAGGATGAAATGCAGGCAAACGACCGCGACATCAGCATTGGCTTACGCGCTTTGAGCCCTACGTGGTTTGAATTGGTATATGTCGATTTTCAGTTTCGCGATTTTTGATTCGAGTGTCTGCCGCGGAATCCCAAGCTTGGCGGCGGCGCCGGATGGACCGGAGATCCGACCTTCAGATTCCGCCAGAGCAGATTCAATCACTTCCTTTTCGTGCTCCACAAGCTTGGCGGCCAGTGGAACAGTCGGACCAGTGGACTGCCGCGATTCGCACTGGAGCCAGGTTTCGTCCACGGAAAAAGTCTCGCTATCGCACAGGATGACGGCGCGCTCAACTACGTTCTGAAGTTCGCGTATGTTTCCGGGCCAGTCGTAGTTTTGGAAAAGATTTAAAGTCTCCTTCGTTATCTTTCGGATCCTCTTGCCCGCTTTCTTTCCGTAGCGCTCTATCAAGTATTCAACTAACAAGGGAACGTCTTCCCTGCGGTCCCGCAGAGCCGGAATATGGATTGGAAAGACGTTCAGTCTGTAGAACAGATCCTCGCGGAATGTGCCGGCAGCCACCGCGGCACGCAAGTCGCGGTTCGTCGCTGCCAACACCCGCACGTTCACGGAAATGGATTTGTTTCCGCCTACGCGTTCGAACTCGCGCTCTTGAAGAACGCGCAAAAGTGCGACCTGCGTCTCCATCGGAAGCTCGCCAATCTCGTCAAGGAAGATCGTCCCACCATCAGCTGATTCAAAGCGACCAAGACGTCGTTGCGATGCTCCAGTAAAAGCCCCTTTCTCGTGTCCGAACAGTTCTGAAGGAATAAGAGAGGGCGGGATCGCTGCGCAACTCACACGTATGAAGGCGCCACTCGACCGATTCGAGCGGTTATGGATCGCTCGGGCGATCAGCTCCTTTCCCGTGCCAGTTTCACCTAGGATGAGGACCGTCGAGTCGGTGGGCGCTACTTTCGCTACCTGCAACAGAACCTTCCGCAGGGCTTCTGAAGAACCAACGATCTCCTCGAACATGGAGGCTTTGTCGATTTCTTCCCTTAGCGCAATGTTCTCTTTGTAGAGCTGATCCTTCAGCGTCTCTATTTCTTTGAATGCCCTCTCCAGAGCCGCCGTCGCCTGCTTTGCTGGGGTAACATCCATCACAGCCCCAACAAATTCAACTCCACCCGACTCGTCTCTCAATGCATGAGCCACCACATGGACATTCTTAACGGATCCATCTGGAAACAATAATCGGTGTTCAACATCGAAATCTTCTCCATTGCGGGACGCGTGGCTGATCAGCTCTTGAACTCGCGCCTGATCGTCCGGGTGAGTTCGCCGAAGCACCAACTCTAGGGTAGGCTCCGTCTCTCGATCACATTCGAAGATTCTAAACGTCTCGTCGGACCATAGAATTTTCCCACTCCCAACGCTCCAGCCAAAACTTCCGGTATGGCTAAGTCTCTGTGCCTCGGCCAGGTACGCTTGCCGTTGCCGCAACTGCTGGGTCAGCTCTTCTTGCTCGGTAACGTCCATTGCAGTGCCGACGAAGCCCTTGAAAATTGCTTTGTCGAAAATAGGAACGCCAACGCAGCGGATATGCCGAAGCGCGCCGTCTGGCCGGATGATGCGCTTCTTGACATCACAACCAGACTCCTCTGCCAGCATTGTTTCAATGGTCTCCGCCATGAACGCGCGGTCCTGCGGGTGAATTCTGGCGAGGTATTCCGCAAGTGTGGGCGCGCCCTGCGCCGGATCAAGACCATACATTTGGAACAATTCCGGCGACCAGTAGTCAAAAAACCCCGAGGGGTTGAAGGCCCAGCTTCCCGTATGGGCAAGGCGCTGTCCTTCACTCAGGTAGAACTCGCCTCGCCGCAGGGCCTGTTCCGTCTGCTTTCGATCCTCGATGTCGATACTTGATCCATACCATTTGACGATTTTTCCACTTCCGTCACGCACGGGCACTTTGCGGTGCACCATCCAGCGATATTCGCCATCCGCCCGCCGCACCCGGGCCTCATATTCGAAAATTTCGCCGCTGGCCAGGCAGGCACGCCACTTGTCCACTATCCCCGCAACGTCGTCAGGATGAATTGATGCCCTCCACTTCCACCCCTGGACGTCCTCAAGCGGGACGCCCACGTATTCCAACCAACGCTGATTGAAGTAGTCAAGGTACCCGTCGGGTAGAGAGGTGTGTATCAGCGCGGGGATCGAGTCAATGAGGAGCTGAAGCTCTGCGGGAGCGAACTCGTCTCCTTGGGAGAACATAGGGGACATACTACACCGATATTCCCAGGATCAAATGCACTACTGCCGAACTCCTTTTCCTGCGGCTGCTGGCCCAGCTGCAGGCGGTTAGCCGAAGTGCGGCAGGGAACGAAGCAATTGGCTCACCCCATTCCACACGATCTGCACACCAATGCAAACCAACAGGAACGAAGTGAGTTTCACAATGACATTAGTTCCGGTCGGACCCAGCAGGAGGGCCAGGCGATCTGCAAAAGCGTAGCAGAGATAAATAGTGGCCGCTACGAAGGCGGAACCGATCGCGGCGGCAATAATCAACAGGATGCTTCCTCCCAGGGTGTGCGGTTCATTTGCCCCTAGAGTTATGGCAACTGAGATCGAGCCTGGACCGACCGTTAAGGGCAGCGTGAGCGGGTAAAACGCATCTCGCAGAACGTCTGTGCCGCTTACCCTTCGTTCGACTGCGCTCCGATCATTGCCGTCCTTCTCTTTCAGCAGCGCCCAACCTGACGCAACCACGATCATTCCGCCGCCCACCTGCACGACCGGCAGCGAGATCCCGAAAAACGAGAGCACGTGTGATCCTATCGCGTAGGACGCCAACATCAATATGAAACTGTTTATAGCAATGCGACGGGCGAGCAGTCGTCGCGTGTCCCTGTCGTAGTTCAGCGTGAGGGAGAGAAAAACCGGCGCGCCGCCGATAGGATCCACAATGGGGAAGAGCGCGCTCACGACCAGGAGAATGCTTTTGGCAGCTTCGATGAACACGCCCCCTCCAGCAAAAATAGCCATGACAATGACGGGTCTTCGCCTCCCGAGACTCGGGAGTTCTGATTCTAGACTGGAGAGGGAACCGCTCGCACAGAATCATCACGTTCGAGCGCTTTTTGCTGAGCGGTTATTTCGGGGGCCGAGCGCTTCGAGACTTGTGTCAGTTCTTGCAACCATTGAAATGCGTCTGCCGAGAGTCTTTCTTCCGGGCAGCGCCAACCCCAGTTTCCCCCTGCACGACCGGGCACGTTCATCCGGCTTTCTGCTCCCAGGTTGAGGAGGTCCTGCAACGGGGCGATGGTCAGCGCGGCTTTCGATGACCATGCCAGTTGCAAGAGCGCCGGAGCAGCTTCATCACTCCCCTCCGGCGAGCGCTTCATGTAATTCCACAAGTTTTGCCGCTGGTAGTCGGGTAACTCTTCATACCATTGCCGAGTTGGCGCATTGTCGTGCGTGCCGGTGTACGCAACCGTGTTGGGCGCAAAGTTGTGCGGCAGGTATGGATTGTCTGAATGACCGTCAAACGCGAACTGCAGAACCCGAGTTCCCGGAAGTTGAAATTGGTCACGCAGTGTCTGAACATCCGGCGTGATGATTCCCAGATCTTCGACAATGAACGGCAGGTGGCCAAGTTCTTTTTGCACTGCCGTGAAGAAGCTGGCGCCCGGTCCGGTCACCCATTGTCCGGACTGAGCCGTCGGCGCACCCGCGGGAACGTGCCACGCCGCTGCAAATCCGCGAAAGTGGTCCAGGCGAATCGCATCCACGTGAGCTAACAGAGCACGCAGGCGGTCAATCGACCATTGATAGCCAGTCGCCCGAAGCGCGTCCCAGTTGTAAACCGGATTGCCCCACAATTGTCCCTGCGCGCTGAAATAGTCGGGCGGAACACCGGCAACGAAGCGCGGGCGCCGATGCTCATCGAGCAGAAATAATTCTGGGTTCGCCCAGACGTCGCTCGAATCCGGCGAAACAAAGAAAGGCAAGTCGCCGATCAGTCTCACACCTTTTGCATGCGCGTATTCCTTGAGTTGATCGCCCTGTCGGAACAGAAGAAATTGCGCAAAGCGGACTTGGTCGATTTGATTGGCCAACTCTTGACGCGCGCTGGCTAGAGCCTGTGGGCGGCGCTGAACCAGTTCTGCTGGCCACTCGAGATAATAGGCATCGTGATACTTCGCTTTCAACGCCCGGAACAGCGCATAGTCTTCCAGCCAGTGTTCCTGCTGAGCGCAGAACTCATCGAACGCAAGACGCAGGTCCTTGCGCTCGCCAGCTTTAAAGTTTGTCCACGCCGTTTCGAGCAGGCGGGTCTTGAAGGGAATCACGGCGTCGTAGTCAACCATGTCCGACGGAAAGTTGGACTCACAATCTTTCGCGTCGAGCAGCCCGTCTGAGATCAGGGTGGCGGGGCTGATCAGCATAGCGTTGCCGGCAGATGACGACATCGCCTGATACGGAGAATTTCCATACCCGGTCGGACCGAGCGGCAACGCCTGCCACCATCTCTGGCCAGCGTCGTGGAGACGATCCACCCAGGAGAACGCCGATGGTCCCAAATCACCAATGCCATAGGGCGAGGGCAGGGAAGTGACGTGTAGCAGCAGGCCGGAAGCGCGATACTCAGGCGGAAACGGAGGAACACTTGCGGGCCCGCCGTTATTGCTCATTGCCCGACTCCGGAATCCAGCGCGTTGTTCACCATCTGCTCGGCCTCGCGCACAATCGCATTCAGATGCGACTCGCTCTTGAAGCTCTCCGAGTAGATTTTGTAGATGTTCTCCGTGCCCGAGGGCCGGGCCGCAAACCAACCGTTGGCCGCCACCACCTTCAAGCCACCGATGGCAGCATTATTTCCCGGAGCTTTAGTCAGTTTGGCGGTGATACGCTCTCCCGCCAGATTAGACTCCTTGACCGCATCAGGTGAGAGCTTCTGCAATTTTGCTTTCTGCTCGGGCGTGGCCGGTGCGTCGATGCGCGTGTAATAAGGTGCACCGAATTCTGCCGTCAGCTCACGGTAATGTTCTCCGGGGTCCTTTCCAGTAACGGCTGTGATCTCGGCGGCGAGCAAATCCATGATTGGCCCATCCTTATCCGTGGTCCACACCGTTCCATCCAGGCGGAGGAAACTTGCTCCCGCGCTCTCTTCTCCGCCGAAGCAGCAGGATCCATCGATAAGCCCTGACACAAACCACTTGAAGCCTACGGGCACTTCGCGCAGTTGACGGCCGAGCTTTTGGGCGACCCGGTCAATCATGCTGCTGCTCACGAGCGTTTTTCCGACCGCGGAATCGTGACGCCACTGCGGCCGATGGGTTAACAAGTATTGGATCGATACTGCGAGGTAGTGGTTCGGATTCATCAAGCCGGCAACGGGAGTGACAATTCCGTGCCGGTCGGAGTCAGGATCGTTCGCGAAAGCTACGTCGTACTCATCTTTGAGCTGTACGAGTCTGGCCATGGCGTACGGGCTGGAACAATCCATGCGGATTTTGCCGTCGTGGTCCACCGTCATGAATGAGAAGGTCGGGTCAATGGTTGGATTTGTGACAACGACATCCAGCCCGTAAATGGAGTTGATCGGCTCCCAATATGGCCGAGCGGCCCCACCCAGCGGATCCACGCCAAGCTTGAGCTTGGCGCCGCGAATGGCATCAATATCCACGACATTCTTGAGATCGCGAACGTAGGGTAGGACGAAATCTTCCTGGTGCGTGGTCGCGGCGCGAATCGCTTTGTTGAAGGGAACGCGCTTTGCGTCCACACTTCCTGTGCGCAATAAGTCATTCGCCCGGTTCTGGATCCAGCCTGTTACGTCGGTATCGGCGGGACCGCCGTTGGGTGGGTTGTACTTGAAGCCTCCATCCTCCGGCGGATTGTGGGATGGCGTGATCACGATGCCATCTGCGAAGTGTTCCTTGCGTCCGCGGTTATAGACGAGAATGGCGCGTGAAATTACGGGCGTTGGGGTGACGCCGTCGTTTTCCTGGATGACGGTCTCGACGCCATTCGCTGCCAGCACTTCGAGAGCGGTGCGCTGTGCCGGAACTGAGAGCGCATGGGTGTCTTTACCCATATATAAAGGACCATCGATCCCCTGGCCCCGCCGATACTCGCAGATCGCCTGGGTAATCGCGAGAATGTGGGCTTCGTTGAAGGCTCCGTGGAGGGAAGATCCGCGGTGCCCGCTGGTGCCAAAGGCAACCAGTTGATTGCGATCGCTCACATCAGGTTTGCGCTCGAAATACTCTCTCTCCAGGCGAGCAACGTCAATCAACATTTCCTTCGGGGCAGGTTTGCCGGCGAACGGCGAGAGTGCCGGGCCCGCTTGTGTTTCTAAGGTATGGGGCATGGTTCCGCCTTCCAGATTTCGGTTGCGTATTCGTGAATGGTGCGGTCGCTGGAAAACTTTCCTGAACTTGCCACATTGAGAATCGCCTTGCGCGCCCATTCGCTGGGATTGGCATAGAGGTCGCCGAGGCGGTCTTGGGCTTGAGTGTAAGAAGTGAGGTCTGCCAGGTGCATGTAGTGATCGCCATGAGTGAGCAGGGTGTCGCGCAACGCAGCGAACGCTCCCGGTTCGCTACGGCTGAAGTAGTCGGAAAAGATCAGGTCTAGCGCCGAGCGCGTCTCGGGTTCATGTTCGTAGTGCCAATGCGGGTTATACCAGGCTTGGCTGTTTTGTACCTGCTCCACCGTGAGCCCGAACAGGAACATATTTTCCTCGCCGGCTTCTTCAGCCATCTCGATGGTCGCGCCGTCGCGTGTGCCGACCGTCAGAGCCCCGTTCATCATGAATTTCATGTTACTCGTGCCGCTGGCTTCATAGCCCGCGGTCGAGATCTGGTTGGAGACATCGCTGGCCGGGAGCAGCCGTTCTGCCAGCGAGACGTTGTACTCGGGAAGGAAGACCACTTTCATCCTGCCGCGCACAATCGGGTCGCCATCAATCGCGCCTGCCAGATTGTTGATGAATTTAATGATGAGTTTGGCCAGCTGATAAGCGGGCGCAGCTTTGCCGGCAAAGAAAAACGTGCGCGGCACCACATCCAGGTTGGGATTCTCTCTCATACGGTTATAGCAAACAATGATCCGCAGCGCATTCAACAGTTGCCGCTTGTATTCGTGGATTCGCTTGATCTGGCAATCGAAAATGGTGTCAGGATCGACGATCTGTCCTGACGTGGTTTTGAGCCAATTAGCGAAGCTTACTTTGGCTTCGCGCTTCGCATTGTGGAATGTTTCTTGAAGGCCAGCATCTCCGGCTAATGATTTGAGGTTGCTGAGCTGGCCCAGGTCAGTGATCCATTTATCGCCGATAGCTTCTGTGATTGCACTCGACAGTCCAGGATTCGCTTCCAGCAGCCATCGTCGCGGTGTGACTCCGTTGGTCTTGTTGCTGAAACGTTCGGGAAACATTTCGGCGAGATCTTTGACTGTCGTCGTCCGCAACAGCTTCGAGTGGACAGCGGCAACTCCGTTGGTGCTGTGCGAGCCGACGATGGCCAGATTGGCCATGCGGATTTTGCGCGAGGGTTTTTCTTCCACGAGACTGACGCGTTCGACGCGGCCCTCGTCTCCTGGAAAACGCACGCGAACGTCATCGAGCAGCCGGCGGTTGACCTCGTAAATGATCTCCAGTTGCCGCGGAAGAAGAACTTCGAACCATGCCGCCGGCCACTTCTCCAGGGCCTCAGGCAAAAGTGTGTGGTTGGTGTACGCCAGCGTTTTCCTGGTCAGGTCCCAGGCCGTGTCCCATCCGAGGTGCGCATCGTCCAGTAGGATGCGCATCAATTCAGCCACCGACATAGAAGGATGTGTGTCGTTGAGCTGGATGGCCGCCTTCTCGGGCAGCTTTTCCCAATCTGTGTTGTGGCGCAGAAAACGTCGCACCAGGTCAGCCAGCGAACAAGCGACAAGAAAATATTCCTGCATGAAGCGCAACTCTTGTCCGGCGGTAGTGGAGTCATCTGGATACAAGACACGAGTCAGGGATTCGGCTTCGAGAGTCCCGCCGAGAGCGCCTACGAAATCTCCTGTGCCGAATTCCTGAAAATCGAAGTAATCTGGCACAGCCGCAGCCCAGAGTCGGAGGGTGTTGATTGTTTTTCCTCCATAGCCCACTACCGGACGATCAAACGGTATGCCGAACAGGCTCGACGGTTGGTTCGGAATCATAACGACGTGCCCATCCCGCACTTTGAAGCTGCAATTCAGCTTGATCTCCACCTTCTCGTGGGGGTGAGCAATCTCCCATGGATCTCCGTCGCGCAACCAGTTGTCTGGCTCCTCCCGCTGCCAACCATTCACAAACGACTGTCGAAACATGCCGTATTCGTAGCGCAAACCATAACCTGTGGCGGGAAGTTGCATGGTGGCCATCGAGTCGAGGAAGCACGCCGCCAGGCGGCCCAGGCCTCCGTTCCCCAGACCAGCATCCGGTTCCTGCTCAATCAATTCAAGCCAGTCGATTCCTTTTTCTTTGATGGCGTATTGCGCCACAGGATCAAGCAACAGGTTCGTAATGTTGTTGGCCAGCGAACGCCCAAGGAGAAATTCCATGGAAAGGTAATAGATGCGCTTAGCGTTCTGTTGCTCATAGGTCGTCTTGGTTTGCACCCAGCGCTGCGCCAGGATGTCGCGTACAGAATGCGAGAACGCCTCGAAGCGTTCGCGTGCGCTCGCAACCTTCGGGTCGATCGCCCGGTCAAAAACCAGGTGCCGTTCGTAGAGCGCATCTTCCGTTCCGGCAAACCGAATTGCGCCAGAGCCGTATGGTTGGAGAAGCTCAGAAATGTTGGCTGGTTTCGCTGCCATTGGAACAACCTTCGCGGAATCGGGGCGTGCCACAGTTTTTGTACTCATTCGGGGATCCTTTTAGTACGAGCTATCTACAATCGGTTATTTGCTCATTCAGGAAAACAATATGTTCGGCGAACCATTGTGTTGATTCATGTCCCGACGTGGTGATCGTCGTTCCAGAGGCGAATCACTGGCCGTGAGAGATTGTGTTCATAACTAAGAGCGCTTAGGCTTGCTGGGTTCAGCAGGAAGTACCTGCCTCCAACTCCCGGCCCAAGCGCCAGCCAGCGGGCGGTTAACACCCGAATGAAGTGTCCGCTGGAAAAGAGCAGTACGTCACCTGCGACGCTTCGCACGCGCTCGACTACACGGTCGGCGCGTTCGCCGATTTGTTCCGGCGATTCTCCTCCCGGGGCACCATCGCGGAACAAATCCCAGCTTGGATTCTGTTTCAGGATTTCGGCTGAGGTCAGTCCTTCATATTTTCCGTAGTCCCACTCCACCAGATCGCGGTCGGTTCTGGCTCCAGCTCCAAAGCCAGATAGTTCGCAGGTTCGGGCCGCGCGCTGCAGAGGGCTGGTAAAAACCTGGGCGAATTTCATGCCTTTCAATCGTTCTCCAAGCCGTACCGCATTGCGCTCCCCATCAGGCGTGAGAGGTAGGTCGGAAAGGCCGGTATGCTGGCCGGTGTGAGTCCAGGCGGTGTTGCCGTGCCGCGCCACATACACCACTGGAAGTCCGTCGCTCATGCAGTCCCTCTCCTTCGTACGCTTAATTCGCCTGCCGCTTTTCGCTTAGTCGAAGTTGTCAATTCCAGGTCTCGGTCCAATCGCCGGACCAGAACTCGAGCGATTCCGGCCACAGCCCCACCGTTAGATTGCAAACTTGCGGTTGTCAGTGCCTCTTCGGAGCCTTTAAGCGACGACACCATTACCACGCCCCGCCGTGCGTCAAAGCGCAGCGTGATGTGTGCGGCGCACTCATCACACAACCAGCACCGCTCGGCATGTCTTTTGCCATTGCCTGCCTTGCTTTGACCGCGGGAGGGACTCTCAGAGTATTGAACTTCAACTTCAAATAGCTTTCCTTGATGGAGGTAACGAAACTGGGCGCTACAAACAGGGTTCGCACATTTGTTAAGCACCGCAACTCCTTGCGACAAGGTCGTGCGATGAAAGCCATTGACCGCACTCGAGTCCTGGTCCGATCCTCGGCGAGGCCGTTGCTACTGTCTGGATGCTTTCGGAGCACTCAAAGTTCCACGTAACCAGCCGCGCGTGCATCGAGCACCTCGGGCCAGATGGACCAACTTACAGTCTGCGAACAGCGACAACCACGCTCACCGCGTACCACGTGCCAAGCCGTTGGTGACGAGAGCTTGGCAAATGACAATTCAGAGGCCATGCCGTCCCGCAAAAGAACCAGGGCTAATTGCTACCAACGACGGACCTTGCACGGGCCTCTTGAACCGGGATTTGTCCCTCCTTGTTTTGCGCTGCGTTCACGACATAATCCTGGTGGTAGATAGTTAGAACTTTTTTTCCATACATGCGGACCTGGACAACGGTCTCATCTCTCTGCGGAAGCCAGAAATCATCGATCTTCTGGTACTGACGCACGAAGTCGGCGCGCTGGATCCAGAAAGAGGGCCTCTTCGCGGGATGTCCTTCGATGCGCACCACGGCGTAGTCGTCAACATCAATCCACACTTTACCTTCAAATAAATACTTGTCCTTCCGGTGCGGAACTGCCTGGGCTACGAAACAACGGCGTGGGCCCACCTGTTGTTCGCCGAGCAGATCCAAAGAATAGTTTTCAGGCGAGATGGCGCTATCATGATGCTCCTTGCCGGCTGCTGCTTCGACCTCGCTGGAGATAAGCTGATTCAGCGCCATTCGACGAACGATCCCCGATCCTGATTCCGATGTGACGACGAATATTTTCTTGTCCGGTGCGTGGAATTCCATCCGCCCGATCTCCTCGGCGTGCACCTTTCCTTTTAGATCGACGACTTGATACGTTCTACGGGCCGTGTAGTCGTGCAGCGCTGACTTTCTAAGCTCGTTATGGGCGTCCAATTCGGCGAACAGCTGGTCTGCAGCGACACCCGGACGCAAGGGTTCGAGGGGGGATGTAAGTTCCGACGGGTTCTCCTGATTAACTTGAGCTCTCGCCGCCGCTATCAACACTGTAATCGCAATGAATGTTGCGGCCACTAAACGCAACATGAACCTGGTTCTCGCTGCTGAATCGTCTTCTCTCCACATCGTCGGCCCTCTCTTTTACGCTCGAAACTTCGCAGACTACCTCGCAACTCTTGCTAACGAAGTTCGACCACAACAACTTGATCGGAGTCGATCTCTCTATAGGAAGCGGAGGTCGAAGGCTCCGGCAAAGATGATTGCTTGATGGCCTTGGCCACATTGCGGGCCAGGTTATGGGTAGCTCGCAGGTTGCTTCCCATAAAACGGACGTTCCCGTTAACGGTGCGTTCTAAAATGATGTGGCCGTCCCGGGCGCACAGCTGGCTACGAACCGTTAGCTTTGTAGCTCCGCTAACTGTGGTTACGGCGCGTCGAGTCTCGCTCCCTGCGGTGTACTTCTGAACGGTCGTTTTCAAAATCAGCAGGTCGGAAACGTCGCCAGCGTTACGGTCGCCGTCTCGAAGCACCTGTTTGAAGCGCTTCGTCTTGCTCAGCTCGTCCAAAAGACTCTCGTAGATGGCGATCTGGAAGGAAGGTGCGAGGGCTACATCTCCCGCGTCAACCTTGTCCACCTGCAGGCTCCATTGTGCGGCAGTCGAATTGATTCCGCTCGAGGAGGCTGCATTTTCGGCAGACAACTGCGGCGGATGTGCAACGTTGATCGTCACAACTGCCACCGCAACCAGTAACAATGAAACTCGATATGTGCGCCCTTGGCCACTAGTTCGTTCCTGAGAATTTCCGCTTGCCCTTTGTTGAGTTGAAAAATGGCGCCGTGCATTCCGCCATTCGAGTCAACGTACTCCAGTGCAAGAGTGTCGTACTTCTTGTGAGCAAACAGGCTCACGGCGCGCCCCCCGCCAAACGGAACCGCAGCCTTACCTAGAGTCATTGCCGTCCCGCCGACCTGCTTGCTTTGCTCACCCAGAAAAATATCCTGAACAGAGGCTACCTTTACTTGCTCCGTGGGCTTTCCGTCCTTTTGAAACTGCAAAGCATCCTCTTGAATGGACAGGGTTCCGTTGGCGTTGTTCTTGGCGCTTTCAAAACCGAGAAGATGCGTGCCCCGAATGCCGACTGGCGTAGTCGATTTGGCTGATTGACCGGCACTCTGGGCAAGCGCCGCGGCGCTAGACCAAAGCAGTATGAGGCATACTAGGAACAGGTCCGGCTTGTGGCGCGTCGAAATAATTCTGCGATTCATGTTTTCTCTCCCTTGAGCGTTCTCCACTGAATTCAACCCGAACGATATTTAGTTTGTTTGCTTGGCATCCGCGGCCGGTTTCTGGCTGATGATCGGGACCTCCAACGATTGGCCCAGGATGTCGTTGTACTTAATTGACTTTTTTCCGACCAGCACCAACAACTGGCGCCCACCCGCATACTTGACCGTGCTCATGCCCAAGGGTGGTGTGTAGAGGACCAGATAGACGGTGTTACCGACCTTTACGGAAACGTCATAGCTGACGACATCAGAAGCCTTACTGCTGTCAATTTGATGAGTCTTGCAATCGATGATGGTGGCCACTTCCCACTTCGCTGCCGGCTCGCAAAACCCCGGAAACGTCGTCATGCAAATACAAATCACGCACATTAGCCTCAGCATTTACCGCTCCTTTTAATCGTTCTTCAACTCAAGTCAGCTTCGCGCCTTCGGTATCGACACGTCTTGCTGCAACGTGAAATCGAGCAGGGTCTCGCTAGGAATCTTCACCTGGTCTCCCTTGGTGATGATCTCCGATCCCGCGCCAGCTCCGCCGCCAACGGCCGCACCGATCCCTGCCCCTTTGCCGCCACCGGCGATCGCGCCAATGATTGTGCCCACAGCGGCTCCGCCGATTGTTCTCTTCGCGGTGCTCGTACCACGTGACTTGCCCTTCAATTCGTACTCTCCCGTCACCAGCGGCACTGTCTGCCCATTCACCATTACCCCGGTCAGCTCCAATTGCAGTTCCGATTTACCGGTGAACGTTCCTGACTTTTTCGACTCCGCTAATCGTCCATACAAGTCGGCGTCTTTAGGGACTACTATGTTTCCGTCAATTGTCAGCGGTTCCGCAAGAGAAGCCTGAAAGCGATCGCCAACATGGTTCTTGGTGGAATCGATGCGATCGATGGTGCGCACAGAGATGCGTGTTCCGGCCCGGATGGTGAAAAATGACGGGGCCTGTGTAGCAGCCGCTGTCCCCGTGTCGTTGAGCTGCGAACTCGCTGGACGTGTCTGCAGGGCACCTGCCGCGGGTTCAGATTCGAACTTCAGCGAAGCGATATCAGCGCGATCGTACTTCTGCACTGACGAGCCCACCTTGAAACTGATCTCATTTTCGGTGCCGCTCATGAACGTGCCGTTGATCAGGCTGCCATTCTTCAGCTGCAAGGAATCGGCGGACGCCATGGGCACAGCCACGCACACCGCAATGACCAAACTGCAAATCTGATTGATCTTCATCACGGCTATCATCCTCGCAACCGCGCTGCCAAACGAGGGAAGTGAAACAGAATAGTTGGGCCACAGAGCCTTTCAATGCACTTACGCCTGATTGAGCCCAAATCGGCCAGAGAGCGTACCTTCAGCACAGCACGCTCGTGCCTGTCACCTGCCAAATGCTTGTCAGCGGTTCTGAAAATGCAACTCCCACGCGTTGACAATTGTTCTGTTTACCAGCCGTCTCCCGGATTTCATAGTTGGCATCGGGCTTGCAGAATGCAACGACACGGGAGGACAACATGAGGATCATCGACGCGATACCGGGAGAATCTAACGCCAGCATCATTTCCTCGATCATCAACTTGGTCTGTCCGCACTGCGGCGGAAGTATGATGGAGTTCCAATGCCACGGAAAGTGCGGCAGAAACTGGATCGCGGAATGGGAGTGGGCAAACCTCACAACCAGGAGCTCGGATTTTCGCCCAACTCGTCCCGAACGGAGAACGCGCTGACTTGTCTCCTGGACTTTGGTCTTGGTGTGGCTTAACTTGTCCCCGGTAAGCGAGATCTTCAAACATGGATACAGTCTCAATGGCGGCAGAACTGGACCACAGGTTTGGAATCCCCGGTGTCGCGAAAGTGTGCGAAGGCAACGGCGGACTGCCACGCGTACGGATTACAGGTGCGTTCGGGGAGGGCGAGGTGTACCTCCATGGCGCCCACGTGACTTCATGGAAGCCCGCAGGCAACGATGAGGTGCTCTTTGTAAGCACGAAATCGCACTGGCAGGAAGGCCAGGCAATCCGAGGAGGCATCCCGATCTGCTTTCCCTGGTTCCGGGCAAAGGCGGGCGATGCCCACGCTCCGGCTCATGGATTCGCGCGCACGAGATCGTGGCAGCTCGAGTCCATTATTGAAAGCGAAAAGGGTGTAGCTGTAAGCATGGTTACTCACAGTGATGAGCAGAGCCGGCGCTGGTGGCCTGGGGAGTTTCGGCTAATCCATCGCGTCACATTTGGTTCCGAGCTTAAGTTGGAGCTTATTTGTACGAACACCGGCACCACGCCCGTGCACTTCGAGGAAGCGCTCCACACGTACAACCAGGTGGCCGATGTTGAGCAGGTGCAGTTGCAGGGCCTGGATACCGTGCACTTCCTTGATAACACCGACGCTAATCAAGAGAAGATGCAGATTGGCGATGTCGCGATCGCCTCACAGACCGACAGCGCCTATATGAATACCGACAGTGCGAGCAGTTTGTTGGATCCGAAGATGCGCCGTCGGATTCGACTGCAAAAGGAAAAGTCGCTCACAACCGTGGTATGGAATCCGTGGCGCGACGGCGCTGCGGGTTTAAAAGACTTGGGTGATGGTGAATGGAAGGAGTTTCTCTGTGTCGAGGCGAGCAATATCCTGGGCGCTGCTGTCAATCTTGATCCAGGCCAGGAACACAAAATGACTGCGGTTCTGAGCGTGGCGAAACTCTAGCTCAGCGGTCGGCCTGAAGATTATGCCGTGCGTAAACTCTTAGCTATTAGGCGGATGCCAGCTTCTTCTCGAGAAGAGCGCAGGCGAGGAAAACCACGTCTGGATCTTCGGAGTACAGCGCCCGAACCAGCTCAATGCAGGCGTCTTCCGAAGCATATTGCGACCACATTACACCGCATAAAAAAACATAGTCTGCGTACTGCCTGTTCCCATTTGGCTTCAACCCTTGCATAACATCCTCCATTACGGACCGACTTCTCCATTGCTCTAAAGCACTCGCAGCTCCACTCCGAGGTGGTAGCGGATCTGATTGCTATCTCTTTCCAAACGGACTAGATACACTGTGGACGCCGCAAAGCTGTCGCTCTATTTGGTTGAAGAATGTTTGCCAATACATTGACACGTGACGGCTGAATAACGGTCAGATGGCAGCTTTGGGCTGAAGTAATTGGTAGCCAGCGGACTGCGACTTGATCAGGTGGTCGCTGCTTCGACGAGGCTGCTTGATGGCGCTCTCACATCGTCGCCCGAGAGGGAGTGATAGCCTTGCCCTGTTTGCTTTCTCGCACCTACGCGCCAGATCACACGCATCGACGCCATCAGCGGTACGGCCAAATAAATGCCGACGATGCCTCCGATTTCAGCGCCCGCCAGCACCGCGAAAATCGCAGCTAAAGGGTGAATTTTCAATTGATGTCCCATAATGCGTGGTGACGCGAAATAGTCCTGAACCACTCTCCAAATGCCCAGCAATGCCGCCATCCAGAGCCAGTGAGAGTGATTCACGATGCCGACGCCGACGATCACCGCGAATGTGCTCGTCCACCCAACCACGGGAACAAACTCCAGCAATCCTCCAAGAAAACCCAATGCGATGGCGTGCGGAAATCGCAACAAAAGCAAGGCACCGGAATAGAAGAGGAAAGAAAGAGCGCAGAGAAGCATCTGCGCCCTAATATAACTTTTAAGCATTAAGTGCAGTTCGTCAGCGACGGCACGAACTCTCGGACGCCGGTTCGCAGGAAAGAATATCTGGATGAGGACATCCGCGATGCGGTCACCGTCGCGCAAGAAAAAAATTGTCAGGATCAGAATCAGGAGCAACACTCCGACCAGCTGTGCCGCATTGGAAATATAACGATCGACCATTGGCACCAGGTGGTCGATGTTGTCTTTGTGCCTCGCCAGAAAGGCCCTGAATCGAAATTCTTGTTCCTGGCTCCAGCCGTATTTTCCTCGGAATTGGGTCGCGATGTCTCCGGTCGCGAGGCTGTTGAGCAAGGCTGGGGTGTTATCCAGCAACTTCATGGTATTCCTGGCCATACTAGGAGCAAGTGCGTATCCCCCAGCGCGATCAAGATCACGAAGGCGAGATACACCTCCACGACTGCTGGTCCTCTTAAGTTCTTGAAAAACAGAGAATGGCGCTGCAGGAACTTGACCACAGGATCAATCAAGTAAGCGAAAAACATGGCAAAGATGAATATCAGGATGATTCGTCGCGCGCTGTAAACAGCTGCGCATACCACGCCAAACAACAGTATGGTCAGCAGGATATCGAGGGTGCGGCGGTGGGGGAATGCCATCTTTAGTTGTCCAAACTCGAGAAATCTGCGAGGCCGCGTTGTCGGACACTAGGTATGCACCCTCACGGATTGATGTATGCAACGCTAGGGCCACTCTCGCAGGTGAGGTCGAGGGTGCTCTCGCATGCGACAACGGGTGCTGGATCGCGGAGAGGGAACTGTGGGATCTTGGCGCTTACTCGGTTAGCCCGATTTTGCCAACCGCAAGCCAGGGGCAGTAGGCGAGAGTTGAAACGCAATGTCCCCTGGGATGGACAGCTGGACCTCCGTCCCTGTAGTTGCACTGCTAGAGATTTTGAGCAGCCCGCCGATTCTAGTAGCACGCTCCCGCATGCCTGCCAAGCCCCAATGTCCCTCGCGCCCGGACTGGAGGACTTGAGGACCGATGCCGCATCCGTTGTCCCAGATTCGCATGCGAAAGTCGCTATTGGAATAGTCGAGCTCGAATTTGATGCGCTTTGCCTGGGAATGACAAAAGGCATTGACCAGAGCTTCTCTTCCAATCCGGTAAATCTCATGCTGGATGAGTGGCTCAAGAGGCTGTTGCCGGCCAGCGACAACGACGCGGAAGTCAAGGTCGGACTGGACCTCGAGTTCCTGCTGAATACTAGACAATGCAACAACCAGGTCTGAGGCTTGAGTGCCAGACGAGCGGAGGCCCTGTATCGCGCTCCGGCCTTCGTCGATACCTAGCCTCATGATCTGAAGAATTCGATCTAACTGCGGTTTGACCAGTGAGTCTGAGGCTACACCATCCACGGCAACGCTCAGCTGCATCGAAGCGCTCTGGACAGTTTGCAGAAGAGTGTCATGGAGTTCCCGGGCAATTCTGGTGCGCTCCTCTAGACGCACATTTTCTTGACGGACCCGTTCTTCCTGCTGTTTACGCGATTCAATTTCCGTCGCGCTCACGTACCATCTTCTGACTCGGCCTTCCTCTACCATGGGGTTGTACCGCCCCAGGAACCAGCGGTAGATGCCGTCTTTTCCAAGGAATCTTGCATCGAGTTCAAACGGCTCACTCCCGGCAAACCCATGCTTGCGTGCAGCTCGCACCCTCTCCACATCGTCGGGATGAATTACCCTGCCGATCACGTCCATCCCCGCCATCCCCGACCATTCCTGGAGTGTCAGACCTGTGTATTCGCGGGCGACACGATTTGCGTGAATCACCTTGCCGTCCGAGTCGAACACCACAATTAACTGGGGAACAAAATCAACGAGCTGCTGAAGCTCCTGCTCCGCACGCTTACGCTCGGTGACATCGATCACGGTCCCCACGAACGCGTCGAGATCGCCGGATTGGTTGAGTACCGCATGGCCTAGGACGTGAATGTCTCTGACCCCTTTGTCCGGATGAACGATTCGGTACCCGAATTCGAAATCCGCCTTGTCGCGGATGGCTCTCTCCCACCGTTCCCTGCTCGCGGCCTGATCGTCTGGATGAATTCGATGAAAGAATTCTTCAAATAACGGTGGCGGCCCCGCGGGGTCGAACCCCAACACGCGGTAGCACTCCTCCGACCAGTACCTGCTATCAGCGAAAGGTTTCGAGGCCCAACTGCCGGTTTGGCTCAGTCTCTGCGCTTCCGCCAGATATGCTTCGCTCTGACGTAAAGTTTGTTCCGTACGCTTACGCTCGGTGATATCGATCACCGTTCCCACAAATTCAACGAGATGGCCGGACTTGCTCAGAACAGGATGACCTACCTGATATCCTGGTCTGGACTCCATGCCCAACTGCCGGTCTGACTCAGCCTCTGTGCTTCCGCCAAATAGGCTTCACTTTCACGAAGTGTTTGTTCGGCAACTTGCCGCTGAGAGCGTTCGCTGGCCTCACGCAAAGCCCTCCGGACCGAAGGCACAATTCTGGACAGGCGCGTCTTGGAAACATAGTCCGTCGCTCCAAGCTTGAGCGCTTCGATCGCATCTTCTTCTCCCAGGGTTCGCGAGACGAAGATAAATGGCATATCAGGAGAAACTTCTTTTGCCACTTTCAGTGCGGAAATACCGTCCAACCCCGACAGGGTATAGTCCGCGAGAACCAGGTCGAAACCACCCTGCTCCAGGGACGTACGAAACGCCGCCGGAGTATCAACGCGTGTAACGTCGCAGGCAATGCCCTCGCCTTCCAGGGTCGCCTGGATCAGCTCTGCATCCTTGGGGTCGTCTTCAAGATGAAGAATTCTCAATCAGAGGTCCATGTAAATTCCGAAGACTTTCGCACTGGCAAAACCGGACTACGCTACTTCTTCTTACGGTTTTGTTCGCGTCATGGCTGGCTCGCGATCGATTTGTTGCGCGTCCTATCCCACGATCCGGGAACCATGATAACGCAATTAGACTTGCTAAGCTGCGTTTTACGACCCGTTTCGAAAGCTGGTCGTCTATCCGTCACTGCTGCGCAACATTCGCGCGACCTGGAACCCAAGCTTCGGGAAAGCGGGACAACGCCGCTAGATGTAACTGTTGAGAGCCTGATCTCTCGATAGTTATTTGTTGAAACGATTATCCTCATAACGCATCTAATTTGACTGAGAGAAGGACAGAAGCGGTGGCCGCACAGTTCCCCAAATTGCAGATTGTCTGGCGAAACCCCCAGCCGGTCCGGCGTCGTCACCGCTGGGAACATATAGAGGTAGGTGCGAACTCGGCCTTATACGCCATCCAGGAGTTCCTCTCTACCGGAGAGCACGGTTTCTGGAGCACAAGCTGCCCCTTGCAGATTATTTCCGACGGGGGCAGCGCAGTGGCAAGGAACTGGCGCTTGCGGATCGGTTGAGTTGATTTTGGTGGAGAAATGAGAAGAAACATTACCAAACGGCGCCCCGGTTCTCCCGAAGAGGCTGCGTTCGTGGACCTGTGGCGTACCTGTGATTTGCTGTCACGGGGTCTAGCCCAGATATTGAAAGCGGAGGATATCTCGCCGACCCAGTACAACGTGCTCCGCATTTTGCGGGGATCGCCGCACGGCCTGCCTTGCGGAGAAATTGCCAGCCGCATGATTACTCGGGATCCAGATGTCACGCGCCTGCTCGACCGCATGGAAAAACGTGGCCTGATCTCACGTGTCCGTGACACCAAGGACCGCCGAACAGTAATTGGAAAGATCACTGCCGAGGGACTCAAGCTTCTGGCCCGTCTGGATGAGCCGATTCAGGAGGCCCACCGCAAACAGTTGGGGCACCTGGGAAGAAACCGGCTGTGGGCGCTTACGGAGCTCCTGGCCGCTGCCCGTGCCAATGTGGGCTGAATTTTTTTGAGGACCTATATTTGTTGAAACGAATATCGTCATAACGCATCTATATAAATCGTACCGGCCGAAAAAGGCCAGAAAGGACAAAACATGAGCACCTTAGCGATACCACAAACCTCAACCACCACCTGGAACATTGACCCGGCACACGCGAGCGCCGAATTCAAGGTCAAGCACATGATGATTGCCAACGTGAAGGGGCATTTCGCCAAAGTCACTGGAGTCCTCCACCACGCTGAAGGCGACCCGACAAAGTCGAACGTCGAGGCACTGATTGAAGCGGCCTCGATTGAAACGCGCGAACCGCAGCGCGACGCGCACCTCAAGAGCGCCGACTTCCTGCACGTCGAGAAATTTCCCAGCTTGTCTTTTAAATCCAGCGACATCAAAGTTGTTGGCGAAGGAGAATTGAAAGTCGACGGCGACCTGACCATCCGGGGCGTTACCCGGAAGGTGACGTTTGCGGTTGAAGGGCCAACACCGCCGACGAAGGATCCCTGGGGCAATACCCGGATCGCGACCTCGGCGACGACCAAGATCAACCGGAAAGACTTCGGCCTGACCTGGAACGCGGCACTCGAGACCGGTGGCATTCTCGTCGGCGACGAGGTGACCATCACGCTGGATGTTGAGTTCGTGAAGGCGTAAACAGTCGGAACCGTCTGCACTAGTCAAAAGACATCTGCCGGCGGTCGAAAGGAGGCGCCTAATGTCACTGCGCCCAGTTAGACAAATTATTCAGCCCAAGCCGACCATCGAAGGCGCCGGGGTGAAACTCCAGCGCGCCTTCGGCTTCGGCAAAACCAAGGATTTTGATCCGTTTCTTTTGCTGGACGATTTCCGCAACGATAATCCCAGCGATTATGTCGCGGGGTTTCCATGGCACCCGCACCGCGGCATCGAGACCATAACCTACGTCCTAGCAGGTTCGGTCGAGCACGGCGACAGCCTGGGCAACAAGGGCAAAATGACTGCCGGCGACGTGCAGTGGATGACGGCCGGCAGCGGCATCCTGCACCAGGAGATGCCAAAGGGGGACAGCCACGGGCGCATGCACGGCTTCCAACTCTGGGCGAACCTGCCTGCGTCGTTGAAGATGACCGACCCGCGTTATCAAGATGTTCCCGCAAGCGCGATCCCCGAGGTCACCGACGATGATGGCACGCGCGTTCGCATCATATGCGGCGAGTTTTGGGGTAAGAAAGGCCCGGTAGAAGGCGTTGCGGCGGATCCGAATTACCTGGATATCTCGGTTGCTCCAAGGCAGCGAAAGCGGCTCAGAATCGAGACCACTCGTAACGCTTTTGCCTACGTTTTCGCCGGCTCTGGGACGTTTCGAGATGCGTCGGATCCTCGCGCGGTTCTCACCGAATCGGCCGTAGATCCGAACGCGCCAGCCAAGTACGAGGTAGGCAATCACTCGCTGGTGCTTTTCGACCGCGGAGACGAAATCACTGTTCAGGCCGGCGATGAGGGTATCCGGTTCCTGCTGGTGTCGGGTAAGCCGATCGAGGAACCGGTAGCGTGGTATGGCCCAATCGTTATGAACACGCAAGAGCAGCTACGTCAGGCGATGGCCGAGCTGCAAACCGGTGACTTCATCAAACATCGCTGAGGATGATGAAGACTTCCGCAAACGGCAAAGTCTCGTGATTGGCGCTACCCGAAGTCCTCGGTCGAGGGGCTCGCAGGTTGCGCCAGACTCTTCGGCATCGTGTCTGAAGTAACTACTCAGCGCTACCCAAAACGAGTGACTTAATCTTCAAACACCTGGGGTAGCAAAAAAACACTGCATCTCGTGATGTGTTCTCATCGGCGATTTGCCAGACTACTTATCGTTGACGGGATCGTAAGTGTCGAACGTGGAGGCAAACATGCTTGGAATTTTAGGTGGAGGCAAGAACGTCACTTCGATGGAAATCGCGTGGCGCAATCCGATTCAGGTGCGGCAAAACCCCAGGCGGCATAGTTTCGAGCGCACGGGTGAACGCGCCCTCTACATCTTGCAGGAATTCGTAGAAGACGGACAATCAGGTTACTGGGCGACCATATCTGGCTTCGAAGTTATGGCGGGAGGCCGCGCGGCCTGATTCAAAGCAAAGCTTGAGCCGCACCGCTTGTCATTTTTCGCCTACTCTTGCGGTGACCTTGTGGGAATAACAATCTCCCGCCGGCCGAACAGCCGTCCGTCGAGTGAGTAAGCGCCTGGCCCAAGGCAGATCACAGCAATGGCGACCGCCGCGAATAACACTGCTGTCGTTGGTGTCACAGAGAGGGCGGTATTGACTCTGGGAAACCAGGAAAGACCGCTGTTCACCGCGATGACAACCGCCACGAGAGCAGCCATCCGGGTCAGAAACCCAATCAGAAGTAAAAGGCCAACTACGCACATCGCAGAAAAGAAAACTAGTGCCAAGAATCCCAATCCACTCTTATCGCCTAAGTAGGTGACACCCTGAGTAACAAGGACCGCTCCTGCTGCCACCCGCAAAAGCAGCAGGCCTGCACCAGGCGACCCGTCCGGAAACATAGAGAACATTTGGAGCAGGAATCCCCGTCCTTTACAGCAAAGACTCGAAGGTACAGGGTTTGATCGCGAGGTGAATCCCTAATCATTGTGATCTTTTTCTACTACTATTGAGGTATTCCTTCAAAAATTGTTGGGATGTGTATCAGAGCTGAATAACCTTCACCAGCTTCTTTGCGGCATGCTGCGTCGGCCATTCCCCCAGCTTTTCCGTTTTGATGCTGTCAAATCCGTTTTCGCGCTTACCCCTGCCCCAGCAGTGTCGCTCAATTAGCGGAGACCGAGATAACGAGTTACAGGTGGATGATTCCGCGGCGCACGCCGATTGCTACTGCCTGGGTGCGATCATTGGCGCCCAGCTTGCGCAGAATATGCTTGAGATGAACCTTGACGGTTTCCTCTGCGATGAACAAAGTCTCTGCGATATCCCGGTTCCGGTTGCCGGTAGCGACGTGACGTAAAACATCCACTTCACGTCCGCTGAGATCTTCGTCGCTCATGTGTTCTGCAAGTCCGGCAGCTATTTCCGGCGAAATGCACTTGTGACCGGCGTGGACTCGACGAATGGTGTCAACCATCTGCTGTGGGGGAACGCTCTTCAGCAGGTACCCGTGAGCTCCTGCCTTCAGGGCCCGCTGAATGTCCACATCGCCTTCATATGTAGTCAGTACAATGATGCGGGCCTGGGGAAATTCTGTCCGGATCGCGATCATGACTTCGATGCCATTGAGATCAGGCAGCCTAAGATCCATCAGCGTAACGTCTGGTTTGAGGGCGCGGAATGCTTCGATCGCTTCGGCGCCATTCGCAGGCGCCCCCACCAGCAGCATGTCGGGTTGAGTGTTGATCATTGCGGCGATCCCCTCTCGAAGCAAAGGGTGGTCTTCCACGCTCAAGATTCGTATGCGAGAAACACTTGCCATAACCTACTCCTCGTGACTGAATTGCTTCCGTAACTGCGAGCCAGTGTCTTTAGGGCTGATTGTCGAACAAGCTCTGCTCTCGCGAAACCCCAGATCGAGTTATGAGTGGACTAAATGGTGACCGCCGGTGACTCTTTTGGGCCAGAGAAGACCCTCAAAAGGGGAAAAGAATTAGCTCTGTCGATTGTGAACATCGATGCGCTTCCATCCAAAAAGACGGGCATCAACTGACCACGCGCCAGGTCCAAGCAGCGCCAAACCCGCGCCGATGGTTGCAAAGAAAATGCAAGCCCACGGATCGCCGGGTCGCGAAATGATATTCCAAATTCCAAGAGCTGCCGCTAGCGAGCCCACGATAGGCGTCCACAAGCCTGCGAGCAGAAATATTCCAACAGCCATCGCAAATATGCTTGAAACGATCACTTGAGTTTGCGATCCAGTTTGTAGTCTCGCAAATCCGTGAGCAATCACGGAAACTCCAGCAACCACCCGCATGAGCAGAAGCCCCGCGCCAGGCCAGCCTGGCGCGAATGTTGAATATAGCCGTCGCAAAATCGCAAAGTCCTCCTTTTGCAGCCTATTTAAATAAGGATTGCGCACAAAGCCCCAAAAGGGCGGACAGGCAACTATTTCGAGTCTCTGAAATTCCAGACTTACGATTGGATAATTCCGCGCTTTACCCCGATCATCGCTGCGTGGGTTCGATCATTCGCGCCTAGTTTAGAGAGGATATTCTTGACCCGTCCCTTCACGGTTTCTTCGGTGATGGAGAGCTCGGCGGCGATCTGCTTGTTGGCATTCCCCGCCGCAATCAGCCGAAGGACCTCGACTTCTCCAGGCGTCAGCGCGTCGTCGGTTGCATGCTCGGCAAGCTCATAAGAGGCTTCGGCGGCAAGCGTCTTTTTCCCGGCGTGAACTGCGCGAATAGTCTGAAGCAGTTCTTTGTCCAACAAATTCTTTAGCAGGTACGCGCGAGCGCCAGTCTTCATGGCGCGCAAAACCTGGACATCTCCGGTGTAAGTGGTCAGTACGATGATTCGCGCTTCGGGAAATTCGTCGCGAATTGCAATCATCGCATCCAGACCGTTCATTTCCGGCATTTGCAAATCCATCAGAGTAATGTCCGGGCGGTGCGCGCGGAACCGCTCAATCGCCTCTCGTCCATTGGAAGCTTCCGCAACTAAACTCATGTCCGGCTGGGTAGCCAGGAGGGCGGCTATCCCACTTCGAAACAGGGGATGGTCATCAACCGCGAGAATCCGAATTGAATTGGGGCTGGCATTCATGGCTTAAGCGCTTCTTCCCCAAAAAGTCGAACGGCGAGCTGCCGACGATTTTGCGTACGCGATCGAGGCGGGAATGGTCAGCTCGGCCTCTGTACCGGAATTGAGTTCACTCCAGACCGCCAGCTTTCCCCCGACAAGTTTGGCGCGTTCGTGCATACCCGGCAGACCATAGTGTCCGGGGCGCCCGCCTCCATTCAGGACCGTCGGATCAATGCCCTTGCCGTCGTCCCTCACTCGCAACCGAAGCTGCCGCTGGTCGTAGCGAATTTCCACTTCGATCCGTTGCGCATGGGCGTGTCGGAATGCATTGCGCAGCGCCTCGCCGGTAATCCGATAGATTTCGTCCCGCAGCAGCGGAGCGAGGTCGCGCGGTGCACCTTCTACCACCACACGAAAGTTGGGAGAATTCTGACTGCTGGGGCCGGAAGCAAGTTCGTCACCAAAGGTGCTGATCGCCTGAGCTATGTCGCTGGAGACAAGCGTAGACGAGCGCAGGCCCTGCACTGCGTCCCGGCCCTCGGTGATGGCCTGTCGGGCCTGCTCGATGACGGTCTGGAGCGTCTTCTGGGCGTCGGCAGGGCGATCCAGGATCACGTACGTCACAGCATGAAACTTCAGCAACACTCCCTGAAAACTTTGCAGCAGGGTATCGTGCAAATCTCGCGCGATGCGTGTCCGCTCGCTGACACGCTCTTCCATACGCATATTGAACTGCCGTGCCACCTGCCGCAGGCGCATTTGATAGGCCCCCGCGAGCAATGTAAGAAAAGCGGCCGCGCACAGCGAACGGAACCACCAGGTCTGGTAGTACGCCGGGGCGACGGAGAAATTCAAAAACGTGCCGGCCTCGTTCCACACGCCGCTGTTATTGCAAGCCATTACGCGGAAGCGGTAATTGCGGGGAGGAAGATTGCTATAGAACGCTTGCCGTCGAGTGCCGGCGTCCTGCCAATCGCGGTCCCACCCTTCCAGCCTGTAGCGAAACAGCACCTTTTCCGGCGCGACCAGGCTCAGCGCCGTGTAGTCGATCTGCAGATCGCGCACCCGCGGGGGAATACGCACCTGCCCGTTTGCATCGGAAGCCGCTTCGTAGGTCTTGCGGTCGGCGGTGATTTGCTCGATGTGCACTGGCGGCGGAAGTTTGTTGAGCGCAAGATGGCGTGGGTCGATGACACTGACGCCGTCCATGCCTGTGAACCACAATTTTCCATCCGTGGTCTTTGCAGCCTGTGGCCCCAGAGTACCGGCTCCGGCAACAACCCTTACGCCATCAGAACTATCGAAAACCGTGGATTTAACCATTCGGGTCGTATCTGGCTTGCCCACTGAAGCAGCCCAGGCGTCCATCTCCCAGCGCGCAATACGAACTAGGCCACAGGGCATAAACAGCCAAAACGAATGATCGTTGTCTTCCATTGACCAATGAACGGTATCGCAGGGCAAACCGTTCTTGCTGCTGAGTGTGGCGAAATGGCCGCTCTTGAACCGGCTCAGCCCACCGTCGGTGGCAGCCCAGAGTGTTCCATCCTCTTCGAGTCGTAAGCTGTTAATTTTGCCTTCTCCCAGGCCGTCGGCAGGTCCATACGCCGCGCGGATTCCACCATCGCTGAAATAGGCGACGCCGCCTTGAAAAAATCCAAGCCATAGGCCGCCATGCAACGGATCAGCTGCGAGAACAGAAGCCCAGTCCTTATGTCCGAGTCTGGCCCATGGAATTTGTTGAATTTCCCCAATGGGCGACAAACGAAAAAGACCAAGTTCCTGATTCGCGATCCATAGATTCCTGGCGTTATCCTCGGCAACGGAGAGCACGACCCAGCTCGGAACGGCACGGACAGGCATGAAGCGATTGCTTTCTATGTAACCGAACTCGCGGCGCGTCATGATCCAGACTCGCCCCCGACTGTCCTGAAGCATGGGGTACGGGTCACTTCCACCGATCTTCCCATCGTGCTTGCCTGTGACAGAGGCACCCTGTACGCTTTGGTCTCCGTAAGCCGAAATTTGCCCATGACTCCATTTGTTCAAGCCGTCGTACGTGCCGAGCCAAACACTCCCGTCCTTGTCCGCCAGCGTGGTTCCGACGAGTGAATTCAACAAACCCTGATTCTGGTTATATGTAGTGACCGCGAATTCGTGAAAGCGATCCAGGCCGTTTGTTGTAGCTGCCCAAATATTGTCTTCAGCATCCTCAAACAGATCGTTGACGCCACCGCCAGAGAAGCCGCTCGACGGCCCGAAAACATCCGTCCTGCCGTCATGTACATGGACCACGCCGCGGTCCGTTGTTCCAATCCACAGACCGCCATCGCGATCGCGGTGCAGCTTTCTGTGCTTATCAGGATTGCGCCGCCATCGTCTTCAGCCAGACCCAGGTGGCCGTTCGGCTCGCCGGGTACCCGGTAAAACTGTGCTGTGTCGGGCTTCCATCGCCACAACCCGTCCCTCGTTGCCGCCCAGAGATTGCCTTTTTTGTCTTCATACAGTTTGAATACCCCGAGTCCCAAACTACCGTCTTCTCCTGAGCAGTGGACCATGCCATTGTGAATCGCGCAGAGCCTACCAGGCGGAGGCACCCCTATGCTGCCGGCCCATACCGTGCCTTCCCGATCTTCAAGGAGCGTAAAGACAACTTGGCCCGAGAGTTCCGGATATTCGGTCAGCTTGCCGCCCTTCCAACTTGCAAGGCCCTTCCTTGTGCCGATCCAAAGCGTGCCCTCGCGAGCAGCAAGCAGACTTAGAATGTTAGTGGAGGGAAGATGTTGATCCGGCGACGGCTCCCAGGGAACGCTCCTGACACCGTCGAAACGAACCAAGCCGAATTCCGTACCCAGCCAGAGATAACCGTCCGGCGTCTGGGCAATTGCGTGGATGGAGCCTTTGGAAAAGCCCTCGCGGACCGTCCAAGCTTTGTGCGCGTATTGACTGACGTCGAGCGCGGGATCCAGCGCAAAGGCGCAAGGGCGCGCCGCGAGTAGGATGCCAAGTAGCACAATCCTCAGCGCAAGAACACTTCGTTCGCGTGCGTGCGCTCGCCCCCCCACAATGCCCCACATCTTATCTCAATTTCTGAATCCTAACTCCTAATGAGATCGCACTCTTTCGAGTGATCGTCATCACTCTTTTGGGTAAGCATCTCATCCCCTTATCTAGGGTTGTGCGACTGCGAAAGTCGGAATAGGCTCCTGGTACTTCACCTTTCCAATTTCTAAGTGATGTCAGTCTCATGTCCCGAGCGCCCCTCGCCGCCCTGCTTTTCCTTGTTTTGTTTGCATCGATTCTGCGCGCTCAATCCATAAATGCCTCCCTCGCGGGTCGCATCACCGATCCCTCCAAGGCCCTGATCGTTAATGCCAAAGTCGTCGCCATCAACACCGGCACAAATGTCCGCTATGAAACCACGACCAACAGCTCGGGCGAGTACCATCTGGCGAATCTCGCTCCCGGCGCCTATCGCATGGAACTCGAAAAGTCCGGCTTCAAGAGACTGATCAAACCGGATGTGATTCTTCACGTCCGAGATGCTCTGGAAATTGACTTTGCGATGACCGTTGGTTCCGCGTCGGAGAGCATCACGGTGGAAGCTGGCGCGCCCCTGGTGAACACCGAGTCGGCGACGGTCAGCACGGTGGTTGACCGCACGTTCGTTGAGAATCTTCCGCTCAATGGCAGGAGTTTCCAAACGTTGATCATGCTCACTCCGGGCGTCGTCGTGACCGCCACGGCTTTCGACGACCAGGGACAATTCAGCGTGAATGGGCAACGGGCGGACGGCAACTATTTCTCCGTGGATGGAGTCAGCGCCAATTTCGGCGTCACTGGCTACTTTCCGCTGGTGCAGACTGCCGGGGGAGCGTTACCAGCGCTCAGCGCTACCGGCGGGACCAACAGCCTGGTATCGGTGGATGCGATGCAGGAGTTTCGTATCCAGACTTCTTCTTTCGCTCCAGAGTTCGGGCGCACCCCTGGGGGACAGATTTCGATCTCGACGCGATCCGGAACGAATAGCTTTCATGGCACGCTATTCGAATATTTCAGGAATGACGTGCTTGACGCCAAAGACTGGTTTGCGAACCTCAACCACTTGGCGAAACCCGAGGAGCGGCAGAATGATTTCGGCGGTGTCTTCGGCGGGCCCATACTCAAAGACAAGACATTTTTCTTCTTTTCCTATGAGGGACTGCGGTTACGCCAGCCATCTAGCCAGCAGACCGCTGTGCCGGACGTAGCATCGCGGCAGCAAGCGCCAGCTGCGATGCAGCCATACTTAAATGCATTCCCTGTCGCGAACGGCGCTGCGACTGGACCGGGATTGGCCCAATTCAACGCCGCCTATTCGAATCCCTCTAGTCTTAACGCGTACAGCATACGGATGGATCATTCTGTCAACTCAAAGATGAACTTGTTTGGCCGTTACAACTACTCGCCGTCCCGGTTAGGCGAACGGGGTCCGCTTACCTCCGCTGGCTCAGTCCTTAGCTCGGTCCAGTCGCTCTCATCTTCGGTACAGACTTTAACAGTTGGGTTCGGCGAAATCATAAAGCCGGCTATTAGTAACGAGCTGAGGGCGAATTATAGTAGCGACAGAGTCGGCACCAAATTCGCTTTGGATAATTTCGGCGGAGCTACGCCGCCCCCGGATACCCTTTTGTTTCCCCCCGGGTTCTCGTCCACAAGCGGCATTTTCGAGTTCGCTATCTTGGGCGCCGGCTTCTACCGGCACGGCAAGGAAGCGACAGATGAGCAACGCCAGTTCAATCTCGTTGATGACCTGTCGGTAACAGCGAGTGGTCATCAGCTGAAGTTTGGCGTGGACTATCGCTGGCTCGCTCCTTTCAGCAGTCCGTTCTCTTATGCTCAATTTGTATTGTTTTCGGGGATGTCAACCAGCCCGGGAGGAGCGCTTTCCGGAACGGCGCCGGGTGCCACTTCAACAACGGCTGTATTTGCGCAAACAAGCGCCTCTCAAGCGGACGCGCTGCTGTCGCAAGACTTTTCGTTTTATGGCCAGGACACCTGGAAAATCACGCCCCGATTCACATTAACTTACGGCTTGAGATGGGACATCAATCCGCCGCTGAAAGGCAAGAATCGGGCCAACGATCCATTTACCGTGACCAGTCTGAATCCGGCAACAATGGCTTTGGCACCTCGCGGCACGCCGCTATATCAGACAACTTACGGAAATGTGGCGCCTAGAGTGGGACTCGCTTATCAACTAAGCCAGAAGCCAAATTGGGGGTCTGTTGTTCGCGCAGGCTTTGGAACATTCTACGATCTCGGGTCTGGTTCACTGGGAGGAGTTTCCAGCTACTTTCCTTACAACGGCAGCAATAACTTTTTCTCCGCACCATTTCCGCTTCCGAATGCTGCTCCTCCAGTCCTCACCACCAATCCACCTGTTTCCGATATTGTTGTGGCCGACCCCGACTTAAAGCTTCCGCGCACTTATCAATGGAACGCCGCACTGGAGCAGTCGATGGGAACCAGCCAAAATCTATCCCTGACTTACGTCGGTGCGATCGGGCGCAAGTTGCTTCGCGTCACTAATCTAGTCGTGGATCCTAGTGTGAATCCCGATTTTTCCTTTGTCTCCGTGACCAACAATTCGGCGACATCGGACTACCACGCTCTGCAGCTCAAGTTCGAAAGACGCCTGTCGCGAGGGTTGCAAGCATTGGCATCGTACACGTGGTCCCACTCGATTGATATCGCATCGACCGATGCGTTTGCGAACTACCTCAACACACCGAGCACGTTCGGAAATCCGAAAATAGATCGCGGGGATTCGGACTTTGACATCCGGCATTCATTCACAGCTGGCGTCACCTACAGTGTGCCTGCACTGGAAAAGAACGGTGTTGCCCATGCTGCACTGGGCGGATGGTTGGTGGACAGTTTCATCACGGCCAGATCAGCTGCACCGGTTGACATCGCGGGCAGTATTTCCTTCACTTCAGGCATTGCGCTCCGTTTCCGCCCGGACATAACCTCGGGAATTCCTCTTTATCTTTACGGCTCTTATCCCGGGGGGAAGATTATCAACAACACTCCCGGCGCCGTGGCCGGTGGATGCCCAAATGGTTCGGTGAGTAAGGGCCCGTTTTGCCCCTCTCCCTCTGCTCGTCAGGGTAATTTTCCACGCAACGTGCTACGCGGCTTTGGCACCGCGCAGTGGGACTTTGGCGTCCACCGCAGCTTCCCGATCCGTGAAGCCTGGCATCTCGAGTTCCGCGGAGAGTTTTTCAATGTCCTGAACCATCCCAATTTTGGCAATCCCGTAAACGACCTCACGAGCTCCTTTTTCGGGCAGTCGACTCAAACACTGGCCAACAGCTTAGGCTCCGGCGGGGCTAATGGCGGTTTCAACCCCCTCTATCAGATTGGCGGACCGCGCTCCATCCAGTTGGCGCTAAAACTTCAATTTTGAGCACGCCACGGAAGACCTTTCCACCATTACTTGGGTGTCACTTCGTCCTCCCGCTGTTGACGGCGGAAACCTGGGAGCCATTTAGAGGCCAGACTGGATGGATGGGATTCGAAAGCAATATCGCTGGGCAGACGGAAGTCAACTTCTGTTCCGCCGCCAGCGCGGCTCAGGACTTTGACTCTCGCGCCAATTTTCTCGGCTCGTTCGCGCATCCCTGAAAGCCCCCGGTGTCCGTCACGGCCTGAGTGCAAAACTTGTGGGTCAATTCCGCAGCCGTCGTCATGAACAAGAATTCGGAACTGATTGGGAGCATACTCCAGATGCAAGGCGATACGACCCGCTGCGGAGTGCCGAAAGGCATTTGTTAGCGCTTCGCGGCCTATGCGATAAACTTCATCGCGAACCGCGGGCCGCAACGGCAGAGGCGCGCCTTCCACGACGACGCGGAAATCAACTCCCGGCTTGCCCAGTTCCTGTAGAATTCGTGAAAGTGAACTCGCCAGATCGTTTGGGTTCTCAATCGATGACCGCAGCCCACGAATCGTGTTGCGGCCTTCCTCGATAACTGGCCCCATCACTTCCAAAACGTGATTCATTGTTCCGCGCGCCGGTGAATTATCCGGCAACTGGTCCATAGCAACGTGCAGCTGCATCGACACACTGAGAAGACCTTGCAGAAAAGTGTCATGCAATTCTTGGGCAATGCGTGTTCGCTCGGCAAGCCTTTCCTCAAATCGAACGTTGAGCAACTGGGTCAACTGATGCATCCTTACCCGGTAGACCACCAACGTCGCCAACCCCGCACAGAGGACGCAGGCCAGACGAAACCACCACGTTTGCCACAGTGTCGGCTCAACTTCGAACCCGATCTCAGCCCCCGACCCATTCCAAAGCCCGTCGCTGTTACTGGCCATCACGCGGAAGCGGTATGAGCCTGGGCCGAGGTTACCGTATGTGGCTTCAAGGTTCGTTACAGGTTCACTCCACTGGCGATCAAAGCCGTCCAGCTTGTAACGGTAGCGAACCCGCTCAGAATTGCTTAGACTCAAGCCCGCGTAACGAAACGTCGTTTTCTGCTTTGCGGGTGGGATCCGTACTGGTCTGAGCAGGTCCACCGGAGTCCCATCTGCTGAGATCGCCTCGATGTGAACCAGAGCCGGGGCCGGATTCGCCGTCGCTCGCGCAGGGTTCACCACAGAAACGCCGCGATTGGTGGAGAACCAAATGCGTCCCTGCGAGTCCGTGACAACCGATTGATATCGCTTTACCCCCTCTGTGCCAAGCGAGCCATCTTCGGGACCGTACTCGCGAACGTCCGCCTCACCGACTGCATCACTTATCAAGCTATTGCGGTTCACCTGCAGGACGTGACTGGCCGTCGCGATCCAAAGCCATCCGTTTTTGTCTTCCGCCATTCCGAAGATCGGCTCGTGCAGCGCGTCTGGAACTGTGCGCGGTACATGGATTTGTTTGTCACTGAGGAAGGCCAGGCCAGCAGCAGTTCCGATCCACAACACGCCATTCGAATCTCGCAGGAGGCTATTCACATCGGGAGAAGAAAAACCGTCGCGAGCGGCATAGGCGCGCCAGCCACTTTTCGAGAACGCGCTCAGGCCATTTGGCGTGCCAAACCACATAGTTCCGTCTGAGTCTTCTGCAATCGAGGACACCGTGTTCGACGCCAAACCGTTCGCATTTGTGTAAGTTGTGAAGTGTCCGTTCCGGAATGCGCTAACACCGCCACTCAGTGTCCCAGACCAGATCGTTCCATCGCGACTTGCGTACACCGCGTACACGCTGTTTTGCGCGAGGCCTTCGGCTTGAGTGTATGACTTGGTTGTAAGTGAGCCATGGCCGTATTGCAGATGAGTAAGCCCGCCACGTTGTCGTCCGAGCCACAGGTCGTTGCCCCTGCCGGTGATGGAATAGACGATGTCTCGACCCAGTCCGGCGGATTGGAATGGTTGGATAGTCCCTCCCGTCAGCATCCCCAAACCTCCCGCAATGGGCGCAAGCCAGATGTGGTCGTGACTGTTGGCGTACAACGGGCCAATGCTTTGCGATTTAAGGGACGGAACTGAGTAAGTGACAAAGGCGCTGTCACGCAGACGTTCAAGGCCGCGTGGACCACCAATCCAAATGTTTCCCTCCCGGTCCTCGAACAAGGCGGTCACCGCAGCGTCGGAGGCGGGACCGTTTTTGGCAAGTGCGGAAACTCCGTTGGCGTTAAGTCGCAAGAGTCCACGATTCGTCCCTACCCAGATGTTCGCGTCGCGGTCTCGAATCATGGAGAGAATCTGGGCATGCAACAGAGATGATGGCACGCCTGCGCCAGTGACCTCAGATCCGTTCCACCGCAGAATGCCTTTACTGGTGCCGATCCACAATTCAGAGTTCTCGAAAGGCAGGAGGCAATTGACTTTCCCACTGGGCAACCTGTTCGGTATTGCGGAGACGTGGCCTTCGCGTAAATAGAACAGCCCCCTACTTTCTGTACCCAGCCAAATCTTGCCGTCGGCGCTTGTTGCTATCGAAATCACCGCAGAAGTGGGTGCAGCCAAACGGTGGGGCGCGAGGCCAGTCGACCAACTCAGGCGCGTTGAACGTTCATCAGGAGTTTCCGCAGGGGAACCCGCCGCAGACTTGTCTGACACAGATTCAGAAGAGGCACTTTCAAACCGCTCGCCATCGTAGGTCAGGGTGCCCATCGCGAGCGAGGAGAGCAAGATCTTATTTCCGATCCCGCGGCCGATCACCGTGATGCCATTTTCGCCCTCTCCACGAATGAGTTCGAAACTTCCGTCGCGGTATCGCAGTAGCTTCGTGCTTCGCAGTAAGACCCAAAGATTGCCCTGTTCATCGCCTAGTAGAGTCTGGACAGCACCGATCGCAAATGAAGACGGATTGGCTTGTTCAAATTGATGAAAATTCAAGCCATCGAATCGGATCAGTCCCTTATCCGTCCCAATCCAGAGATAGCCATCCGTGGTCTGAGCTATTGCAGTTACTGAGCCGCTTGCGAAACCTTTCTCCGGTCCCCAGGAGCTTCTTATGTATTGCGACACCGTCCGATTTGGATCTAGTGCGGATGCCGAAACCGCCAAGTAGAGTGCGACAACTCCGGCCATCACCCATTTCGACAAGGAAAGCGCGGCAAAACTGCCGTTACGGAAGATATTCAAATTTCTCAACCACGACTTCGCCGCCCTTTTGTAATGGGTTCTTATCACTCGCGAGCACATAGAAAAAGAGTTGGACCCTTTCCTGACCCGGGGTCGGTACCCCCGAGGTGAATTCATGTTCAGCAACCAACGAACCTTCGCCGCTGCCGGATGCTCCGCGGACCGTTTTGAATCTGACGCGTCCCGATTCCCAGCGCATTGAGTGCGTGAGGGTGCCAGGAGGCGACTTAAATTGGGAAATATTCCCAGGAACATAGAACGGTTGGATGCCATATTGTGCATTATTTTTGTTGGAGGCATCGCCCCAACGGCTGATCTCGACGTCCATTTCGCGATAGTGTTGGTCGCCTCCCCCATCGTCAAATGTATTAACACTGAAAACAGCTGCGGGCTCCAAATGAGAAGTGTCACGCACGGTTACAACATACGTGCCGTAACCGAGACTGCGACTTAAGACCACTTCCGCGCACGACCACCTACCCGACTGTCGTTTGATTTGCAGATGGAGCGCGCCGCTGGCATCGGCCCAGGCGTTGTCAGGGTCATATAAATTGTTCGTTCCTCCACGATCACTCGCGATTGTGCGTACGTCCCAATCGTACCCGCTAAACTTCAGAGGCTTGGTCGGGGCCAGGGTTGGAGTGCCGACACCATTGACAATCGACACCAGGGCCACTGGACCGCCTTTGCTGGGGGCAGCATCCATGGTCGGAGGTGGGTGAAATCCAGGATCTACTAATAGTGCGGCATACTCAAATCCGAGATGGGTTTCGCTTTTCCATGTTGAGTCTGCATCAATGGGAGTGAAAGGCCGGTCAGGCCAGGGTTGCACCCACCATGGCCCGCTGTGCGCATAAATAACAATCTGCTGTCCGGGCCGAGGATTTGTGACGCGCCCGGCGATTGTGTCGACCCTCTCGCGACCGCCCTGTGCCGCAGGCGGAATCTTAGTAAACTCGATCGATGGTGCACTGTTCCGTTGGTGCGACTGGCAATTGGTCAGGGCAATGCAGAGCGCCAGCAACAGAATTTGCTGCGACGACAACGCGGCAAGGCATCTCAATCTCATGCAGAATCCCCCAATGGTGTAGACTCTCACGTCTCCGCGGCCGCTAATTTATCGCGCCGTGTGGATTGCTCGATCGTGTCAGGCATGTCCTTGGTCCAGCCCATAAGTCATCTCGCGGCTAAGCTCGCTTACCAAGAATGTGAATCAGACAACGCGAATCATACAATCTATCGTTAAGGGTACGAGGTCAGGGGCGAGCGCTGAATCCCTAGGCAGGGGAATGACAGAGTACTACTTTCGAGGTATGGTCTTGTGTGCGCGGACGAATAACAGGAGGGTGGGTTCCGGCCGGGTCGGTCGGTCCTGACCCGCGCGAGAGGTAGATAGAAAGTCACGCCGGAACCGATGAGCCTCCACGGCGACTTCCCTAGAAACTTGTGACCGAGTTGTTGGAGATAAATGATCAGCGAGACGAGTTCTGCGCACTGACCCAAAATTCGAGTCCTCCTTGTTGACTCAAGACCGCTGGAAACGGCGAGTAGGCCGTATCCTGCGCACGGTTCCGACGGCCTCCGGAAGGGGACGCTTTGCGCCTTGTCTTCGAACCAGATCCCGAGGCTTCAATTTTGGGTGTACGTGTGACCTTGTGAAATCGCGCGATGAGTTTGGCTCGGCCCCGAGCGAGCTGAGCCTTTACAGTACCTACAGGGACAGCTAACGTCTTCGCTGTCTCTTTTATGGAAAGGCCATCTTGTTGACGGAGCAACAGAGCTGCCCGCTGATGGGGCGGAAGACCGTTAGTGAGCTTTGTGATGATCTGACGGAACTCGCGTTGTTCCAGAGTTTGCTCCGGAGTTGGCCTGGGATCCAAGAGAAGCTCGCCGTGAGCCAAGTCGACATCTGCGCGCGCCCCTCGAAATCTGCGATGTGTTTGAAGGCCGACAGCATGGCGTCTTGCACCGCGTCCTCGGCGTCTTCGTGATTGCCCAACCAGCGCATCGCAATTCGCCTGAAACGTGGCAGCCCACGCGACACGATATTGTCGAATTCTTGCAGACGTTCCGGGGTCGCTTCTTGCGCGACTACATGTGCACCACCGGCCGTCATCGACCGAAGACTCCAGTCTTCGAATGCAGCTACAGGTGTGGCCATGTTTGGTAAATTTCCCTTTCTTGCTATGCGCTCAGTTTCGAGTTGAGCCTCACTGCTCGCGTGCCACTTTCGCTAGAAGCATTTGTTGTGCCAGAGAAGACCGATCTCGATTGGCCATAGAGGTCCGCAGCAAAAACGACAGTTATAGAAGGATTGCTAGAGTTACGAGAATTGAATGACTGGACAGTCTGCCGTCCGAAGCCGATGGCGTCGGCCGTCCGCAACCACGCCCGCGATTCCGCGAGCATTACCCCCTGTCATATGCCAACTGCTTGTCACGGGCCCTTCTTCCGGGACCAAACTCAGTGGCTCCTTTCTCGGGCCTGGGTAGCTAAACGACTGTCAATGCACACAAATCTGCGAGGAAAGTCCAGAGCTCTTATTTGGAAGGTTGCATGCCTGAACGAAAAAGGGGGAACTGTACTTGAAGCGAGGCAAACTCAACGCAGCCGATGGACTGGAGATCACCGTGGATGACGCCGCAGAGGGCACGGTCCTGCGCCTGCGTGGCCGAGTCACCATCGATTCGTCGCCAGCCCTTCGCGACCGCCTTCTGGTCATGCTCCGTGGGCAGGCACCGCCAGCGGTGATTTTCGACCTGAGCGAAGTCCCCTACATCGACACCTCTGGCATTGCGACCCTGATTGAAGGACTCAAGATCGCCCGCAATCGACAGATTGCCTTTTGCCTGCAGGGGCTGCAAGGGCGGCTTCTTCATTTATTTGAGGTCACCGGCGTGTTGGCCCTCTTCGAAGCCAACGGCTGCATTGTTCGTCCGGTGGAGAAGGTGTCTTGATGGCAACCGTTCTCGAAAGCGTTGGAAAGCGAACTCTCAACGACCTCGACTACGTCGGGAGTTTGAATATTCAGTTGTGGGCGACTCTGCGAGCGATGCGAACCGCGTTGCCGTTCGTAGGGAACCGCTACCGCTGGCAGGCCACCGTGCGCCAGATGCTCCAGATCGGCGTTGACGCACTGCCAATGGTTTCCCTGATGGCGATTTGTACGCGGTCAGCGGACGTTCCGGTTCCTCGTTTGCGGCTGAGATCGGAACTATGAAGGTGACCGAAGAACTCGATTCGCTTCGAGTAATGGCACTCGAACCAGTCGAGTTCGTTCTCGCGCCAAAGTATCTGGCCGCGCTGATCACCGTCCCTTGTCTGAGTGTTGCCTGCAACGTCTGCGGAATTTTCGCGGGCGCGTTGTTTATGTTCTTTAGTACGCACCTGTCCCCATCGCTATACGTTCACTACGTGATGAATTCCATCCAGTTGCACGACGTAGTTACTGGACTGATCAAGAGCGTGGCCTTTGCCACAATCATTGCGCATGTCGGCTGTTTGGAAGGCTTCCGCGTTCGTGGAGGACCCGATGCGGTTGGCCGGTCAACGACGAGCGCGGTGGTGAAGTCAACTTTTCTCGTCATTCTAGCTGATGCGATCTTCACGGCCATCTTCTACTTCACGGTGAAATCCTGATGCCAATCATTTCCATCCGCGACCTGGTAGTCGAATACGACGGACGCCGTGTGTTGGATGGGCTGAATCTCGATATCGAGCATGGAGAGACGATGGTTCTGCTCGGCGGCAGCGGTTCCGGAAAGAGCACGCTGTTGCGCCAGATCATCGGGCTCGAACGCCCGAAATCGGGCAGTGTCACGATCAAAGGAGTAGATATAACCCGCTGCTCCGGCGCCGAACTAAAAAAGCTCCGCCGTTCGATTGGAGTGGCTTTTCAGAGCGCAGCCTTGTTCAATTCACTGTCGGTCGAGGACAATGTCGCACTGATGCTGCGTGAACACACCGCGCTCGCGCCGTCGATTATCGACCTGATGGTCTGGATGAAGTTGGCCGTCGTCGGCCTGGCTGGCTTCGGCAAGTTACACCCGCAGGAACTGTCGGGTGGCATGAAGAAGCGCGGCGCGGTTGCTCGTGCCCTGGCGCTGAATCCTGAAATTCTGGTGCTCGACGAGCCTTCTGCGGGACTGGATCCCATTGTTGCAGCCGAACTGGATGAACTCATTCTCCTTCTTAAGGAAGCCTTCCAGATGACCGTCATCGTTGTCACCCATGAAATGCCGAGCGCGTTCCGCATCGCCGACCGCATTGCGATGCTTTACCAGGGCACGTTTAGCTCGATTGGAACAAAGGAAGAAATCCAAGCGAGCCAAAATCCTCGCGTGCGCCAGTTCCTCGATCGGGTTCCAGGAGATATGGCGCATGCGCCTGCCGTCGCCGCTTACTTCGAAAAATATTTGCAGACTCAGGAGGCATACCAGTGACAACCGAAGCAAAAGTTGGGGCCTTCGTTCTCGGATGCTTCGCGATCCTGTCGTTCACGATCATCTATCTTGTGAATGCGCAATTCAGCGGAGACACGGTTCCGTATCGGACTTATCTGCGTTATGCCGGCGGTCTGGAGCCGGGGGCGTTAGTGCTCTTTGGCGGAATCAACGTGGGCAAAGTAACCGCCGTGCGGCCTGGGGCCGCAGATCCTACTCGCATAGAAATTCTGCTGTCAGTGAAACAAAATACCCCTGTTAATGAAAAGTCGATCGCCAAACTAGGCATCGTCAGCGTGATGAGCGGAGCTGCACTGTCAATAACTACCGGCAGCAACGATGCCAAGCGTCTTCCGCCCGGTTCGTCTATTCAATCGCAGGAGGAGGCCAGTCTGGATGAGATCGCCGGCAAAATGGCCGGCGTCGCAGACAACGCAGACGCCTTGATCACGCAGGCGCGAGGAGAACTGGAGGGGATCACCGGCGACGCGCGCAGTCTGCTTGCCAACCTGAACAATGTGACTGGAAAACCCAATCAACAAAGGATTCAAGCTGTTTTGGATCATGTCAATGGAATGCTGGCGACGGAAGGTCCAAAGATCGATCGAATTTCCGATGAAGTGATCGCGCTGAGCCAGCATGCCGATGACACCATTCAGAACGTGAATGGCACGGTTACAGACGTCCGTGAGCCGATCCGTAAAGACTTGGTTGATTTGCAAAATGCCTTGCAGCAAGCCAAGGCTTTGCTCGCAGATATGCAGGTGATGGTGCGTGCGAATGACTACAAGATTGACGACACCATGGAAAACCTGCGAACCGCGACCGACAACCTGGACCAGCTGACCGACTCACTGAAGCAGCGTCCGTGGAGCTTGATTCGGATCAAGCAGCCGAAGGACCGTGAGGTCCCGAAATAAGAAGACCGTCAGGTCCCGCAGTAATAAAGAGGATGAATATGAAGAAGCGTCGCATGGCAGTTTGCTTGGTACTGGCAACCCTGATTATCTTGGCTGGCTGCGGAGGCGCCGCAAAGTACCCGAATTACTACACTCTCCACATACAGCCGCCGGTGGATCCGCCGGCGCCGGAGGGCGTCCACACATCATTGGCGGTACGTGAATTCCGATCACCTGCCTACTTGCGGCAAGGGGCCATTGTTTATAAGACGTCGCCTGAGCAAATCGGGTTTTATAATTACCACCGGTGGGCGGTTGATCCGCGTGAGTTCTTGACCAACGCGGTGGCGGACCATCTACGCGCCAGCGGAAACTTCGCCCAGGTAAAGCTGTACGACGGACACTCTGACATCGATTACGTTCTCAGCGGACAGCTAGAAAAGCTGGAGGAAATCGATTACGAAGGCGGCCTTAAGGTCGAAGTTGCAATCTCCGCCCAGATGGTGTGCCTTACAACTGGCGCGCAAGTGTGGACCAACGCTGTCTCCGAGGTAGGAACAGTTGACAGGCGCGATGTGCCCACTGTTGTAGCGGAGATGAACAGGACGATGGAGCGTGCGATTGAAAAGCTGCTGACTCCGGCACCTTCTCTCGTCGCTGCTAAAGGGAAGTAAAACAATGTCGTTTTGCTCAGGAGTCGCGGCCGCGGGGACCTTGCTTGGGTTGTGCTCTTGTCGTTGGGCGGTTGTGTTGGTGCTTTTGATCTTCATTAACTTCTCCGCAGAGGCCGCTCACTCCGCTGATGCAACAGCACAACCGATTGCGTCGAGTGCAAACGCTTCTCCACCCGTGATCGTGGTTGGCTTCGTAGGAGGATTTGTTCGTCACGACGACCTTCGCCATTCCGAGGTACAGCTAGCACGGAAGCTCCAGGCTTCGCACCCAGAACGTCTTCATGTCGTTATGTTTCAAAACTGGCACCGCGAGGCGGCGCATCAGACCATTCTTCAATGGCTGGACACCGGCCATGACGGACACCTTACGGACGAGGAGAGGCGTAGTGCACACATTATCCTCTTTGGACACAGCTGGGGCGGTGCTGCTGTCATCTCTTTGGCGCGCGAACTGCAGCAAGAAAAAATTCCAGTTCTGCTTACCATCCAGGTTGATAGCATCGCAAAACCAGGCCACGATGATCGAGTGGTTCCTGCGAATGTGGCCTATGCGGTCAACTTCTACCAAACGCGCGGACTGTTGCATGGCCGCCCACGGATTACGGCCGCCGATCCGGCGCAAACCAGGATCCTGGGCGATTTTTTCCAGGACTACAACAAACCTCCCACGGAATGCAGCCGGTATCCTTGGTTGACTCGTCATCTATTCTCGGGACACATCGCCATCGAGTGCGACCCTCAAGTGTGGTCTCAAATAGAGGACCTGATTGACAACTATTCGTCTGCGGAGCAAAAAGCCTCGGACTTGCGGTCAGGTGAGCTGCCCTCTGAGCGTACGTCTGGCCTTCGTCGCCAGTCGGCGCAAATTCCTTCCGCAGATGGCAGGGAATTACGGCCCACAGTCAACTGATGCTCTGTCAGCCCTTTGTCACTTGCTATAGGCTTGACACGTCTCGGACCACCCTCGGTTTGGTTTTCAAAGGCTTACAATTGGCCTTAGGATTGCCCTTTAGAATACGATTCGCCACCTGCGTGCCGCAGGAGCAAGCCACTGAGCCGCCAGGCAGGGACACAAATTGTGACCACTGCCCCGAAAAACGGGAAGAACACAGGAGATGACAATGACGTTGTTGGAATCCTTAAAGCAATACACAACCGTGGTCGCCGACACTGGCGATATTGATGCAATCCGCCAGCACAGGCCTCAGGACGCCACCACCAATCCCTCTCTTCTTTATAAGGCCGCCGAGATGCCGGCGTACCGCCATCTGGTAGAAGAAGCGGCTGAACAGGCCTCCGACATCGGTGGCAGTCACGCACAGATGGCCGAAGAATTCATCGATCAGATGTTCGTGCTCTTCGGAAGCGAGATTCTCAAAGTGGTTCCCGGCCGAGTGTCGACGGAGGTCGCGGCCAGCTTGAGCTTCGACACTCCCGGAACGCTTGCCAAGGCCCGCAAGCTCATTTCGCTCTATAAGAAAAAGGGTGTGGCTCGCGAGCGTGTGCTGATCAAGATCGCCAGCACGTGGGAAGGAATTCAGGCAGCCACCGAGCTCGAGCAAGAAGGCATCCACTGCAATTTGACTCTGCTTTTCAGCTTCGCCCAGGCAATCGCATGCGCCGAGGGTGGAGTGACGCTGATCTCGCCTTTCGTCGGTCGCATTTACGACTGGTATAAGAAGGAGGGAGGGGGCAAGGAGATTCCTCCCGACCAGGATCCTGGAGTCACCTCAGTTACGCGCATCTACAACTACTACAAGAAATATGGTTACAAGACCCAAGTGATGGGAGCGAGTTTCCGCAACGTGAATCAGATCATTCGCCTAGCTGGCTCGGACCTGCTGACCATCAGCCCCGACTTGCTTGATCAACTGGAAAAAACCGAGGGCGTTGTGGAGCGCAAACTTGATCCGGCAAATGCTCAGGCAAGCAAAGATGAACGCCTTCGCCTGACGGAAAAGGCGTTCCGCTGGATGCACAACGAAGACGCCATGGCGACCGAGAAGCTCGCCGAAGGCATCCGCAAATTCAACAGCGACGCACAAAAATTGCAGGAGTACGCGCTCTCACAGGTCGCCGAAAAGGTCGGGTGAGTATTGGCCCCAGCGAAGGGTGCGGCTCACCTCAGGTTGAGCCGCACTGCGTCGTATCAAGCACGCTGATTCGGTCTTGACGGCCAAAAATGCTAGCTTTAGCCGCTGAGGGAAGCTCTCGGCGCATCCACGATGGAGTGTTTGAAGTGAATGCTGACCGCGCAGTTCTTTGGGATATGGACGGAACTCTGATCGACTCTGGAGACCTGCACTGGATTTCCTGGAAGAACACACTGGCGAATGAGGGAATCTTCATCACCTATGGGCAGTTTCTTTCCTCATTTGGCCAGCGCAACGATTCCATCCTCCCCCAATGGCTAGGTGCCGCGGCGACTCCAGAGCGCATGGAGAGAATCGCAAACGCCAAAGAGGAACTATACCGTCGCCGGGTTCGGCGGAACGGCATCTCGCCTCTGCCCGGGGTTGCAAATTGGTTGCACCGCCTTCACCAAGAAGGATGGCGTCAGGCCATCGCGTCGGCGGCCCCCCGCGCAAATATCGATGCAGTGCTCGAGGCTTTATCGGCTACCCATTTTTTTCAGGCCATCATTTCCGCGGAAGATGTACACCGAGGCAAACCAGATCCCGAGGTGTATCTGGGCGCCGCTGCTCGCATCGGAGTACCGCCCGAGCGGTGCATCGTTGTAGAAGACGCCCTCGCGGGCGTCGAGGGAGCACGTCGTGCTGGGATGAGAAGCATCGGAGTAAGTCGCGACGGTAAACATCTGCCCGCTGATATTGTTGTAAAGACCCTCGACCTTTTGGAGCCGGACGCATTCGATAGATTAGACAGAAGCTCACTTGCCGGCTTCGGGGACCATGCCGTCAGTAGCGCCGATGAATTTCACAATTTGAGCCGACTGTCAGAGAGCCAGGCAGATTTCATCTCGACAAAACTGAGCCACACCGATGAGCTTCGAACCGATTGAGAACTACGGCGTAATTGGTAACATGCGGTCGATTGCGCTCGTCGGGGTAAACGGTTCAATCGACTTTCTCTGCTATCCCAATTTCGATTCTCCCACGGTGTTTGCTGCGCTACTCGACGATGAGCGCGGCGGCCGTTTTCAGATTCAGCCACAACTCAAGAAAAGGCGCGTGCGGCAGCTTTATTTGCCAGACACAAACATCCTGCTCACGCGATTTCTTTCCGAAGAGGGTGTGGCCGAGCTGACTGATTACATGCCCATTGGGGAAGACGGCGAGCAACCGAATGAAATAATCCGCACCGTGTCCGTTATCAGGGGCAGGCTCGAGTTCAAAATGCTGTGCCAGCCTCGGCCAAACTATGCTAGGTGTGGGCACAGCGTGAATATTGAAGACGGGTGCGCAATTTTTTCATCGGCGGGCGATGGTTGTCCAGCGCTGGCCCTTTACTCAACTATTCCTCTTCGACAAGAATCCAAGGATGCAACCTGCGAGTTCAGCCTTCGAGCCGGCGAGAGGGCGACATTTGTTTTTGGTGGAGTTCGCCCACGAGGACAAGAACCCGAGATGGATTTCGTGGAGCAGCGCTTTCACGAGACAGCACGTTTCTGGAAAGGCTGGATAGCGAGATCAAAGTACAAGGGCCGTTGGCGCGAGATGGTCAACCGTTCCGCCCTGATGTTAAAGCTGCTGATCAGCCGCGAGCATGGATCCCTCATTGCAGCGCCCACATTTTCCTTGCCAGAGGAAATAGGCGGGGTGCGCAATTGGGATTATCGCTTCACCTGGTTGCGGGATGCGGCATTCACGCTGTACGCGCTGATCCGGCTGGGTTTTGTCGAGGAAACGGAAGCATTCGTCGAATGGCTGAAGGGCCGTCTGGGTGACGATGCAGAGCGGGGACCGCTACAAGTGATGTATGGAATTGACGGGAGGCAGAAGCTTGATGAGCTGACACTTGATCATCTACATGGGTACGAAAATTCGCAGCCGGTTCGTATCGGAAATGCGGCGTATCAGCAGCTGCAGCTGGATATTTATGGAGAAACGATGGATTCCATCTATCTCTCCAACAAGTACGGGGATCCAATGACGCATGCCGGATGGCAGGAAGTCCAACGGATGTTGGAGTGGCTGGGCAAGAATTGGCAGCGGCCCGACGAAGGTATCTGGGAGGTTCGTGGCGGCCCGCGAGAATTCCTGCACTCTCGCTTGATGTGCTGGGTGGCTTTCGATCGAGCACTGCGGCTGGCGCAAAAACGGTCGCTTTCGGCGCCATTCGACACCTGGCTTCGAACCCGCGACGCCATCCGGGAAGACATATTCACGAACTTCTGGGATGAAGATTTGCAGTCGTTTGTGCAGTCAAAGGGAACGAAGAACCTGGATGCGTCGGTTCTGCTGATGCCGCTCATGCGGTTCATCAGCCCAGTCGATCCGATGTGGCGATCGACAATGAAAGCGATTGAATCGCGATTAGTCGAAGATACTCTTGTCCATCGCTATGAGCCGGAGAGCACGCATGTCGATGGGCTTCCTGGCGGGGAGGGCAGCTTCACTGCATGTTCGTTTTGGTACATCGAGTGCCTGGCGCGCGCTGGGGAGTTGGAAAAGGCTCAATTGTTGTTCGAGAAACTCTTGGGATACGCAAACCATCTTGGGCTCTACTCGGAGCAAATCGGTCCGAGCGGGCAACACCTCGGGAACTTCCCACAAGCGTTCACACATCTGGCGCTGATCAGCGCCGCAACCTATCTGGATAGAGTCCTCTCGGGCAAAGATGACTCAGTGTGGCGTTAGCGTTTTTTAGAGATCGGATAACTTTGCTGTCCTTCGCGGTACGCAAAAGTGCGAGAGAATACATAGTCTATGGCAAGTCAAATAGCACCCGGGATTGACGAGTACCTCCGCAAGCGGCTGATGCCGGTCGAGGGTGCGATCCCACACCTCACCCGGACCGACATGTACGGGAATGCCATTCCGGCGGGAAGCGTAGGCGGCGATCTCTTCGAATACATCAACTTTCAGCAACGCTATAACATCGATGCTCGTATCGCCCGCGCTTTACGGTTGTCCAAAGAATATCTGGAACCGCCCCCCGAAGGCCAGGTTCCGCGAAACTCAGTGGATAGGTTTGTGCAATGGCTTGCCTCGAGTCCTAACCCGAACGGCTTGCAAGAAGACGAGTACAGAAGGGCAAGAAGCTCAGAACAGCTGATGGTCGCAGAGAATTTGCGCGAACTCTACACCTCCGCAGGCATCCTGCTGGTGGATGCTCAGGGGCATGGGATCATCTCGGCGAAGATAGCCTCGACTGTACACGATACATTTCACGCTTTTATCCTCTCCGAACTCGACCGCTACGGGAGAACAACCCCTAAGCTATTCGAGGACATTAATCTACGTCTGGCGCAATCCGTCACTGCGCGCAATGCTCTGGGCCGCGATGCACACGACGAGTCGCGCGAAATTGCGACCATGCTCTACGGCGAAATACGTCCGGAAGGGCAATTCCGTTTTGTGAATTTCGGCAGTCCGCCACCCTTGGTCTTTTCGGCGGAGTTCGGGTGCTTTGTGCCGATGAGCACCGATTACCTCGCGCAATTCCCCGCACTCGGCTTAGAGATTCCCGAAGACCATCCTGACCGAAACAAGTATTTATCGATGGCGCTCCGGCGAAGGCAAATCAACGCCGCGAATATCTCAGAGATCACATTGATGAGCCCAGGAGACATCATCTTTCTGTACTCCGACGGCGTCTATGACGGCAGCGATGTGGAAGCTCGCCAAAGGATCGAACGCCTAGTTCGCGACCACAAGGACCGTCCAGCAAAGGAAATTTGCAATGCAATCCTGGACTATGCGTTAGAACAGGATGAATACTTTCGCCAGATCGGCGAGCCAGATCGCATTGACGATAAAACCGCGTTTATCATCAAACACGGTAATTGAAATTCGTCCACGGCCCACCAGCACAAACTCTCAGGATTGGTGGACCGGCGCAGCAACAGAGTCGTTCTTCGTCACGACGCCGGGTTCAACCTTGGGTGCGACGACCGCACGGTCTCCACCCGCCATTTCTCGATTGAAGTTGAAATCAGTGGGAGCCAAGCCGGTAATCAATCTCGCTCCGCGATTGAACGTCAGATCCTGGATTGCCCATTGAATGAAAACTATGATCCGGCTTTGAAACTGGACAATGTACGTCAGGTGGATAAGCGCCCAAACCAGCCACGCAAGCAGGCCAGACACATGTACGCCAAAAATATTGGCTACCGCAGCAGCACGTCCAATCACCGCCAGATTTCCTTTATCGAAATATTTGAACGCCTTTTGCGCTGGTTGGCCCTTCACTTTCCGCACAATGGCTTTCGCGGCGTACGCCCCTTGCTGCATTCCAACCTGCGCCACGCCCGTCAGCGGCTTCCCACTGGCGTCCAGTGAGAGGGCCATATCTCCGACGACATAGATGTCGGGAAAATTAGCGATGGTGAGGTCGGGTCCAACTTTCACTCTTCCGCCGCGGTCGGTCTCCGCCCCAGTACGTTTCGCCAACGTCCTCGCCAGGGCAGTAACGGTGACGCCGCCCGCCCATATCACGGTCTTTGAAGAGATGTGGTCGCTAGAACCGTTGACTTGAATATTAACCCCGTCTCGATCAAGCTCGTGAACCATGGCGCCCATCTTGGTTTGCACTCCGAGCTTGGCGAGGGACCGCTCGGCCTTTTGTGCCAGGTCTTCGGGGAAGGTCATTAGGAGTCGGGGAGCCGCATCCAGCAGGATGATTTGCGCGTCTTGGGGATGGATGGAACGAAAGTCGTTTTTAAGTGTCTGCCGCGCAATTTCGCCGATCGCCCCTGCCAGCTCGACTCCGGTGGGGCCAGCTCCGACGATGACGAAGGTAAGCCACGCCCTGCGCTGAGCGGGATCTGAGAGCCGTTCCGCGACTTCAAATGCGTAGAGAATCTTGTGCCGGAGGGTGGTTGCTTCCTCGATGCTCTTCAGGCCAGGGGCCCACTGCGACCACACGTCGTGGCCGTAGTAAGAGGTTTGCGAGCCGGCTGCGACAATCAAGGAGTCGTAATCGAAAGTTGCTCCATCGGCGAGCACCACCTGCTTCGAGACCGGATCAATGTCCAGGACGTCGCCCAGCAACACACGAGTGTTTTTCTGTCGGCTCAAGACACCGCGCAGGGGCGCTGCGATCTCGCCCGGTGAAAGCGAACCAGTGGCAACTTGGTAGAGCAGAGGTTGAAACAGATGATAGTTGCGCCGATCGATCAGAGTTACATCAACTGGCGCTGACTTCAAAGCTTGCGCCGCACTGAGGCCTCCGAACCCGCCTCCAATAATAACGACCTTGGATTTTTCACTCATAAGCCTAAGCACCCATTCCTTCTTTGTTTATGTCACTAATTCTTACGCCGAAGTAGAACAACCACCGATCTCGGCGCTACCAGATAGCTCGCCGCGCCCAGAGACTGCCCTCGTTCCGAGAAATCGTTAGGGCTCGGTAGAGCGGTGTCCACGATTCGGACCCACTCTTCCGCCATACCTTCCTGAATATGAAACTCCAACTCCTCCCAGTACGCGTTGATCATCACGTAGATGTCATCGTCATTTTGAGAAGCGCCGTGCAGGCAGAATGCCAAACTGCGTGAGTCATATGACAAGTCGGCCCTGTCTCCCGTTCCGTACCAGTCCACATCCTCGCGCCAGAACCGGCTCCGGCTCAGGGAAGGATGTTGTTTTCGAAATGCAATCATGCCCTTGAAGAAGCGGAAGATATCCTGATTTGTCTGAAGTTGGCTCCAGTCCAGCCATCCCGTAGTATTGTCCTGGTTGTAGGGATTGTTGTTGCCAAACTGCGTATTGAGGAATTCGTCGCCGGCCCGGAACATTGGAATTCCGTTCGACAACATAAGTAAGCAGCAGAAATTCTTCACTTGCTTGCGGCGTAGCGACAGCACCTCATCTGGCGCGCCTTCGTCACCCTCGTACCCACAATTCCAGCTGTAGTTGTCGTTCATCCCATCCTGGTTGTTGTGGCCATTTGCCCAGTTGCGCTTTTCGTTAAAGGAGACGACATCGTACAAGGTGAAACCGTCGTGTGACGTCAAGTAATTCACGCTCTGGTAGGCGTGATAGGAGTCGGCGCGGGTGTCGGGAAAAAAATCGTCGCTGCCGTAGAGACGCCGCATCAGGTCAGGGACCATCCCAGAATCGCTTTTGACAAAACGCCGGATGTCGTCGCGGAACCGTCCGTTCCATTGCAGCCACGTCATGCCGGGAAATCCGCGGCCGAGTTGATAAGCGCCTGTGTCCCACGGCTCCGCGATCAGCCGTAACTTGCCTAACTCTGGATCGGCAGCAATTTCACTGAATATGGGCGCGTGTCCCCAATTAAGAGAACCATCCGCATTGCGGCTAAACACCGATGCCAGATCAAAGCGGAATCCATCGATGTGCATCTCTTGTTTCCAGTAACGCAAGCTGTCCATCACCATCTTGCGCACGTGGGACTCGCCGAAATTCAAGGTATTGCCAGTACCGGAATAATTCGCGTAAGGATTCGTCGGATCGCCCGACATCATGTAATAGCCAGCGCTGTCGATGCCCTTGTAGCTGTAAATCGGACCCCTGTGATCGCCTTCACAGGTGTGGTTGTAAACAACGTCAAGCACGACACCCATGCCGGCCTCATGAAATGCTTTCACCATATTTCTGAATTCGACGTGCTGCTCGTCCTGGTCGCGGGTACTAGCGTATTGGGCGTGAGGCGCGAAAAAGTTCAGGGGCATGTATCCCCAATAGTCGCCCTCTTGCGGGTCGCGCTGAAAAATCGGCATCAGTTCGACGACCGTGATGCCGAGCTCTTTGAGGTAGGGAATCTTTTCCACCAGGCCCGCATACGTCCCGGCCCGAGAACGGTCTACGCCCGAGTTGGGATTCTTGGTGAAGCCCTTGACGTGAAGTTCGTAAATTACCGCATCCGACTCGTGCTGCGGCGATCCGCCTCCCGCCCAGTCGAACTTCATTCGGTGAGCCGTCAACATGCCAAGAGGTGCTCGGCCAGCATTTGATCCCTCGCGCATTGCGAATTCACGATCGAAGTCAGGTGGGAAGAAAACTGCTTTTGCATAGGGATCGAGCAGAATCTTCTGCGGATCGAAGCTGTGAAGGCCAGCGGCAGCCTGCCCCGACACCGAGTATCCGTAATAACGACACTCCCTGAACTCGCTGGCTGGAATTCGGCAATGCCAAACCCGGCCCGACTTGTTACGCAGATAGTCAAAACGGTACGTCAGTAGCGGGTTCACGAGATCCGTGGGAGCGTAAAGCAAAAGTGTGACGCTTTCCGCATGTTCAGAATGAATGGCGAAGTTGAACGCTTGCTCCTTTTCAATCCAGGTGACGCCCAGCGGCAACGGACTGCCTTCCGCCTGCTCCCATGTCGCACGTCTGGCTTCGGCGACACTCTCACGCAGAATTCTTCGACCTCGCTCGTCCACACTGGCCGTCACCACTTCAGAATTGTTCACTCTGCCTCTTTGATGCTGGCTGCGATTAGCAGTTTCATGACTTGGCCACGACACACTAAGACGAGATTCTAGCTTTGCGCTTCAAAGGGATTTTGCACTTTTAGTTCCAAGTCGGACGGCACCGCTGACGATCTTAATGGTTCATAGATGCAGCATTCAGTCGCGAAACCCAGTAGGAATCCAGGCGCGTGCCATTTTCCGATGACGGGAGTTTGTCACATGCCAGTCTCATGAGCGGGTTGGTCTCAAAGTTTTACGCGTTCGCATTTTGGACTGACTTTTAGGCTCGCACATTTGTTGATATCTCGCGATGGTCGCGCGTTGAGAGCGACCGTTCCATTTTGGCCCTCCTCGTGCAAACGCAATGCTCGCGAGCGAAGGTACGGATTAACTTTCGGCATGTTGGATCCGCAAGCTATCGCGCAAGCTAACTGCGAAGAAATCCTGCCGGACCAAGCACTCCGCAACCCTCGCTCCGGTCGCGATCCTCGCGATCATTTAGGACTACTGGTATCGCCAGTACAAGAAGGAGAATTAAATGAGTTATTCGTCAAACGGAAATCGTCCCAAGCTTAGCGAGAAGGGACTTCTCACGCCTGATAACTGTGTTGTCGCGTTCATTGACCACCAGCCACAGATGCTTTTTGGAGTATCGAACTTCGACCGACAGAGCATCATTAACAACACTGTCGCTCTTGCCAAAGCCTCAAGGGTGTTCGATGTACCGGTGGTGCTCACCACAGTCGAAACGAATTCCTTTAGCGGCCAAATGTGGCCTCAACTCCGCGCTGCATTTCCGGGCCAGGAGCCGATAGAGCGTTCATCGATGAACTCCTGGGACGACAAGAACTTCGTAGCGGCCATTGAAAAGACAGGACGCAAGAAAATCGTGCTGGCCGGGCTGTGGACGGAGGTTTGCATTGCTTTTCCTACGGTACAGGCCATCCGCGACGGCTACGAGATCTACGTGGCGGAAGATTGCTGCGGCGACGTAAGTCAACTCAATCATGAGAACGCGATGAAACGAGTTATCCAGGCGGGAGCAAAACCGGTGACGGCTCTGTCGACGATGCTCGAATGGCAACGCGATTGGGCCAACCGTGAAACGTATGACGCGGTCATGGACATTGTGAGGACCCATCTCGGAGCCTACGGCATCGGGGTCGAGTACGCCTACACCATGGTGCATGGTTTGCCAGCAACGAAGTTTGCCGAATATGAAGTTCCAACCGCTGTCGCAGCGCACAAGTAAAGCAAAGGGGCGGGAGCTTGCTTCCGCCCTCTCTTACTGGCGATAGAAAGCAAAGAAGGAGATTCGTGTGTCTGCTGAAATCATCTTGCATAATGCCAAGATCGCCACGAATGGGGTGCCCTCGTTTGTCGAGGCGATCGCTATTTCTGATGGGAAGGTAACTGTCACCGGCAGAAATGAAGAGATCCTGCGTCTACGCGGGCCGGCGACCCGCGTCATCGACGGCCAGCGGCGCACCGTCGTTCCTGGACTAAATGACTCGCATATGCATCCGATCCGCGGCGGGCTCAACTACAACCTTGAGTTGCGCTGGGATGGTGTACCGTCGCTGGCCGACGCTCTGCGCATGCTGAAAGACCAAGCGGCGCGGACGCCTGCTCCGCAGTGGGTTCGAGTTATTGGAGGGTGGACCGAATTCCAATTCGCAGAGCGCCGGATGCCAACACTCGAAGAGATCGATGCAGCAGCGCCAGACACACCGGTCTTCGTGATGCATTTGTATGACAGAGCGCTGTTGAACGCAGCGGCGCTTCGTGCGGTGGGCTATGACAAGAATGCCCCGGATTTTCCGGCCGGTGAAGTTCAACGCGACCGTCACGGGAACCCCACAGGTCTTCTCATCGCGAAGCCGAATGCAAATATTCTCTACTCCACCCTGGCCAAGGGGCCAAAACTGTCGCGAGAGGATCAGCTTAATTCTTCACGCCAGTTCTTCCGCGAACTGAACCGTTTTGGAATCACCAGCGTCATTGATGCGGGCGGGGGATTTCAAAACTATCCTGACGATTACGGCGTTGTGAAGGAGCTGCATCGAAATGGAGAACTTTCCCTCCGGCTTGCTTACAACCTCTTCACGCAGAAACCGAAACAGGAACTAAGCGACTTCCAAAGCTGGACCAAAATGACGAAGCCCGGCGACGGTGATGATTTCTATCGCGTCAATGGC
>WNGA01002238.1_pt1 | contig 62169 bp, 54 predicted proteins | sample 5400061 | NCBI WGS metagenome assembly WNGA01 (sample SAMN13153366, study PRJNA577476) | soil metagenome | isolation source: 100 cm soil or saprolite under grassland replicate 2 | place: USA:California | collected 2016-06-15
CCGCCCCACCTGTTTCCGCGCTGCTGGACGACGGGGCGGTAGCGACGCTCAGCCGTTGACGGCGTTCATGGCGCGCTCGGGGTAGCGCGAGCCCGCCGCCGCCCCCTTCGGGGACACGCCGTCGATGCGCTGCAGATCCCTGGCCGATAGCTTCACCTCGAGGGCGCCGACGTTCTCTTCGAGATACTTGCGCCGCTTGGTCCCGGGGATCGGCACGACGTCCTTGCCCTGCGCCAGCACCCACGCCAGCGCCAGCTGACCCGGCGTGCAGCCTTTCTCCCGGGCGATCTCTTCGACCTGCTTCACGAGATCGAGATTCTTGCGGAAGTTCTCGCCTTGAAAGCGCGGGTGGTTGCGGCGGTAATCGTCCGCCGGCAAATCCTCGGGCTTCTGGAATCGCCCCGTCAGAAACCCCCGTCCCAACGGGCTGTACGGCACGAACCCGATCCCAAGCTCGCGGCACGTCGGGAGAATCTCGTCCTCGGGGTCTCGACTCCACAGCGAGTACTCGGTCTGCAGCGCGCTGACGGGGTGCACGGCGTGGGCGCGGCGGATCGTGGCCGGCGCCGCCTCCGACAGGCCGAGGTAGCGGACCTTCCCGGCGCGCACCAGCTCCGCCATGGCGCCCACCGTCTCCTCGATCGGGACGGTCTTGTCGACGCGGTGCTGGTAGTAGAGATCGATGTATTCCACGCCCAGCCGCTGCAGCGACGCGTCGCATGCTTGGCGCACTTACTCCGGGCGCCCGTTGATCCCCATCCACGCCCCGTCCGCGCCGCGCACGTTGCCAAACTTGGTGGCGAGCACCATGCGATCGCGCTTCCCCTGGATGGCGCGCCCCACGAGCTGCTCGTTGGTGAACGGACCGTAGACGTCGGCGGTGTCGAGGAAGGTGATGCCGAGCTCCAGGGCGCGGTGGATCGTGGCAACCGATTCGGCGTCGTCACGGCCTGCGTAGAAGTCGGACATCCCCATGCAGCCCAAGCCGAGCGCCGAGACGACGAGGCCCTGGGTACCGAGTTTGCGCTGTTCCATGGTGTGCCTCACGTATTGACCAATGTGGCCAAAAAACCCCGGGCTGGGCTTCCGTGTTCCCCGGCCCTGAAGGGCGGGCTCGGCAACGGCGGGCGTCCCTATGGGACGCCGGGTTACGCCGAGCCGCCTGTACTTTAGTGGGCCTTTAGGCCACGGGAACACGACCCCCGACGTTTTGTCTCCGAAAGTAATAGAAGAGCGGCAGTCCGAGCACCACCAGCCCCGCCCCGATCGCCGCGTCCTTGGGATTCTGGGCGATCGTGTTCCCCACGAGCCACAGGGCGAACGCGATGAAGACGATCGGGGTCAGCGGATACCCCCACGCGCGGTACGGCCGCGGCAGGTCGGGCCGCCGCGCGCGCAATCGCATCACCGCCGAGCACGACATGGCGTAGAACAGCCAGCCGACGAATACGACATACGTGTACAGCGCCTGATAGCTCCCCGACAGCGTGAGCGCGACGGTGATGGCACCCTGGGTGACCAACGAGGCAACCGGGGTCGCGAACCGGGGATGCACGGCACCTGGGCCGCGTCGGAGGCGACGAGCGGCGAGGCGGCGATCTTGGCGGCCGGCAACACGTACTGATACGCCACCGTCACCGCGACGTACAACGCCATGCCGATCAACGTGGAGAGCACGATCGCCCGCGGCATTGTGCGCCCGGGGTCCTTCACCTCGCTCCCCACGTAGGTGATCTCGATCCAGCCGTCATACGCCCACAGCACCGAGACCATCGCGACGCCGACTGCGGGCACCAGCCCCAACGGTGAGCCCGCGGGCCACACAGGATGCAGGTTCGCCGAGGAGCCGCCGGGCAGCGCCAGCCCGGCGACGATGAGCAGCAGCACCAGGCCGATCTTGAGCGACGTGAGAATGTTCTGCGTCAGGGTCCCGGGCCGCACGCCGAGGCAGTTGAGAACGGTGAGCACCACGGTCGTGGCCGCCGCGACCCAGGGAATCGCTCCCGCGCTCAGCGGGATGAAGTATCCCAGGTACGTGGCGCAAACGACGGAGATCGCCGCGATCGAGGCGGGGTTGATGACGATCCCCGCGCCCCATCCATACAGGTAGGCCCATAGGGGACCGTACGCCTCGCGCAGGTACGCGAACTGCCCGCCGGCTTCCGGCATCGCCGCCCCCAGCTCGGCGACGCACAGCGCGCCCAGTAGCGACACAGCGCCCCCGACCACCCACACCAGGACGGCGGGGCCGGCTCCCGGGATCGCGCGGGCGATGTCGCTGGGAACGAAGAAAATCGCGGACGCGATGATCGTGCCGACATTGATCATCACGGCGTCGAGGAGGCCAAGCTGGCGGCGCAGGCCGGTCACGGTGGGCGCCAAGCTACCGACTCGCGGCTAAACCCGCGACTCGGTCACCCCGAGCCGCGAAGCGGCGAGGGGCTAGAGAATGCCGTCCGCGTAGAAGTCGAGGCGCCAGCCGACCGGCGCGCGCAGGGCGCGCGAGCAATCGATGCGGATCAGCCCATCGAGGAAGCTCGCTCCCGCTCCCGCCGACCACAGCGCGCCCGCGAGCGACAGGCGATCCCGGAGACCGGCCCGCCCCACGTCGGTGAACAGGGCGAGGCGCGCCCCAGGGAACGCGTTCGCCACCTCGGCGCGGGCGCGCCAGTACGCCTCGCCGCTCGCGACCCCGCCGGGGTAGCCGCGCAGCGTGGCCGGCCCGCCCAGGAACCAGCGACTCTGCACCGGCACCTGCCCGGCGGAGGTCCCGCCCGCCACTTCGACGCCGAGCGCCAGCGAGGGCGGAAGCGGCGCTGTGGCCCGCAGCGCCAGCGCCGCCCGCGCGAACCCAAACGTCCCCGCGCCGCCGTCGAGCGCGAGCTCGGCGCCGAGCGTCGCCGCGTCGTTGCCGAGGCGGCGCGAGCCGCGGACCGCCGCCGCGATGCCCAGCTGGTCGGCGGCCTGCGCGGTGATGTTGGACCGGAACACGTGGTCGCGGTCGAACGCGTGCGGCACGCTGAAATCGGTCTCCTTGGCCACTGCGCGTTGTCGCTCGACGGAGAGCCGGACTTCCAGATTCTGCACGTGTGTGGCGGCCGGGGCGGCCGTGAGCTCGAAGCCGGAGGCCCGGAAGTACTCGCCGTCGTCGCGACCGAGGAACAGACCCGCGAGCGAGTTGCCGACACCGAGCGGCCGGGTGCTCGCGTCGGCGGCGGCGAGGCGATAGTAGCCCGCTAGGCGCCAACGTCCCGTCGCGGTCTCGCGCTTGAGCGCGAGCTCGGCGTCAGGTTCGAGATTGGCGAGCCCCAGTCGTCCCGTGCCCTCGATCGCCAGCCGCCCCAGATCCGCCGTGACACGGGCGCCGAGCGACAGCCCCTCGATCCGGTTGTAGCGCGCCAGCCCCCACTGCGGCCTTGGCACTCGGAACGCCCACGGCGTTTCGGGGATGGCGCCCAGCCGCTGGCCCAGCTCCCGCAGCTCGCCCTCGGTCACCATGGAATCGGTTTCGCCGAGGATGAGCCGCGGCGGCAGCTCGGCGCTGGCGATGAGGGCGACGCTATCCGGGGGGATCACGACGGTGAACGCCTGGCAGCGCCCGCGGCGGCAGCTGCAGTGGACGTTCGCGCCCTGGCGCTCGCAGCGGGCGCGCGCCGAATCGCGCGGAGCGGCCTCGGGGAGAGGCGGCGGGGCGCTGTCGCCAGTCACGTCGTAGTCCTCGTAAAAGCGCTCGAACCGCACCGGCACCTCCGCGAACGCCACCGTGGCAACGCCATCCATGGCGAACTCGCGCGGCAGCCACCAGCGCTTGCTCCACTGCGCGTACTCGATCGTGACATAACGGATCTCGGCGCGGATCGGCTTGATGAACCCCGGCACGTGATCGCCGCTGTCCGCGTCCGTCGCCATGTCGAACGGCCGGGCCGGCCGGAACAACAGCCGCACGACACCGAAACCCTCGCCCTCGATCCACAGCGATCCCGACATCAGCCGGTAATCGGAGCGACGGGGCAGGACCTTGAGCTCGTACACGCGCAGCGTGCGTCCGTCGGGGAAGCTGATGTCGGTGGTGTCGCCCGAGGCAAAGCGGTAGTCGGCCTCGCTCCCCACGGCGAGGGGGTGGCGCACGTCGCCGGAGTCCCCGCGGGCGTAGCGCACCCGGTCGTTCCCGGGATCGAAGGCCAGGTCCGGCGCGTCGGCGGCGAGGTCCTCGGGGATCTGCTCGCGGCGCAGGGCGATGGGGATCGCCTCGCGCGCACCGAGCACGCGGATCTCCCCGACGGTGTCGCGGCGCCAGGAGACGTGCAGCGCCAGCTCGCGGCGGTACACCATGCGGTCCCGGCGCAGGGCGCGGAGGCCCACGGCGATCCGCTCGCGCACCGTCACGTCGTAGGCGCGGATGGAGCGGTCCACGAGCAGGCGCCGCGCCCGCGCCCGCGCGACGAGGTCGCGGGCGCCGGGATCGAGGTAGGCGGAAGTCGAATCGTGCGGGGTCTGGACGACGAGCGCGGCGGCGGCGAGGAGCGCGAGCATCGCGGTTCCTACGCGCCCCGCGCGGCGAACGTTCCAGCCCCCGCCCGGTCCCGCTAGATTCGGGGGCCATGGGCGCCTACTGGCGAATCACCCGCGAGCCGCGCTACAGCTTGCTGTTCGCGCTGCCGCTGCTGGTGTGCTACGAGGCGCTGGCGGCGCTGCAGCCGGTCGGGCCGCACGGCAGCCTGCGCAGCGGAGCGGACGCCATCCTCGAGGGGCCCTTCATCTCCCTGGCGGGAAGCCGGGGGCCGCTGCTGTTCCTGGCGTGCCTGACGGGCGTCGGCATCTGGCTCGTGGCCCGCGACCTGCGCCGCGGGCGCGTCGAGCCGAAATGGTTCGCGGTCATGCTGGCGGAGTCCGCCGCGCTCGCCCTCGTGGCGGGGGTCGTGGTCTCCGCCGCCACGATCCGCCTCCTGGGCCGGCCCGCGCCTCTCGCCATTGGCCAGCTGGAGCAGTTCGGGGGATCGACGCGGTTGATGCTGGCGCTGGGCGCCGGCCTCTACGAGGAGCTGCTGTTCCGGGTGCTGCTCGTGGGCGCGCTGGTCTGGATCGGCCGCCGCCTGATGGGCTGGCAGGAAGTCCCCACCGCCATCACGGCGGTGCTCGCCGGAGCGGCGATCTTCTCGGCCTTCCATTATATCGGCCCCTACGGCGACCGCTGGACGCTGTACTCGTTCGTGTACCGGCTGCTGGCGGGAGTGTTCTTCAGCGCACTGTATGTCACGCGCGGGTTCGGCGTCACCGCCTGGACCCACGCGCTCTACGACGTCTTCGTGCTGTTCACCTGACGATCCACCACGTAAATATTCCGCTGCGCCGTGGGCACGACGATCACATCGAGGATGTTCACGTGCTCGGGCAGGTTCACCACGTAGGCAATCACGTCCGCGACGTCGTCGGGCGAGAGCGGCGTGAAGCCCTGGTACACCCCCTTCGCCTTCTCCTTGTCGCCGCGAAAGCGCACCTCGGAAAACTCGGTCTCGACGTAGCCGGGATCCACCGCCGACACGCGGATCGGCGTGCCGGCGACGTCGAGATTCATCCCCTCGGTCAGCGCCTTGACGGCGAATTTGGTCGCGTTGTAGACGTTGCCCATCGGATAGACCTGGTGGCCCGCGGTGCTCCCCAGGTTGACCACGTGCCCGCGGCCGCGCGCGATCAACTGCGGCAGGATGGCGCGCGAGACGTTGAGCAGCCCCTTCACGTTGGTGTCGATCATGCGGTCCCAGTCCTCGGGATCGCCCTCCTGCACCCGGGAGAGACCGCTCGCCAGACCGGCGTTATTGATGAGGATGTCGGGGACCGCTCCCGCGGCGGCGAGCGCGTCGGCCGCGCCATTGACGGCCTTGCGATCCCGCACGTCCACCGTCGCCGTCCGCACCGTGACGCCGTGCCGCGCGCGGAGGTCCGCGGCGACCTGCTCGAGCCGCTCGCCGCGGCGCGCCCACAGAACGAGGTGCGCGTCGTCGGCCGCGAAGCGGCGGGCACACGCCGCGCCGATACCCGAGCTCGCGCCCGTGATGAGCGCGAGCTTGCCGGCGATACGACTCACAGACCTTTGCCGCGCAGGTCCGCGATGTCCTTTTGGTAGCTGGAGTCGGCCGGATTGATCGTGGGCCAGCGTTTCAGGTCGTCGGGCGCGAACAGTCCCACCATGTGGGCCATCGCGCCGAACAGGGTGTCCGCCGTCGTGTTGTCGTAGACCCCCACCACGCGGTAGCGATGGCCGGCCTTGAGCCGGATGCCCTCGCCCCGGATCGCCAGCAGCCGCCGCGGCATGCCCAGCACTTTGCCGGTGGAGTCGCGACGGGCCGGCACCGTCACCAGCACCTTCCCGGTTTCCGCGTCTTCGAGCCGCACCAGCAGGCCGTAGTCGTGCAGATGGCCGCTCACGCCGAGCAGGTGGCCGGAAACAGGCGGGATGAACTCGAACGTCTTGTTGAACCGCCCCGGCGGCACGGCGAAAGTGTTGCTGCCGCCGATCCGCAGGTCCGTGTCCATGTAGATCGGCAGCGCGTCCACCGGCCGCGGCTGCAGGTTCTTGGGGAGCCAGCGGAGCGTGAGCCGGTAATAAACGGCGGGCAGGTCCGCACCTGTCTGGTTGTTCCACATCACGTAGACGCCGATCTCCTGCCCCGGCACCAGCGGCACGCCGATCGACTTCGGGATGCTGACGTCGTGGTCGCTTTCCTCGCCCACGCCCATCAGTCGCTCGACCGCCGGATAAATGAATTGGCGTCGCGAGAAGTTCACCGCGATCAGGTGGTGCATGAGACGCTGCGGGAGCACCCGCCCGTCGCCGTCGAGCAGCTCGACCTTGAACCCGTGCATCCAGCCCGTCACCGGCCACGTAAACGTCTGCACCGGCGTGAGCGGCATGTCCATGTCCATGTCGTGGTCGGACCCGTCCATCATCATCATGTGGTCCATCTCGGGCGGCGACGGCGGCACCCGGAACGGCCCGGCGGTAACGACGACCTCGTGGCGCGCCGAGTCGATCCGCATGCGCATTTGGGGAACGGAATCCCGCGAGGGCATCGCAAGGACGGTGAGCAAACCGGCGAACAACATCGAGTGGCTCCTCAAAAAGATCGGGCGGTAATCTAACGAGTGCCGTCCCAACTTGGTTCCCCGAGGTCGCAGTCCACACCCAGGGAGTTGGAACGGCACGAGTCCGGGTCAGCGCATGTTCCCCGTGTGCCCCAGGGAATAGCGTCCCGGCTGAGGCCAGACGGTGAGGCCGTGGGGTCCGCGCCCCACCGCGATGCGGTGCGTGAGCCGGCCGCTGCGGGTGTCGAAAACGTACACCTCCTGGTCGAAGCGGCCCGATACCCAGAGCTCCGTGCCGTCGGCACTTACGTTGCCCATGTCGGGGCTGCCACCCCTGGGCACCGGCCAGGTGGCGACCACCTTCCGAGTCACGGGATCCAAGACCGAGACGCTGCCCCGGCCGCCCAGGGCGGCCCGCAGGGTGTGCGCGCCGCGGTTCGTGACGTAGAGGTAGCGGCCGTCGCGGCTGGGGTAGATGCCGTGGGTGCCGCGGCCCGTGGGGATGAAGCCCTGCGTCCGAAAAGCGTAGGGGTCCACGACGTAGACGCCGTCCCGGTGCATGTCGGCGACGAAGAACACCGAGCCATCAGGAGCCGACCGGATGTCCTGCGGCGCGCCGTGGGCGCCGAGTCCCGCCGAGTCCAGCATCAGGTACCCGACGACGTGGTGCGTCTCGACGTCGAGCTTCACCAGCTTCCCGGCGAACTCGCAGGTGGCGAGCGCGTAGCGGCCTTCCGCGGTGAATTCCAGGTGATCGACCCCGGCGCAGTCCACGTGCACCGTGTCGTGGAGCGCCATGGTATGCGGGTCGCGGAAATCGAGCCGTTCCAGCCGCTCGGCGACGACCACCGCGAAGCGGCCGTCCGGGGTGAAGTAGAGGTTGTAGGGATCGGCGACGCGCACCGCCTTCCCCGCGCGGCCGGTCTCGGGGTCGATGGGCGTCAGGGTATTGCCCAGGTCGTTGGCGACCCAGAGCGTGCGCAGGTCGTACGCGGGGACGACGTGCTGCGGCAACGCCCCCGTCACGAATTTCCGTAGCACGCGGTAGGTGTGCGGATCGATCACCGCGACGCTCGCCTCGCCGCCCAGCGGAACGTACACGAGCGGCAGCGCGCGGCGGGCGACGGAGTCGAGCATCCCGGCCCCGATGGCGGCGTAGATGTTGCCCGAGTCGCGTCCGGGCATGCCGGGGAGCGGCACGAGGTGGCCGGTATCGGCCACCTGGGCCTGGGGCGCGAGCATCAGCGTGAGGGCGACGTGGGCGACGAGCATCGACTCCCCGGAGACCCGCCCAAAGTACCCGCCGTCACGGGAGGGCGGGAGTGCCGCGGCCCTGGCCGCCCGCTTAGATTGTTCCGCCCAATGCCGATTGCCGCTACAAATATCCGCCGCGGGATGGCCATCCTCTTCGGAGGGGAGCCGTGCCGCGTGATCGAATTCCATCACCACACCCCCGGCAACCTGCGGGCGATGGTGCACGCCAAGCTGCGCAAGCTCAAGAGCGGCGTCACCGTGGAGCACCGCTTCCGCGCCAGCGACACGGTCGAAGAGGCGCACCTCGAGACCCACGAGCTGCAGTTCCTGTATCGGGCCGGCGAGAGCTTTCATTTCATGAACGTGGAGAACTACGAGCAGGTCGAGTTGGACGGCGAGGCGCTGGGCGACGCCGCGCAGTGGATGGCCGACGGCATGGTCATCATCGGCGAGTTCTACGAAGGCAAGCCGGTGGCGGTGGACCTGCCCAACCAGCTCACGCTGCAGGTGGTGGAGACGTCGCCCGTGATGCGCGGCGCGACGAAGACCTCGTCGACCAAGCCGGCCAAGCTCTCCAACGGCGTCACCATCAGCGTCCCCGAGTTCATCCCCACGGGCGAGAGAGTCCGCGTCAACCCCAATACCGGCGAGTACATCGACCGCGCCAAGGAGTAAGGTGCCCGCTTGATGTCGGCTTGACCCCCCTGCATCACCGTGGCTCCGCACCCCTGACCGGAGCCGCACCGTGTACCTCCTGCTCTTGCCGCTCTTGGCGGCGCCGCTGACCGCCCCGCACGGCGATTCTCTTCCCCAGACCCGCGTGCAGTACGAGCCCGCGCGTCGCGCCCTGACGATCACCGTCGGCCCGTTCCGCCTGCCGGCGGCCATGGCCCACGACCACGAGATGATGATGATGGATGGATGGGCCGAGGATCACTCTGACCTCGTCACCTGGCCGGCCGACACCTGGCTCCAGGGCTTCCAGCTCCGCGTCGTGGATGGCGCGGGCCGTGAGCTGTCGCGCCGGCTGTTGCATCACTACGCGGTGATCGACCTCGACCGGCGCGAGCTGGTGTACCCGGTCGCCCACCGCATTCTCGGCGGCGGCGAGGAGAGCGGCGACGTCCGCCTGCCGCCGACCGTCGGCGTGCCCCTGCCCGCCGGCCACCGGCTGCAGGCCTACTTCATGTGGCACAACGACACCGATCAGGACCTGGAGACGGTCTACATGAAGATCACGATCACGTGGCTGCCGGCGAATCTCCAACCGCGGCCCGCGGCAGTGCTGCCGTTCTGGGCGGACGTGGACTTTCACCCGGGCGAGGGCGGCGCCAACCGCTACGACGTGCCGCCGGGCGGCTCGACGCGCGTGACGGAATTCACGGTGCCGGTGAGCGGCCATCTGCTGATCTTGAGTGGGCATCTGCACGACTACGGCGCATCGATACGCGTCGAGGACGCGCTGACGGGCGAGATCCTGGCCCGCGTGACTGCCCGTCGCGATGCCGACGGGTCCGTCCGCGAAGTGAGTCGGGAGCTCCTCGGTCTGTGGGGTCCCGGCCCGCACCTCGAGGCGAACCGCCGTTATCTGATAGTCGTGGTGTACGACAACCCCACCGGCTCGCCGCTCAACGGTGTCATGGGCGTCATCGGCGGCCTGTTCCAGCCCGACGACGTGCGTGCCTGGCCGGCGGTGGACCGGAGCGACCCCGACTACCGGCGCGATTTGGAAGGATTCCTGCGGGCGTCGACGGTGGCGATGGACCGCGAGCTCCTTCAGCCGCCGTCGAGCACCTCCCGCAGTTTGCGGGCCAGGGCCCGGGGCGTGAACGGCTTTTGGAGAAACGCGATCCCCGGCGCAAGCACTCCGTGATGCACGATGGCGTCATCGGTATAGCCCGAGAGATACAGCACCTTCGTCTCCCGCCGGGTCGACACCACGCGTTCCGCGAGTTGGCGTCCGCTCATCTTGGGCATCACGACGTCGGTTACGAGGAGGTGGATCGGCTCGTGGTGGCTCTCGATCAAGCGCAGTGCCTCTGGCCCGTCAGCCGCCACCAGCACGCTGTAGCCGTGCGCCTCCAGGACCCTCCGCACGAGGTTCCGAACGGCCGCTTCGTCCTCAACCACGAGCACCGTCTCGGAACCACGCAGCGAAGCCGGCGGCATCGCTTTGGGAGCGGGCGGCTCGGCCACCGCCTCCACCCGCGGGAGGTAAATCTTGAAACTCGTTCCCCGGCCGGGTTCGCTGTAAACCCAGATGTAGCCGTCGCTCTGTTTCACGATGCCGTATACCGTGGCCAGGCCGAGCCCCGTCCCCTTGCCCTTCTCCTTGGTGGTGAAAAACGGCTCGAAGATGTGCGCCTTGACGTGGGCGTCCATGCCGATGCCCGTGTCGGTCACGGCGAGCATCGCGTAGCGGCCCGGAACCACAAGGCCGCGCTCCTGAGGATAGGCTTCGTCGAGATCCACATTCGCCGTCTCGACGGTGAGCTTGCCCCCATAGGGCATGGCGTCGCGGGCGTTGACAGCGAGGTTCACGATGACCTGCTCGAGCTGGCCCGGATCGGCTCGTACCGCGCCGAGGTCGGGTGCCAGCACCGTGCGGAATTCAACGTCCTCCCCGATCACTCGCCGCAGCATCTTCTCGAGGTCGGCGATGAGCGCGCTCAGGTCGAGGACCTGCGGCGCGAGCACCTGTTGCCGGCTGAAGGCGAGTAGCTGACGCGTCAGGGCCGCGGCCCGCTGCGCGGCCTGCTTGATGTCCTCAACATCCGAACGGCGCTGATCGTCGACACTCAAGTCCTCGAGCAGCAGGTCGCTCGACCCGAAAATGGCAGTGAGGAGATTATTGAAGTCGTGCGCGATGCCGCCCGCCAACTGGCCAACCGCCTCCATCTTCTGCGATTGCAGCAGCTGACTCTCCAGGGACCTGCGCTGGGTGAGGTCGTGGGCCATGGCCAGCGCCGCGGGTCGTCCTGCGAAGGTCAGAGCATGCCGCGTGATCTCCACGACGATGGCAGTGCCGTCCTTCTTCCGGTGCCGCCATTCTCCCGCCCCAACCAGCCCCTCTCCGGAAATGGTCGATTGGGATTGCGGCCTGGGACCGTCATCCGGCGGACGCAGGTCTTTGAGCGTCATCTCGAGGAATTCTGCACGTGAATAGCCGTACAGACGCACCGCCGCTTCGTTCACGGCGAGGAACGCCAGGGTCTCCGCATCGTAGACACAGAGCGGGTTCGGGTTGCGTTCAAAGAGCAGCCGATAGTGTGCCTCCGACTCCGTCAATGCCTGTTCCGCCGCGGTGCGTTCCGTCAACAGCGCGGCGATCACGAGCGTCGTCACAGCGAGGAGTCCGATAAAACTCTGCAACAGAGCGAGGTTGTGCGTGGGTGTCGAGGCGACGAAGGGGCCCAGGCCATTCAAGGTGTACCAGACGGCCAGGCTGGAGACCAGCAGTGTGGCGGTTGCCGCCCCTCGGGGGCCGAACCGGAGAGCGGCCCAGATGGCGAACGGAAAAACCGCATACACATAGCTAATCCGGGTCAGGAACAGGACAGAGGTCAGGGCCACCAAGATCACAAGCAGCGTCAGGGCCTCGGCCGCCCGCGCGAGTGGCTCGCGCAGGCGCGGGGTCGTCAGCCAGGTCAGGAAGACGGGGGCGACGATCAGCGTTCCCATTGCGTCTCCCGACCACCACACGAACCAGAGGCGCCCAACCGAGGTCGAGGGAGTGGAGCCGCTCAACAACAGACTAGTGACGCCCACCGTTGCGCTCACCGCGGTACTGAGGATGCCTGCCAGGAGCACCAGCGCCAACACGTCCTGGAGGCGGTCGAGCGACGGGCGGAAGCGGGCGACCCGCTGGAGCAGCAAGGTCCCGACAACTGCCTCCAGCGTGTTCCCCATCGCGATACCTGCTGCCCCCAGCAACGACACCCCCGACGTGGCGTTGAGGAGGAGCGCCCCGATGGCGATGCCGGGCCAGTAGCGAACCCCCGCAAGCAGGAGGGCGGCGAGTGCGACGCCCGTTGGCGGCCAGGCGGACGACACCACTCCGTGCGCCACCGCCGCCAGGAGCCCCAGTTTCGCGGAGCCGAAGTACAGGACCGCGAGCAGCGCGACCGCCGCCGGATACGGGAGCCTTCGTTGCGGCAAAGCCCAGCCGAGGGAATTGCCGACTGGGCCGCTCACCGCTGGTCCTCCACCAAGGAGCTTCGTCGCAGCGTCACCATGAGTCCCGAACGGTAACGCTTGGCCGATTCCGCGCCAAGACAGCGTGGGTATCAATCGCGTTGTGAGTTATGTTCTAAGTCTCGGACGATTTCCGGCTGACCTGAGGTGCGGTGATGGCGCGGATCATCGTGATCGACGACGACGAGGCCGTGCGCAAGGCGGTCCGTCGAATACTCGAGCCCCTGGGGTACGAAGTGCGGGAGGCAAGTGACGGCGCCGCCGGGCTCGCCCTGCTCGCCGACCGGGGCGCCGACCTCGTGGTCACGGACATTTTCATGCCCGGGCAGGACGGCATCGTGACGGTGCGGCAGATTCGCAAACAGTACCCCGGAGTGAAGATCATCGCGATCTCCGGCGGGGACACCTCCGGGCGGATGGACCTGCGGCAGGACGCGAAGTTGCTGGGGGCCGCCGCGACGCTCGCGAAGCCGTTCGAGCTCGAGGACCTGGTGCGAACGGTGGCGGGGCTGCTGGCGGAAAAACCCTAGATATGTGACGCGAGCAAAACACAACGGTCGGACAGAGCTTCTGTCCGACCGTCCCCCTCGCTGCGCTCGGGGCAGGCTTGTCTGACCGACTGTGTTACGACCGCGTCACCGTGTACTGCCCGCACGCCGTGAAGGTGATCGTCACCGTCATCTGCTGCGTCTCGGTGCCGTTCATCCGGGTCACCTGCACGTGCAGCGTGCCGGCGTCGAACTTGGGCCGCACCGTGCACGCCGCATTGTAATGCAGGTCCGGATTCGTGCTCACCATCAGATCGTAGCTGCGGTCGCCGCGCGTCCAGGTGGACGTGCCGTCGATGCTCCAGGTGCCGCTGGGCAGCGAGGCATCGGGCTGAATCGATCCCGCCACGTCCGCGGTGAACGTGGAGTTCCAGTTCCGCACGTGCGTCGCGGTCGAGTTGTCGGGATACGTGAACACCGTCTCGAAGTTCTGCTCGCTGTGGCTCAGCGCATCAGCCGATGCCGTGACCGTGCGGATGCCGTTCTGCTTGGTGGAGAAGGTGCCGCCGGTGGCGAGACGGGTGACACTGCGGGTGAAGTCGCCGAACTTCCACTCGATCGCGTGATCGGTCGTCGTCGCCGTGGGATCCACGATGTCGATCGTGCCGCTCAGCGCGACGCTGAACCGCGTCCCGGTGAAGGAGCAGCCCGTGAAATCAAAGCGCAGTGAATCCGGCACGCGGTCGCCGTCGCTGTTCGCCGGCGGCAGCGGGCTCACCGTGGGGCACGTGGACGACAGCGCCAGGGTCGCCGCCGTCGAGCCATCGACGTCGGCGCTGAACGGCGTGGCGCTCGGCGCGAAGGTAACGCTCGACGCCAGCAGGTCCACGTCCGTCGTGAGCTCCTGCGCCATATCATTGGCCTCGACGCGGCTCAGCACCGGGGTCGGCTGGGTCGTGCGGTCGCACGCCGCGGCGGCAAGCGCGACCAGCGCCACGCCGGCGAGCATCAGGGATTGGGAACGCGTCGGCATCATGCAACCCTCGTCTGAGGTAGTCAGGGGTGTCGATTCACAGCGCACCCGTTAGACGGAGCATCGCGGGGTTGTTAAGATCGCGGCGCCGCGCCCCAGGGAGATGTGACCCGGAGCACGCTTCTCAGGGCCGCCGTCCCCCACCTCCCGTCAGCTGCCGCAGCCGCGCCCGCGCCGGACCGAAGGTCGAGTCCCGGCTCACCGCCGTGCGATACTGCCCGATGGCGCCCGCCGTGTCTCCCTTCTGCAACAGCACATCCCCGAGGGCGGCGGGGATCTGGGCCGACGTGGAGTTGAACTCGGCGTTCAGGTTCAAGAGGCCGATGGCGTTGTCGGGCCGTCCCGCCCGCGCCTCCGCGCGCGCCACCTCCGTCAAGACGATCTCCCGAAAGTCGTAGCTGCCGCTGCCGTAATAGCGCTGCCGCAGGTCGCGGTAGCGACGCACCGCCGCGTCGAGACCGCTGTCGGCGAGCGTCAGCGTCAGGTCCTCATCGAGAAGCCGAGGACGCGCGACGCCGCGGTGACAGGTCACGCAGCGCACCTCGACCTTCGGGGTCGGCCGCTCAGGGACCTCGGCCAGATGCTCCTCGTTGATGTGGTGCACCATGTCGAGCATGACGCGGGCCACGCGCTTGGTGCGCTTGTCGTCCTTGGCGAAGTCGATGGAGTCGAGCGGCGCATCCTCGCGCGGCGCGACGTGACAGTACGCGCACCGCACCCCCAGGGCCATCGCGAACCCGCGCATCGTGTTGAGCAAGGTGCGCTGGTCGATGTTCTTGGGAAGCACCTTGAGATTGGTGAAGGAGTCGGGCGGGAAGTGGCGCTGCGCGGCGGCCGGGGCGCTGAGGCCGGCCACGGCGGCGAGGATCAAAACGAGACGTGTTGGCACCACGGGATCCCCGGAGACGAAGAGGTTCCTCGAAAATGGCACCCCCGGTCGCTGCCGGAAGAGGCCCAGGTCAGGGAATGGTCAGCTTGCCTGGGGGAGAAATCGGCGGTCTCTCTCTATATTATAGGACACCTCCACCGGATTATAGGACACCTCCACCGGGAGGACGCATGACCAGAACCTGTCTCGCCGGGCTTGCCCTGATCGGCCTCCTCGCTTGCGGGGGAAAACCCACCCCGGCCGCGCGGAACGCCGAGTCGCGCCAGACCGCGCAGCCCACGTCCGGCACCACCAAGTCACAGCAGCGCACCACGACGACGCGTGATACCACCAAGCGGGTGAACCCCCTCACGGGGCACTAGCCGGGGCCGGGGGGGGTCGCATCGCTCGCGGGACAAGGCCTTCGCCCGCCGCGGGCCTCAGGGCTCCACGCGCCACGGGGCCATCAGCTCCGTCGTCCCCCACTTAATCTTCAGCGTGCCGCGCAGCTCGGCGTACCCCGTCGTGGGGCGCCCCGACTCGGGGATGAGGTAGATGCTGAGCGTCTCTTCCGGCTCCGGCAGGGTCCGGGTCGCCAGCCGGACGCGGCCCAGGTCGCGCGCCGCGTCGTAGTCAGTCCCCCACTGGCCGGTCCCGCGATTCACGATCAGCTGCCAGCCCGCGCGGGAGTACAAGATGAAGAGGGAGTAGTCGCCCCGGGGCAGCTTCAGATCGCCGAGCGTCACGTCGACGTCAGTGTGGAGCGCCGTGGCCATGTTGGCGCCGAAGCGCCAGACGGTGTCGAGGGGAATGAGCCCGCCTTCGACCCGCCGACCGCGCGCGTGGGGCTGGCCGTAGGTGATCGCGATGCGTGAGGGGCCGGAGAGGCTCGCGTCTTCCTCGTACCACTGGTTGCCGATGCGGCGGGCGTTGAGATGCACCTCGACCGACGCGAGGCTGCTGGCGGCGACCCGGACCGGGGGCACGGGGGGCGCGGCGGCCGGCTGCTGGGCATGGGCGACTCGTGCGACGAAAAGAACGGCGAGGGCGATGGGGAGCGGTATGCGCAGCGTCATGATCTCTCCTTGGGGAAGGCGCGTTTCGCGATCTCCGGCTCGGCGGCGGCGACGATCGCGCGCCAGTCGAGCCGGCTGGCGGCGTAGTCCCGGGCGGCGCGCTCTCGGCCGTCGCTGAACCCTGTGAGCACCCGCACGATGTTGGTACTGAACAGGCCGGGATCGGAGCCGGATTGATACGTCAGGTGGGCAAACTCCTTCAGCTCGCCGACGTCGTTACACACGACGCGCAGGCCGGAGGCGAAGTACTCGCGCAGCTTCAGCGAGCAGCGGTACTCGCTGACGAGCCGCGGGGAAAAGTACAGCAGCGCGGCGTGGCCCAGCGCGACGTACGCCGGGACGTCCTGGTGGGACACTTCCCCCGTGAATCCGACGTGACCGGCCAGGCCCATCGCCGCGACCATCCGCCGGTACGCGTGGAGCAGCGGCCCGCCGCCCACCACCAGCAGGAACGCGTCGGGCAGCTGGGTCACGACGTGCCGCCAGGCCGCCAGCACCGGCTCCAAGTCGCTGGCCACGTTCAAGTGCGCCGTATAGATCGCGACGCGCTTGCCGGCGACGTCGAAGGTCTTGGGGATCGGGGTGCCCGCCGTGTTGAACGTCCCATAGTCGACCCCCTGCTCGATGCGCAGCAGCTGCTCCGGCCGGCAGCGCATCCGGGTCAGCAGGTACTCCTTGAGCCGCGCGTTGTGGTAGCTCACGATGCGGAACAGCCGCGGAAACGGCCGTTGCGTGATCTCCACGAAGCGCCCCAGCACCCCGTCCCGGTAGGCGTGATCAAGGTCGTCCACGTCGATCCAGGTCGGGATCCCGCGCAGCCGGCAGATGAGCAGCGGCAGGGTCACGTTGAGGTGCGGCTTGAACCCCACGGCCAGGTCCGCCCGGCACGTCAGCGCCAGCCAGCAGTTGGGAATTAGGGTGCGCACCAGCTCGCTGATGCTGCCGGGCTTCCCGCGGGGGCGGGAGACGACCACCTCGTAGCCCGCGGCGGCCAGCAGGCGCACCAGCGCGGCCGCGCGCAGGTTGGTCGAGTAAGCGGAAAAGCAGACGAGGCGGCGCCCGCGCACGGAGCGGCCGCGCTCAGTTCTTGGCGGGATGCTTCGTGAGCTTGTGCAGCACCTTCGGCAGCCCGCGGGTGATGATCGTCTTGGGAGCGTGCTGCAGGCTGTTGCCGACGAAGCAGCCGTGGATGCAGTCGCAGCGATCCTTGGCGATCTGGGCGACTTCCTTGTCCATCAGGCCGGTCGCCATCGCCTTGGCGAAATCGAACCCGTGCTCGCGCAGGTCCACGATCTCGCCGCGGTGCTCGCACGCCCGGAGGCTGCCGGAGCCGCTCACCACCAGGATCTGCCTGCCGGCGGTGCACGCGAACGGCCACAGCTTGCCCATGATGCGGTCCACCTTGATCTCGGAGGTGGCCAGGCTGTAGGCGTACGTCGCCAGGTTGCTCATCGACTCGGGCAGATAATTGAACTGGGCGCGGTGCTGGCGGGCGCCGTTCAGGTAGTACAGCCCGTAGGAGTACTCGATCAGCTCGTGGTACTGCTGGGCGATGCCTTTCTTCTCCGGCGCGTCGTGATGGGCGCCGAGCCACGACAGGTCGCGTACGATCTCCAGCGCGTGCTCGTCGAGATCGTAGTGCGAGTGGAAGAAGTCGATCGTGGCCCGCATCTCGCCGATGTTATCCGGTGTCACGACGGTGTTCACGCGCAGGCGCAGGTTCGGGTACTTCTCCCGCCACGGCGACAGGTGCTCGATGGTCTTGCACAGGGCGGCGAAGGAGCCCTTGGTGCCCTTGGTGCGAATCTGGTCGTGCGTCGCCTCCAGGCCGTCCACGGAGAAGCTCAAGGTCAGCATCACCTCGCGCTCCTGCTCGAGGAACGACCGGCACATCGCCTCGGTGCGGTCCAGGTACCATCCATTTGTGGGGATGTAGATGGATTTGATGTCGTTGTTGCGCGCGAACGCCAGCATGATCTCGTCGAGCTTGGGGCGGATGAACGGCTCGCCTCCCGAGAGCAGCAGCGCCCGGAACTTGGGCATCGTGGCGCTGAGCTTCAGCAGGTCCTCAAAGGGGATGTCCTTGGTCTGGTTGAGATTATCGGCGTAGCAGCAGAACCAGCACCGCAGGTTGCAGGCGTTGGTGACGAAGAGGATCAGGCTGTCGAGGTCGGTCTTGTTGAAGACCCGCCGGACATCCGAAAAAATACCGTTGACCTTGGACATCTCGAGACTCTCTCTGCTCCCTGAGGCGCTGCTGCCGCAGTCTAACCGATGGACCTGCCGGAAGCTACGGGCTGCCCTGTAATACCCATGGGCCTGAGTGGAGTTGAACCACTGACCTCACGCTTATCAGGCGTGCGCTCTAACCACCTGAGCTACAGGCCCGGCGGCATCAATGTAGCTGGCCCTGGTGTCGTTCGGTACTCGCGGGTCGGGAAATCCTTGCTGAGTCTGGCTTAACAAAAAGGTAACCCGTCGAGTTTCTCGATGTGGAACACGCGCCACGGCGATCGGGCCCGACCGCCGAGCACTTGTCACATTCTCCCGCGGTGTACACACCGCTGCCGCGCGCCTGTGGGCATTCCCCGACTTCGGCACACGTCTTGCTCTCTCGTAAGTGAAAATCACTTCCGTCGCATTCGCACCACACGCTCGTCTGGAGGGGACGAACTGTGAGGCCCGCCCGCAGCGTTGAGCGGTATCTGACCGGTCCGACATCTGTCGGATCCGGAGCCGGACCTTCCCCAACCCACACCGTTTCCAGGCCGCTGGCGCTCAGCCGCCCCCGCGCGCAAGGGAAATTCCTGTGCGTCGGCGACGAGAAGCTCTACCTCCACGGCGTCACCTACGGCACGTTTCGCCCTCGCGCCGACGGCGCCGAGGTCCCCGAGCCTGAGGTGGTGGAGGGGGACTTCGCGCAGATGGCGGCGAACGGGATCAACGCCGTCCGCACCTATTCCCTGCCGCCCCGCTGGCTGCTCGACGCCGCCGGCCGGCACGGGCTGCGGGTGATGGTGGGCCTGCCGGTCGAGCGCTACATCGGGTTTCTCGCCGAGAAGCAAAAGGCGCCGGATGTCGAGCGCCTGGTGCGCGACGGCGTGCGCGCCTGCGCCGGCCATCCGGCCGTGCTGTGCTATGCCGTGGGCAACGAGATCCCGGCGTCGGTGGCGCGCTGGTTCGGCGCCGGCCGCGTCGAGCGCTACCTGGAGCGGTTGTATCGGGCCGCCAAGGACGAGGACCCCGAGAGCCTCGTCACCTACGTCAACTATCCCTCCACCGAGTACCTGCGGCTCGGGTTTCTCGATTTCGCGTGTTACAACGTGTACCTGGAGTCGCAGGACCGGCTGCGGGCGTACCTCGCCCGGCTGCAGGCGATCGTCGGCGACCGCCCCCTCGTGATGAGCGAAGTCGGGCTCGACAGCCGGCGCCACGGCGAGGACGCCCAAGCGCGGACGCTCGACTGGCAGGTGCGGACCGTGTTCGCCGCGGGCTGCGCCGGCGCGTTCACCTACGCTTGGACCGACGAGTGGTACCGCGGCGGGGAGGACGTGGAGGACTGGGACTTCGGCTCTCCGGGCGGTGCGCGAGGCGTACAAGGAGGCGCCGTTCGCGCCGCAGCTCTACTGGCCCCGAGTGTCCGTCGTCGTGTGCACGCACAACGGCGCGCGCACCATCCGCGACTGCTGCGAGGGGCTCCGCCGCCTCGACTACCCCGACTACGAGGTCATCGTGGTGGACGACGGCTCGACCGATGCGACCGCGGCGATCGTCGAGGAGTACGATTTTCGCGTGATCCGCACCCGCAACCGTGGCCTCGCCAACGCGCGCAACACGGGTTGCCTCGTGGCGAGCGGCGAGATCATCGCCTACATCGACGACGACGCCTACCCCGACCCGCAGTGGCTCAAGTACCTCGCGGCGACGTTCATGAGCACGTCGCACGTCGCGGTGGGCGGCCCCAATATCGCGCCGCCGGGCGACGGGCCCATCGCCGACTGCGTCGCGCGCGCTCCCGGCGGCCCGGTGCACGTGCTGCTCACCGACACCGTTGCGGAGCACATCCCCGGCTGCAACATGGCATTTCGGAAGTCGGCCCTCACCGCGATCGACGGCTTTGATTCACAGTTTCGCGCCGCCGGCGACGACGTCGACGTGTGCTGGCGGCTGCAGGAGCGGGGCTGGACCATCGGCTTCCACCCGGCCGCCATGGTGTGGCACCACCGCCGCAACTCGGTTCGCGCCTACTGGAAGCAGCAGATCGGCTACGGACGCGCCGAAGCCATGCTAGAGCGCAAGTGGCCGGAGAAGTACAACGGGCCAGGGCATGTGCGCTGGGCCGGCCGCATGTACGGCTCCGGCCTCACGCGGCTCCTCGGGTGGCGCCGGCCCCGCATCTACCACGGCCAGTGGGGTCGCGCGCCGTTCCAGTCGCTGTACGAGCCGGCGCCGAGTCTCGTCGCGTTTCTGCCTCAGATGCCCGAATGGCACCTGATGACGGCGACGCTGGGGGCGATGGCGGGGCTCAGCGTGGTGTGGAGCCCGCTGCGTCTGGCCCTGCCGCTGTTCGTCGGCGCGATTGTGCCGCCCGTCGCGCAGGCGTGGCTCAGCGCCGCGGGCGCGTGCTTCCCCGACCTACCGCGACCGTCATTGGCCTGCCTCGGCCGGCGCTTGCTGACGGCTGCCCTGCACCTGTTGCAGCCGATCGCCCGGCTGCGCGGGCGTCTGGACGAGGGCCTGACACCGTGGCGACGTCATGGCCCCGTGCGGCGCGCCCCACTGTGGACCGTCACGACGGCGATCTGGAGCGAGCGCTGGGCCTCGCAAGACGAGCGGTTGCTGTTCCTGGAGCGGCTGCTACGGGCCGAGCACGCCTGCGTGCTGTGCGGCGACGCGCACGACGGCTGGGACCTCGAGGTCCGGGGTGGGATTCTCGGAGCGGCCCGGCTCCTCGTGGGTGTGGAGGATCACCCCGGCGGCAAGCAGCTGATCCGGCTGCGGTGGTGGCCCAAGATCCCCGCGCGCGGGCCGATGCTTGCGATGGCCCTTGGAGTGGCCGCCGCGGTGGCGGCGCACTCCCATGCCTGGCTCCCCGCGGCAGCGCTCGGGCTCGGCGCTCTGCTGCCCCTGCTGCACATCGTCGAGCAGTGCATGGCGGCCATGGCGACGCTGCAGCGAGCGGTCGGGCTGCAGCGGGACGGCGACGGCTGATGGGCGATCTCGTCCTGTTCCGGCGGCTGCTGCGCCAGACGCGGCCCTTTTGGGTCCACCTCGGCGCAGTGTTCGGGATCGGGCTGCTGGCGAGCCCCATCGCGCTGCTGAACCCGGTGCCGCTGAAGATCGTCGTCGACTCGGTGCTGGGCGAACGGCCCGTGCCGGGCTTCCTGCGCGTCGTGCTTCCGGCGGCGGCGACCGGGTCGCCAGATGCGCTCCTCGCCGTCGCTATCGGCCTGCTCCTCGCGGTCGCCGTCCTCGGACGGCTGCAGGCGCTCGCGAACAAGTTCATGCAGACCTACGTCGGCGAACGATTGGTCCTGGGGTTGCGCGCGCAGCTCGTCGACCACGCCCAACGCCTCTCCGTCTCCTATCACGACTCGCAGGGCAGCGCCGACGCCTTGTACCGCATCCAGCAGGACGCGGGCGTGATCGACAAGATCGTCGTCGAGGGCGTCATCCCCTTCGCGGCCGCGACGATCACGCTGGTCACGATGATCGCCGTGACCGTGCGCCTCGACTGGCAGCTCGCGCTCGTCGGGCTGGCGGTGTCCCCACCTCTGTTCGTGCTCTCCAGCGTCTACCGCCCCCGCATGCGCCGGCAGTCGCGCCGCGTGAAGAAGCTGGAAACCTCCGCGCTCGCGATCGTGCAGGAGACGCTGGGCGCCCTCCGCGTCGTGAAAGCGTTCGGACAGGAGGCCCGGGAGACTGATCGCTTCGTGCGCCGCTCGAGCGAAGGCATGGCGGCCCGCATTCGTCTGGCGCTGCTCGAGGGACGGTACGGCCTGCTGGTGGGGCTGACGGCCGCGGCGGGCACGGCTGCCGTACTGCTAATCGGCGTGGGTCACGTCCGCGCCGGCGTGCTCACGCTGGGGCAGCTGCTCATGGCCCTGACGTACCTGGGACAGCTCTACGACCCGCTCAAGACGATGAGCGGCAAGGCCGCCGGGCTCCAGTCCTACCTCGCCAGCGCCGAGCGGGCGTTCGCGCTGCTCGACGAGCGCCCCGACGTGAGTGAACGGCCGCATGCCCGCTCGATCGACCGCGCGGCGGGCGCCGTGGCGTTCCGCGATGTGTGCTTCGCCTATGGGCCGGAGCGGCAGGTGCTGCACGACATCTCGTTCGAGGTCGAGCCCGGCACCCGGCTCGGGGTCGTCGGGGCGACGGGCGCGGGCAAGACGACGCTCATCAGCCTGCTGACCCGCTTCTACGACCCGACCGCGGGGGCAATCCTGCTGGACGGCGTGGACCTGCGCGACTACAAGGTGGCCGAGCTGCGCCGCCAGTTCGCAGTGGTCCTCCAGGACACCGTGCTGTTCTCGGCCAGCATCGGCGAAAACGTCGCCTACGCTGCGCCCGGCGCCGCCCGCGAGCAGATCGTCGCCGCCGCCGAGGCGGCCAACGCTCACGCCTTCATCGAACGCCTCCCCCAGGGCTACGACACGCCCGTCGGGGAGCGTGGGATGAAGCTCTCCGGCGGCGAACGCCAGCGCATCGCCCTGGCGCGGGCATTCCTCAAGGACGCGCCGCTTCTCATCCTCGACGAGCCGACCAGCTCGGTGGACGCGAAAACGGAAGCGGCGATCCTCGAAGCGATGGACCGTCTGATGCGCGGCCGTACGGCCTTCCTGATCACGCACCGGCCCAGCGCCCTCACGGCCTGCGACGTGCAGCTGCGCCTGGAGCGGGGCCGCCTCGCCGAGGCGACGCCGTCATTGCTATGTCCGACACGCTGAGCCGCCGGCCGCCGGTCCGCATCCTCTGGGGGAACCTCTCCTGGCACCCCGCCGTCGCCGCCTGGCGGCTGCTCGACGACAACGGCCCAGGTCCCGAGTGCGTCGAGGTGCTGCGCGAAGGGAAGAAGTCGGCCACCTACCGGCTCGCCGGCGTGGGGCCGAACGGCTCCGGCGTCATCGCTCAGCGGGCGCTGGCGCAAAAGGCGGCGCCGGAGCGCACCGTGTACGAACGGATCCTGCCGCACGTGCCGGTCACGGCCCCCCGCTACTACGGCGTCCGCGAGGAACCTCGGGGGACGGGCTTCACCTGGCTGTTCTTCGAGGATGTGGGCGACGACCGCTACTCGGACACGGATACGGAGCACCGGGCGCTCGCGGCGCGCTGGGTGGCGCAGCTGCATACCGGCGCGACCCGCGTCGCGGCGGCGCGCGAGCTGCCCGAGGGCGGGCCGCCCCGCTACCTCCACTACCTGCGCGCCAGCCGCGAGCTGCTCGGCACGCTGAGCAACCCCGCGCTGGCGGCGGAGGATGTCGCGACGCTGTGCGAGCTCGTCGCCGACTTGCGCCGCCTCGAGCGCCGCTGGTCTTGGCTGGAAACCGCCTGTGCCGGCGTGCCGGCGACAGTGGTGCACGGCGACCTGCAGCGCAAGAACACCTACATCCGCCACGGCCCCGCCGGGCCCGAGCTGTACGCAATCGATTGGGAGACCGCCGGGTGGGGCGTCCCCGCGGCGGACCTCACGAGAATCGACCTTTCCACCTATTGGGCGGCCGTGCGACCGGCCTGGCCGGCCGTGCAGTTCGAGCACGTGCGGCGGCTCGCCGCGGTGGGGCGCATGCTGCTGCAGCTCGTGGCGATCCATTGGGTGAGCCCCGAGCTCCGCTACGACTCTCCTCTGTACCTGCGGCGACCGATGTCCTGGGTGCGGGCCTACCAGCAGCGGCTCGCGGAGGCCGTGCGCCAGCTGGAGGAGGAGACGGCGTGACCGCCATCGACGCCGCGCTGCGCTCGGCCGTCCCCGAGACCGCGGGCCTGTATGAGGCCTTGAGCGGTGCCCTGCGCGACGCCGGCGTGGCGGACGAGCCGGTCGAGATCGTGCGGCTGAAGAAGCACGTCTACCGCGTCCGCGCCGGATCGAACGGCGGGGCCAGCTCGTTCGTACTCAAGAGCTACGATCCCTGGCTCGCCCGGCGCAACGAGCTCGTCGTGCAGCGCTGGCTGCCGGCGCTCGGGTTGCAGGACGCCTGCGCGCACCTGCTCGCGACCGCAGCGGACCGAACGGGACGCACGGTGTGGCACGTCTATGAGGACCTGGGCGATGGCGCCGTGGACGTCGATCGTCCCGATCGGCGGTGTGTGGGGCTGGTGGTCGACCTGATCGCGGGAATGCACGTGCGTGCCGCCGGGCACCCCTTGCTCCCCGAGTGCCGCCACTACTGCGGCGGTCTCGGCGCGGCGTTTTTCGCGGCCAACGTGCAGGACGCTATCGCGGTCCTCGAGCCACTGGTCCCGGCCCGGGTCGACGCTACACCGGAGCAGCGGGCCACACGCGCACGCCTGCTCAGCCGACTCTCCCGGCTGCACGCTGAGCTGCCCCGGCGCGCCCATCAAATCGACGCGCTCGGCGGCCCCGACACCCTGCTGCACGGCGATCTCTGGACGACGAACACGTTCGTCGCGCGGACGCGCATCGGAACCCAGGCGCGACTCATCGACTGGGATCATGCGGCCGTCGGTCCGGCGAGCTACGACCTCTCCACGTTTCTGTACCGGTTCGCCCCCGCCGACCGCCGGTGGATCTTAGAGCGGTACCGGCAGGCGGTGGCCGGCGCCGGCTGGCTGCTGCCCCCGGCGCTCGAGCTCAACGCCCTGTTCGAGACCGCCGAGTACGCTCGCTACGCGAACCGAATCATCTGGCCGGCCGCGGCGCTCCATCAGGAGGGCGGGGCGTGGGGGTGGGAGTCGCTCGCGGAGATCGAGCGCTGGTTCGACGCCATGACCCCGGTGCTGCCCGTCTGATGCCCACCATCGTGCTGTCCGCCTTCGACGTCGCGAACTTCCCGGGCGGCGGCGGCCACTTCTGGGTGTACATGCAGTACGCCCAGGGGCTGCGGCGGCTGGGGTGCGAGGTCTACTGGCTCGAAGAGTTCCGCCGGGGCAAGGCCGCGCGCGGCGACGACCACGCGCTGGTGACATTCTTCGAGCGCATGGGGCGATTCGGCTTGGCGGGGCGGGTCGTGCTCTACGAGCGCCGGGACGGGGCTGACGGACCGATCGAGTTCATCGGCGCGCCCCGCAGCGCGGCCGAGGCCGTGCTGCGCCGGGCCGATCTCGTGCTCAACTTCCACTACGGCATCGACCCGCGGCTGCTCGCCTGTGCGCGGCGCACGGCGCTGGTGGATATCGACCCCGGGTTGACCCAGATCTGGATCAGCACCGGGGCCATTCAGGTTCCGCCGCACGACGTCTACTTCACGATCGGCGAGACCGTCGGCACCGCGGGCGCGCGGTTCTCTGACTGCGGGCTCGCGTGGACGCACATTCACCCTCCCATCTGCCTCGACCTCTGGCCGTACGTCCACGACCCCGCCAGCGAGGCGTTCACCACGGTCGCGGGGTGGTGGTCGGGCAAGTGGATCAAGGTGATCGAGGACGGGAACGAAGTCTGCCACGACAACAACAAGCGGGTGGCGTTCCTGGAATGCCTGCCGCTCGCCGGCATGACCGCGCAGCCGATCGAGCTGGCGCTCCTCCTGGCGGATGGTGACGGCGCCGACCGCGCGCTGCTCGAGCGGCACCGCTGGCGCGTCCGCGACGCCCGTGAGGTCGCTGCGACGCCGGAAGACTACCAGACGTACATCCAGCGCTCGCGCGGAGAATGGAGCTGCGCCAAGCCGTTCTTCGTCAGGCTCCAGAACGCGTGGGTCAGCGACCGCACGGTGTGTTACCTCGCGACCGGGAAACCCGCGGTGGTGCAGCACACCGGGCCGAGCGATTACCTCCCCGACGGGGAAGGGCTGTTCCGCTTCACGACGCTGGACGAAGCGGCGGCCGCGTTCGACGCCATCAATGGCGATTACGAGCGCCACTGCCGCGCCGCGCGGGACATCGCCGCGACACAGTTCGACGCCAGGAAGATCCTGGCCCGGGTGCTGACGGAGGCGCTGCCGTGACGGTCCGCATCGGTTTGCTGATGCCGCATTACTCGGCGCGCAGCAGCAGCTACTGGCCGCTCGTCGCCCGGGCGCTGACGGAGGCGGGGGCCGTCGTAGACGTGGTGCATCCGCCGCGCGGAGCCGTCGAACTCGCGACTCTCAAGGTGGACCACGATCTCTATGTCCTGCGCAAGCTCAGCGGGTTCGCGCTCAGCCTCGCCGGGGCGTTGCACGAGCTCGGCGCCGCCATTCTGAACCCCTACTCCGCCTCCGCGGCGTTACGCGACAAGATCGTCGGCAGCCGCGTCCTCCAGGAGGCCGGGATCCCCATCCCCGCCACGTACGTCGCGTCCGATGCCGATGAGTTGCTGCCGCATCTCGAGGAGGGACCGCTGATCGTCAAACCCTACCTGGGCGCGGGGGGACACCACATCCACGTCGTCCGCACCGCCGTCGAGCTGGCCGCGGTGCCGGTCAACAAGCGAGAGCCGGTGTTCGCGCAGCGCTACCATCCGCCGCACGGGCGCGACCGGAAGATCTACGCCATCGGCGCCGACCTGTTCGGCGTCAAGAAGATCTTTCCACGTCGGACCGACGCCGACAAGCTGGGCGAGCCCTTCCACGTCGGCGCCGAGCTGGCGGACATCGCGCGGCGCTGCGGGCGGGCGTTCGGCGTCGACCTGTACGGCGTCGACATCATCGAGAGCGGGGGGCGGCCGTACGTGGTGGACGTCGCCAGCGTCCCCGGCTATAAAGGCGTCCCTGACGCTCCGGCGCGGCTGGCGCGCCACATCCTCGCCGCTGCGGAGCGGGCGCGCCGTGGGGAGGCCCTGGCCGCGGCCTCATGATCGCCCTGCTCGCCGTCCTGGCGCTGCAGGCGCCGACGGTCACGGCGGTGCGCGCGGACCGTGCGCCGCAGCTCGACGGCCGTCTCGATGACGCCGCCTGGGCTCAGGCCACGTCAGTGCGCGACCTGCTCCAGAGCGTTCCCGACGAGGGGCGCCCAGCCTCCGAATCCACGGAAGTGCGGATCGTCTACGACGCGGACGCCGTGTACGTCGGCGCCCGGCTGTTCGACGCCGAGCCCGGCCGGATTGTGCGGCGGCTGGCGCGGCGCGACGCCTCGACCCACAGCGACGAGTTCCGGGTGCTGTTCGACAGCTATCACGACCGCCGCACCGCGTTCGAGTTCACCGTGAACGCCGCGGGGGTCCACACCGACGTGCTGTACGGCGGCGACGGGAGTTTCTCCGACAAGTCCTGGGACCCGGTGTGGGAAGCCGCCATCAGCGTGGACTCGCTCGGCTGGACCGCCGAGATCCGCATCCCGTTCACGCAGCTGCGGTTCGCGAAGGCGCCGGAGCAGGTCTGGGGCGTGCGCTTCGTCCGCTGGATCGAGCGCAAGAACGAGCTGGCCCTCTATCGCACCTGCAGCTCCTCCCCTACGCCGTCGGGAGCGGGACGTACCGCCAGCCGACGACGCTCGGCAATCCGTTCGAGACGCCGAACGCCTACCATCGCAATGCCGGCGCGGACGTGAAGTACGGCCTCAGCTCCAGCCAGACCCTCGACGCCACGGTGAACCCCGACTTCGGCCAGGTGGAAGTCGACGAGACGTTCGTGAACCTCACGGCCTTCGAGCAATTCCTCGACGAGCACCGGCCGTTCTTCATCGAGGGCACGCAGATCTTCGACTTCGGCGGGAACGGCGGCGGCGTGAACCGCTTCAGCGACCCGCCGCTGTACTTCTATTCGCGGCGCATCGGGCGGCCGCCGCAGGGGAAGCCGTCCTCCAGCGGCTTCAAGGACGTTCCCCAGAGCACCACCATTCTTGGCGCCGCTAAGCTCACCGGGCGCTCGGCCGGCGGCTGGTCGGTGGGGCTGCTCGAGGCGCTCACCGCCCGCGAGCGCGCCACCGTGCTCGACACGGTGACGGGCACGCGCTACCGCGACGAGGTCGAGCCGGCCACGAACTACTTCGCCGGCCGGGTCAAGCGCGACCTGAACGGCGGCAACACCAGCATCGGGCTGCTCGCCACGGCGATGGACCGGCGGCCCACGACCCCCGCGCTCGACATGCTGCCGCGCGACGCGTTCGCCGGCGGCCTCGACTTTTTCCAGCGTTGGGGCGACAACCACTACACGTTGGCCGGCAGCGTCGGCGGCTCCTACCTCCAGGGAGAACCCGCCGCGCTGCAGCAGGTGCAACGCTCCTCCAACCGCTACTTCCAACGCCCCGACGCGCAGCGCTTCCGGTACGATCCCACGCGCACGGCGCTCGCCGGCGTCAGCGCCGACCTGTACCTGAACAAGGTCGCGGGGAACTGGCGATGGGGCGTGGCCGGGCGCACCACCTCCCCCGGGTTCGAGGTGAACGACCTCGGGTTCCAGAACCGCGTGGACCGCATCTCGGCCGCCGCCGCGCTGGGGTACAAGTGGACCAAGTCAGGCAGGACGTTGCGGCAGGCGAACGCCTATCTCCAGATCGCGCCGAGCTGGAACTACGACGGCGATCCGATCGACCGCAAGATCGCGGCGTTCGGGTATGCGCAGTTCCGGAACTTCTGGTTTGCCGATTGGTCCGTCTCGTATACGCCCCGCGTGGTGGACGACCGGCTCACGCGGGGCGGGCCGCTCGCGATGAAGCCAGCGGGGTGGTACACGAGCGCGGACCTCACCACCGACACGCGGCGGGCGCTCAGCGCCTATGGGTTCGTCTCGGTGCAGCGCGACGAAACGGGGGGCTGGGCCGTGAACCTCATTCCCCAGCTGACGCTGCGGCCCAGCGCCGCGCTGTCGCTGAGCGCGACGGCGGGCTATGTCGCGGGCCGGGCGACGGCGCAGTTCGTCACCCGGGCCGCCGACGCCACCGCCACGGCGACGCTGGGCACGCGCTACGTGTTCGCGGCCCTGGCGCAGCGCCAAGCGTACGTCACCGTGCGCGCCAACGCGACGTTCTCACCGACGCTGAGCTTCCAGCTCTACGCCCAGCCGTTCGCGTTCGCGGGCGACTACTCGGACTTCAAGGAGTTGCGGGCGCGCAGGACGTTCGCGTTCAACCACTACGGCCGCGACAACGGCTCGACGATCAGCCGCGTGGGCGCCACGTACGTCGTCGAGCCCGACGGCCCGGGGCCCGGCGACACCCTGCGGTTCACGGACCCCGACTTCCGCACCCGTACCGTCAAAGTCAACGCAGTGCTGCGCTGGGAGTACCGCCCGGGCTCCACCCTGTTCGTCGTGTGGACGCAGAGCCGCTCGGGCTACGTGCCGTATGATGCGGGGTTCGACCTGCAGCGGGATTTCCGGCGCGAGCTGTTCCGCGACCGGCCCACCAATGTGCTGCTCGTCAAGGTCAACTACTGGGTGAGCATGTAGTCAGAGGGCCGGACGGTCGCACCGTCCGGCCCTCTGACCGCGGTCACTCCCACTCCCGGCGCGGGCCTTTTTTCGGCCGGAAGCCTTCCTCCTCTTCGTCGTCGAACTCGTCGTCCAGATCGTCGTAGTCGTCGAGGTCGTCCGACTCCTCGTCGTCCGACTCCTCGTCGTCCAGCTCGTCCTCGAAATCCTCGTCCAGCTCCTTGTCCTCCTCGAACTCCTCGAATTCCTCGTCGATGTTGTCGCTCCGACGCTTGAGCGACCACTCCATCGACGTCGCCACGGCCAGCATTGTCACCCCCGGCTGAGGTTGTTGTCCTCTGCTGCCTTGCGGTCCCTGGCCAACTTCCGCCGCTCCGTCGCCCCCAGCGCGCGTTTGCGCAGTCGCAGCGACGCCGGCGTCACCTCGATCAGCTCGTCGTCCTCAATGTACTCGAGCGCCAACTCCAGGCTCAGTGGGCGCGGCGGCTCGAGGATGATCATTTCGTCCGCGGCCGTCGTCCGCATGTTCGTCAGCTTCTTCTCCTTCGTGGCGTTCACTTCCATGTCGTCCACCCGGGCGTTCTCCCCTACCAGCATCCCCTCATACACCGGATCCCCCGGTTTGAGAAACATGGTACCGCGCTCCTGCAAATTGAAGAGTGCGTAGGCCACCGCCACCCCCTCGCGGTCCGCCACCATCACCCCGCGGCTCCGCCCCGAAATCGGCCCCGCCCAGGCCCCGTAATCCAGGAAGCGGTGGTGCATGATTCCCTGCCCGCGCGTATCCGTCAAGAACTCCGACCGGTAGCCGAGCAGGCCGCGCGCGGGGATGCGGAAGCGCATGCGCACCATCCCCTGCCCGGGGTTCTTCATGTCCAGCATCGTGGCCCGGCGCGGTCCGAGCTTCTCCATCACGACCCCCAGCAGCGTCTCCGGGCAGTCGATGAGCAGCTCCTCGTACGGCTCCAGCCGTTCCCCATGCGGGCCCTCCCGCGGAATGATGCGGGGCCGGCTCACCTGGAACTCATACCCCTCGCGGCGCATGGTCTCCATCAGGATCCCCAGGTGCAGCTCGCCACGCCCCGAGACGGTGAAGGTCTGCGGATCGTCGGTCTCCTCTACCCGCAGGGCGACGTTGCGCTCCAGCTCGCGGAACAGCCGCTCGCGCAGCTGGCGCCCGGTGACGAACTTCCCTTCCCGCCCGGCGAACGGCGAGTCGTTCACCTTGAAGTCCACCGAGATGGTGGGCTCCTCGACGGCGATGCCGGCGAGCCGCTCCAGGTAATCGGGGGCGGTCAACGTCTTGCCGATCTCGACGCCGGCGACGCCGGCCAGCGCCACGATCTCTCCGGCCGCGGCCTCGGCGATCTCGATGCGCTCCAGCCCCTCGAAGCCGAACAGCTTCACCACCCGCGCCTGGTCGAACGGGCCGTCGCCCACGGGGCCCGGCTGGCCCAGGGGCAAGAGCGCCACCACGTCCCCCACGTGCAGGCGGCCGCGCTCGATGCGGCCGATGCCGATGCGGCCGAGGTATGGCGAGTGGTCCAGGGTCGAGATCAGCATCTGCAACGGGCCGTCCGCGTTGCCCGAGGGGGGCGGGATCGTCGCCAGGATCGTGTCGAACAGGGGCTTCAGGGTCGTCCCCGGCGTCGCCAGATCGGGCGTCGCGATCCCCTGACGACTCGACGCGTACAGGAACGGGCAGTTGAACTGTTCGGGCGACGCCTCGAGGTCCAGGAACAGCTCCAGCACTTCGTCGTGCACGCGCAAGGGCTCAGCGTCCTGCCGATCGATCTTGTTGATCACCACGATCGGCTTGAGGTCCAGCGCCAGCGCCTTCGACGCCACGAACCGCGTCTGCGGCATCGGCCCCTCGGCGGCATCCACGAGCAGCAGGAAGCCGTCCACCATTCGCAGGATCCGCTCCACCTCGCCGCCGAAGTCGGCGTGCCCGGGCGTGTCCACGATGTTGATCTTGGTGTCGCCCCAGCGCACCGCGGTGTTCTTCGAGAGGATGGTGATGCCGCGCTCGCGCTCCAGCGGGTTGGAATCGAGCACGCGCTCGATCATCTGCTGGTTGGCGCGGAATACCCCCGCCTGGCGGAGCATCTGGTCCACCAGGGTGGTTTTGCCGTGATCGACGTGCGCGATAATCGCGATGTTGCGAATCTGCAAGCTGTTATCGGTCCATGTCGGGCGGGGCAGTATAGAAGGTGGGGTCAAGCAGGGTCAAGGGGAGAACAGAGGCGGGCAGAGCCCGACTCCGTCATTCACACGTCGGATCCCGCTCCAGCTGCACCGTGACGTGCGCGATGCCGAACTCCTCCATGCGGCCCTGAACGTTCTCCAGCACCCGCTGGTTCGTGGCCGGATCCTTCACCACCAGGTGCCCGCTCATCGCCACCACCCCGCTTGTGACCGTCCACACGTGGAGGTCGTGCACCGACTCCACCCCCGGCACCGTCGCGATGCGGTCATGGACGGCGGGGAGAGAGATGTGGGCCGGTGTCGCCTCGAGGAGGATGTCGACGCATTCCTTCACGAGCCGCCAGGCGCCGCCTAGAATCAGCAGGGCGATCCCGACGGAGATGAGCGGGTCGGCGAGCGTCCAGCCCGTGGTGAGGATCACGATGCCGGCGGCGAGGGCGGCCAGCGACCCCAGGACGTCGCTCACCAGATGGAGATAGGCGCCGCGCTGGTTCAGGGAATGGCGGTGGCCGCGGTGCAGGATCGCGGCGCCCGCCAGGTTGGCCCCGAGACCCAGGCTCGCCACGCCGACCAGCAGTCCCGCCCGGATCGTCCCCGGGGACTGGAAGCGCCGGTACGCCTCGAGACCGATCCCGACGGCGATGGCGATGAGCAGCGCGCCGTTGATCAGCGCCGCGACGATCTCGAAGCGCAGCAGGCCGAACGAGCGCTTGGCCGTGGCCGGCCGCTGCGCCACGCGCGCCGCGAGCAGGGCGAGCGCGAGGGCGCCGACGTCCACCAGCATGTGCCCCGCATCCGCCAGCAGGGCGAGCGAGCCCGCGAGGTAGCCGCCGACCACCTCGGCGAGCATGACGAGAGCGGAGAGCACCAGGACGACGGTCATGCGCTGCACGCTCTCGGTGCGCAGCGGCGCGCGGTGGGTGCACTGGGCTTCGAGTGGAAGGGCCGACATCGAACGAAACATATGCACCGGCTCGCGCGGCGGGCAACGCCCCGCTAGGTTCCCCCGCCCATGCTCGTCCCCCCGCCCGAGCCCTCCACGCAATCGCTGCTGTTGCGCCTGCTGGCGGTGGTGCTGCTGGTCGCCGCGAACGCCTTCTTCGTCGCGGCGGAGTTCGCGCTCGTCGCGGCACGGCGCACGCGCATCGAGGCGCTGGCGCGTCGCGGGGACCCGAAGGCGAAGACGGTACAGAAGGCCCTCCGCGACCTGTACCGCCAGCTGTCGGCGGCGCAGCTCGGCATCACGCTCGCGTCGATCCTGCTCGGCTACGTCGCGGAGGACACGGTCGCGCATCTGTTCCGGGACTGGTTCGCGCAGCTCCCCCCCGCGCTCGGATTCCTGACGCGCGGCGGAATCGCGTCGACCGTCGCCATCGCGGCGATCACGTTTCTGCACGTCGTGTTCGGCGAGCAGGCGCCCAAGGCGTGGGCGATCACCTACCCCGAAGGCACGAGCCGCTGGGTCGCCGCCCCGCTGATCTTCTTCTCGTGGATCACCCGCCCGGTCACCGACCTCCTCAACTGGAGCGCCAACCGCGTGGTGAAGCTGCTGGGGATCAAGAGCACCCCGTCCGACATCGACCGCGTGCATTCGCCCGAGGAGATCCGCATGCTCGTCGAGCAGAGCCGGCGCACCGGCTCGCTCGGCAAGGAAGACGCGCGCCTCCTCGAGGGGGTGTTCGAGTTCAGCGAGAAGAGCGCCCGGGACGTGATGACGCCGCGCACGGCGATGATCGCCCTCCCGGCCGACCTCCCCCTGGAGGAGGCGGCGGACCGCGTGGCGGCCGCCGGCCGGTCGCGTTACCCCGTCTCCCGCGAATCCCTCGACGACATCGTCGGCACGGTGCACGCCAAGGCGATCCTCGCCGGGCTGCGCGCGAGGCACGGCGGCAACGTGGCGACGGTGATGCGGCCGCCGCTGTTCGTGCCGGGCACCCGCGAGGTGGAGGACGTGCTGGCGGACATGAAGCGCCACAAGGCGCACCTCGCGATTGTGCTCGACGAGTTCGGCGGCACGGCGGGCTTGGTCACGATGGAGGATCTGCTCGAGGAGATCGTCGGTCCGATCTACGATGAGTACGACCGCCCGCCCGCCGCCCCGCCGCCCGGCGAGGCGTCGCCGGTCATCCCCGGCACGACGGAGATCAAGGACGTGAACGAGTGGTACGGCCTGGCCTTGGACGACGGCAACTACACCACGATCGGCGGCCTGCTGTTCGGGACGCTCGGCCGCCTGCCCAAGGTCGGCGACCAGATCGCCTTGCCGGGCGCGACGTTCGAGATCATCGACATGGAAGGAAGAAGGGTGGGAAAGGTGAAGGTGACAAAGAGGAGTTCCACGCTGCCATGACGCATCCCCGGGCTTGCGCCCGGGGTCAGTCAGGCCTGTCGGTACATCGTAGTACGACTAACCCCGGGCGACAGCCCCGGGATCACCGACCCGGCCGCCCCGCTCTCCACGCCACGTCCGCCGCCTTCCCCGCCAACTGTACCGCCATCTCCAACGCCGCGCGCATCGACGACGGGTCCGCCATCCCCTTCCCCGCGATGTCGAATGCGGTGCCGTGATCCGGTGCGGTCCGCGGGAACGGCAACCCCAGCGTCACGTTCACGCCGCGGCCGAACCCCGCGACCTTGACCGCCGTCATCCCGACGTCGTGGTACGGGGCGAGCACCGCGTCGAACTCGCCGCGCAGCGCCCGCACGAACACGGTGTCCGCCGGCAGTGGACCCGCGGCACCCAGCGTCCGCGCCGCGGGGGCGAGCAGCCGCTCGTCTTCGTCGCCGAAGAGACCGGCTTCGCCCGCGTGCGGGTTGAGCGCGCACACGGCGAGCCGCGGCTCAGCGACGGCGAACCAGTCGCGCAGCCCCGCCTGCGTGATGCGGCCGACGCGCACGATCCGCTCCGTCGTCAGCTGGGCCGGCACCTCGCGCAACGGGATGTGCGTCGTGACCAGCACCACCCGGAGCCCCGGAACGACCAGCATCATCACCGTCTCCGTGCCCCCGGTGAGACTGCCGAGGAACTCGGTGACGCCGGGGAACGGGTAGCCGGCGACGTGCAACGCCGCCTTGTGCACCGGCGCCGTCACCACCGCGTCGACGTCCCCCGCGCGCGCCAGCCAGACCGCGCGCTCGATGGACCGGGCCGTCAGCTGGCCGGCGAGCCGATCGCCCCCGTCCCCCCGTCCCCACGTCCCCACCCCGACCCGGCTCCTCGCCGGAATCGCCGCGATCTGGTCTTCGGGCCCCACCAGCACGACGTCGGCCGCGAGCGGCGCCTGCGCGAGCGCCGCTGCGACGACCTCCGGCCCGATGCCTCGGGGGTCGCCGAGCGTGACGGCAAGACGGGGGCGCTGCGCGTGCGGGCCGGACGTGGTGCTAGAAGCGGACGTCGACGTAGGTCTGGCGGCGGACCAGATCCAGGTAGTGCTGGACCGCGAGGTCCTGGCTCAGGTTGGCGCGGATGCGGTCCTTCACATCCTCGAAGGCGAGCTCCCCTTCGGGCAGGCGCTTGGTGATCTCGACGACGGCGAACTTGGGGCGCAACCCCGTGGCCAGGCGCAGCACCGGCTTGAGGCCCGTCGTGCTGTCGGCCGCCAGCATCTGCTGGTACGGGGCCGGGAGCTGCGCGATCGGCACCGTCTCCGCGAGCTTGGCCTCGTTCTCGTCCGCGTAGCGGCGGGCGAGGACGTCGTAGGGGGCGCCGGCGGCGAGGGCGTCGTGCACCGAGTCGGCGCTGTGGCGCGCCCGATCGACCTGCGCCGCCGAGATCTCCGGGGCGATCAGAATCTGGCGGGCCTGGATTTCGGCGGGCTGCACCCGCTCCACCTGGATGATGTGGAAGCCGAACTCGGTCTCCACCACGGTGGAGAGCTCACCCGGCCGGAGACTGAACGCGGCGATCTCGAACCCCTTGACCATCTGGCCGCGGCGGAACCAGCCCAGCTCGCCCCCCTGCGCTGCCGACGCGCTGTCGGAGGAGAAGCGGCGCGCCAGCGACGCGAAGTCCGCGCCGCGGCGCAGCTCCCCGAGCAGCGAGTCCGCGAGCGCCAGCGCCCTCGCGCGCGCGGCCGAATCCGGCTGCGCCGTGATGACGATCTGGCGGAACGACACCACCGCCGGGCGTTTGGGCAGCTGCCCCTTGTTCGCTTCCCAGTACTCGCGCATCTGCGCGTCGCTGGGCGGGATCGGCTTGAGCTTGCCCTTCTGTTGCAGTCCCTCGAGCAGCCGCTGGCGCAGGATTTCCCGGCGCTGATTCTCGGCGAGCATGCGCCGCCAGGTTTCCACGGTGCCGAACGCGAGACGAACTTGGTTCTGAAACTCCTGCTCCGACGGATAATTGCCCCGCACCGTCTGGACGTTGCGCTCGACAGCGTCCTGGACCTCCTGGTCCGTCACTTTGATCGCCGTGTCCCGCTCGGCCTGCTGCACGAGCAGCTCCTCGTCGATTATCTGGCGGAGCAGCTGTTGCTTGACCGCCTGCCGGGCCACGGAATCCGTCGGCACCTGCAGCCCCTGCGACTGCGCGAACACCAGCCGCTCCTCGAGCTGCGAGGCAAGAATCGGCCGGACGCCCACGACCGCGACGATGCGGTCGACGGGGAGCCGCCCTCCCCCCGGCACCGCCCGTTGGGCCCAGGCGGGCGCCGCCGCGAGGAGCGCGGCGGCCACCACGAGTGCCGGACGGCGCAGCCGGACGCTCACGTCAGCGCAGCGTGCGCCGCCGCGGCGTCACCGGCTGCGCACCTGCCGGCGGCATGGTCGGCGCCGGTTGGTTGTTCGGTCTCGGCGTCGGGCGCAGTGAGTCGAGCTGGGCGCGAATCGCCTGGGCGCGCTCGATCGCCGCCTGAATGCCCGCGTCGTTCTTCTCCCACGAGCCGCGGGCGCGGAGGTACATCCCCAGGAACGGCGGCAGCGGCGCGAACTGCGCCTCGCCGCCGACCACGCGGTCGATGTAGTCGTTCACCCGCGTCATCGCCAGGCGCTGCCGGCCCTCGGGGGTGGTGACGGAGTCGTGCAGGATCGCGGGGGTGAGCTTGAGCAACCCGCCCACAGTCCCCAGCGCCGAGTCCTGCTGCGCCCGCACGGCGGTCCAGTCGCTGTCGCTCAGGCCGATCCGCGCCGAATCGGCCTGGCGCAGCAGCAGCTCGCGTTGGGCGAGCCCTTTGAGGAGGCCCTCGATCTGCGCCTCGGTCGCCGTGGAGAGCGCCGGCAGCACGCGGGGGTCGAGCGCGGGGAGCCAGTGCATGAAGTCGCGCACGCGGAACGCGCCGCCGCGGTAGCTGACCAGCACACGGCCGCTGCGCCGCGCCGGGTCGGGGGCCTGGGCGGCCTGGCGCACCGCGCCGACCGCGCCGCTCGCGACCTTGATGTCGCTCTTGGTCTCGAGATTCGTCAGATAGAGCGAGTCGCGCTCGCCGCCGAGCAGGTCGTCGAGCCCCTGGGCGAAGGTGTCGCGTACCTCGGCAAGCGGGGGCCGCCGGATGATGTGGAACCCGAACGCGCTGCGCACCAGGCCGCTGACGCCGCCCGGCGCGAGCTGCCACGCCGCGTCCTCGAACGGCGGCACGAATTGCCCGTGCCCGCCCACGCCCAGCAGGCCGCCGCGGATCTTGGAGCTCGGATCCTCGGAGTAGCGCCGGGCCAGAGCCGCGAAACTCCCGCCGGCCTGCACCTGGGCGAGCAGGCCCTTCGCCTGGGTTTCCTTCTGCTGCGCGACCGGCGGCGCGGCGCTCGGCGGCACCGAGATGAGAATGTGCTGGAACAGCCGGACGGTCCCGGCGCGATACGCGGAGTCGACCTGCGCGGGCGTGAGCGCGCCGCGCCCGGCCACGAGGCGATCGTGGAAGCGGTCCCAGCGCAGCTGCGACACGGCGGGCCACATCGTCTGCGTGAGCGTCACCGTGTCGTCGAACCGTTGCCCCGCCGCCAGCGCCTGGCCGAAGAGCGCGTAGTCGATCCACACGTCCGCGAGCCGCGTGAGGTTGTCGGTCTGCAGTGGCATCTGCTTGACGCGCGCGGCGAGCTCGGCGAGGCGCTCGACGGTCAGCGTCTGGTCGCCGGCGCGCGCCGCGGCGGCGGGGTGGGTCGAAAAGGCGTCCTTGAGCGAGCCGCACCCGGCCGCCGCGAACGCCACCAGCAGTATGGCACACCGACGCATTCGGTCTCCTAGTCCGGTTGATTCTGCAGAACGGCGGTGAGCGCGCGCACGAGGCCGGGGCCGATCGCTTCGCCCCCCAGGCGGCGGAGCCGCAGCGACAGCGGCTGGGGCCGCCGCACGTCCGCCTCGAACTGCACGGCCTCCAGGGCTGCCGTCAGGCCGGCCAGCCGTGGCTGGGCGTTCCGCCGAAACACGAGCCGCGCCTCGTCGCCCCGGACCAGGACCGTGTCGAGGCCCACCCGGGCGCCAAGCGCGCGGAGCTCGGTCACGAGCAGGAGCCGCTCGGCTTCGGCCGGCAACGGCCCGAACCGGTCGCGCAGTTCCTCTCGGACCGCTGCAATCTCGCATGGCTCCACGGTCCGCGCCAGCCGCCGATACAGATCGAGCTTCACTGCGTCGTCGGGCACGTACTCGTCGGGCAGATGCGCCGGGTGATCGAGCACGACGTCGGGCGCCACCACCGCCCCGCTCGCGGCACCCGGCTCGCCCTTGAGCGCGCGCACCGTCTCGTCGAGCCACCGCAGGTACATGTCGAACCCAACCGCCTGCGCGTGGCCGGACTGCTCACCGCCCAGCAGACTCCCCGCGCCGCGCAGCTCGAGGTCGCGCAGGGCGATGCGGTATCCCGATCCCAAATCGGTATGATGCTCGAGCACCCGCAAGCGTTCCTCGGCGCTCGCGTCCACGAGGTCGGGGACCAGCAGGTAGCAGGCGGCGCGCCGGTGGCTTCGCCCTACGCGCCCGCGCAGCTGGTAGAGCTGGGCGAGGCCGAGCTGGTCGGCCCGGTTGACCACCATCGTATTCGCGTTAGGCACGTCCAGCCCCGACTCGACGATCATCGTCGACACCAGCACGTCCACCTCGCCACGCACGAACCGCGACATCACGTCGTCGAGGTCGTGCTCGGGCAGCTGGCCGTGGGCCACGGCGATCCGCGCCCGCGGCGCCAGCGACCGCACGCGCGCGGCGATCGTGTCGATCGTCTCGATGCGGTTGTGCACGAAATACACCTGGCCGCCCCGGTCCAGCTCGCGCGCCAGCGCCTCTTCGAGCAGCGCATCGTCCCACGGCTCGATGAACGTGAGGACCGGGGAGCGGTCCTTGGGCGCCGTCTCGAGCAACGTCAGGTCGCGCAACCCGGAGAGCGAGAGATGCAGGGTGCGCGGGATCGGCGTGGCGGTGAGGGTGAGGACGTCCACGCTCAACTTCAGGGTCTTCAGCCGCTCCTTGTGCCGCACGCCGAAGCGATGCTCTTCGTCCACCACAAGCAGTCCCAGGTCCTTGAAGGTGACGTCGCGGGACAGCAGGCGGTGCGTCCCGATCACGATGTCCACCTCCCCCGCGGCGAGGCGGCGGGCGACGGCGCCCGCCGCCTTCGGCGCGCGGAAGCGTGACAACACCTCGATGCGCACGGGATAGTCGGCCAGCCGCTCGCGGAACGTGCGGCCATGCTGCTCGGCGAGAATCGTCGTCGGCACCAGCACGGCGATCTGTTTCCCCGCCTGGACGGCCTTGAACGCCGCGCGGATCGCGATCTCCGTCTTGCCATAGCCCACGTCGCCGACGAGGAGACGGTCCATCGGCTGTGGGCGCTCCATGTCGCGCTTCACGTCCACGGTCGCCCGGCGCTGGTCGGGCGTGTCCTCATAAAGGAAGGAGGACTCGAGCTCCGCCTGCCACGGCGTGTCGGCCGGGAACGCGAAGCCCGAGGCGACCTGGCGACGCGCGTACAGGTCCAGCAGGTCGAGCGCCATCTTGCGGATCGCCGCCCGGGTCTTATCCCGCTGGCGCTGCCACCCGGTCGAGCCCAGCCGGTGCAGGCGCGGCGGCGGCGCGTCCGCGCCGTCCTCGCCGCCCGCACGGTAGGGCTCGAGCTGGTCGAGGCGGTACAGCGGCACGTTGAGACGGTCGCCGCCCTCGTACTCGACGACGGCGACGTCGAGCGTGCCCTCCCCCACGACGATCGTCTGCAGGCCGCGGTAGATGCCGATGCCGTGCTCCAGGTGCACCACGTAATCGCCGGCCTGCAGCGCGCCCCCCCCCGCGGCTGCGGCGCCCCTTCCTCCTGGGGCCGCGGAGCGGTAGCGGCGAGGGCGGCGCAGCCGCCGTGCCCGCCGGAAGATCTCGTGGTCGGTGAGCACGCGCAGTCCGGGCAGGACGAACCCGGCGTCCAACGCCCCAACGACGAGGGTGGCGCGGTCCGCGCCGAGCAGTTCTTCGAGACGCTCGAGCTGTCCCTCGTTGTCACACAGGATCACCGTCGGCGGCGCGCCCGCGACCAGCTGGCGCAGGCGCTTCACATCCCGATCCACGGCCTCGGGGGGCAGCAGCGGGAAGCGCTGCGCGGCGTCGGCGGCCCCCGGCGCGAGCCGCGCGAAGCCCGCGAGCCGCGTGCGCCACGTGGGCGGATCGAGCGAGAGGTCCTCGCGCGACGGCGGCTCCTCGCCGAGGCGGCGCGCCACCTCGAGGTGGTGCGCCGCGTCCGCCCAGGCGCGGTCCACTTCGCGCTCGACGGCGGCTTCCTGATCCACGACCAGCAGCGTGTCCGTCGGCAGGAGGTCGAGCAATGAGGAGCGCACCTTTCCCCCATCCCCCATCCCCCCTCCCCCTTCTGTTCTGATCGGCAGCACGGTCACGCGATCGATCCCCTCCCCCGAGCGCTGCGTGTCCAGATCGAACCCGCGCAATGACTGGATCTCGTCGCCCCACCACTCGACGCGGGCCGGCCCGGCCATCCCGAATCCGTACACGTCCAGGATCCCGCCGCGCACGCTGAACTGCCCGACCTCGGTCACGCCGGGCACGCGCTCGTAGCCCATCGCTCCCAGCCGCACCACCACATCGCTGAACGAGCCCTGTCCCCGCTCCAGCACCACGCGCTGCGCCTCGAGCGCCTCCGGCACCCCCGTGCGCTCGGCGCTCGCCCGCGCGGTCGTCACCACCACGCGAGCGCGGCCCGACAGCAACGCCGCAATCGTCTCGATCCGCTCCCCCGCGATCTCGACGTGCGGCTCCTCGGCGCCGAGCCCCTCACGCTGCGGATACAGCACGGCCACGTCGCCCACGAGCTGCCCCAGGTCCGCGAGCCAGCGCTCGGCGTCGGCGGGGGTGGCGGTCACGACGGCGAACAGCCGCTGTGGAAGCCGCCGGGCCAAACCGGCCACGAGTAGCGCGGGAGCCGAGCCGGGGAGGCCGGCGAGCGGTAACCGGTGGCCGGCCACCGGCAACAGCTCGAGCAGCGCCCGAGTGGCGGGCAGCTCGTCGAAGCGGTCGAGGAGGAACTCGAGCGGCATCAGCGGGTCAGTGTCGCCACGCCCAGCTCCGCCGCGGCGAGCAGCAGCGCCAGGACGAGCAGCACGCCGCCGGCGTCGGCCAACCGCGGGCCCGCAAACGCCGCGGCGGCGAAGTCGGCGTCGCGCACGATCTCGCCACCGAGCGCCCGCCGGATCAGCGCCGCGGGCGCCGGCGTCAGATCCGACTCGCGCGGATCGATCCGCGACAGCGTCGCGCCCACCGTGTCGGCCCCATCGAGGACGAACGCGACCCCCGGGGCGCCCTCGACCTCGCGCACGCCCGATTCTCCGCGCGCGATCCGGTTCGCCAGCGCGTCCACGAACGGCACGAAGCCCGGCGCGGCCGGCAGCGCGGTCCACGCCGTATCGAGGCGGCTGCCCAGCAGCACGACGTTCCCCACCCGCGCGAGCCACGGCTCGCCGTTCACGGTCGCCAGCACCGCACCGCTGTCGGATCCATCGAGGCGGTAGCGGCGCGTGACCTCCACGCCGGCGATGCCCGGCAGGGTCGGAGCGGCGAGCGGCCCCGGCGTCCCCGCTCCGGCGAACCGCCACGCGACCCCGCGCGCGGCGAGCGCACGATTCGCCTGGCCCACGAGCGCCGGGTCCGCCGGCGGCAGCACGATGCTCGCGCCCGGGCCCCCCCCCGGCCGCTCGCCCACGGTGACGTCGCTGCCCGTGGCAAGCCGTCCGCCGTCGCGCAGCACGGCGATGGCGGCGCTGAGAAACGGCCCCCCCCCGTCCGCGCCGACCGCGACGCGCGCCGGCGGGGCGACGCGCCACACGAACGGCCGCGCGTCGTCCGCGCGTAGCTCATCCGCCTCCATCTCCACGTCCCCAGCCCACCACCCCGGGCCCGACGCGGGCAGCGGAATCGTTACGGTCGTTCCCGGCGCGCCAAGCGCGCGCGCCACCGCCCGGCCCCGCAGCCGCACGGTCAGCGGCCCCGGCGGCGTCCCCGGGGTGCCGGTGATGGCGACCGCGAGACCGCCGTCGGACAGCTCCAGCACTCCGAGGCCGCGGTTGGGCGCGGCGACGTTCGCGGGGGCGAGCGCCAGCACGCGCACCTCCTGCGGCGTCTCCGCGGCGCCGTCCAAGGCCGTGCGCTGCAGGTCGCTGACGACGTGAACCTCCCGGGCGGGCACCGGCTCCGCCTCGACGAGCCGCGCGGCGCGGGCGGTCACCGCGGCCAGCGCCAGGCGATGCGCGTCGGGCCGAACGCTGTCCACAGCCGCGAGCAACGCTTCCCGTGAGCCGGCCCGGGCGACGCCGTCGGCAAGCACGAGCCACAGCCGATCCGCGGCCCCGGCACGGGCGAGGGCGGCGTGCGCGACCGCCTTGAGGCGGTCGAGGCGCGGCCGCCCGTCTACGACCACGCCGGCGGACGGGGAATTGTCGAGGATCATGACGAGCGCGGTCGGCGGGTGCAGCGTGCCGCCCGTCGCGCGCGACGGGACGAGCGGGCCAGCGGCGGCGAGGACGATCGCCACGATGAGGGCGGTGCGCAGCACGAGCAGCAGGAGGTGGCGCAGCCGCAGCTGCCGCGCGCTGCGACGCTCGGCGTCCGCCAGGTAGCGCACGGCGGGGAACGGCAGCTCCGGCGGCACGCGACGCTCGAGCAGATGCAGCAGCGCGGGAATCGCCGCCGCCGCGAGCCCCGCGAGCGCCAGCGGATGGAGAAAACTCACGTCAGCAAACGCAGCGCCAGGCCGAACGGTAAGTCCGTCGTCACGTGGTGGTAGGCGATGCCATGCCGGCGACACGTCGTGCGCCAGGCCGCGATCTCGCGCCGCACGGTCTCTCCGTACGCGCGTGCCAACTCGCGCGGCCGCACTACGACGCTGGCGGGCGACTCCAGGTCCCGAAACCGCACCTCCGGGGGCCCGCCGAGCTCGCGCTCTCCCGGGTCCATCACGTGGTAAACGATCACCTGGTGGCCGCGGTGCCGCAGATAACGCAGGGCGGTGAGCGCGAGGTCGCGGTCGAACAACAGATCGGAGATGAGGATCACCAGCCCGCGCCGCACCAGTAGCGACGTGAGCCGGCGCAGTGCCGCTTCGGCGGCGGTACCGCGCCCGTCGGGCGTGTCCAAGAGGGCGCGCACCAGACGCGCCCACTGCCCCGTCTTCACGCGCGCGGGAATCGCCTGGCGCACGGCGTCGTCGAACGTCACCAGGCCGGTCGCGTCCCGCTGGCGCAGCAGGATCAGCGCCAGCGCCGCGGCGAGGCGATCCGCGTACGCCCGCTTGGTGAGCCGCTCGGGCGCCCCCCGCCACGCCATCGAGCGGCTCGCGTCCACGAGCAGCATCGCCCGCAGGTTGGTCTCTTGCTCGAACTGCTTGACGAACAGGCGGTCGGCGCGCGCCAGAATCTTCCAGTCGAGGTACCGCGGCTCGTCCCCGGGCTGATAGGGGCGATGCTCGGTGAACTCCACGGAAAAGCCCCGGAACGGCGAGCGGTGCAGCCCGGTGAGGAACCCTTCGACTACGCCGGCAGCAACGATCTCGATCCCGCCCAACCTGCTGACTTCCATCGGGTCGAGCAGGTCGAAGCGCTGCGGCGGCACGGAGGGAGCGGCGGTCATCGCGAGCGCAAACTAACGGAGGTCACAGTGTCCGGAACAGAGGACAATGGGGCGCCGAGAGGCCGAGGGGTATAGCGGCTAAGTAAATACCATCCCACGCGTTGCACTTTGCGGCCAGATGGCACGTTCCCTGCCTTTGAGGGGCGGCAGGAGGCACTATGCTGACTCACATCGCGCTGGTCGCTTTGACCATCTCCGGCCCGACGCCCTCGCCGGCCCATACGGCCATGCGGCCATACGGCCTTTACCGTCCCCGCGTCGAGGTCTGGACCGCGAAAGGCGACAATCCGTTCTTCCGCGGCGACGGTGCGCGGGTCTATCTGCGCGCGGACCAGGACGCCTACGTCACGCTGTTCCGCGTGGACACCGACGGCCGTGTGCGCGTGCTGTTTCCGCGGGCGCCGTGGGAAGACAACTTCGTGCGCGGTGGTCAGGAGTTCGAGGTTCAGACCTATTCGTCCAGCTACGCCTTCACCGTAGACGACTACCCCGGCGTCGGCTACCTGTTCGCGGTGGCCGCGGCCGACCCCTTCGTCTACGACGCCATCGAGACGGGAGACCACTGGGACTACCGCGTGATCGCCGACGGGCGCGTGCGCGGCGACCCCTACGTCGCCCTCACCGAGCTCGCGGGGCGCATCGTCCCGGCGAACGATTCGGACTGGGACTACGACATGGCCCCGTACTACGTGGAGCGACATTACGATTATCCCCGCTTCCTCTGCTACGACTGCCACGCGTACGCCAGCTGGTCCTACTGGGATCCCTATGCGTACTCGTGCGTCCGGTTCCGGATCGTGGTGTTCGACGACCCCTATTACTACCCGTACCGCTACTACGGGGGCACCCGTGTCGTCTTCACGCGGCCGCTGCGGCCCCAGCCGCGGTTCATCTTCCGGGATCGGACCGGCGCCAATGAGGGCTTCCTCACGCGGGCGCGCGAGCGGCCGGTCAACGACAACGAGCGCCGCGGCGTCCGCGGAAGCGACCTGGGCGGGCGGGGCGTGATTCCTCCGCCGTCGCGCCAGCGTCCGCCGGACGGCCGCCCCGGAAATAACGGGCACCGTGACGGCGATGACGGCCGCGGCGGTGGGCGTCGCGACCGACCCGATCATCCGGACCACCCGGACCATCCAGACCATCCGGATCGTCCGGACCATCCGGAGCGCCCGGACCACCCGGACCACCCGGAGCGCCCGGATCGCCCGGATCACCCGGATCACCCGGACCACCCGGACCACCCGGACCACCCGGACCACCCGGACCACCCGGACCACCCGGAGCGCCGCGATCGCCCCGGCCGGAGCGACGACCAGAGCTGGCCCGGCCAGACCCAGCGACCCGATCGTCCGTCGCGCGCCGATCGCCCCAGTGACGTGGGCCGGCCGCAGCAGTCGCGGCCGCAGCCGGTGGAAGCGCGACCCGAGCCCCGCCGCGTCGACCCGCCGCGCGCGCAACCGCGCGAAACGCCACGGAACGAGCCGCGCAGCGCGCCGCCCCGGGCGGAGCCACGGCGCGACGCGCCGCCGAGGGAGAAGCCTCAGTCCAACGGGCAGCCCGAGCTCCGGCGGCGCAAGCCGTAAAGCGAGGGAACCAAGCCCGGCGCCCGGCCGTACCACCGTACGGCCGGGCGCGTTAGTTTCCCGGTTCCTGCCGTCGCACTCATCTCCTCTGCCCGAGGAATGCATCGTGTCCAAATGCGCTTGGCTCCTGATCGCGGCCGGGGTCCCGGCCGTCCTCGCGGCACAGACGCCGGCGTCGGTGCAGCGCGCCGTCACCTCCATCACCGCACCGGACGTCCTCCGGCGCATCGCCATCATCGCGGACGATTCGATGCTCGGCCGCGCCACGCCGAGCCCGCACCTCGAGCAGGTCGCGCGCTACATCGCGGGAGAATTCCGTCGCTTCGGCCTGAAGCCGGGCGGCGACAGCGGCACCTACTTCCAGCGCTATGGGATTGTCGCGGGCCGCTTCGCCGCGGAGAGCTCCTACATTCGGGTGTCGGGCGCGGACACGGCGGACTGGCGTTTCGGGCCCGATGCGTCGTACTACCACGGTGATGCCCCTGCGGGCGAGACATCCGGCGCCGTCGTCGTGGTGACCGGAAGCGCCGGACCAGCTACGCCGACCGATTCGACCAGGTTCACCGGCAAGGTGGTCCTCTTCATCGCCGTCGGCGGCGGCGGCACGCTCCAGCGCGTACTCGGCGGGGCCCATCCGGCCGCGATACTCTTCGCCGCCGCTCTTCCGGAGCAAGAGTGGGCGGCACGAGCGGCGCAGCAGGAAGCGCCGGCGTATGCGCTCGCCACCTCCGAAGCCCAGAGTCCGCCCATCATTCTCGTGCGTGAGTCTCGCGCCCTCCAGCTATTGACCGCCGCAGGCGCGACGATCGATACCACCAGCGCGGGGCGCAACCGGCCCCTGCGCGTGATCCCCATGGCCGGCCTGACCGCGCGGGTGCGCATCGCGCAACGAATCCGCACCGGGCTCAGCGCTCCGAACGTGATCGGCATTCTCGAGGGCTCCGACCCCACCCTGAAGAGCGAATACGTCTTCTTCACCGGCCACATGGATCACCTCGGCACGCCCGGCGATGGCGAGGGGTGTGAGGCACGGGGCGGCGACTCCATCTGCAACGGCGCCGACGACGACGGCTCCGGCACGATCGCGGTGGTCAAGCTCGCCGAGGCGTTCGCCCAGCTCACGCCCCACCCCAGGCGCTCGCTCGTCTTCATGACCGTGAGCGGCGAGGAGCGGGGGCTGTGGGGCAGCGAGTACTTCAGCGAGCACCCCACGGTGCCGCTCCCGAGCATCGTGGCGGACCTGAACACCGACATGATCGGCCGCAACTGGAAGGACACCATCGCCGTGATCGGCAAGGAGCACTCGGACCTGGGCGCGACGCTGAACCGCGTGGCCGCCGCCCACCCCGAGCTCCACATGGCGGCGATCGACGACAAGTGGCCGTCCGAGAACTTCTATTTCCGCTCCGACCACTACAACTTCGCCCGCAAGGGCGTGCCGATCCTCTTCTTCTTTAACGGCACCCACCCCGATTACCACCAGGTGTCGGACGAGGTCGCGAAGATCGATGGGGAGAAGGAGAGCCGCATCATCAAGCTCGACTTCTACCTCGGGCTCGAGGTGGCGAACCGCACCGCGCGGCCCAAGTGGAATCCGGAGAGCTATCGCAGGATCGTGCAGCAGACCGGCAACTGAGCGCCGGCGCGCGGGTCAGGTGACCGCGGCGAGCAGCTCGGCGTTGGTCTTGGCGCGTTTCATCTGGGCCAGCAGCGCCTCGATTGCCCGCTCCGGTGGCAGCCCCGCCAGGCTCCGCCGCAGCTTCTGCTTGGCGTCCACCGTCGCGGCATCGCCGAGCAGCTCCTCGCGCCGCGTGCCGGTCGCCGCGATATCCACCGCCGGAAAGAGACGCCGGTCGGCGAGCGCGCGTGTCAGCCGCAGCTCCGCGTTTCCCGTTCCCTTGAACTCCTCGAAGATCACGTCGTCCATGCGGCTCTCGGTCTCCACCAGAGCGGTGGCGATCACCGTCAGGGACCCACCCTTGGGCACCGCACGCGCGGCGCCGAACAGCGCCTTGGGCTCGGCGAGCGCGTTGGCGTCGATCCCACCCGTCATGGTGCGGCCGCTGCCGCGGCTCGTGGTGTTGTGGGAGCGCGCGAGGCGCGTGAGCGAGTCGAGCACGATCACCACGTCGCGCCCCAGCTCCACCTGGCGCCGGGCGTGCTCGAACACCATGTCGGCCACGGCCACGTGCCGCTCGTGCGGGAGGTCGAAGCTCGAGGCGATCACCTCGCCGCGGCCCCAATCGATCATCTCGCTCACCTCCTCGGGCCGCTCGTCCACGAGGAGGATGAGGAGCGTGGCCGCGGGATAGTTGAGCGCCACGGCCTCGGCCACGGCCTGCAGCATGATCGTCTTGCCGGCCTTGGGCGGCGACACGATCAGCGCCCGCTGGCCGAACCCGAACGGGCAGACGAGGTCCACCACGCGCTGGATCTCGGCCGTCCGGGGGCTCGAGGGGTGCGGGGTTTCCAGGGTGAGCGGACGGCTGGGGTGGACGGCGCCGAGCTCGGGAAAGTTGGGGCGGGCATCGAGCCGCTCGGGGGCGAGCCCGTTGACGCTCAGCACGCGCCCGTTTTCGAGGATCACGAGGTCGCCGCGCCGCAACCCCGCGAGGCGCACGGGCGGATCCCCGGAGGCCGGCAGGTAGCTGTTCGCCACGCGGCGCACGAAGCCGCCCTTCGGGGCGGGATCGAACCAGCCAGTGATGGGGGGCAAGAGTTGAAAGGTACAGACATCTGGCGTCCGACGTCAGTCGTCAGACGTCTCAGAGTATATTCCCCCTCCAATGCGCCAGGACCACATCCGCAACTTCTGCATCATCGCCCACATCGACCACGGGAAGTCCACGCTGGCCGACCGCCTCATCGAGCGCACCGGCACGCTCGACAAGCGCCAGATGCGTGATCAGGTCCTCGACACCATGGACCTGGAACGCGAGCGCGGCATCACCATCAAGCTCAACGCCGTGCGGATGACCTACCGGGCCGAGAGCGGCGAGGTGTACGAGCTCAACCTCATCGACACCCCCGGCCACGTGGACTTCACCTACGAAGTATCGCGCTCCCTGGCCGCGTGCGAGGGAGCGATCCTGGTCGTGGACGCTTCCCAGGGCGTTCAGGCGCAGACCCTCTCGAACCTGTTCCTCGCCCTCGACGCCGGGCTCGAGATCATCCCGGTGCTGAACAAGATCGACCTCCCCGGGGCCGAGCCCGACCGCCGCGCCCGGGAGCTCCACGACCTCATCGGGGCGGATCCCGCGGACATCCTGCGCATTTCCGCCAAGGAAGGGACCGGGGTCCCGGCGGTCCTGGAAGCGGTGGTGCGGCGCGTTCCCGCGCCCCGCGGCGCTCCGGCCGCCCCGTTGCGCGCCCTGATCTTCGACTCCTACTACGACCGCTACCGCGGCGCCGTGCCCAGCATTCGCGTCGTCGACGGCGTGCTGACGCGGGGAATGAAGATCGCCTTCGGCGCGCACAAGGACGACACCTACGACGTGGACGAGGTCGGCTACCTGCAGCTCGACCGCAAGCCCGCCGAGCAGCTCGAAGCGGGCGAGGTGGGCTACTTCGTGGCCAACGTGCGCGGCGTGCGAGAGACGCGGCCCGGGGACACGGTGCTCGACGCCGGGCACCCCGACGTGCCGCTGTTGCCGGGGTACCGCGATATCAAGTCGATGGTGTTCGCGGGGCTCTATCCGACCAACGCGGAGCAGTTCGAGGAGCTGCGCGACGCGCTTGCCAAGTTGCAGCTCAACGATGCGTCGCTGCATTACGAGCCGGAGTCGTCCGTGGCGCTCGGCTTCGGCTTTCGCTGCGGGTTCCTCGGGCTGCTCCACATGGAGATCGTGCGCGAGCGGCTGGAGCGTGAGTTCACGCTCGACCTCATCAGCACGGTGCCGAACGTGGAGTACCACGTCTACCGCACCGACGGTTCGCTCGAGATCGTGGAGAATCCCAGCCGCATGCCCCACGGCTCCACCGTGGAGCGGATCGAGGAGCCGTACGTGAAAGCGCGCATCATCGTCCCCGCCGAATACATCGGGGCGATCATGACGCTCGGGCAGGAGCGGCGCGGCGTGTACCTCGGGATGCACTACCTCGACCCCGCCCGCGTCGAATTCACCTGGGAGTTTCCGCTCGCCGAGATCATCCTCGATTTCTACGACAAGCTCAAGACGATCTCGCGCGGCTACGCGACCCTCGACTACGATTTCCTCGGCTACCGCCGCTCCGACCTGGTGAAGCTGGATATGCTCCTCAACGGGGAGCCGGTCGACGCCTTCAGCGTCATCATCCACCGCGACAAGGCGTACGAATGGGGCAAGAAGATCGCCGAGAAGCTGCGGGAGCTGATCCCGCGCCAGCTGTTCGAGGTCGTGATCCAGGCGGCGATCGGCACCAAGGTGATCGCCCGGGAGACCATCCGCCCCTTGCGCAAGAACGTCACCGCCAAGTGCTACGGCGGCGACGTCACCCGCAAGCGCAAGCTCCTGGAGAAGCAGAAAGAAGGAAAGAAGCGCATGAAGCAGGTGGGCTCGGTCGAGATCCCCCAGGAAGCGTTCCTGGCGGTGCTGCAGGTTGACTAGCCTCGTCATCCAGACCGCTTTCCTGGGCGACGTGGTTCTGACGACGCCCCTCCTCGCCGCGCTCGCCGAGCGCCACGGCCCCCTCGATGTCGTCACCACCCCGGCCGCGGCACCCCTCCTGGAAACGCTCCCCGCGGTGCGGCGCGTGCGCCGCTACGACAAGCGCGGCACCGAACGGGGACTCACCGGCTTCTTCACCCTCGCCCGGGCCCTCCGCGCCGAGCGCTACGAGACGGCGTATCTTCCCCACCGATCCCTGCGGTCGGCGCTGCTGGCGCGATTCGCCCGCGTCCCGCGGCGCGTCGGGTTCCACGACGGCTGGCCGTCGCTATACACCGAAGTGAAGCGGCGGCCGGCCGCGGGGCACGAGATCGATCGGCTGCTCGCGCTGGCGGACGTGAAGCCGCCGCACCAGACGCCCCCGGCCCTCGTGACCACGCTCGCCGACCGCACCGCCGCCGAGCGGCTGCTGCGCGAAGCGAGCCTCGGCGGGGGGCCGATCGTCGCGCTCGCGCCGGGATCGATCTGGGGCAGCAAGCGCTGGCCGTACTACGCGGAGCTGGCGCAGCGACTGGCCACCCGGGCCGCCGTCGTCGTGGTGGGCAGCACGGACGACCGGGAGCTGGGCGAAGCCATCGCGAGCGCGGTCGGACGCGCGGGCGGGCGAGCGGTCAACGCCTGCGGGCGCTTGTCGCTGCGGGAGTCGGCGGCGCTGATCGGGAAGGCCGCGGCTTTGGTGACGAACGACTCGGCCCCCCTGCACTTCGCGGCGGCGGCCGGCACGCCGATCGTGGCGCTGTTCGGCCCGACGCTCCCCACGTTCGGATTCGGGCCGCGCGGGCCGCGCGACGTCGCGCTCGGGGTGGAGGAGCTCGCCTGCCGGCCGTGCTCGCGTCATGGGCCGGCCCGCTGTCCCCTGGGGCATCACCACTGCATGCGGCGGCTGGCCCCGGAACAGGTGCTCGCCGCCCTCGAGGAGACCGGTGCGCTACATCGTCGGGATTGACGTCGGCGGGACGAACGTCGTAGCCGGCACGGTCGCCGAGGACGGCTCGGAAGCCCTGGGCGTCGTGTCCGAGCCCACCCTGTCCGAGCAGGGCCCCGACGCCGTCGTCGAGCGCATCGTGAAGCTGGCGCGCGCTTCGATGGCGGAGGCGAAGGGCAAGGACATCGCCGGCGTCGGCATCGGCTCGCCCGGCCCGCTCGACACCAAGAGCGGCGTGGTGTTGCTGACCCCCAACCTCGGCTGGACCAACATGCCGCTGCGCGATCGCGTCGCGCAGGCACTCGGCCTCCCCGCCACCCTCGATAACGACGCCAACTGCGCGATCTTCGGCGAGTGGTGGCGCGGCGCGGCCCGCGGCGTGGACCACGTCGTCGGCCTCACCATCGGCACCGGCATCGGCGGCGGCATCATCCTCGGCGGCAAGATCTACCACGGCGCGTCGGACATCGCCGGCGAGCTGGGCCACATGACGATCGATTGGAACGGCCGCCGCTGCAAATGCGGTAACTACGGCTGCCTCGAGGCGTACGCCTCCGGTCCCGCCATCGCCGCGCGGGCCATCGAAGGGATCGAGGCGGGCGCCGACACCTCCCTTCCTCAGTATGTGCAGGGCGACCTGTCGAAACTCACCGCCCAGGTCATCTACGAGGCCGCCCACGACGGCGACAGCTACGCCCTGGAGGTCGTCCGCGAGACGGCGAAGATCCTCGGCGCCGGCGTCGCCAACATCATCAACATCTTCAACCCCCAGGTCGTGGTGATCTGCGGCGGCGTCACCCTCGCCGGCGACAAGCTGTTCGTGCCGCTGGCCAGCGAGGTCAAGCGCCGGGCGTTCAAGCCGGCGGTGGACGTCTGCCGCATCCTCCCGGGCGCGCTGCCGGGGACGGCCGGCGTGTACGGCGCGGCGGCGGTGTTCATCCAGCGGACGTGGGGACGCGTGTGAAGCGCATCGGGGTCCTGGGCTCGATGGTCTGGGACACGATCTACGGCCGCGACCCTGCCCAGCCGGCGACCGAAGAGTGGGGCGGGATCGCCTACGCGCTGGCGGCCCTCGACGCGACCCTGAGCGACGACTGGCGGATCGTGCCGCTCGTGAAGGTGGGCCGCGACCTCGGCCCGAAGGCCGACACCTTTCTGCGGACCCTCCGGCACCAGGCGCCCGGCACCCGGTTCATCGAGGTCCCCGAGGCCAACAACCGCGTCACGCTGCGGTACTATTCCGCCGAGCGCCGCTGCGAGCAGATGCGCGGCGGCGTGGCGCCGTGGACGTGGCCGGAGCTGGGGCCGCAGCTCGCCGACCTCGATGCCCTCTACATCAACTTCATCTCCGGCTTCGAGCTGACGCTCGAGACCGCCCGGGTGCTGCGCCGCGGCTTCGACCGGTTTCTCTACGCCGATCTTCACAGCCTTTTCCTCGGCACCGGCGAGGACGGGACGCGCTACCTGCAATCGCCCCCGCAGGCCCTCGAGTGGCTCGCCTGCTTCGACACGGTGCAGCTGAACGAAGAGGAGATGGCTCAGCTCGGCGGCGACCCGCTGGCGGTGGCGGCGAGCGCCCTGGCCCGAGGCTGCACCACGATGTGCGTGACGCTGGGCCCGCGCGGTGCCGTCTACTTCACGGGCAGCCCCGTGCGCACCGCGCGGATCGCGGCCCCGGTCGAGGGCGGCGCGAGCGTGGACGCGGGGGATCCCACCGGCTGCGGCGACGTGTTCGGCGGCACCGTGACGGCCGCCCTCCTGCAGGGCGCCGATCTAGAAACCGCCATCCGCGCCGGGTGCCGGATGGCCGCGCGCAACGTGAGCCACCGCGGCGCCACGGGGCTGCGCGACCACCTGCTCGGCCGCCTCACCGCGGTATGACGCGCCTCGTCGAGGTGCCGGCGTCCTTCGACGACCGTTCGTTCGACCAGTTCGCGGGCGGATTCGCCGCCGCCCGGGCCGACGGCGAGCGCCTGTTGTTCGATGCCCACGCCGCCGACTGGGCTTCACCATACGGCCTCGTGGGGCTGCTGGCCGCCGGCCAGGCGGCCGGCTCGGGCGGACGCGAGAAGCCGCTGCTCACCGCGCCGACGGCGACCGAGGTCGTGTCGTACTGGTCCCGCGCCGGGTTTTTCCGGGCCGCCGCCGAGTTGTTCGAGATTCACGGCAAGGTCCCCAAGGCCAAGCCGCTCGACGACAGCGACGTGTTGCTGCCGGTGACGGCGGTCAAGGCGGCCGAGGACGTGCACGAGGTGGTCAGCCACATCCAGCAGCGCGCGACGGCGATCCTCACGTCGGAGCTGGGCGTGGATCCCAAGGCGACGATGGGTTTCGCTATGGCGCTTTCGGAGGCGTGTCAGAATATTGTAGAACACGCCGGCACGGGCGGCTGGGTGGCGGTGCAGAGCTACCATTGGCGCCGGCGGCTCGCCAAGCGCGTGGTGGTGATCGCGGTCGCCGACGCCGGCGTGGGGTTCCTTCACTCCCTCGCGCCCACCCAGGCGACGCGGTTCGGGACGCGCTGGGGCGACGCGGCGGCGCTGGAAGCGGCCCTCGTCCAGGGCGTCAGCCGCTTCCGCGATCCCGGCCGCGGGCAGGGCTTGAAGGGCATTCGCAACTATGTGAGCCGGTGGGACGGGAAGATCTCGATCCGCAGCGGCACGGCGCGCATCAGCATCACCCCCTCGTGGGATGACGACGTGCCGCTCGCGGACGGACTCCCCGCTTTCCCGGGAGCGCAGGTTCTGATCATCATCCCGGAACAGGGGACCAGGAAGCCGTGATCCAGCACATTGACGTTCATGCCGTGCTGCGGCAGTCCGTATCCGGTTCCTATACCGACCTCGTCACGCGACCTACGGGCCGCGCGGTGCGCGAGCGCATCGAGCAGGCCATCGTGGCGGAGGCCAGCGTCGCGCGCATCGACTTCACCGGCGTCGGCTGCATCGACTACTCCTGCGCCGACGAGATCGTCGCGAAGCTGCTGCGCGAGCGCCTGCGGGTGCTCCTGCTTTCCGGACTCACCGACGGACACCGCGAGGCCATCGAGCCCGTCCTGGCCGGACACGGGCTCGCCGTGCTGCTCGAGCGCCCTGACGGGACGCTGGAGCCGCTGGGGGCCCGCGACAGCGCCGAGGCCCTGCTCGAGGACCTGATCGCCCGGCGGCTCGCCACCCGGACTCCCGGCGGGGACCTGCACCTCACGGCCGCGTGACGCGCCGCCGCCTCGGCTTCTCCACCCGCGCCATCCACGGCGACCCGGGGGTCCGCCCCGACTGGACGCCCGTCGCCCCGCCGCTGTTCCAGAGCAGCACCTTCACGAACCCCATCGGCTCGACCGGTGAGGTGCTCTACAGCCGCTACGGCAACAACCCCAACCAGACGGCGATCGGCAAGCGGTTGGCGCTGCTCGAGGGGGCCGAGGCGGCGATCTTCGTCTCGAGCGGCATGGGGGCCACCGCGCTGGCGCACCTCGCGGTGCTCCGCCCCGGCGACCACCTGCTCTCCAGCGAGTGGATCTACGGCGGCGTGCACCGCTTGTTCTCGCAGGAATTCGGGCGGTTGGGGATCGACGTGACGTTCGTCAATCCGGTGCACAGCCGATCCTGGAAGCAGGCGATGAAGAAGACGACGCGGGCGATCTTCGTCGAAACCCCGACCAACCCGCTGCTGCGCGTGATCGACATCGAGCCGGTGGCGCAGCTCTGCAAGGCCGAGGGGGTCGCGCTCCTCGTGGATTCGACGTTCGCCTCGCCGATGAACCTCCGGCCCCTGGAGCACGGCGCCGACGTCGTCATCCACAGCGCCACCAAGTATCTGAACGGCCACAGCGACGTCATTGCGGGCGCGGTCGCGGGGACCGAGAGCCTGGTCGAGGAGGTCCGCAAGCTGATGCAGGTCTGGGGGCAGGCGATCGATCCGCATGCCGCCTGGCTGATCGACCGCGGGCTGCGGACGCTCGCCGTCCGCGTCGAGCGACACAACGCCACCGGCCTCACGGTGGCCGAGTGGTTCGCCCAACAGCAGCCGGTGGCCGCGGTGCACTACCCCGGCCTCGCGGCCCATCCCGACAATGAGATCGCGCGCCGCATCCTCAACGGTTTCGGCGGCATGTTGGGGATCGAGCTCAAGGGCGGGGGCCGCGCGGCGGAGCGGTTCCTCCGGGCGCTGACCATCGCCGCCCACGCGCCGAGCCTCGGCGGCGTCGAGACCCTCGTGTCCGAGCCGCGGTTGACCTCGCACGCGGCCCTCTCGGCCGAGGATCGGCAGCGGGCTGGCATTCCCGACGGCTTCCTGAGATTTTCTCTCGGACTGGAGGACGCCGACGATCTCATCGCCGACTTCGCGCACGCCCTGGCGCAACTGTAAGTGATCAAGTTCACGAATGTCTTCAAGGGCTTCCCCAAGGGCGGCCTCGCCCTCAAGGACGTCTCCTTCCACATCGCGAAGGGCGAGTTCGCGTTCCTGACCGGCCACTCGGGGGCCGGAAAGTCCACGGTGCTGAAGCTGGTTTTCGCCGAGGACCGCCCCACGAGCGGCGAGGTGCGGGTCTCCGGCTTCAACGTCTCCGACCTCGCCACCCGCGCGATTCCGATGCTGCGGCGCCGGCTGGGGATCGTATTCCAGGACTTCCGCCTCCTCGAGGACCGCATGGCCGCCGAGAACGTCGCTTTCGCCCTCGAGGTGACGGGGGCGCGGCGCGCCACGATACCGGCACGCGTGATGCGCGTCCTCACGCAGGTCGGCCTCGCCGCGAAGGCCCAAGCGTATCCGCGCGAGCTCTCGGGCGGCGAGCAGCAGCGCGTGGCGATCGCCCGTGCCCTCGTCAACGAGCCGACCGTGCTGCTCGCCGACGAGCCGACCGGGAACCTCGACGAGCGCGCCACGCGCGGCGTGTTCCAGCTGCTCCGCGACATCAACGCCAGCGGCACGGCCGTCGTCATGGCCACCCACGACCTGGACCTCGTGCGGCAGGCGCCGTACCGCGTCATCGAGCTGCAGGAGGGCGCGGTGGTCTTCGACTCGGCGGTGGACGAACCGCGCGGGCAGGCGGCCCCGGCGCCGTGAACCTCACTATCCGCGAAGCGCTGCTCGCCTTCCGCCGGGCGCCCTTGTTGTCGGCGCTGTCGGTGACGACGATCGCGTTCTCGCTGTTCGTGCTGGGGCTGTTCGGCCTCGTGGCGGTGAACTTCCAGCGAGCGCTGAACGAGATCGCGCAGCGGGTCGAGATCGTGGCGTACCTCCTCCCCGGCACCCCGGGGGAAACGGTGACGCTCGCGCTCAAGGACATCGAGGCGTTCCCGGAGGTGCAGGCTGCGAATTACGTCACCGAGGACTCGGCGCTCGCCCGCGCCAAGCGGGAGCTGGTCGAGTTTCGCGATCAATACCGTGAGCTGGAGAACAACCCGCTGCCCGCGTCGATCGAAGTGAAGCTCAAGCCCACCTTCCGCGACGCCGCGCACGTGAACGCCGTGGCCGACCGGCTGCGGGGGTTCGGCTTCGTGGACGACGTCCACTTCGGGCGCGATTGGGTCGAGAAGCTCGACCGGCTGCGGCAGCTCGCGGCGGCGGTGGGGATTGTGGTCGGGGGAGCGTTCGCCGCCGTCGCGATCATCATCATCGGCACGACGATCCGCATGGCCGTGCTGCAGCGCAGCCGCGAGATCGCCATTATGCGGCTCGTCGGCGCCACCGACGGCTTCATCCGGCGGCCGTTCCTGCTGCAAGGGGCGATGAAGGGCCTGCTCGGCGGGGTGGTGGCGATGGCCTTCTCGTTCGGCGCCTACTACCTCATCAACCGGTTCCTGATTCAGGCGACGTTCTTCACGCAGGTGCAGGCGCTCGCCATCATCGGGTTCGGCGCGGTCATCGGGCTGATGGGGAGTCTGCTCAGCGTCGGCAGACATCTGAAAAGAGTATGACGACGTGGAGGAAAGACGTGGAGGGACAACGTTGAGAAGCACCGTGGAGGCACTACGTCTTCCCTCCACGCTGTTCCTCCACGCCGTTTTCTCCACGGTGTTGGCTGTTACGGTTTCCGCGCAGCGTCCGTCCTTCGAGCAGCAGATGCGAGACAATCAGCGTCGCCTCGAGGACATCCGCCGCGAGCGCTCCGCGGTCGAGCAGGAGCTCGAGGGGCTGCGCTCCCAGGCCCACAGCATCACCGACGAGATCGCCAACCTCGAGCACCAGAAGGACGCCACCAACCGCACCGAAAAGCACGCCGTCCTCGAGCGTCGCCTGGTGGACATCTACAAGCGCGGCCCCTTGTACACCTACCAGGTACTGCTCGCCGCCGAGAGCTTCGGCGACCTCCTCTCCCGGTACAAGTACCTCTTTCTCGTGAGCCGCCAGGACCGGCTGCTCACCAACGACATGGCCAAGCTGAAAAGCCGCATCGCGCGCGAGCGGCAGGTGCTGGTGGACACCCGCGACGCCCTGGGGCGGCGCAAGACCGAGCGCACCCAGGAGCTGGACCGTTTCGTCACGCTGGCGCGCGAGCGCGAGTCGCGCCTCCGGGCGACGCGCCGCAGCCTGCAGGAAGCGCAGCAGCGCTTGACCGCCGCCGGCCACGAAGAGCGGCGCATCACCGACCTGATCGCGAGCCTCGAGCGCGCCCGCCGTGAGGCCGAAGCGCGCGGCGCGGCGCCGGGCGCTGCCGCCATCACAACCGCGAGCCTGGGCCAGCTCGACTGGCCCGTGGACGGCCGCCTGCTGTATCAGTTCGGTCCCGCCGCGGGCCCGGGCAACACGCGCATCACCTGGCACGGGATCGGCATCGGCGCGCCCGCCGGCACGCCCGTCCGGGCGGTCGCCGCCGGCACCGTGGCGCTGGTCGGCAACATGGGGACGTATCTCACGTCGGTGATCGTGGATCACGGCGGCGGCTACTACACCTTCTACGCCTACCTCGACGACGCGGCGGTGACGAAAGGCGAGCGCGTGCTCAAGAGCCAGGTGATCGGCCACGTGGGCGGCGCCGCGAGCGATCAGGGCCCCCACTTGCATTTCGAGCTGCGCGGCCAGGGCGGCATCGCGCTCGACCCGCTCAACTGGCTGAAGCGGCGCTAGGCGAGGCCGATCTTGTCCGGCTCGCTCTTGCCGCGGGCCAGCGCTCCCTCGGCGAGCGTGAGCAGATCTTCCGGCCGCAGTACCTCGGTGTGCGGAAACCCCACGACGCCGGCCGTCAGGAACGGCACCTGCCCGGGGGCGAGGTCGGGGAACGCGTGCCGGTGCAGCGCAGCGCGCAGCCGCTCGACGAAGTGGCGTCCGCCGCGCCCATCGGTCTCGGGGAGGATGAGCGCGAACTCGTCGCCGCCGTAACGCGCGACGAAGTCGGGCGCGCGGATCTCGCGCTGCAGCATCGCCCCGGTCTCCGCGAGCACGCGGTCGCCGGCGGCCTGTCCCAGCCGGTCGTTCACATCATGGAGCTTCTCGATGTCCACCAGCACCAGCGCGAAGCGCAGCTGATAGCGGCGCGCCCGCTCGAACTCGTCGCGCAGGCGGCGGTCCAGCGAGTCGAGGCTCGCGCATCCCGTGAGCACGTCGGTCGAGCCGGCGCTGAGCTGGCGGCGGTAGATGGCGGCCCGGCGCTCTTCGTTCTCGAGCACCCGCGCGGCCGCCTGCGCGATGGTGTTCGCCAGCGCTACGTCCTGCGGCCGCAGCCGGGGGTCCCCCTGCACCGTCCGCAGAAAGAACACGCCTGCCGCGCGCCCCTGGACGAAGACCGGGAGCGCGACGGCGGACTGCACGTTCACCTCGATCTGCTGCTGGTTCCAGTGCCGCCGGATGGCGTCGAACAGCGGGTGCTCCTGGACGTCGTGGACGACGACCGGGCGCTCGGTCCGGATCGCCTCGAGGATCTCGGGGTAGCGGTCGAGCTCGACGCGCAAATCGCGGATCGCGGGATTCTCGTACACGGCAACGACCCGACCCTTGCTCTCCCCCGGCGCCGTCAGCACGAACGAGCAGTGCGTCAGGCCGAACGCCTGGCCCACGCGCCGCACCAGGGTCTGGAAGATCTCGTCGGCGCGCAGGGCGGCCGACACTTCCTGGAAGATGTCGAACAGCAGGTCGCGGGCCCGCAGCGCATCGCGCGCCGCGCGCAGCTCCTCGCGCACCCGCAGCTCGGCGTCGAGGCGTGCGTGCAGCTCCTTGAGGTCGACGGGCGCCCGCAGCACCTCGTGGGCGCCGGCAGACAGGGCCCCCGCCGCCGCCTCCGTACTTCCCTCATCCAGGAGCACCACCAGGGGCGCGCCGACATTGGCGGGGGCCCCTACCAGCTCGCGAACGCGCTCGACCAGCCGGCTCTCGTTCCCCGTGGCCGAGAGGATCAGGAGATCGGGCGGCGGGCCGGACTGGCTGGGGCGGCCGCCGGCGGGCGCGTCTCCCTCGGTGACCTCGAACCCGGCACGCACCAAAAACCGCTCCAACCCTTCAGGTCGAGCGGCTGAGTCGCCAATCAACAGGATGCGGCGGCGCTGGGTTTCCATGGCCTCGGGTGACGCGCGGCGAAGGGTCGCAAAGTATAGTTCACGGCATGGGACGGCAAGCACGGAAGGCGTCGCGTGCGGCCCGCGCCTGAAACGCGCGCGCGCCGCCGCCGCATGATCGCGTCGCAGATCGCGAATCGCGGCGTGCGCAACCGCCGTGTACTCGCCGCGCTCGCGTGGACGCCGCGCGAGTGGTTCGTGCCGCCGCCGCTCGCGCCCGACGCCTACGAAGACGCGCCGCTGCCGATCGGCAACGGGCAGACCATCTCCCAGCCGTTTGTCGTCGCCTTGATGACAGCAGTACTCGCTCCACGCCGCCGCGATGCCGTGCTGGAGATCGGCACCGGCAGCGGCTATCAGACCGCGATTCTCGCGCGCCTCGCGGCGCGGGTCTACACCGTCGAGCGCCTCCCCGACCTCCCCGTCGAAGCCGAAGCCCGGTTCCAGCGGCTGGGGCTCACCAACATCGAAACCCGCCTGGGCGACGGCGCCCGCGGCTGGCCCGAGCGCGCCCCCTTCCAGGGCATCCTCGTCACCGCCGCGGCCCCCCGGATCCCCCCACCGTTGCTCGAGCAGCTGGCGACCGGCGGTCGCCTCGTCATTCCGCTCGGTGACCTGGCGACGCAGGAGCTGGTCATAGTGACGCGGGGGCCGGACGGCTGGACGGAACGGCGCGCGGGCGGCGTGCGCTTCGTGCCGCTCGTCTCCAGTCTCGCCTTCACGGAGCCGGTGGAGCCGTGAAGCGGCGTCCCACGGATCTCGTGGGCGCCCACGTCTCGTCGCAGGGCGGCGTCGCGCAGGCGCCCGCGCGGGGCGCGCAGGTCGGCGCGTCGGCGATCCAGCTGTTCACCAAGACGCCGAGCCAGTGGCGCGAGCCGCGACTGGCCGCGGGCCAGGTGGCCGCCTTCCGTGCGGCGCTCGCGGCGAGCGGCATCGCGATCGTGGTGGCGCACGACAGCTATCTGATCAACCTCGCCTCGCCGCGCGCGGCGCTGCGGCGTCGCAGTATACGCTGCTTCGCCGGCGAGCTGCGGCGCTGCCGCGCGCTCGGCATCCCGTGGGTGGTCTCCCACCCCGGGAACTACATGGACGATCGCGGCACCGGGCTGGAACGCAACGCGCGCGCTTACGCCGAGTGCCTCGCGGCGGTTCCGGGCGCCGTGGGGGTGTTGATCGAGGGCACCGCCGGCGCGGGCACCGCCCTCGGCGCCACCTTCGAGGAGCTACGCGCCCTGCGCGATGCGATGCCGCCCGAAGCCCGCGCGCGCGTGGCGTTCTGTCTCGATACGGCGCACCTTTACGCCGTGGGGTATGACGTCAGGGGAAACGTGGAGGCGGTGTGGGAGGAGTTCGACCGGGTCGTCGGGATGCCGCTCCTGAAGTGTCTGCACCTGAACGACTCCCGGGCGCCGCGCGGCTCCCGGCTCGACCGGCACCAGTGGATCGGGGAGGGCAGCATCGGACCCGACGCGTTCCGCAGCATCATGCGGGATGCCCGGCTCCGGGAAGTGATTAAGATTATCGAAACGCCGAAGGGCGACGACCCCATCCGGCACGACCGCCGGATGCTGCGCCGCCTGCGCGCCTACGCGCGGGCCAGCGGCCCGCGGGCCCTGGCCGTAAGGATGACGTGATCGTGCGCACCCGCCGCCGTGACATGAGCCTCTGCGCCGCCCTGCTCCTGGTCCTCCAGGCGCTGGGGCCCGGCGCCGTGTCGCTGGCCCACGCCACGGAACGCACGACCGCACCCGCCGGATGGGAAGCGCGCCACACCGCCGCGTGCGCCGTGCTCCACGATGCCGCGCGTTGCGCCGTGTGCCACTACGCCGGCGCCCGCTTCGTCGCCGCGACGACGGTCGTTCCCGCCGCGCTCGGCTCGGCTCGTCCGGGCCCGCGCACCGTCGAGGTGCTCGGCGGCCGCGCCGCGGTGCTGCTGCACGCCGCCCAGCCCCGAGCTCCCCCCACCGCCATCTCCTGAGCTCCGCCGCCGATGGTGGCGGCCGCCGACCGCGCCGGCTGGCGTGGGCCGGCTACGGCCTCAACGGGAGATGACGATTCTATGCGTAACAGACATTCGTTGGTGTTGCTGCTGCTCGTGGGGGCCTTCGCCGCGCCTGCCGCGGCACAGCAGCCCGCCCTGACCCAGCGACAGGTGGATTCGCTCGCGGCCCAGATGCGCGTCTTCAAGGCGCGCCTCGACAGCGTGCTCGGCGTCCTCGCCCGCCTCCAGGCACAACCGGCCGCGCGCGCTCCCGCCAGGGACACCACTGGCGGTGACGAGCTCGCGGCGCTGCGGGCCGCCGCGACCTCGGCCGCGGGCGGCGCGGCGCAGCGCAGCGACACCGGCACGCCGACAGAGTTCGTGGGCCGCGAGCGCAACCAGGCACAGCTCAATCCCGAGATCAGTGTCACCGGTGACGTCCGCGCCTACGGGACGGCTCCTGGAGTGCAGCGTGACAATTTCGATCCCCGCGAGTTCGAAATCGGCTTTCAATCGGCGCTCGACCCGTACTCGACCACGAAGATCTTCGTCAGCCTCGAGGACGGCGCGATCAGCGTGGAGGAGGGGTACGCGTACTGGACCGGACTGCCGGGCCGGATCCGGCTCGATGTCGGGAAGTTCCGCCAGCAATTTGGGGAGCTGAACCGCTGGCACCTGCACGCGGTGCCCGAGACCGAGTATCCGCTAGCGCTCACCCGATACCTCGGAGACGACGGCCTGAGCGGCACTGGGCTGTCGCTGTACCGCGCGTTCGGCGGGCTCGGCGTCCACGAACTCACCGCGCAGGTCACGCGCAGCGCCAGCGACGATG
>WNGA01006679.1_pt1 | contig 62148 bp, 55 predicted proteins | sample 5400061 | NCBI WGS metagenome assembly WNGA01 (sample SAMN13153366, study PRJNA577476) | soil metagenome | isolation source: 100 cm soil or saprolite under grassland replicate 2 | place: USA:California | collected 2016-06-15
CGGCGCAGGACTGCCGCGCCGCTGTCGCTGTCAGCGACAGCGCAACGGTCATCGATGCGGCTGGCTGCAGTGTGGTCCCAGGCTTCGTCGACGCACATACCCATCTCGTTTTTGCCGGCGACCGCGGCGACGAACTTCGGCAGAGGCTCGCTGGCGCAACCTATGCGGAGATTGCCGCCGGCGGCGGCGGCATTCTCAAGACGGTCGACGCAACGCGCCACGCACGCGAAGACGATCTCGTTCGAGCAGCGTTGCCGCGACTCGCCGCCATGCTCGGGTGTGGAACGACCACTGCAGAGGTGAAGAGCGGCTATGGCCTGTCGACTGACGCGGAGCTGCGCATGCTGCGCGCGATCCGCACGCTTGGCTCACGACAGCCGATCGAGCTTGCTGCGACGTTCATGGGAGCGCACGAAATACCGGTGGAGTATCGCGAGCGCCGCCAAGACTACGTCCGCACGCTCATCGACGACATGCTCCCCGCCATTCAGAGAGAACGACTCGCAGAGTGGTGCGACGTGTTTTGTGAGCGCGGCGTGTTCACGCCGGAGGAAACGCGCGCCATCCTTGAAGCCGCGTACCGATGTGGCCTCAAAGCGCGCGTGCACGCCGACGAGCTCGCACTGAGCGGCGGATCCGCGGTCGCCGCGGAGCTGGGAGCCCGATCCGCGGATCATCTCATCTACGTCGACGAAGCACATGCGGCGCGTCTTCGAGCCGCGGGCGTGGTTGCGACGCTGCTCCCCGCGGCCGCGTTCTACCTGAAGCTCGGGCGGTTTGCTCCAGCGCGAATGCTGATCGAGCAGAACGTGGCCGTCGCGCTCGGCACGGATGTCAATCCGGGTGGCGGGTTCACGCCGTCGATGCCCTTCGTGATGACGCTCGCGTGTTTTGCCATGAACATGACACTCGAAGAGGCGCTCGTGGCAGCGACAATCAACGCCGCCGCATCGATCGACCGGGCGGATCGAATCGGCAGCCTCGAGGTCGGCAAGCAGATGGATGCGGTGATTATCGACGGCGCCCTTGCCGACATCGTTCGCGTTGGTGCTCCGATGGTTCGCCAGGTCATCAAACGCGGCCAAGTCGTGGCGGGTCCCCACACAAAAGTTTCCAGTGTCCAGTTACCAGTTCACCCCTCGACCTTGGCTCGGGGTGAACCCTGAGCCCGAGTCGAAGGGTTCAAAGTGAAAATCTGAGTTAGAACGACTGCGAAACTGAGAACTAAACTTTGAACTGGCAACCGCCAACTGGCAACTATGTCTTTCTCAGACCTCCGCGTCTCAGACTTCCTCGACCAGTTGGCGAGTGCTGAACCGACACCCGGCGGAGGAACGGCCGCGGCTATCGCCGGGGCGATGGGAACGGCGCTCCTCATGATGGTTGCCGGCCTCGTCAGGACCCGCCGTGGAACCGACCAGGAGCGCGTTCGATTGTCTGAAGCTCGTGCCGCGCTCGCGGGCGTCAGAGCGCGTCTCGCGGCGCTCGCGGACACCGACGCGGATGCGTTCGACCAGGTGATGAGCGCTTATCGCATGCCGAAGAGCACGGATGATCAAAAGCGCGCACGCATCGATGCCGTCCAGGTTGCGCTGAAGGCAGCGACGACGGTCCCACTGGACACGGTTCGCGCAGTGGCCGATGCGATGCGCCTTGCACGAACGGTCGGAGAAGATGGCAACCGCAGCGCGCGCAGCGACGTGGGTGCTGCTGTCGGCCTGCTGAAGGCGGCAGCGGACGGCGCGGCAGCAAACGTCAAGATCAATCTCGAGGGCGTACGGGACGAGCCGTTCAGGTCCGTGACCACGACTCAGCTCGAAGAGATCCTTCGGCGCGTTGACAGAGATGCCGCAGAGATCCGTCGATCAATCGAATCGGATTAGACGAAACTTTGAGCGGAGCTGACTTACCGTTGAGAGTCGTCCTTGAGCGCTCGCAGGCGCTCGCCCGTCACCGTTCCCTCAAACGTCCACGGGCGGCTGTACACGCGCGGCACGAACGGGATCTCGTCTACGTAGCTCACATCCACGAGCGTTTGGTAGCCGCGCTGCTTGACGGTGACATCCTCTGGCGCCAACGCCACATCGCGGTCAGCCGCCAACGCCAGGACGCGCTGATGCAACTGAGATGTGGTGACTTCTCGACCGTGAATGATTTCGAACTGAATTTCGTCCTTGAACTCGTAGAAGCCCCAGTACGCGCGTGCGGCTTGAATGCAGGCGTTGATGAGGAGCGCGGCGATCAGAAGCTGGATGATGGTCTTCAATGGATTTGGTGCAGCAACCGCGTCCACCGCGTGGACGTGACGATGCTGCCGAGTGACGAGACAAGCCCCGGAAGGCCAGCCTGCTGCTCGCCGGGAGGAGGCTCGAACGACCAGTAAATCATCAGTGCGCGTCCCTTCACGCAATGTGCGGTCGACTCATCTCCTTCTCCCTGCGGGAAGAGATAATGCGCGTACGCCTCGTCCTGCTTGATTCCATTGACATATAACTGCCGCTGACGCAGCTCGATCGTGTCGCCCGGCAAACCGATGACGCGCTTGATGAAGTCCCGTTCGGGCTCTTCCGGGAACTTGAAGACGATCACGTCGCCTCGCCGAATCTCGCGCATCGGGAGCACCAGTCGCTCCAGCCGCGAGGCAGCAGGGGCGAAGATGAACTTGTTGACGAGCAGGTGATCTCCGACCAGGAGGTTGGGCTCCATCGACCCGGTTGGAATCTTGAACGCCTGCACGACAAATGTCCGGATGAAGAGCGCGAGGATGACGGCAACGACAATCGACTCGAAATACTCGCGCAGGGTCGATTTGTGAAACGTGGCCTCCGCCATCACTCTTCCCCAACCCGCAGCACTGCAAGAAACGCTTCCTGCGGAATATCGACCTGTCCCACGCGTTTCATGCGCTTTTTGCCTTCCTTTTGCTTTTCGAGGAGCTTGCGCTTACGCGTAATGTCGCCGCCGTAACATTTTGCGAGTACGTTTTTGCGCAGTGCCTTCACGCTTTCGCGCGCAATGACACGAGCGCCAATTGCCGCCTGAATGGCGACCTCGAACATCTGCCGCGGAATCAGCTGCCGCATCTTCGACGCGAGCGCGCGGCCCCGTTCGTAGGCGCGATCGCGGTGCACGATGATCGAGAGCGCGTCGACAGGCTCGCCGTTCACGAGGATGTCCAGTTTGACGAGCGGAGACTCCCAGTAGCCGGTGACATGGTAGTCGAGCGACGCGTAGCCGCGCGAAATCGTCTTGAGCCGATCGTAAAAGTCGAGCACGACCTCGTTGAACGGCAGCTCGTAGGTGATGAGCACGCGATTCGATGCTTTGTACTCGAGCGCCTTCTGCACGCCTCGTTTGTCCTGACAGAGCTGCAGAATGCCGCCCACGAACTCCGACGGCGTGAGGACCATCGCCGTGATCACCGGCTCTCCGATTTTGGCAATGTGCCCGGGCTCGGGCAGTTTCGCCGGGCTGTCGACTTCGATGACCTCACCGTCAGTCGTGGTCACGCGATAGAGCACGCCGGGCGCCGTCGTGACCAGATCCATGTCGAACTCGCGCTCGAGCCGCTCCTGCACGATTTCCATGTGCAAGAGCCCGAGGAAGCCGCAGCGAAAGCCGAATCCAAGCGCGGCCGACGTCTCCGGTTCGAAGAAGAACGCAGAATCGTTGAGACGCAGCTTCTCGAGCGCTTCCCGTAGCTCCGAGTACCGATGCCCTTCAACTGGATAGAGACCGGCAAACACCATCGGCTTGAGCGGCTTGAAGCCGGGATACGGTTCCGCCGTCGGCCGGGTCGCGTCCGTCACGGTGTCGCCGATTTGCGCCTCGCCGACCACCTTGATGCCGCACGCTACGAAGCCGACTTCGCCGGCACCCAGCTCCTCGACCAGGACGGGCTTCGGCGTGAACACGCCAAGCTGCTCCACCTCATGATCGCAGCCCATCGCCATCAAGCGAATCTTCATACCCGGCCGAATGGCGCCGTCGATGACACGAATGACGATGACCACGCCGCGATAGGCGTCGTACCACGAATCGAAAATCAGCGCTTTGAGCGGGCTGCCCGCGTCCCCTTTCGGCGGGTGCAGCCGGTGCACAATCGCTTCGAGAATCTCCTTGACCCCGAGCCCCTCCTTCGCGCTCGCGAGAATCGCTGCGTCGCCGTCCAGACCGATGATCTCTTCGAGCTGTCTGCGCGCCTCGTCCGGCTGGGCGCTTGGCAGATCGATCTTGTTGATGACGGGAATGATTTCGAGGTTGTGATCGACCGCGAGGTACGCGTTGGCGAGGGTCTGCGCCTCGACACCCTGCGAGGCGTCAACCAGCAGCAGCGCGCCTTCGCAAGCCGCGAGTGACCGTGTGACTTCGTAACTGAAGTCCACGTGTCCGGGCGTGTCGATGAGATTCAGCACGTACTGCTGCCCGTCCTCGGCCTTGTAGTTCAGGCGAACAGGATGCGCCTTGATGGTGATGCCCCGTTCGCGCTCGAGATCCATGGTGTCGAGCACCTGCGCCGACATCTCGCGCAAGTCCAGTGCGCCAGTGGTTTCCAGAAATCGATCGGCGAGCGTCGATTTGCCGTGATCGATGTGGGCAATCACCGAGAAATTGCGGATGTAGCGCTGGTCCAAGGATGACTTTATTATGCCGCATCGCTTCTCTCCTCATCACGGGCGCGACGGGTTATCTGGGACGGCCGCTGACCGCGCTCGCGCTTGCGCGCAGACACGAGGTCCGTGTCTTCATCAGGCGAGGATCCGAGTCGCGTGTTGCGCCCGGGGCGTCGATCGTGGTGGGAAATCTGTTGTCAGCCGACGAAATTGCAGCGGTGCTCTCGCCGCGAGATACGCTGGTGCATCTGGTCGGCACGCCGCGTCCAAGTCCCGCCAAGGCGCAGCAGTTTCTCGATGTCGATCTCGCGTCCATTCGTGCCGCAGCGGCCGCTGCCGCCCGTGTCGCGATCCGTCACATCGTCTATGTCAGCGTGGCGCATCCGGCGCCAGTGATGAAGGCATACATCGACGCACGTCGCGAAGGCGAGGCACTTGTGCGCGCGTCGGGAATACCCGCGACGATTCTCCGGCCCTGGTACGTGCTTGGTCCGGGTCACCGATGGGCGTACGCGCTGGTCCCGCTCTATCGAGTGTTCGAGCTCATACCATCGAAGCGCGAGACGGCGCTGCGACTCGGCCTCGTGACCGAGCGGCAGATGATCGCTGCGCTGATGCGCGCCGTTGAGGACGGCCCGGAGGCCGCAGGCGTGTGGGACGTGCCTCGCATCCGCGCAGCTCGAATTTGATGCTCATGACGAGCCTTCAGGGTCGCCTCTCGTCGGCGGGGCTAAAGCCCCGCCACTACAGGTCGCTCACTTCAGGCCCGCCGGCTTGACTGGAGTGGCGGGCCGGCTTGACTGGAGTGGCGGGCCTTCAGGCCCGCCGGCTTCATCGCTGCTCCAGCGGAATCCAAGTCTGCGGATAGATCGGCCCCGTGTAATCGGCGCGCGGGCGAATCAGGCGATTGTTGGCGTACTGCTCGAGGACGTGCGCGGTCCATCCGGAAATGCGACTGACCGCGAAGATCGGTGTGTACAAGTCGATTGGAATGCCCATCGTGTAGTACGTCGACGCCGAATAGAAATCGACGTTCGCATAGAGTTTCTTTTCACCGCGAACAATCGATTCGATCCGCTCGGACATGTCGAACCACCTGGTGTCGCGGCCTTTCTCGCCCAACTCCTTCGACATGCGCCGAAGGTGCGTCGCGCGCGGGTCTTCGGTTCGATACACACGATGACCGAAGCCTGGAATCTTCTCTTTGCGCGCGAGCTTGGCGCGCACGTATTGATCGACTCTCTCGGGCGCCGCATCCTGGCCGATGTCGATCAGCATCTTCATGACGTCAGCATTGGCGCCGCCGTGCAGGGGACCTTTCAGCGTGCCGACACCGGATACGACAGCCGAGTGGACATCGCTCAGCGTGGCGGCCGTGACGCGCGCGGCAAACGTCGATGCGTTGAGCTCGTGATCGGCATGCAGCGTCAACGCAATGTCCATCGCGCGGACCGCCGTTGGAGCCGGCCGCTGTCCCGTCAGCATGTAGAGGAAGCTGGCCGCGTGGCCCATCGCGGGATCGGGCTGAACGACTCCAGCACCGTTCTGCATCCGGCCCCATGTGGCCACCAGGCTGGCGAGCTGCGCGGTCAGTCGCACGGACTTGCGGTACGACGCCTGCTGGCTGTTGTCATCGGCATCCGGATCGTGGTGTCCGAGCACACTGGTCAACGTGCGGAGGGCGTCCATGCCGTTCGCCGGCGGAAGCATGCGCATGATCCGCAGCACCGGTTCGGGAAGCGGACGAGCCGCCGCGAGCTGCGACTGCAGATCGCCAAGCTCCGCGCGATTTGGCAGCCGTCCGTGCCACAGGAGATAACAGGTCTCTTCGAAGGACGCGAATCGGGCGAGATCGTGAATGTCGTAGCCTCGATACGCCAGAACGCCCCGGTCGCCGTCGAGAAAGCAGATGCCGGACGTCGTCGCGACGACATCCTCGAGACCCGCTTTGGGCTTCGTATCTACGCTCATACTGCTGATTTTATTCCGATTTGCCGACCCCGGGATCCCCGCTACGTACGAGCCATGCGCGACGCGTGTGCCGTACGTGAAAAAGGCGGCTCGGCGCCGCCCACATCAACACCACAACATCACAGCATCACGACATCGACAGATCACATCGCCACATCAACAAATCGCCACATGTTCATGCCTCTTTTTGCGCGATCTGCACGACCGCGTCGTCTGCGTATTGCTGGAAGATCGACAGCAGTCCCGTGTAGAGGAAGCCGACCTGGAAGAGCATCAAGAACGGCACCGTGGCGTAGATGCCGTTCGCCAGCGCGTAGAAGAGTGTCGCCGTGAAATAGAGGCCGAGAGCGACCTCGATGATCGGTTGCCAGGCAACGGACTGGCGGTACTTCTTGCCGATCCAGTCATCGAGTTTGCCTTCGATGTGGTACTTGGGCGTGCGCGCAAACTCGCTCGGCTTGTGAAACAGCGCCTCGAGCACCGCCTTCGTGTTGTTCACGGCCAGACCAATGCCTATCGACATCAGAATCGGCAAATACCGCAGCCGCTCGGTCCACGTGATCGGATACAGCTCGCGCTGGCAGACCATGTAGAAGTTGGCCACCGACGCAGTCGCCGCGAAGAACAGCGGGACGTCGATCAGCAGCATCTCGTACCAGCCCATGTTGTAGCGAATCACCATTGACGGCGCCATCAACACCGACAGGACACACATCAGCGGGTAGTTGAAGTTAGCCGACAGGTGAAAAAACGCCTCTGCCTTCACTCGCCGCGGCAGGTTCGAATGCAGAATGCGCGGCATCAGCTTCAGGAACGTCTGAATCGATCCTTTGGCCCAGCGATGCTGTTGCGACTTGAACGCGTTCATCTCGACCGGCAGTTCCGCCGGTGCGACATGCTCGGGTACGAAGATGAACTGCCAGCCCCCGAGCTGCGCGCGGTAGCTCAAATCGAGATCTTCGGTCAGCGTGTCGTGCTGCCAACCGCCGGCGTCGACAATGGCATCGCGCCGCCAGATGCCGGCCGTGCCGTTGAAATTGAAGAAGCAGCCGCTGCGATTGCGGCCGCCGTGCTCCACCACGAAGTGGGCGTCAAGGAGGATGGCCTGAATCTTGGTGAGGAGCGAGTAGTCCTCGTTGATGTGCCCCCACCGCGTTTGCACCAGCGCGACTTTCGGATCGGTGAAGTAGTGGATCGTCCGCAGCAGGAAATCGGAATCGGGTCTGAAGTCAGCGTCGAAGATCGCGATGAACTCTCCTGTCGCGACGCGCATCCCCTCGTCCAGAGCACCAGCCTTGTAGCCGTTCCGATCCGTCCGATGTATGTACTTGATGTCGATGCCCTGCGCGGCGTGCCGGCGGACCGCAAGCTCCGCGATCTCGCGTGTCTCGTCGACGGAGTCGTCCAGCACCTGAATCTCGAGTCGATCGCGCGGATACTCGATCCGGCACACTGAATCGATCAGTCGATCGACGACGTACATCTCGTTGTAGAGAGGAAGTTGAATCGTGATTCTGGGAAAGCTGTCGAAACGTCCGGCGGGGAGTTTTCGCTCGTCCTTGTGCTTCATGTAGAGATACACAAGGTAGTAGCGATGCCACCCGTAAACGGCGAGGATGATGAGAACAAAAAAATAGAGCGCGAGGATTAATGTGTCAGCGGGCGTCATGAACAGTCCGATTTCCTCGCAAAATGCACAAGGAGTGATTATATGGTCGGGTCCGGTAAAGTCAACGCGCACCGAATGATAGCGTCATGACACCAGCAGAGCTTCGAGGCTTGCTCGATGCGGTCAGCGAAGGTCGCGTCACGACCGATCATGCGCACGATCGTCTTCTCACAGAGCTCCGCGATCGACCGTTCGAGGATCTTGGCTTCGCTCGCGTCGATCATCATCGTTCCATTCGACAGGGTTTCGCTGAAGTGGTACTCGGTCTCGGCAAGACGCCGGATCAGATCGCGACGATCGCAAACCGCATCGTTCAACGCGGGCATCCGTTGCTCGTGACGCGGGCAGACGAGCTGGTCTGGGAAGCGGTGCGGCAACAGGTTCAAGACGCGGAATATCACCCGATCGCGCGCGCGATCACGCGGAAGGGCGAAGTGATACGCGGCAAAGGAACGATCGCAGTGGTGACGGCGGGCACGTCCGATCTTCCGGTGGCTGAGGAGGCCGCCGTCACCGCCGATCTGATGGGCAACACTGTCGAACGGCTGCACGATGTCGGCGTCGCCGGCATTCACCGCGTTCTCAGCGAACGCGCCCGCCTTTCCGCGGCGACCGTGATCGTTGTCGTCGCCGGGATGGAAGGCGCGCTGCCGAGCGTCGTATCGGGGATGGTGGACGTGCCGGTGATCGCCGTGCCGACGAGCATCGGCTACGGGGCGAGCTTCGGCGGCATCGCGGCGCTGCTCGGGATGCTCAACTCGTGCGCCAACGGCGTCGCCGTTGTGAATATCGACAACGGCTACGGCGCGGGCTGCGTCGCAAGCATGATCAATCATTTGTGACACTGGCATGTGGCGATTTGTCGATTTGGTGATGTGGCGATGTGATGTCGCGAGGTGGCGAATCAACTCACCACATCGCCAGATGGCAGTATGCAGCTAGCCCTCCGTACTCTCGAATTCGATCGCATCGTCGATCTCGTCGTCGATCACGCCTTGACGCCGCTCGGTGCCCGCGTGCTCGGGGCGCTCGAACCAGAGACTGACACCGGCCGTGTGGCACGTGCGCTCGATGCCACCGCCGAAACGAGTGCGTATCTCGAAACAAACTCGCTCTTTCCGCTGCGGGCCGCTGGCGATCTCGCCGATACGCTCGCCGCTCTCGATGTCGAAGGCCGGCCGCTCGAACCGCTCGCGCTTCGCAGCCTCGCGGATTTTCTCGACTCCGTAGAGCAGGCGCGCGGCGCCGTGCGTCAGGCCGCGGGTAATTTCCAGATCCTCGTTTCGATCGTCTCGCGCGTCGCCACGTTCAAGCGCGAGGTGGCCGACGTGCGGCGAGCGATCGACGTCTCCGGAGAAGTCTTGGACGATGCGAGCTCCGAGCTGAGAGCGATCCGAGATCGCTTGCGTCAGAAGCGGAATCGGCTGCGGACGACGCTCGAGCAGTTCGTGCGGAGCAAGGACACCGCGAAGTATTTACAGGAAGAGGTCGTCACGGAACGCAACGGCCGCTTCGTCCTGATCGTTCGCGCCGAGCACCGATCGAATGTTCCGGGAATCGTGCACGGGAGCTCGGCCAGCGGCGCCTCGCTCTTTCTCGAGCCAGCAGCCACCGTCGAAATCAACAACGACATCGTGCAGCTCGAGGATGAGGAGCGCGAGGAGATTCATCGGATCCTGCTCGCACTGACGGACAGCTTTCGTGCCCGTCCAGGCGAGCTCGAGGCATCGGTGGACGTCGCGATCGAGCTCGACGTGCTGCAGGCCAAGGCGCGATTTGCGTCGCGCATCAACGCCGTACGACCCGAACTCGTCACCGACGATCGGCTCGAGCTCAGAGGCGCGCGTCACCCCCTCCTCAGCAAAGATCCGGTGCCTGTCGACATCCTGCTGCAGCCGCCCACCCGCGTGCTGCTCATCACCGGACCGAATACCGGAGGGAAAACCGTCGCGATCAAAACAGCCGGACTCCTGGCGCTGATGGCGCAGGCGGGTCTCTTCGTGCCGGCCGACTCGGCCCGGCTGCCCGTTTTCAAGTCGATCTTCGCCGACATCGGAGACGAGCAATCGATTGCTGCGAGTCTCAGCACGTTCTCCGCGCACATCACCAATATCGTCGCGATGGATCGCGAGTTGGCCATGCCTGCGCTCGTGCTGCTCGATGAAGTCGGCACCGGCACCGACCCCAACGAAGGGGGTGCGCTGGCGACCGCTATCGTCAATCACTTCAAACAGCGCGGGGCGTTGCTCATCGCCACGACCCACTTCGACGCGCTGAAATCGTGGGGCATGGCTGCCGACGGCGTGATCACCGCGGCGTTTGCATTCGATCCGCAGAACTTCGCGCCGACTTACAAGCTGATTTACGGCGCGCCTGGCCGCAGCCTGGCGATTGAGATTGCGCAGCGCCTCGGCATGCCGTTGACGGTCGTCGCGGCAGCGCGCGCGTTCTTGAGCGACGATCAAAAGCGTCTGGCGGCGCACCTGGCGCGGATCGACGCGCGGGCGCGTGCGCTCGATTCCGATCGAACCAGGCTCCAGCGCGACAAGCGCGCCGTCGATGACGCCGCGGCCAGACTCGCCGAACGCGAGCGCTCGGTGGCCGAGCGCGAACAGCGCGTGGCAAAACGCCTGAGCGAGAAAATCGACGAGCGTGTCAGACAGGCACGGCGAGATATCGATGCCGTGATCGAGCAGTTGAAGGAACGATCGGAGGCGCTCGTCGAACAGGCATCTCTTCGAGCACGGACCAGCGGAATCACCACCGGCGACGCGGGTGCGGCGCGCGCCGAGGCGCGACAAGCGATCGATCGCATCGTCGAATCCGTACGTAGTGGCGGGGCTTTAGCCCCGCCGGGGTTAGGCCCGCCGGCATCGGGCAGCGCGGCTGAATACTCTGTCCCCGCGGCAGCCGGCGGGGCTAAAGCCCCGCCACTACAGACCGGAGCGCGGGTCGCAGTCGGTGCGCTCGGAATGGAAGGCACGCTCGTCTCAATCCACGGCCGGCACGCTGAGATCGACGTCCGCGGCAAGCGGCTTCGCGCGCCAGTGCGCGACCTCCGTGTCGTCGCAGGGGCGCCACATCTGACGGCCGCTCCGGCCGCGAAAGTGCGCGTGAACGTCGACCTGAAGCCGCGCGAGGGGCTGCTCAGCGAGCTGAACGTGATTGGCTGCACAGTCGATGAAGCCGTCGATCGCGTGGCGAGGTTTCTCGATGACACGCTCGTCACGGACGTTCAACAGGTCCGCATCGTCCACGGCCACGGCACCGGCCAGCTCAGGAAGGGTCTGGCGGCGTACCTGAAAGAGCATCCCCTCGTCGCGAAGTTCTACGCGGCGCCGCAGGAGCAGGGCGGGGGTGGCGCGACGATTGTGGAGCTGAAAGAGTAGCGGGAGATGTGGCGAGGTGGCGAGTTGATGATGCGGAGGTGTAGTGTGGTGATGTGCGGATGTCACGATGTGACATCAGCACGTCACATTCGCGAATGAAGTTACCTCAAACCTTCATCGACGAAGTCCGGCACGCCGCCGACATCGTCACCGTCATCTCCGACTACGTTTCACTGAGGAAGGCTGGAAGCAGCTACAAAGGCCTCTGTCCGTTTCACGCCGAGAAGACCCCCTCATTTCACGTCAATCGCGACCGCGGATTCTTTCATTGCTTCGGCTGCGGGGTGGGCGGTGACGTCTTCAAGTTCATCGAGCTGCACGAAAAAGTTGGGTTCACCGATGCCATCCGGCAGCTTGCGCAACGGTTTGGCGTGCCGATTCCAGAGCTCGAAGACGGCGACGCCGGCCGGGAAACCGCCGCCGAACGCGAGGCGCTGCTGAAGATCCACGAACTAGCCGCGGCGTTTTTCCTGGAACAACTCGAGTCGCCGGCGGGCACACGTGTTCGCGAGTACCTGCTGGCCGAGCGCCGCCTCACGCGCGACACGGTTAGCGCATTGGGGCTCGGCTACGCGCCGTCGGGTCGCGACAGCCTGCGGCAGCGGCTCGTCAAGCAGGGCTTCCAGCCAGCGTCGCTTCTCAAAAGCGGACTCGTGGTGCGGCGCGATGATGGCAGCGAGGTGGATCGATTTCGGAACCGGTTGATGATTCCCATCGCGCGCGACACGGGATCTGTGATCGCCTTTGGCGGACGCGCGCTCGAGAAGGATCAAAGTCCCAAGTATCTGAACTCGCCAGAAACTCCGATCTACATCAAGAGCCGCACCCTCTACGGCCTGAATCTCACGAAGGGAGATCTGCGCAAGAGCGGCTTTGCCGTGATCGTGGAAGGCTACTTCGATTTCGCGCAGGTGTATCAGGCGGGAGGTCTGCCGGTCGTCGCCACCTGCGGCACTGCCCTGGGTTCCACACAAGCACAGATCTTGCGTCGGTTTGCGCCGAAAGCCGTTCTTTGCTTCGACCCGGACGCCGCGGGTCAGGCCGCTGCGGAGCGAAGTTGTGAACTTCTGGTGAGTGAAGGCTTCGATGTCAATATTGCGCTCCTGCCAGGCGGTGAAGATCCCGATACGTATATTCAGAGGCACGGCCGCGAGGCGTACGTTGGCGCGCTTCGCCAGTCGCGCCCATACCTCGATTTCCTGCTCGATCGCGCGGCCCAGGAGCACGATCTCGCGCGGGACGATTCACGCCGGGAATTTCTGAAGAGAATGCTGGGCGTCGCGGCACGGATTCCCGACCCGGCGGCGCGGGACCAATTCGCAGACCGTCTGGCCCACAAGGCGCGGGTGACCGAGGACGTGATTCGCAGTGAGATTCGGAAAGCGGCCGTTGCCCGCAAAACAGACCTGCCCGCAGACCGGTTGCGCGTGCTCTCCGCGCCGCTGCGGGATGTAGAAAGGGGCCTGCTTTGGGCGCTCGTCCACGCGCCCGAGGAAGCCGCCTCGGTGCTCCTTCACGTCGAAGTTTCTGATTTTGAAGGACTTAGGGCACAGGCTATTTTCGAGAAAGCGCGAGAGCTCGCATCTGGCGGGGCCGAGGCGTTGCCAACGTCCCTGATGGAGCGTCTAAGCGATCAGGAGGCGCAACTCGTGTCTCGGGCCGCGACCGAGCGCGAGCCGCCGGTTCGGGACCTTTCGACGTGCATCGAGACGCTTCACCACCTTCAGCTCACACGCGAGCTGGGAGAAGTCGAAGCGGAAATGGCGCGGGTCCAGCGCGCCGACCCGGCGTCCCCGGATCTGTGGACCCTCACCGCGCGCCGGGTCGAGCTTGCGAGGCGTCTGTATAATGGCTAGCTTGCCCATCCGCATCGGCCCACACCGAGCGGCATCCGCTGTCATACCCGCGCAGAGAGGAGACGATCTTGTCGATTGAGGACAAGTTCGAGGAAGTTCGCCAGCTAATCATCGTTGGCAAGGAAAAGGGTTATCTGCTGTACGACGAGGTCAGTGACGTTCTGCCCCCGGATCTCACGGCATCTCCTGAAGATCTCGAAGAGCTCTTTCTCGCCTTCGGGAATGCCGGCATCGATATCGTCGATTCCGACAAGTCTTACAGTCAGCGAGATGCGCTCGAGCGCGAAGATGGCGAGACCGATCGGCCGGAGCTCGACCTCACGCCCGGTGCACTCGACAAGACGAACGATCCCGTCCGCATGTACCTGCGCGAGATGGGCACTGTTCCGCTGCTCACCCGCGAAGGCGAAGTGTCGATTGCCAAGCGCATCGAGCAGGGGAAGCTCTCCGTCATCAAGTCGATCTCGCGCATGCCGGCCATTACGAAGGCCGTCATTCGGATGGGCGATCAGCTCAAGGCGGGCGAGCGCACCATTCGCGAGCTCGTCATCTTCAATGACGAGGAGATCACCGACGATCGGATCGAAGAGCGGGCGCAGCAGTTCGGCCGCCAGGTCGACGCCGTGCGCAAGGCGCGTTTCAACGTCGAGAAGCTCGCGGAGAAGCTCGCGACCATCCTGAAGAAGGACAAACGGAAGTATCGCCGCGCCCGCTGGAAGTTGATGCGGGCGCAGGTCGAGCTGTCGCGGCACATTCGAAAGATCGAGTTCACCGAGCTCGTCAAGCGCAAGCTCATCGACGAGGTGAAGGAAATCGTCGATTCCGTCCTCAAGGTTCAGCGCGAAGTCGAAGCGGCCAACAAAACCCTGAATGCCAAAAGCCGCCGGCCGAAGCTGAAAGAAGAGGAGCGCAAGAACCTGCTGAAGAAGCAGAAGGATCTGCGCGCCGAGGTCAAGCGGATGACCGACGAGCTCGAGGAAAGCGCCGAGACGCTGCGTCACACGCTCGAAACGATCTATACGGGCGAGGCAAAAGCCGAGCAGGCCAAGAAGGAGCTGGTCGAAGCGAACCTGCGACTCGTGGTGTCGATCGCGAAGAAGTACACCAACCGCGGTCTGCAGTTTCTCGATCTGATCCAGGAAGGCAACATCGGGTTGATGAAAGCCGTCGACAAGTTCGAATACCGCCGCGGCTATAAATTCTCGACCTACGCCACATGGTGGATTCGCCAGGCGATCACGCGCGCCATTGCGGATCAGGCGCGGACGATTCGTATTCCCGTGCACATGATCGAGACCATCAACAAGCTGATTCGCACGTCGCGGGCGCTCGTCCAGGAACTCGGACGAGAGCCAACCTCCGAGGAGATCGCGAGGCGGATGGACATTCCCGTGGCGAAGGTCCGGAAGGTCTTGAAGATCGCGCAGGAGCCCATCTCGCTCGAGACGCCGATCGGCGAAGAGGAAGATTCGCACCTGGGCGACTTCATCGAGGATCGTACCGCCGTCTCGCCGTCAGAGGCGGTCATCAACCTCGATTTGCGCGAGCAGACCGAGTCGGTGCTGAAGACGCTGACGCCGCGCGAGGAGAAGGTCATCAAGATGCGTTTCGGCGTCGGCGATGGCAGCGAGCACACGCTCGAAGAGGTCGGTCAGAATTTCGCCGTCACGCGAGAGCGCATCCGACAGATTGAGGCCAAGGCGCTGCGCAAGCTGCGTCACCCATCGAGAAGTCGCAAGCTCCGGGCGTTTCTCGAAGGCCGGAGCTGAGGAAGGAAGTTTCCAGTTGTCAGTTTCCAGTTCAAAGTTGAGTTCAGAGTTGGATGGCGCAACCTCGAAACTAGACTTTGAACTGGCAACTGGACACTGGAAACTGGACACAGTTTCCCTGCCCGGGCCCATAGCTCAGTGGTTAGAGCGGCCGGCTCATAATCGGTTGGTCCCTGGTTCGAATCCAGGTGGGCCCACTTACGCGAAAACACGACAGGACGCGAACGCGCGCAACCGCTCGGGCGGCCGTTCGCTGGCACTTCGTGCTTTCGTGTTTCCGGTTCTTCAGTGCCTTTTCGTGCTTTCGTGTTTTCGTGATCCTTCGCGTGGTTTCGTGCTTTCGTGTTTTCGTGCCCCATGATTCCCGAACTCGAACGCCTCATCAAACTGCAGGACATCGAATCGCGAACGGCAGACGCGCGGAAGCGGATTGCCGACCTGCCGGCGCGCATCGCCGCCCTGGACGCGAAGCTCACGGCCGCAGGCGACGAAGTGGCCGCCGCGAAGCAGGCGCTTGCCGCCAACCAGACGGAGCGACGCACCATCGACAAGGATCTGATCGCGGTCCAGCAGCGCCTCAGCAAGTTCAAAGAGCAGCTGATGGAGGTGAAGACCAACGTCGAATACCACGCGATGCAGAGCCAGATTGCCGCCGCAACTACCGAAGTCGCTCGCGTCGAAGAAGTGATGCTGGTGAAGATGGTCGAAGCCGACGACATCGCCGCCCGCTTGAAATCAGCGGAGGCCGCGTTGAAAACGGCGGAATCAGTGGTCGCGAAGGACCGTGCAGCGCTGGAGACCGAAACACGCGAGATGGAGCGTGTGCTGACGACGAGTGAGGGAGAGCGCGCTGCAGTGGTGAGCGAGATCGACCGCCATCATCTCGACACCTTCGAACGAGTGCTGAAGGCGCGGCAAGGCATCGCGGTGGCCGAGGCCAAGGACGGGCACTGCACGGTGTGCCACGTCAGCTTGCGTCCGCAGGTGTTCAACACGATTCGCCGCAACGATCAGATCGTTCAGTGCGATCACTGCCAGCGAATCCTCTATTTCACCGGCGTCCACGAACGCTCTGCCGCCGGGCATGCCGCGGCATCCGCTCCCAGCCAGCAACACAGGGACGCGGAGGAGCACCAGTGATCACCGCGTTCATCGACGGCGGGGCGCGAGGCAATCCCGGTCCCGCAGGGTACGGCGTGCATATCGTCGACGAAGACGGCGCACTCCTGGCAGAGCTCCACGAAGGCATCGGCATCGCCACGAACAACGTCGCCGAATATCGGGGCCTCCTCGCCGCGCTCGAGTGGGCGATCGAGCATGGGCGTTCCCGCCTCCACGTCAAGTCCGATTCACTGCTGCTGGTGCAGCAAATGAACGGCGTGTACCGCATCAAGAATCCCGGTCTGCTGCCGCTCTACCGGCAGGCGCGCCACCTGATGGCGCGAATCGGACACGTCACGCTGGAGCACGTCCGGCGCGAACAGAACAAGGACGCCGATCGACTTTCGAACCTCGGCATGGATCAAAACTCCGGAGAACTTCGTTGATACACGTTGGAAACAATAGAGACACGGAGCTTCGTTCTTACGGCTCACCGGGAACCACGATGAGCGCCGCCATGCGCCCTGCGCGTTCACCGTCTACTCGATAGGATTCAAAGATCTCGTGATGCGTCTGTGTGCACAGGCCGCAAATGTGGATGTTCTCGTCGCGAACACCGGCCCGCGTGAGCTGATCGCGGTTCGCCATCCACAGATCGAGGTGAATTGATCCGTCGTCTCGTTCGACAAACCAGCGGTCCGTGTCGTCGGCGCTGGCGCCTGACGAGCGGAACGCTTCCACGACGCTTCTGCCCACCGCGTAGCAGCACGGACCAATGCTGGGACCGACGGCGACCATGACGTCTCGAGCGACGACGCCGAACGTCGTGGCCATCGTTTCAACGGCCGCGCGCGCGACGCCGGAGCACGTGCCACGCGCGCAGGACCGCCGCGCAACTGCAGTTGCTTCGTCGTAAACGCGTGTTGCGCGAGCGGCGTCAGCGGATCGCAGCGAAGCGCATGCCCCCAACTCTCGCTGCTCCAACGAAATGCGCGATTCGGCGTAGGCAGTGTCATCGGACGCGCGACGTGAGACGAGCAACCGCCGTTTCCCTCGCCGATCGCTCGGGTGCAATGACAAGGCGAAACACGCGCTTTCGAGCTGGCATTCCCCTTGATCGTTGGTCCTGCAGCGTCTGCAGCGGCTTCGGTCGCAGCCAACAACACGAGGACACGCACATGGTGGTCAAGATCACCCCAAACGACAAAGGGAACCCGTCAGGCAAACTGGCGGATGCAGAGTTGCATTTCACGGAGGGCGTTCTGCAAGGGCTCAAGCTCATTGGATTCAGCGTATGGGAACGCCGCAGCGGGAGCGGCCGCAACGTCACGTTCCCCGCTCGAAGCTACACCGTCAACGGCGACAGGCGGAGCTTCGCGCTTCTTCGGCCCGCGGCGGGAGACACGCAGGCGCAGGAGCGGGTGCGCGAACTGATTCTGGAGGCGTACAGCGAGCACGCGGCGCAGGCGGCTGTTGCCAGTTGAACCGGTCGCGTGCAACACAGGCGGCTGGCGACCCGCTAACTTAGCATCGGCAGCAATCTTGCGTTTTCCTGTGCGCGTTTCGGCGGGAGGGTCCACTCTGCGCGAAGGCTCTTTTCGAGCTCTCCGCGGAAAAACTGATCCTTCATCCCGCCGTCGATGATGTCCCAGGGAAGCACCGCGTCCTGCGAACGGTCGCGGTAGATGTAGAAATCGGCGTCGACACCGGTGTCAGCAACAGCTCGCCGCCATTGGCCACCATTGCGCTCGGCGGCCTCAATCACGGGTGCGACACGACGGTCGCCCAGCGAGAGCAGGGCCTGATAGTAGGAGTGTCGTTCGCTCTTGATGTTGAAATACACGTTGTCGATATTGCTCACCAGGGATCGCAGCCGCTTCATTTTCTGCTCGATCACTTCGGAGCGCTCCATCGGCAGCCACTGGTAAGTCGTCGCCGGCTTGGGAACGAGTGGATTCACGCTGGCGACAATGCGCCCGATGCGACCGCGACTGCGCGCGTGCAGGAGCATCGTGTCGCGCAACTGCAGCGTGAGATCTCGGATGGCGACCAGATCCTCATCGGTCTCGGTCGGGAGGCCAATCATGTAATAGAGCTTCAAGTTCTCGAAGCCGCTCGAGAAGATCAGCTCCGCGCTTTCGAGGATCTCGTCGTTGGTAATCGTCTTGTTGATGACACGGCGCAAGCGGTCCGAGCCGGTTTCGGGCGCGATGGTCAGCGTTCGCTCACCGCTCTCCCGGAGTAACGACACAATCGTCGGCGTCAGATCGTCGAGTCTGAGAGAGGCGGGACTAATCGAGTAGCCCATCTCCCCAAGACTGCGGAGGAGGTGCTCGATTTCCGGATGGTCGCAGAGGGCGATCGATACGAGGCCGGCACGCGACGCGTACGGACGTGCGGCACGCGCGAGCTCGAGAACGCGATCGCTCGAGAAGGGACGCACGGGCAGGTAGTTGTAGCCCGCCCAGCAGAAGCGACACAAGTTGGCGCAACCGCGGACGACTTCAACCAGGAACCGCGCGCCGAACTCGGTATCGGGCGTAAAGATGCTCGTGCACGGAGGATCGGCCGCTTCAGTGGCCTTGAGCGCGGCCTTTCGCACAACGTTGGGCGCACCGCTCCCCGCCTGCGGAACGTAGCGGACGATGGTGCCATCGGCGGCGTGCTCGACGTCGTAGAACGACGGGATGTAAAAGCCGCGCTGGTGTGTAAGCGCGCGAAGGAGCTCATCACGCGAGCTCGAATGTCGCATGGCTTCCACGAATGGCGGCACCAGCGCTTCACCTTCGCCGGCGGCAATGACGTCGGCAAAGAGCGCGAGCGGCTCGGGATTCACAAACGTCACCGCCCCGCCGATCAGCACGAGCGGGTGCTTCGCCGAACGGTCAGCGGAACGGATGGGAATGTCGGCGAGCCGGAGCAGTTTCAGAACGTTGGTGTAGTCCCACTCGAATGAGACGGAAAAGGCGAAGACGTCAAACTCGCGGATCGGCGTCTGCGACTCGATCGACACGATTCGCGTGCCGGATTCAAGCAGGTTCGCAAGCTCCTGCTTCGGCGGTAGAAACACGCGCTCGCAAACGACGTCGGGGTGTTCGTTGAAGAGGCGGTAAATCGTCTGGAAGCCCAGATTGGACATTCCGACGAAATAGGTATTGGGAAACGCGAGGGCCACCCGTAGCCGCCCGGCGTGCGGCTTTTGTACGTAGCCCACCTCGCGAGAGAGCGTGTCGCGTGCAGCGTCGCGCGGAGATATCGATTTCATGGCCGGACTCGAGCGCGAACTGAGCCTGCACAGGCGCCGCGCTCGCGTTCGATGGATCTACCTACTCTACCATCGGGATCGCGACCGCTGCACGGAGCCGGTTCGACGTTCGAGGTTCGAAGGTTCGACGGTTCAGGGTTCGCCGTTCGCGCGCCTCACCCCCGCGCCCGATCGGTCGAATAGCGAACCTTCGCACAGGGAACCCTCGAACCGGAGTGAATCACCCTTCGTTCCGCCGCAAGAACGCGGGCACTTCGAGCTCGAGGTCCAACTCGTCGTCTGCCGCGGCCGACGTCGCTCGATCCTCGAGCGCCATCCCTCCAGCTGCCGGTGCCGTTGCCGCCTGCCGCGGAGGCGTGAGCGGTAATTCCAGCGGCGGCCGGCGTGCGATCGTAAGGCGCGGCTGCATGGCCGACTCGACGATCGCCGCAGCCGCGGCAGCTGTCGGCCGCGTTGCGTGGGGATGGGTCGTGTAACTTTGCAGATCCACGGGAGTCGACATGTGGGCGCCGACTGCGCTGCGCTCCGCGCCCATGTGCTCGAAGCCGGTCGCGATGACGGTGATCTTCACGCGCCCGTTCAGGTGAGGATCCACCACGGCACCGAAGATGATGTTGGCGTCCTCATGGGCGACTCCGTGAATGATCGTCAACGCCTCGTTCACTTCCATGAGCGACATGTCGGGACCACCGGTCACGTTGACGATCACTCCACGCGCGCCGTTGACCGACGCGTCTTCGAGCAGCGGACTCGAAATGGCTTTTTGCGCGGCGTCGATCGCGCGCGAGTTGCCCTCTGAAATGGCGGTGCCCATCATCGCGACGCCCATCCCGGACATGATCGTTTTCACGTCCGCAAAATCGAGGTTGATGAGTCCCGGCACCAGAATCAGATCCGAAATGCCCTGAATCGCCTGCCGCAGCACATCGTCCGCCGTCGAAAACGCGTCGATGATCGACGTGCTTCGATCGATCACGGCGAGCAGCCGCTCGTTGGGAATCGTGATCACGGTGTCCACGCATTCACGAAGCGCGTCGAGACCCGCTTCCGCTTGTCTCTGCCGCTTCTTGCCCTCGAACTTGAACGGCTTGGTGACGACTGCGATCGTCAGCGCGCCGAGCTCGGTCGCCAGGCTCGCGATGACGGGCGCGCCGCCGGTCCCGGTGCCGCCGCCCAGGCCCGTGGTGACGAAGACCATGTCGGCGCCTGAGAGCGCCTGGATCAACGTATCGGTGTCCTCGAGCGCTGCTTGTCGTCCGGTATTCGGATCGGCGCCGGCCCCCAGCCCTTTCGTGAGCTTGCTGCCAATCTGAATCTTGAGCGGCGCCGGGCTGCTTTTGAGCGCCTGCGCATCCGTGTTGGCGACGATGAACTCGACACCGGCAAGTCCCACCTGCACCATGCGCGCAACGGCGTTGCCGCCGGCCCCGCCGACGCCGACGACCTTGATGCGCGCGCCTGCGCGCTCCTCATCGATTGTGAGGCGCAGCTTCTCGCGCGTATCACCAGAGATCTGATTCTGCAGGTCTGACATCGAGCCTCCTCTCAGAAGAATTCCTTGAACACGGTGCGCAACCGGCCAACCATTCGCGTCAACGCGCCGCCGCCGCCTCGCGCGCTCTCATCTCCGCGGTGCCGCTCCGCGTACACCACGAGCCCCACAGCCGTCGCGTAGACGGGATTGGCGACGTGATCCGCGAGGCCGCCAATGCCCATCGGCCATCCACGGCGGATCGGCAGATCGAAAATCTGCTCCGCAATCTCCGACATTCCGTCGAGAACCGCGCCACCGCCCGTGAGCACGATGCCCGAGTTCAGCGACTTCTCGTAGCCCGCTTTGCTGATTTCGTCCCACACGAGATGAAAAATTTCCTCAGCTCGCGGTTGCAGGATGTCGCTGAGGATCCGCCGCGCCATCACGCGCGCACGGCGGCCGCCGACGCTCGCCACCTCGATGGTCTCGTCTTCTTCGACCATCGACGCCAGCGCGCAACCCGACCGCCGTTTGATCTTTTCCGCTTCGGGAATCGGCGTTCTCAGTCCCACCGCGATGTCGTTGGTGAAGTGATCGCCGCCGACCGCAACGACGGCGGTATGCCAGAGACTGCCGCGTTCGAAGATCGCGAGATCGGCGGTGCCTCCGCCGATGTCGACCAGCGCGACGCCGAGCTCCTTTTCGTCGGGCGTGAGCACGGCGTCCGCCGCGGAAAGCTGGCCGATAACCGTGTCCACGACCTCGACTCCGGCGCGGTTGACACACGCGATCAGGTTCTGCGTCGCCGTCGTGCTGCCGGTGACGATGTGAACGTTGACTTCGAGACGCGCTCCCGTGAGGCCCACAGGCGCGCCGATGCCTTCCTGCTCGTCGACGACGAAATCCTGGGGCAGCACATGGAGAATTTCGCGGCCGGTCGGCAGCGAGACGGCCCGGGCCGCGTCGATGGCCCGCCGCACATCATCGCGCGTGACCTCGCGGTTCTTGCCGGCGACCGCCACGACGCCGCGGCTGTTGAATCCCTTGATGTGAGGGCCGCTGATGCCGAGGTGAACCGACCCGATCTCGACGCCGGCCATCAACTCGGCTTCTTCGATGGACTTCTTGATCGACTCGACCGCGGCGTCGAGATTGACGACCACACCTCGCTTCAAGCCCTTCGACTCGGCAACGCCGAGGCCGATGATGTCGACACCCGTTTCCTCTACCAGTTCGCCGACAACCGTGCAGACCTTCGACGTTCCGATGTCGAGACCGACGACATAACGTTCGTGTCTTGCCACTAGTACTCCTCGTTCATTTCTTGCGGGCGACCGGCCGCACGTACAAGCGCTCGTCGAATCGCAGATCCACGTAGTCGATCTCGGCAACGCGTTCCCGCAGGGCGGGCGCGAGATCGACGTACTGCTGCAGGCGCTCCACGAACGCGTCGTCGCCGAGCCGCAGCATCGTCGTATCGCCGTCGAGAATCACCACAGCGTCGTGATCGTCGGACACGTCGATCTGCGAGACCTTCGCCGCAAGATCCGGCCGCGTGTTGAGCGCGGCAATTACCCGCGACGCCAGAAGCGCACGCGCATCGTCGACCGCGGAAGGACCCATTCGCGTGGGCCGCGCGAGCCCGTCGACGATTGGCAAATCGAGATCCGCGTAGTTCGGACCGAACTCGTCGACGATGACGCCGCGTGCGTCGACGAGGTACAAACCGGTCGCCATGCGGCCGACGCCGACCGGGCGCCGCTCCCGAACCTGAATTTCGACCGTCGACGGCAGCGTGCGGCGCAACGCCGCGTCTTCAATCCACGGCAACGACAGCAGCCGGTCGCGCCACTCGGCGAGATTCACGGTCAGAATGTTTCGGCCTTTCATTCCGGCGACAAGGGCGAGAATCTCGCCTGTCGCCAGTCGCTCGTTGCCGCGCACAGTGACGCGTGAGATCTCGAGCCCCGGCGCTCCCAGCACGAGCGCCATGCCGCGCCAGCCGCCATACGTCATCAGGCCAAATACGACAATGAGACGCGCCACGACCCACGCCTGCCGTAGCACGGCGGCTCGTCTGCGCGCCGGCTTGACGTGCACGCGACGAAAGCGCTTGTCGGCCGGAGCCGCAATCGCGTGCACTAGTCGCTTCCTTTCGGCGCTGGCGACTCGACCGCAAAGCGGCGCCTCAACTCGTCGACAATACGGTCGGGAACGCTGCCAATCGATCCAGCGCCGAGCGTAATCACGAGATCTCCAGGCTCCGCGAGTGACGCAATCGTCGCCGCGATGTCGTCGATCGATTTCACGACACGCACAGGTGTTGACCGAGAGCTGTTGACGGCGGCGGCGAGCGCTTCGACCGTGATGCCCGGAATTGGATCCTCGCTGGCACCGTAAATGTCCGCCAGGATCACCTCGTCGGCCGGCGCGAGGGCAACGCCGAACTCACGCATCAGATCGCGCGTTCGCGTGTAGCGGTGGGGCTGAAACGCCACCAGCAGCCGGGCGGGATGAGCGGCGCGCGCGGCCGCGAGGACGGCCGCAATCTCCGTCGGGTGGTGGCCGTAGTCATCGATCACCGTGATGCCGTTGACTTTGCCGCGATACTCGAAGCGCCGCTCCGCCCCGGAGAACTCCGCCAGCGCCGCGGCGATCGTTGCGAACGGAACTCCAAGCTCCAGGCCGACGGCAACGGCGGCGAGCGCATTCTGCACAGAGTGCCGTCCAGGCACTTGCAGGCGCAGTGTGCCCAACACCTCCGCATCCGTTTGCGCGTCGCGCGATCGCCGAATGACGGTGCTGCGGCTCTGAAACCCTTCGAGCACGACGTCTCGCGCGCCGACCTCGGCATCGTCGCGCGTGACCCCGTAGCTGATGACGCGGCGTGTGAAGCGGCCGGACACCGCGGCAAGCTCAGGATCGTCGGCGCATGCGATGACGGCGCCGTAAAAAGGCACCTTGTTCGCGAAGTCGACAAACGCCTGTTGCAGGGCCGCAAAGCTCCCGTACGAGTCCATGTGCTCCCGATCGATGTTGGTCAGCACCGCGACTGACGGCCACAGCATCAGAAACGAGCGATCGCTCTCATCTGCTTCTGCAACCATGTAGTCACCCTTGCCGAGCCTCGAGTTGCTGCCGAACGCTCCAAGCCGTCCTCCGATGACAGCGGTCGGGTCGAGACCGCCGCGCTCGAGGACCAGCGCAATCATCGAGGTCGTCGTTGTCTTGCCGTGGGCACCCGCTACCGCGATGCCGAATTTCAGCCGCATCAACTCGGCGAGCAGCTCGGCGCGGGCAATCACCGGAATTCGGCGCGCGCGCGCGCCGACGATCTCCGGGTTGTCCGGTCGCGCCGCCGACGTAAAGACGACGGCGTCGGCATCGCCGACGTTTTCCGCCGCAGGATGTCGGAGCCAGACACCTTGAATCCGAGGCTTGCCACAATTTCCGCAAGGCCGCTCATGCCGCTTCCGCCGATCCCCACGAAGTGGAGGCATCGAACTTTTCCAAGCACCTGACGCTCCGGTTTATCCTTCGGCCCTTCAATTCCGCCCGTCCTTCGACGTCGAAGGCGCCGAAGGCCTCGAGGGCGCCGAAGAATTCGCAAGTTCCCACACCCTGTCGGCAATCCGCGATGCGGCGTCGGGCCGCGCGAACGTGCTGATTGCCTTCGCCATCTGCAGGCGCCCGCCGCGATCGGTCGAGAGGCGAACGATCGCGTTTGCCAGCCGCTCGCCGGTGAGCTCCCGTTCGTTGATCACTTCGGCGCCGCCGGCGCGCGCGATCACTTCGGCGTTTTTGCGCTGGTGATCGTCGGCAGCCGTGGGCAGCGGCACGAGAATCGCGGGCTTGCCTGCCGCCGACAACTCGGACAGCGTCGTCGCGCCCGCACGGCAGATCACGATGTCCGCCTGCTTCATCTCCCGATCCATCTCGAACAGGAAGGCCTCCACTCTGGCTTCGAGCCCGGCCCGCCGATACGCGTCGCGGACGAGTTCCATGTCCCGTTGCCCGGTTTGATGTGTGATCGCCAGGCGATTGCCGGCGGCAGCCAGCCGCGTCGCTGCCTCCACCATGGCCAGGTTGATCGCGTGCGCGCCCTGAGAGCCGCCAAAGACTAAAACCCTCGCCGCATCCCGCGGCATTTCAGTGTCTGCATCTGCCTCCTGGTCTCCACGAGTAAAGAACTCCGGCCGCACGGGATTGCCGGTGACGAAGCCTGTTCCTGGAAAAAACGCCAGCGCTTCTTCGAAGGTCACCGCCGCCGCGCGAACAACTCGCGCGAGCAGGCGATTCGTGATGCCCGGCAGCGCGTTCTGCTCCAGCAGCATCGTTGGGTAGCCGCGCATCGACGCCAGCAGCAACACCGGGCCCGATGCGAACCCGCCGACACCGACAACGACATCGGGTCGGTGCCGCGAGATGACCCGCCACGCGTCGAACGCCGCCAACGGCAGGACGAGATAACCGCGAACAAGCTCGAGTGCCGACTTGCCCTTCAACCCTGTGACGCGAATCAACTCCAGCGGGAAACCCTCGCGTGGTACGACCGTGGCTTCCACGCCGCTTGCCGTCCCCGCGAAGACGACGTCCGCCTCGGGATCGCGCCGCTTGATCTCTCGCGCGAGGGCTATTCCCGGGTAGAGATGCCCGCCCGTGCCTCCCCCCGCGACGAGAACGCGCAACCGTCACGCTGCCTTCGTCTCCGCGCTCGCGTACTGCGAGATGTTCAGCAGCACGCCGAGCCCGAGCAGGTTGATCAGAAGCGACGATCCACCGAAGCTGACAAGCGGCAGCGGAATGCCCTTCGTGGGCATCAACCCGAGCACGACGCTCATATTCACGAACGCGGTGACCACGATCATCATCGTGAGACCGAGCGCCAGAAACGACCCGAACCTGTCCGGCGCGCGCATCGCCGTTCGCAGGCCGCGCCAGGTGATGACACAGAAGCAGATGAGGACCACCGTCGTGCCAATCAGGCCGAGCTCCTCGCCGATCACGGCGAAGATGAAATCGGTGTGCGGTTCGGGTAGATAGAACAGCTTCTGCACGCCTTGCATCAATCCGCGGCCGAATACCCCGCCGGTGCCGACCGCGATCAACGACTGGATGATTTGGAAGCCGTCGCCGAGAGGATCCGCCCACGGATCGAGAAAGGCGAACAGACGCCGGCGCCGGTAGGACGCCGACATGAGAATGACGTAGAGCGCCGGCAGCGAAAGCAGCACCGCGCCGATCAGGTAGCGATAGCTAACGCCGGCAACGAACACCATGATGCCGATGACGACGGCGAGCGAAATCGCGGTGCCGACGTCGGGCTCGAGGAGGATCAGCGCGACGAGACCGCCCACAATGATGGCAATCGGCAAGAGCGCGTAGCGCAGCTCGTTGACGCGGTGCATACGCCGCTCGAGCATGATCGCCGTGAACGCGATGGCGGCAACCTTTGCGAGCTCCGACGGCTGTATGCCGAATCCTGCAATCGCAAACCAGCGCTTTGCGCCGTTCACGGGCGGCGAGAAGAGAACGCCGATGAGCAGGACGGCGACGACGGCCAGAAGCGTCCACATGAGTGTGTCGTTGCGGTACACGCGATAGTCGACCTTCATCACGATCGACAACACCGCCACACCGAGCAGCGCCCACATCACTTGCTTGGTGACAAACAGGTAGGGCTGCTGAAATCGCTCCAGCGCGACGAGTGCCGAGGCGCTGTAGACCATCACGATGCTGACGGCGACGAGCGCCAGCGTCGCCAGGAACAGCCATTTGTCAGATTGAAGTTTCCGCGCCATACTTTTCTGCTCTAAAGTCGGGCTGTCCTCGGTTCGAAACTAGGGCAGCGAGCGTTCGGACGATGCGTTGCGAACGATCGGTACGACGTTCGCAATGGTCGTTTCGTCAAGCTGTCAGCAGTCGTCAGTCGAACGGGGGAGTGAGACACCCGTCTCGTAGCCCGGGGTAGGCTACGCTCCCAGCGACAGGCTCTCATTCGCCGCCTTTCGAACTGACGACTGCTCACAGCTCACGAGAACGAACCAAGAACCAAGAACGAAGCACTTTGTTTTTGTTCTTCGTTCTTACTTCTTCGTACTTAGTTCTTCAGCGAGTCGCGCCACCTCCTCCTTGAACACCCGCCCGCGCTCGGCATAATCCGCAAACATGTCGAAGCTCGAACACGCCGGCGCCAGCAACACGACGCCGTCCGGCTGCGCGAGCTTCCACGCCTTTGCGACCGCTTCCCGCATCGTGTGCGCCTCCACGACCGGAACATTGCTTTCGAGCGCTTTGCGAATGAGCGATGCCGCCTCACCGATGGCCACGACGCCGCGGCCACGTGTCTGGAGAGGCGCACGTAAATCTTCGAATCGGCCGCCCTTGAAACGACCGCCGAGAATCGCGACGACGCGATCGAAGCTCTCGATGGACCGCATGGCCGCTTCGACGTTCGTGGCTTTGGAGTCGTTGACGAACCGCACGCCGCGAATCGTGGCGACCGGCTCCATGACATGCTCGAGTCCGGTGAATCCTTCGAGCGCCTCTGCGACAGCAGTTGCGCCCGCGCCCACGATGACGCTGATCGCACTCGCCGCCGCGACGTTGCTCAACATGTGCCGTCCGGGAAGATGAATCCGCGCGGTCGTCACGAGCGGCGTGTCTCCCTCGGACGTGCGTTGCCACACGCAACCATCGGCGACAAAGACTGCAGCACCGCTCGCGTTCTCGATGGCGTATCGCACGATCTGAGCGCGCGTTGCCGAGGCGAGGGCAACTGCAGGCGGATTGTCAGCATTGACGACGGCCCAGTCAGTCTCGGTCTGGTTCGCGAAGATGCGCGCCTTTGCGGTCGCATATTCGGTCTCGTCCGCATGCCGATCGAGATGGTCGGGTGAGAAATTCAGGAGCGCGGCAATCCACGGGTGGAACGTCTCCGTCGTTTCGAGCTGAAAACTGCTCGCCTCGACGACGTGGACTGTCTCTTCGGTGGAGTGATCGACTTGCGAGCTCAGGGGAACGCCGATATTTCCGCCGACGACCGCTCGTATGCCGGCCGCGTTCAGGATTCGACCGACGAGCGTTGTCGTCGTCGACTTGCCTTTCGTGCCGGTGATTGCAATGAGCCGCCCTTTCAACCAGCGCGATGCAAGTTCGAGCTCGCCGATGACCGGGATCCCGCGCGATTTTGCCCGCGCCACGTCCGGCTGGTCGCGTGCAACGCCCGGGCTCAGCACGATGAGATCCGCACGATCGAACGTTGCGGCGACGTGGTGGCCCAGCTCAATCTCGACGCCTTGTTGTCGCAGCCGCTGCTCATCGGCAATTTCCGTTTTGAGATCCGTCAAAGTCACGATTGCCCCGCGACGCACGAGCAATTCCGCCGCTGAAACGCCGCTCCGCGCGGCGCCCACGACGACCACGCGCTGACCCTGCACCGTGAACTGGTGTCGCATTCCCTCATCACCGCAACTTCAGCGTCGTGAGACTGAACAGCGCGCAGATGATCGCCACGATCAGAAAGCGCGCAATGACCTTGGGCTCCTGCCACCCGATCAGCTCGAAGTGATGGTGGAGCGGCGCCATCCGAAAGACCCGCTTGCCTGTGAGCTTGAACGACGCGACCTGAACGACAACGGACGCCGCTTCCGCGACGAACACGCCGCCAACGATCACAAGAAGAATTTCCTGCTTGATCAGGATCGCGACCGTCGCCAGCGCGCCGCCGAGAGCCAGCGACCCGACATCGCCCATGAAGATCTCCGCGGGATGCGCGTTGTACCAAAGGAACCCAAGGCTCGCGCCGACGAGCGCGCCGCAAAAAATCGTCAGCTCGCCTGCCGGGCGAAAGTGCACGAGCAGCAGGTAATTCGCCAGAATCGCGTGGCCCGTGACATATGCCAGCGCCGTAAGAGCCGTCGCGGCGACAGCGAAGGTGCTGATGGCGAGCCCATCGAGCCCGTCGGTGAGATTCACGGCGTTGCTCCAGGCGACCAGTACGAACACCGCGAACGGCACGTAGAACCACCCGAGATCGGGAATGAGCTGCTTGAAGAACGGGAAAATGAGGCGCGTGTTATAGAGATTTCGCGACGCCAGCCACATCAGCGTGCCGCCGACGGCCAGCGAGATGAGCACCTGCAGAGCCAACTTGTAGCGCGGCCGCAAGCCGCCCGATGAGCGGCGTGTAATCTTCAGGTAATCGTCGACGAAGCCAATGCTCCCGAACGCGGCGGTCGCGAGGACCGCCACCCACACGTAGACGTTGGTCAGATCGGCCCAGAGCAGCGTGGGGCCGAGCGCAGCGGCGAGAATCAACAGACCACCCATCGTTGGCGTGCCTGCTTTCGTGTGGTGGCTCTGTGGCCCTTCCTGCCGAATCACCTGTCCGATTTGAAAATCGTGAAGCCTTCGAATCAGCCAGGGCCCCAGCACGAGGCTGATCACGAGCGCGGTGATACTCGCGGCTGCCGTGCGGAACGTGATGTAGCGCACCACGTTCAGCACCGAGACCTGCGGGTAGAGCGAGACAAGCAGGTGAAACAGCATCAAGCGAACTCCGTCGATATCCGATCGACTACTTGATCTGTCTTGATCCCGCGCGAACCTTTTACGAGCACGAGGTCGCCCGGACTGAGCCAGTCGACGATCAATTCCGCCGCCGCCACACTGCTGTCGACCCAGGTCACCTGCGCCTGAGACAGGCCGGCCGCAACGGCCGCTTCAGCAAGCGCCTTCGCCGGTGCGGCACCGACCGCGATCAAGCGGTCGAGACCGGCCGCGGCGGCTTGTTCCCCGCACTCACGATGCAAACGGTCGGAGTGCTCGCCGAGCTCGAGCATCTCGCCAAGGACCGCAGCTTTACGGGCCGCCCGAGCCTCGCGGCGGATGACCTGAAGCGCGCTGCGCAGCGCGGCAGGGCTCGAGTTGTACGAATCGTCGACCACCGTGACGCCGTTACGCAGCCGAACGACGGCGCCGCGATGATGCGCAGGCTTCAGCGCTGCCGCGCGGAGCGCAACTTCGTCGAGCGGCACTCCGAGCTCAGTTGCAACCGCGGCCGCGGCGAGCACGTTTGCGAGATTCGCCCGCCCCAGCAATGGAACGCGCATTTCAGCCGCGCCGTGTCGCGTCTGGACATCGACACGCATTCCGTCGACTCCAAGTTCGTCGATCCGCGTCGCGCGAACGTCCGCGTCAGCAGTGATGCCGAACGTCACGGTTCTTCCGGCAAAGGCTGCGGCTCGCCGCATCACGCGGTTGTCGTCTGCATTGCACACCAGCAGATCTGTTTCCGACGCGTGCTCGAGAATTTCCGCTTTCGCGTCGGCGATGGCATCCTGCGATTCGAAAAACCCAATGTGCGCGTCGCCAACGTTGATCCAGACGCGCACTTCCGGTTCGGAGAGGCTGACTAGGACGCGAATTTCGCCTGCGTGGTTCATACCGAGTTCCATCACCGCAACGTCTGCGCCACGTCTGAGCTCGAGCAGCGACAACGGGAGTCCGAGGTGATTGTTGAGATTGCCGCGGTTCTTCACGACGTCGTAGCGCGCGCTCAGAAACTCGGCGATAGTCTCCTTCGTCGTTGTCTTGCCTGCGCTCCCGGTGATGGCGACAACCGTCGCCTTCGATGCACGGCGTACGTGCCGGCCGAGCATCTGAAGCGCTGCCGTTGTGTCATCGACCTGAATCAGAACCGTTCCGCTCTTTCCCTGCATCAACCCCGGCACTCCGTCCTGCAACCGATCTCCCTGGATCACGACGCCGCCGGCACCGCGGTCGAGCGCATCCGCGACGAACGCGTGCCCGTCTCGTGCGGCAACAATCGCGAAGAACAGATCTCCCGCCGCCAGCGTTCGCGAATCGATCGAGAAGCCGTCGAAGATCCGTTCGGCCGCACCTGACTGCAGATGCCCCCCAACGGCGCTCGCAATTGCGGCCGCCGTCAATACCAACGCTCCCCGAGCCACTTTCCGTCTTACCCCGCTTTCGATGAGCGCTTCCGCCGCCGCGTGAGCGCGGCTCGCGCAACCTCGCCGTCGTCGAACGGCAGCACGCGGTCGCCAATCTGTTGATACTTCTCGTGACCTTTGCCGGCGATGAGGATGAGGTCGTGCGGCTCGCTCAGCTCGATAGCCTGTTCGATGGCTTCTCGACGGTCGACAACGGTCCGAATCTCAGTGGCACGCCCAGCGGTCTGACGTGCCGCCGGCACTCCACGCTTGATCTCGTCGATGATTCGCTGCGGGTCTTCGCTGCGCGGATTGTCCGACGTAATCACGACCACGTCACTCAGCCGCTCGGCCACCATTCCCATCAGCGGACGCTTGGTCCGATCGCGGTCGCCGCCGCATCCGAACACCGTGACGAGTCGATTAGCGGCGAGCGGTCGCGCGGTCTCGAGCAGGTTTCTGAGCGCGTCGTCTGTGTGCGCGTAATCGACCACGACCGTGACGTCGTCATTGGGAGATGAAACGACTTCGAACCGTCCAGGAACTCCCGGCAGCGTTCGGACGCCCGCGGCAATCGCGTCGAGGGGCAATCCGAGAGCCATCGCGGTCGCGGCCGAGGCGAGGATGTTGTAGACATTCGGCCGGCCGACGAGCGTCGACTGAAGGGTCACGTTCCCGCGCGGCGTCCGAAGCTCGAACGCCAGGCCGCTCAATGTGATCTCGATGGGGCCCGGCATCACGTCTGCGGACCTGCTGATGGCGAACGTGACCGGTCTTTGAGATACCTCCAGCAATGCGGGACCGCGCGGGTCGTCCACGTTGATCACCGCCGGGGCGTCAGGCGGGAGCATTTCGAACAGCCGCCGCTTCGCGGCACCCCTGCGAGAGCATCTCCTGCAGCAGTTGCTGCACATCGGGCGCTTCCGGTGTTGTTCGGGATGCTTCGCGCTCCTCCGCGCCCAGCCGGTACGTCACTGTGCCGAGCAGACCGGTCTTCATCCCCGCGGCGTCGAATATCGACGCGAGCAGGTAAGAAGTGGTTGTCTTCCCGTTTGTGCCGGTGACACCGACCACGGGCATGCGTCGGCTCGGTTGGTTGTAAAAACGATCCGCCAGCAGCGCCAACGCGAGCCGTGCGTCATTCACGACGATCCATGGAGCGGTAACGGCTTCCGGCCGCGGCACATCGGCAACAACGGCTAGCGCTCCTCGTTCCATCGCCTGTGCCACAAACTGCGTCCCCTCAACCTTCATGCCGCGCAGCGCGACGAACAGCGAGCCGGAAATCGCGCGGCGCGAGTCATATACGACGGCAGAAACGGGGGCGTCCTGCGCGAGGTCTGCGAATGCCGAAGCGTCTACGGTGATGCTGCGCAGCGCCTCCAGCACGTCGCTGACAATCACGGCTGCGCGCCGCTCGCTCCTGCAAGACGGGAGGGGTCGCGTTCCAGCAGCAACGTGCAGCTTGCGCCGCGCTCGAGTGGGGTCCCGGGCGGCGGAGTCTGATCGACGACGATGCCCGTGCCGTGAAGTCGGGCGCTGACGCCAAGCTTTGCGAGCGTGCGCACCGCTTCGCGTGCACCCAGGCCTCGCAAGTCTGGAAGCGACGCGGCGTCGGGCGAGCCGGCCGATAACGTCACGATCGCACGCTCCCCCATCGCGGCCGAAGCAGGTGTGATCGGGTTTGTGTCGTGACGGGCGACGACCACCGGCGGAGGAGCGTCAAGCGTCGGCGCGACGCCGAGTTGCCGGAGCGACGCCTCCGCAATGCGCTTGAAAATGGGCGCGGCCACCGCGCCGCCGGCCGACGGTCCGACGCGCGGCGTGTCGATCATGACGATGAGCGCCAACGCGGGATCGCGCGAGGGCACAAAACCAACAAACGAGACGTTCTGTTGTGAGTTCGTGTAGTGGCCGTTGACGAGTTTGTCGGCGGTGCCCGTCTTGCCGGCGACCGTAAAGCCCGGGATCTGCGCAGCCTTCGCGGTGCCTCGTTCAACGACGGCTTCGAGAATCGGCAGCAGCGAGGCGGCCGTTTCGGGTTTGATCGCGCGGCGCACGATCTGCGGCGTGACGTGTGTCCGCACGCCGTCGCGAACGATTGCACGCACCACTCGTGGCTCGTGCCATGTGCCGCCGTTGGCCACCGCGCTCATGGCGGCAACCATCTGCAGCGGGGTGACGCCCACCTGGTAGCCCATCGACACCGAGGCGAGCGCGCTGTCGTTGAGCTTTGAGGGGCTCCAGACGATTCCAGGGCTCTCGCTCGGAAAATCCGGTGAGGTGGGACGTCCAAACCCAAATCGCTGCGTGTACAGCCCGATGCGCTCGGGACCGACCTTCAATCCGATCTTGATTGCGCCAATGTTGCTCGACTTGACGAGGACGTCGGTGAACGACAGCACGCCGTAGTTGTGTCCGTGGTATTCGTCGATCACGCGCGATCCGAATCGGATGACACCCGGGCTGGTATCGATCAACGCATCGACAGGCATCAGGTGCTCTTCGATTGCGGCAGACGCCGTGACCACTTTGAAGGTCGAACCGGGCTCGTAGAGATCTTGAACCGCGCGGTTGCGCCGAGCTGCTTCTGACGCCGCGTTGTAAGCGTTGGGGTTGAACCCGGGCCAGGTAGCCATCGCGAGAATCTCGCCCGTCGCGGGATCCATGAGAATGGCGGTTCCCGCATCCGCGCGGACCGCCTCTACTCCAATGCGCAACTCGCGTTCGGTGATGTATTGAAGGTTCTCGTCAATCGTGAGCTCGAGCGACCCACCGGTTGTTGCGTTGCGTTCGAGGCGGTTGAATGCGCGGCGCTTCGCGTCGGTCTGCACGAGAACGGTCCCCGGCCGACCCGCGACGATCTTGTCGTAGGTGGCTTCGATTCCGCTCAGGCCAAGGTTGTCGAGGCCGACATATCCAAGCAGATGCGCAGCAAGCTCTTTCTTCGGATAAAAGCGCCGGCTCTCCTTCATGAAGCCGATGCCTTCGAGGTTGAGCGCCGCGACGCGGCGAGCTTCGTCTGGTGTCACGCGCCTCTTGACGTACACGAAGGCGCGCTGACGACTCAGCTTCTCGACAAGGCCCTGCTCACAGCCGTCGAGCGCGCCGCACAACGCCGCTGCCGTGCGGGCGGGATCCTCAACATCGGCCGGTACGGCGTAGATGGTGTCGGCGTCGACGCTGTAGGCGAGCAGGCGTCCGCGGCGATCGTAGATTTCGCCGCGCTTCGCAGGCGTGGCAATGGTCCGCAGTTGCTGACGTTCGGCGCGTGACTGCAGCTCTTCGTAGTTGAAGACCTGCAGGTAGACGAGTCGCGCCTCGATGCCAGCCGTCCACAATCCGAAGAACACCGCCGCAACGATGACGCGCTGCGTGAGGACGGGACGCCAATTGTGAGAGTTCTCGGCCATGGGTCCCCTCGTCCTTATCGCGACGCGACGAGCGCTTTCGCCGGCGGCTCAACGGGCGTCACCCGCTCGAGCACGATGGCGTCACCCGCGGCTGGTGCTTTCATGCCGAGCCGCTCGACGGCGAGCTTCTCGATGCGCTGCGGCGCGCGCAGCGTCTCGATTTCGAGTCGCAGGTGCCGGTTGATCTCATCCTCCGCGGCACGCTCGTGCTGCATCTGTTCGACCTCGTACCCGTGACGAAGCAGCTCGAAGTGCTGCCACGCGGAAAACATCAGCACCAGCACGAGCACCACGCCAATGCCAACCGATTGCCAGAGCTCCTTGTGCCGCTCCTCATCGATTTCGCGGACGATCGGGTTGTTCCGGACGTCTTTCCGAATCGCGTATTCGAAGGCTTCTGTGCGTGCCATGGCTCTATCAGAGAGCGCGCTCGAGAACGCGCAGCTTTGCGCTCCGAGCCCGCGGATTAGCGGCCAATTCGTCTGCGCCCGCCGTCAGCGGACGCTTCGTCACGAGGACGTAAACCGGCGGAGTCGACGAGCCCGCCAGCGCGCGAAACGTGTGCTTCACGATGCGGTCCTCGAGCGAGTGGAATGCAATCACCGCAAGCCGCGATTCCCCCGCCAATCGCGCGGCTGCGGTTGTCAGAAACGCATCCAGTCCCTCGAGCTCGCGGTTGACCCAGATGCGAAGCGCTTGAAACGTGCGCGTCGCCGGATCGATTCGTTCCCAGCCTCGGCGCGGCAGTGCGCGCCTGACGACATCCGCAAGCTGCCTCGTCGTCGTGAGCGTGCCGGCATCACGCGCGCTGATAATCGCGCGAGCGATACGACGCGAATGCCGCTCCTCACCAAACCGATAAATCACGTCAGCCAACTCCACCTGATCGACACGTGCGAGCATGTCAGCCGCTGTTTCACCGCGTGTCGGATCCATGCGCATGTCGAGCGGCTCATCCCCGCGGAAGCTGAAGCCGCGGCCTGCGCTATCGAGCTGCATGGACGACACGCCGAGATCCGCGACAATGCCGTTCACCACGCTGATCCCGCGGGCGTCGAGCAGTTCGGCGATGGTGCGATAGTCCGCATGTACCAGTTCTACGCGCTCCGCCCACTGTGTCAGCGCGGCTCGCGCATGTGTCAGCGCAGCCGGATCGCGATCCAGGCCAAGCACCCGAGTCGCTCCCGCCGCCAGCAACGCCGCGGCGTGGCCACCGAGCCCCACCGTGCAGTCGACGAAGAGACCGCCCCGCTGCGGCTGGAGGAGCGTGACGACCTCCTCCCGCATGACGGGAATGTGCCCTGCGCTCACGGCGCGTCGAACGCTTGCGACCCGCGGCTTTCAGCCGTCCGCAGTGGTTGCCGGATGACCTGGGCCGCGAGCCGCCGCGGGGGAAGTCGACTGCATCAAACGAATCCCTAAATGCCAAACTCTGCCAACGCCTTCGCATCGCTATCGGTGAACGGGTCGCGCGTCAACTTGGCGACGAACCGGTCGTGGTTCCACACTTCGAGAAACGTCTGCTGTCCGAGGACGTCGACGTCTCCGACAATTTGCGCGCTGTCTCGAAGCCGCGGCTGAACGAGCACCCGCCCCTGTGGATCGATCTCCGCCACCTGGCCAAAGAAGTTCACGCGGTCCAGAAACCTCATGCGTGCCGGCAGGGCCGATGGCATGTCGGCAAGCTTCCGTTCGATTTCGAGCCACACCGGCATCGGATAAATGCGCACCGAGTCGCCCGTCACGCTGGTGACGAACAGATCGCGGCCGTGCTCTTCCTGGATCACGGCTCGAAAGGCCGCAGGCACCTTGAGCCGGCCCCGGTCGTCGATCTTTGCCGGTGCGTTCCCGCGTAACACGCCTTACTCCATTTCGGTCCACTAAGGTCCATCGGATAGTAGAAAACGAGGCGAAACTTGTCAATGTCTAACTGCGCGCAAATCCCTCACTGCGTGTGGGTTACGTTTTTCGTTCGCCAGTGCTTCTGCGACGGTGTCAAGCCATTGACATGCGAGGCGGGGGCCGTTGACTTGAAAGTCCGCGTGCTACGATGGGCGGCTTTCCATCCGCTCTTCATGCTGCACGCTGCGTTGATCGGTCTGCCCTCCGCCGGAAAATCGACCTTGTTTCAGCTCATGACCAGCGTCAGGGAAGCAGCCCGCGGACATGGAAAGACGGAAACGGCCGTTGGAATCTCCAAGGTTCCTGACGACCGACTGACGCGACTGACGTCGATGTACAAGCCGCGCAAGGAGGTGCCGGCGACGATTGAGTTCACCGATTTCATCGCGCCGGGTCGCGCAGGCGCAGCCGCACTCGTTGACGTCGTCGGCTACAAGACGGCCGACGCGCTCGTGCACGTCTTGCGGGCCTTTCGCGACGAAGCCGTGCCGCACCCGGCAGGTTCCGTCGATCCCGCGCGTGACGCCCAGGCGATGGAAGACGAGCTGATCCTCGCGGATCTCGGCGTTGTCGAGCGACGCCTCGAGCGTCTCGAGAGAGACTTGAAAAGGAACAAGTCGGTGGAGCTCGAAAGAGAGCGTGACCTGCTCGTCAGATGCAGGACTGCGCTCGAAAACGGCCAGCCGCTCCGTTCTCTCGGCTTGACGGGAGACGATCTGCGCCGCTTGCGCGGCTTTCAGTTCCTTTCTGCGAAGCCGCTGCTGCTCGTGATCAATCTCGATGAAGCGGACGTTTCCGCCGCCGCAAACGTCGACGAAGCCGCCGCGCGCACGGGGTTGACCGCGTTTCTGTCACGAGCCGCAACGCGCGCGGTCCCGGTATGCGCGAAGATTGAGCTCGAAATTGCGAGCCTCGACGAACGCGACGCGGCAGCGTTTCTTGCGGACCTTGGTCTGAGCGAATCAGGACTGTCGCGCGTGATTCGCGCGAGCTATGAGCTTCTCGGCTACATCTCCTTTTTCACCGTAGGAGAGGACGAAACCCGCGCATGGTCCATCCCGCGCGCGACGCAAGCGCAGGAAGCAGCCGGCGAGATTCACAGCGACATCGCGCGGGGATTCATTCGCGCCGAGGTCGTTTCGTACGACGCGCTCGTCGCGCGCGGTTCGATGGCTGCGTGTAAGGAGCACGGTGAGGTCCGTCTCGAAGGCAAGGAGTACATCGTCAAGGACGGCGACGTGATCAATTATCGGTTTGCGACGTAACGCGGGCCGCCTGAAACGCGTCACCCGTGCGTTTTGCATCCAGCACTTTCAGATAATGTCCGTCCACACAGCTCTCGTCTGTGAAACGCAGGTGCCGCTCGTGCGCGGAGGCGCGGAGCTGCTCGTTCGGCAGCTCGTCTCCGAGCTGCGCGCGCGCGGCATCGCGACAGACCGCATTTCGCTGCCCTTCAAGTGGTATCCGAAGGACGAGATCCTGCCGCATGCGGCAGCCTGGCGCATGCTGGATCTCACCGAGAGCAACGGACGCCCGATCGATCTCGTCATCACGACGAAATTTCCGACGTACTTCGCACGGCATCCGAAGAAGGTCTGCTGGCTCGTTCATCAATATCGTGCCGTGTACGAGCTCTGCGGCACCGAGTACGCCGATTTCGATCACTCCGAGCGGGACGTGGCGCTCCGCAACCGAATCATGGCGCTCGACGAGGAGATGCTTGGCGAATGCGTGGGGCTGTACACCATCTCCAAGACAGTGACCAATCGCTTGCACCAGTACAACGGTCTCACGTCGACGCCGCTGTATCACCCGCCGTTGCTTGCGCCGCGGCTATCCGCCGGACCGTACGGTGATTACGTACTCTCCGTTGCGAGAATCGAACGGAACAAACGTGTAGAGTTGGCGGTCGGCGCAATGCGACACCTGTCGAAAGCGCTGAAACTCATCGTCGTTGGCGACGGCAGCTATCGACCCTACATCGAGCAGCTCGCAGAAGACATCGGCGTCCGCGACCGCGTGACGTTTACCGGGACGGCGACGGATGACGAGCTCGTGCGCCTCTATCGCGATGCGCTCGCGCTCGTGTACGTGCCATTCGACGAGGACTACGGCCTGGCCACGCTCGAAGCGTTTCTCGCTGAAAAACCGGTGGTTACCGCGCACGACTCCGGCGGCACGCTCGAATTCGTGCAAGACGGCGCCAATGGGTTCGTGGTCGCGCCGCAGAGCGAGGCCATCGCGGAAGCAATTGCGCGCCTCGCTGCCGATCGCACCCTGGCACACGCCCTCGGCCACAACGGCCGCGATCTCGCGGTCAAGATCTCCTGGGATCACGTCATCGACAGTCTGCTCAGTCATGGCTGATCCTCGGGCCACTTCCGTCGTGGTGCCCGCCTTCGAAGAGAGCGCATCGATCGCGGACGTCGTCACCGCGCTGCGCGCGGCGGCACCATGGAAGGAAATCCTCGTGGTTGACGATGGATCGTCCGACGACACGGCGGCGAGGGCCACGGCTGCTGGCGCGCATGTGATCCGCCATCCCTACAACAAGGGCAATGGCGCATCGGTCAAAACGGCGATTCGAAGCGCAACAGGCGAGTGGATTCTGGTGATCGACGCCGATGGGCAACACCGCCCGGAAGATGCATTACGCCTCGTCGATGCGCTCGGCATTCACGACCTGGTGGTCGGCGCACGTTCCGGAAACACGCAGGCGACGATGCCGCGACGGCTCGGGAACGCGGTGCTCAACGGCGTGGCCGGCTATCTTGCGAACAGGCGCATACCGGACCTCACGTCCGGATTTCGCGCGGCGCGCCGCGAACAGCTTCTGGAATTCATCCATCTGCTGCCCAACGGGTTTTCGACGCCGACGACAACCACGCTGGCTTTTCTGCGTGCGGGCTACAACGTCCATTTCGAACCGGTCGAGGCCCGCATTCGAGTGGGTCAATCGAAGATCAAGTTCGCGCGCGATGGCGCGTCGTTTTTTCTGATCCTCTTGAAGGTGATCACGATCTTCAGCCCACTCAAAATCTTCGTCCCGGTGAGCGCGTTCGCCTTCACCGTGGGCGTGGTGTACGGTGTCTGGACCGTTGTTCAGCATTCTCGCATCCCAAACGGCGCGGTGTTGCTCTTGATGTTTTCCGTCATGGTCTTCCTCGTCGGTTTGGTGTCGGAACAGATCTCCACGCTCCGCTTCGAAGGCCGGCGGTAGCGATGAAAGCGCTGATCCTGGTTCCCACTTACAACGAGCGCGAGAATCTTCCCGTCCTCGCCGCTGGACTGCTCGCCATTCCAGACGTGGCGATGCTCGTCATCGACGACGCTTCTCCGGATGGAACGGGACAAATCGCCGACGGGCTGGCGCGGCAACATCCAGGTCGCGTGCAGGTGATGCATCGCGCGGGACCGCGCGGCCTCGGACGGTCCTACCTCGATGGCTTCCGCGCCGCCGTCGCCGGCGATGCGGACGTCGTCTGCCAGATGGACGCCGATCTGTCGCACGATCCGCGGTTTCTCCCTTCGATGCTTGCGGCAATCGACGGTGGCGCGGAGTTGGTGATCGGATCCCGGTACCGCGCAGGCGGACGCGTTGAGAACTGGCCGCTGCGCCGTCGTCTGTTGAGTGCGTTCGCAAACAGATACATCCGGATGGTCACCGGCATGCACGTGCGCGACTGCACGAGCGGATATCGATGCTGGCGCCGAACCGCGCTGGCAAGGCTCCAACTGGACTCGATTGCGTCGGAAGGATATGCGTTCCTGACGGAAATCATTTTTCAAGCAGCAGCGGCCGGAATCCGTATTGCCGAAGTGCCAATCGTTTTTGTCGAACGGCGGCAGGGCGCGTCGAAGCTGTCCAGCGCAGTTCTCCTGGAATCTCTCATTACCCCGTGGCGCCTGGCGCGCCGAAACGGCCGCATCAGTTATCAGCGAACAGGGATTGGTCATCGTGGAACGGGCAACAGCGACGAGCGCGCAGAAATCGGGGATCACAAATTGCGGAAGTGAATCCGCGCAATACCTGACACCTGATACCTGATACCTGACACCTGATATCTGATACCTGATCCGGCGGGTGTACAATCGCGTCTACTCGATGAGCGCACCACGAACACCCGTTGGGCTCACCGTTTTTTTCCCCGCCTACAACGACAGCGGCACGATCGCGAGCCTGGTGATTCGTGCGGTGCAGGTTGCGGGCACGCTGACGCCCGATTTCGAGGTGCTCGTCATCAACGACGGCAGCCGCGATTCCACGGCCACCGTGCTCGACGAGCTCGCGTCGCTTTATCCGGGGAGAGTCCGCATCGTTCATCACCAGCAGAATCGCGGGTATGGCGGCGCGCTGAGGAGCGGATTTGAGCACGCGACGAAAGAGCTCGTGTTCTACACGGACGGCGATGCGCAGTACGATCCTGCGGAAATGTCGTTGCTCTGGCGCGAGATGCGCCCGGAGATCGACTGGGTGAACGGGTACAAGATCAGCCGATCCGACCCGCTGCACCGGATTATCATCGGCCGTGTCTACCACCACATCGTGAAGATGCTGTTTGGCTTCAAGGTGCGCGACGTCGACTGCGACTTCCGGCTGATTCGCCGCCGTGTCTTCGACGTCGTGCGTCTCGAGAAAAGCAGCGGCGTCATCTGCCTTGAAATGATGAAGAAATTCCACGACGCCGGCTTTCGGGTCGCCGAAGTGCCCGTCCACCATTTTCATCGCGCGTACGGCAGGTCTCAGTTCTTCAACTTTCCGAGGCTCTACCGCACGGCTGTCGACGTGCTGCGACTCTGGTGGTCGCTTGTGATTCGCAAGGACCACTTGAAAGCGCGCAGCGAGACCATCGCCGCGTGAATCCAGATTTTTACCGCGGCCGGCGCGTGATGATCACGGGCGGGCTCGGATTCATCGGCAGTAATCTCGCCCGCCGGCTCGTCGAGCTTGGCGCAGATATTCTCCTGGTCGACTCGCTCATTCCCGATTACGGCGGCAACTTGTTCAACATTGCCGGCATCGAAGATCGCGTGCGGGTCAACGTCGCTGATGTCCGTCAGGCCAGCACGATGAACTATCTGGTGCGCGATCGCGAAATCATCTTCAACATGGCCGGGCAGGTGAGCCACATCGACAGCATTCGAGATCCCCACACGGATCTCGAGATCAATTGCCACAGCCAGTTGACGCTCCTCGAAGCCTGCCGGCATTACAATCCGGTCGCCAAAGTCATCTTCGCGAGCACGCGCCAGATCTATGGAAAGCCCAAGTTCCTGCCGGTGACCGAGCAGCATCTCGTACGCCCCACCGATGTGAACGGAATCAACAAGGCGGCCGGTGAGAACTATCACCTCGTCTACAACAACGTGTTCGGCATCCGCGCGAGCTCGCTGCGTTTGACGAACGTCTACGGCCCGCGTCAATTGATTCGGCACAATCGACAGGGCTTTCTCGCCTGGTTCATTCGTCTCGTCCTCGAAGATCGAGAGCTCCAGGTGTTCGGCGACGGATCGCAAATCCGCGATTTCGTCTACGTCGACGACGCCGTCGATGCGTTCCTGCGTGCGGGCGCGTCCGACACCTGCAACGGCGACGCGTTCAACGTGGGCGGCGACGAGCACATGGCCCACCGCGACCTCGTCAAGGTTCTGGTGGAGCTCGCCGGAAGCGGCCGATACCGATTCGTCGAATGGCCGGCAGATAAGAAGGCGATTGATATCGGCAGTTTTTATGCCGATTCCAGCCGGTTCAAGCGGGCCACCGGCTGGTCGCCGAAGGTGACCCTTCGTGAAGGCCTGGCGAGGACCTTGGCGTATTATCGCGAACACATGCGCCACTACGTGGACGAGGTGCGGGAGCCGGCATGACGGCATCGTCGCGAACGCGAATACCGTTCAACACGCTCGTCCCCGTCGACGACCGGCGCGTCATTGCAAGCGCCATCGATCGTGTCATCGCGCGCGGCTGGTTTGTCCTCGGGCCGGAAGTCGATGCGTTCGAGCAGGAATTTGCGGCGGCAATCGGCGCGGGCTATGCGGTGGGAGTCGGGAGCGGAACCGATGCAATCGCGTTGACGCTGCGCGCTTTGGATATCGGACCCGGCGACGAAGTCGTCACCACGCCTCTATCGGCCGCGTACTCCGCGCTTGCGATCGTGATGGCGGGCGCTCGTCCGATATTCGCGGATATTCACCCGGATCGCTTGACGCTCGATCCCGCCGCGACCGAAGCGGCAGTGACCTCGCGAACGAGGGCCATTCTCCCCGTGCATCTGTACGGCCAGGCCGCCGACATGCGCGCGCTCGAAGCCATCGCTGCCCGTCACCACCTCGCCATCATCGAAGACGCGTGTCAGGCGCATCTGGCGACCGCAGAGGGGCGCAGCGTCGGCACCATCGGTATTGCCGGCGCGTTCAGCTTCTATCCAACGAAAAATCTCGGTGCGCTCGGCGACGGCGGCGCCGTGACGACCAGCGACCGGCAGCTCGCCGATCGCATTCGGCGGCTCCGAAACGGAGGGCAAACCTCTCGATACCATCATCAGGAGCCCGGCGCGAACAGCCGTCTCGATGAATTGCAGGCGGCCGTGTTGCGGGCGCGACTGCCATTTCTCCATCGCTGGACGGAGCGCCGCCGCTCGATCGCCGCGCGGTATCGCCGTGAGCTTCTCAACCCGAGGATCACGGTTCCGCCGGCGTACGACGAAGGACACGTCTATCATCTGTTCCCGGTGCTCTGTCCCGCCCGCGACTCGCTGCAGCGCCATCTCAAAGCCGAAGGCATCGAAACGTTGATTCACTACCCGGTGCCAATTCCACGACAGCCTGCGCTCGCCGCTGCGGCCCCTGGTGAGTGTCCCATTGCGGATCGCGTCTGCGCGCAGGTGCTCTCGTTGCCGATTTACCCGTCACTCACCGACGAGGACGCGTCATTCGTGGCGTCCACCATGGCTACGTTTCAGGACTGATTCACATGCGAATTCTGATCACCGGCGGGGCAGGCTTTATTGGATCGCACCTCGCGGAAGCGCTTCTCGATACTCGGCACGAGGTGTACATCATCGACGACCTGTCGACCGGGTCGATCGACAACATCGCGCATCTCAAAGGGCGACCGGGCTTTCACTACACGATCGATTCCGTCTTCAACGATTCACTGGTCGCGGAGCTCGTCGATCGCGCAGACGTCGTGTTCCATCTCGCAGCCGCAGTCGGTGTCAAGCTCATCGTGCAGGAGCCTGTGCACACGATTGAAACCAACGTGCATGGCACGGAAGTCATCCTGCGGCATGCCGCGAAGAAGAAGAAATTGGTGTTCATCGCGTCGACCTCGGAGGTCTACGGCAAGAGCACGGCAGTACCGTTTCAAGAGGACGCAGATCTCGTCATGGGCGCGACGACGCGCCATCGATGGGCGTACGCGTGCAGCAAGGCGCTGGACGAATTCCTCGCGCTCGCGTACTGGAAGGAAAAGAAGCTGCCCATCGTGATCTGTCGCTTCTTCAACACCGTCGGTCCACGACAAACAGGCCGGTACGGAATGGTTGTGCCGACGTTTGTCCGGCAGGCTCTCGCCGGCGAGCCAATCACCGTCTTCGGAGATGGGACTCAGTCGCGAAGCTTCACTTACGTGGGAGACGTGGTCGACGCCCTGCTCAAGCTGATGGTTGAACCGCGCGCCGTTGGACAGGTCTTCAATCTGGGCAACAGCGAGGAGGTGTCGATTGGCGGACTTGCTCAACGAATCAAGGACTCGACTGGAAGCAAGTCGCCGATTCGATTAATCCCCTACGAAGAAGCGTATGAAGCCGGCTTCGAAGACATGCCGCGTCGCGTGCCGGACTTGACAAAAATTGGCGCGCTAATCGGTTTCCGTCCCAAGGTCGGGCTCGACGAAATCATCCAGCGCGTCGTCGCCGACTTTAAAACGCGGGAGGACGTCATTACTCGTTAGCTGATATAATTCATTGGGTTCCAGCCCATGCGAATTCTACTTTTTGCGCCAATTTTCGCGGTCATCACGGCCAGTGCCTCGGCGCAGCCGCAGAACCTGACCCTGGATATCAAAAACGGCCGTGTGAATCTCGAGGCCACTGCCGTTCCTGCGCGGCAAATCCTCGCCGAATGGGCGCGGATCGGCGGAACACGGATTGTCGGTGGCGACAAAGTGACCGGGGCGCCGCTCACACTGAAGCTCGAGAATATGCCCGAGCGCCAAGCGCTGGACATCATCCTTCGCAGCGTCGCCGGCTACATGGCGACACCGCGCCTCGCGACCGCGCAACCGGGCGCGTCCGGCTACGATCGCATTTTGATTCTGGCGACAAGCTCGACGCCTGCACCGGTAGCAGCAGCTGGCGCGCGTCCCTCCAACGGCGCAACAGCGGGCGCACTCGACCGTCGCGTGCCGCCGCGTCCGCCGATGCTTCAAGCGACCGGGGGTGAGCCCGATAACGATGCGGCCGACGTCAAGGACCTGGATCAAGCTGACACCGGAATCAACCCGCAGCAGCCGGTCTTCACATTCCCGCAGCCGCAACTGCCTGGCAATCAGGCCTTTGTGCCGGTTCCACAGGTGGGTCAACCCGCGGTTGGGCAGCCGATCATGCTGCAACCCAATGCCAACGGTCAGCCGACCATCTACAACTTCATGCCTGTACCCACGGCACCGCCGCCAACGACAGGATTTGGGGTGATCGGCGCCCCCTCGCCAGGCATGATCCAGCAACCGGCGCAGCAACCGGCCACGGCCGTTCCGCCAAGACCGCCCGGCGGCCAGTAGTCAAACCCTCGGCGTACGGGGGCAGTCCACACGCAGAAATTCGTTCTCACAGAACGTGCTCTAGCTGTCCATTCTCTGCGGCGCGGCATCGTCGCTCGTCGGTCGAATTCCTCCTGGTTCGTTCCGTTCTTCGTTCTTCGTTCTTCGTTCTTAGTTCTACAATGGCGGTCTCCCCGCCAGCGCGCCCTCATGACAGACATCGACTGGTACCGCGCCGACGATCGGCGTGGCGTTGAACAGCTCTATCGGCGCACGTTTGGCACGGAGGCGGCCGATCGCGTACGTCTCCGGTGGGACTGGGCGCGCCGAAATCCGGCGAATACCGCCGGGGATCCGCCGTACTGGATTGTTCGCGAGGGACCCACAGTCATTGCCGCATGTCCGCTCATGCCGGTGCGCGTCAGCATTCGCGGCTTGAATGCTGAAGGCGCCTGGTCGGGCGATCCGCTTGTCGTCGCCGAACGACAGCGACAGGGTGTCGGCGAAGGGCTCCTGCGAACGTGGGAGCGTCATGCAGGCGTTGCGCTTGGCGCGAACCTCTCCGACGGCACGCGGTTCCTTCTCGACAAGATGCATTGGCCGCGCGCGGTGACCGTGCCATGCCTGGTCAAGCCGTTGAGCCGGCGAGCGCTCCGTCGGCCGACGTGGCCCGTAGCGATCAACCGTCTGGTCTCGGCGATAACGCTGCCGTTTGTTCGCGTTGTGTCGCTGCCGCAGCCGCTCTGGACCTGGCCGTTCGCCGCGACTCGGCCTACCTCAACTGGAAGTACATCGAGCCACCGCATGTGCGATATTCCATTGCGGTGCTGCGGCGCGATGAACAGCCCCACGGCTACGCCGTATATCGTCATCTGCGCGAGCCGCAAGGACGCGTCACGCAGATCGTCGACTTTCTCGCGGATCCGGACGACGAACGGGGGCTCAAGACGCTGCTTCGCTGGATCGATCGGGAGGCGCGCGCGGAGGATTCCGACAAAATACGCTGCTACGTGCAGCATGCGCGTTTTCGTCGTGTGCTGCGCCGATCGGGCTATTTTCTCGTCAAGTCGCAGGTGCAGTTGAGCGCGAAAGTCAACGCGGTGCAGGTGCCGGAGGATTTCTACGACGAGCCTGACGGGTGGCACTTCACCTGGGGCGATGGGGACCTCGATCACTGAAGAATCGCGGATCGTCAGGTCCGCGACACAGTCAGGCAACACAGTCAGGTAAATGAATACTATGTCGCTCGAGCAGAAGATAACGACAGACATTGGCGCCGCCATGAAGACGAAAGACGCGACGCGGCTTACCGCTCTGCGCATGCTCAAAGCCGCGTTGATGAACAAGAGCATCGAGAAGGGCCGGGCACTCGAAGGGGCGGAGGAACTGCAGGTCGTGTCGTCGCTGGTCAAGCAGCGTCGCGATTCTATCGAGCAGTTCACCGCCGGCGGACGCCCGGAGCTTGCGGCAAAAGAGCAGGTCGAAATCGGCGTGCTCGAAACCTATCTGCCGGCTTCGGCGACCGTCGAAGAAATCCAGGAGGCGGTGGAAAACGCCGTTCGGGAGACGGCGGCGAGCGGTCCCAAGGACATCGGCAAAGTGATGAAAGCCGTGATGGCGGCGCTGGGTGGGAAAACGGTGGACGGGAAAAAAGTGAACGAGCTCGTCCGCTCGCGGCTGACATGACGATTTCGATCAAACATTTTTCGGGTTTCTGCCGTCTATAGAGTTTGAAAGGCCTAGTCAGCCTCTCACCATCCTCCTTGGGCTCCTGCCTGACCCGGTCGGAGCCCTATTTTTTTGCCCGCCGCCCGAACATGAGATATCCCGGCCTGCGTGCTACGCTGGCACTTCTTCAAGCCGGGTTCACTCGAGTGGTCGATCCTATCTCCTCGACAGACGAGCGTTCGCGCCCAAATGTAGGCGTCGCCTCCGCCCCGCCATGCGCCACTCGAGTGAATTGAGGGGTTAGTGGCCGACGCCGCTCCGCGCCTGGCCCGCTCCGCGGGGGTCATCGGCATTGCCACGATGGCCAGCCGGGTGCTGGGCCTCGTACGCGATCAGGTCCTCGCGTTTTATTTCGGTGCGGGGGACTCGATGGACGCGTTCCTGGTGGCGTTCCGCATTCCCAATCTGGTGCGCGATCTCTTCGCCGAGGGTGCGATGAGCGCGGCATTCGTCCCAACATTCACCAAGCGGCTGGCAAGCGACTCCCGCGAAGGGGCGTGGCGGCTGGCAAATTCGGTGGTCAACGCGCTGCTGCTGGTCACCGGGGCCCTGGTCGTTCTCGGAATCATCTTTGCCGAACCGCTGTTGTCGCCGTTCGTGCAGGGATTCACGGTCATTCCGGGCAAATTCGAGCTCACGGTGCGGCTCACGCGGGTGATGGTGCCGTTTCTCACGCTGGTGGCGCTCGCGGCGGTCTTCATGGGCGCGCTCAACGCGCTTGGTCACTTCTTCATCCCTGCGCTTTCGCCCGCGATGTTCAACGTCGCGACGATCGTTTGCACGCTGACGCTCGTGCCAATAGCCCCAGCCCTGGGCATTCAGCCGATTTTCATCGTGGCTGCCGCCACGATTCTGGGCGGGCTGGGACAACTGCTGGTCCAGTGGCCGCCGCTCAAACGTGAGGGCTACCGGTACCACGCAACCCTCGACACTGGCGACCCGGGTCTTCGTCAGATTCTCGTGCTGATGGGACCAGGCACTATCGGTCTTGCGGCGACACAGATCAATCTTCTGGTCAACACGATGCTGGCGACTCCCGAAGACGGCGCCGTGTCGTGGCTGAACTACGCGTTTCGTCTGATGTACTTGCCAATCGGATTGTTCGGAGTGTCCATCGCCACGGCCGCAACGCCCACCATATCGCGTTTGGCGCATGAGAAGGATTACCCACGCATGCGGTCGACGGTGGCGCACGCGCTGGGCCTCATGATGATGCTGAACGTGCCGGCGACGCTGGGGCTCATCGCGCTTGCGCCGGCGATCATCAGCTTGATTTTCGAGCACGGAAATTTCACTGCCGCTGACACAGCCGCCACGGCCGCGGCGCTGCGCTGGTACGCTGTGGGTCTCGTTGGGTACTCCGTCGTCCGCATCGTTTCTCCCACCTTTTATGCACTGGGCCGCAGCCGGATTCCTGTTGGTGTCAGCGTCATGTCTGTTCTCATGAACGTCGTGCTGAATCTGATGCTCGTGCGAGTCATGGGCTACCGAGGGTTGGCCCTTGGCACGTCGCTGGCCGCGCTCATTAACGCAGGCACACAGCTCGCGCTGCTCAGGAATGCGATTGGCGGCATTGAAGGGCGTCGCGTGGCGGCGACGCTGATCAAGGTGTCTGTCGCGGCGGTTGCAATGGGCGCGGCGGGCTGGTCAACAGAGCTCTGGCTGCATCAGGTACTGCCCGCTTCCGGCTTTTCCGTGAAAGCGCTCAGGGTCGGCGCGGCGATTTTGGTGTCCCTTATCGTGTTGGGCAGCGCGGCGACCCTGCTGAAAGTGCAAGAGTTCGACGAGACGCGTGCGCGGGTGGCCGCGAGGCTGCGAAGGATGTCGCGGTGAAACGGCTCGGACTGCACCCGGCGATCCTCGCGGCCGCGTCAACGCATTTCGTCGTGGATGCCTACGGCAACCTCTATGCGCCGCTGCTTCCGCTGCTCATCCCGCGGCTCGGCCTGTCTTTGAAGATGGCCGGAACGCTTGCGATGTGCTTTCAAATCGCAAACTCGGTGTCGCAACTCGGATTTGGAACCCTTGCGGACCGCTGGCGGCCGCGCGTGCTGTTGATCGCCGGACCGCTGTTTGCCGTGACAGTGCTGAGCGCGATCGGCAGCGCCTCCTCAATCCCGATGCTGGCGGCCATCCTCGTCATTGGCGGCCTTGGCGGCGCTGCGTTTCACCCGCCCGCCGCTGCTCTTGTCTACGTGGTGTCCGACCATCGCAAGGGATTCGCGATGTCGCTGCATATCACGAGCGGATCGCTCGGAATGGCGCTGGCTCCGCTCGTGTTTGCGCCGGCGGTCACTGCGATGGGACCCGGATGGTCGTGGTTGATCGCGTTGCCTGGCCTGGCCGCCCTGAGCTACACGCTGCGGCTCATGAAACGGGTGCCTGCCCTCGCTCGGAAAGGCACACAACGCTGGAGCGACCTGAAGCCTTACGCCAAACCACTCGGCTTGCTGTACGCCGTCGTCGTGCTGCGAACGCTGACGTCGCAGAGCCTGTCGACATTTTTGCCGGTGCTTCTCACGCGACAGGGAATGTCCGTTACCGAGGCGAGCGCGGCCGTCACGATGTTCTTGTTCTTCACCGGCTTCGGCGGATTTCTCGGTGGATCGGTGGCCGACGCGTATGGGCCACGCCGAGTCATCGTGTGGTCACTCGTCTGCTCGGTCCCATTTCTCGTGCTCGCCCATTGGACCACGGCGTGGACGTTTACTGCGTTGATCTCGGTGGGCGGGTTTCTGCTGCAGTCGACGCTGCCCGTCAACGTCACGTTCGGCCAGCAGCTGGCGCCGGTGAGCGCGGCCACGGTGTCCTCGCTCATGATGGGCTTTGCGTGGGGAGTGGGAGCCTTGATGGCGCCGGTCGTCGGGCTGCTGGGCGATACGATGGGTCTTCGGTTTGCGCTGCTCGCCACAGCCGGCATTCCTTTGCTGGCGGCGGCGGTCGCCGCTCGACTCCCCGCGCAGGTTCCCGGCGGTCCGGTGAGCGTCGCTCGTCCTGAAGCGTTCGTGTAGTACGCTTGATCGAATGGCGCGCTATCCCCGCTACGTGGACGTGAGGTATTCGTTCGGTCCTGGTGCGCTGACTCCTGCGATCAAGATTCTGATCATCACGAACGTCGTCGCGTTCCTTGTCTCCCTGATCGTTCCGCAAATCGTCTTCCGACTGGGGCTCGTACCTGATGCCGTTCTGGGTAAGGGAGCGATCTGGCAGCCGGTCACATACATGTTCCTGCATGGCAGCGTTGGTCATCTGCTGGTGAACATGTTGGGGCTCTGGATGTTCGGCACCGAGCTCGAACGCACGTGGCGGACGCGGTTCTTCACGAAGTTTTACTTCATCAGCGGCATTGGCGCGGCGGTCACCACACTGCTATGGTCGGTCAGTCCGCTCCCCTATGCCGAGCAGATGTACTACACGGCAACAATCGGGGCTTCAGGGGCAATCTACGGCGTGCTGCTCGCCTACGCGATGTACTTTCCTCACCGGCCGATCTATCTCTATTTTGTCTTTCCGATTCCCGCCCGCTACTTTGTCATGATCATCGGCGCGATCACTTTCCTCTCATCCATCGGCAGCTCCGGCGGCGGCATCGCGCATACCGCGCATCTCGGCGGTCTGATTGTCGGCTACGTGTATCTGAAAAGCTTACGCAGCAAACCGCTCGATGAGCTCAAGTACCGATGGCTGCGCTGGAAGCTGAATCGCGCGCGAGGCCGATTCGATGTGTATTCCGGCGGTCGTCGCCGCGACGATGACAGCTGGAAGTCGGACTGGAAGAAGCATATCCACTAAGATCGCGCGAGTTGATAGGCCATTTCGCGGAGCGCTTCGATGCGCTTGGCCATTGGCGGGTGCGTCGCCATCAAGTCCGCAAGCCATCCTTCTTTCTGATTGACCGTGCGCTCGAGCGGATCTGCGATGCAGAGGTGGGCAGTTCCCTGCTTGATGGTCTTTGTCGCGCCTGCTGACGCCTCGATGCGTGCGAGCGCTTCCGCCAGCGCGAGCGGATTCCGCGTGAGCTCGGCGCCGGTCGCATCTGCCAGGTACTCGCGTCTTCTGGAGACCATCGTCGCCAGGATCCTGGCAACGATCGGCGCAAGGACGATCGCGATGACCCATACCACCAGCAGCACGGCGATCAGAACGCCCGCGCTGCCTTTCTTTTCGCGTGAACGCGATCGTGCGCCCGAGGTGCCGCCGCTTCGGAACGCTCTCATGGCAGAGTCGGAAATCAGCGCGATCCCGCCAACCAGCGCCGCCACGACGGTCATCACGCGGATGTCGTAATTGCGAATGTGCCCCATCTCGTGAGCGACAACGCCCTGGAGCTCGTCGCGGGTCAGCAGGCGCAGCAAACCTTCGGTGACCGCAATCGAGGCGTGCGCCGGATCGCGACCCGTCGCAAACGCGTTTGGATCGGGATCGGGAACGATGTACGCGGCCGGCACTGGAACACCCGCGGCAATCGACATTTCCTCGACCACATTCTGAAACTGGCGGATCCGCAGCCGCTCCTCTTCAGTGGCCGCGAGAGCCAGCGCGGTTTCGGCGCTCGTCGCCGTGGCCGACCGCAGCACCGCACGATCCCCATTGAAATAGCTGTACATCGAGGAGCCGCCGCCATATACCAGCGCGATCGTGGTGCCAATCGGCACGGGGACACCGGCGCCCGCCGACAAATACAGGTAATCGAAGCCGAGACCGAGAAAGAGCAGAAACGTGATGAAACCGACCATCACGTAGATGGTCCGTCGTCTGTTGAGCGCCTGCTGCTCGTAGACGTTCACTGGCCGATCGAGGCACAGGGTAAGCGGAAACTCGCGTGGAATCTCACCACGGCCTGTTAGTTAGGGGCGCATGGAAAGATCGACCGTCGGGACGGCGCGTTCTGCCTCGTCCCTGATTTCAAACAGCTCAGAGGGCTTGAAGTCTCCAAACCCCGCAATGATGTTGTTGGGAACGACCTGAATGGCGGTGTTGTACTTGGTCGCAATGTCGTTGTAGAACTGGCGCGCAAACCCGATTTTGTTTTCCGTTGCGGTGAGTTCCTCCTGCAAGGCGCGAACGTTCTGGTTCGCGGTGAGTTGCGGGTAATTCTCGGCAAGGGCAAACAACCGTCCGAGCGCTTGCGTGAGCTGTCCTTCTTTCTGCGCCGCATCGGCGGGACCGGTTGCCGCGACCGCGCGATTTCGTGCCCCGACGACCGCTTCGAGCGTGTCGCGTTCGAATTCCATGGCGCCCTTGACCGTGTTGACAAGATTCGGAATCAAGTCGTGGCGTCGTTTGAGTTGTACGTCGATCTGCCGCCACCCGTTGACCACCTGATTACGCAGGCGAATCAGCCGGTTGTACAGGCTGAGCACCCAGAACACGATCAGCAGGACGACGGCGAGCGTCAGAATAACTGACATGTGTCAGCGGTCGACTTTCGTCTGCTCGTGAAAGTAGGAATCGGTGCCGTCGAGCCAGTCCTGCCGGATCGGACTGAAGATGTCGATCTCGAACGTGTCCTCGAGCGCCTCGGCCTGATGGGGCACCCACGACGGGATGTGCAGCACTTCGCCTTCTCGAACCGTGATCTCTTCGCCGTCGATCAGGAACTTGAGCGCGCCTTGCAGGATATAGGTCATCTGCTCGCTCTCGTGCTTGTGCATGGGGACGAGAGCGCCGCGCTTCAAGTAGATCTGCGCGACCATCTCTCGCTCGCCCGTCACGATCTTGCGTGAGATCATCTCGGTGACTTTGTCGAGCGCAATCTCGTCCCAGCGGTGCAAGCGAACACGCAACTGTTCCATCTCCAGTGCCTTCCCGATTCGATTGACGCGTGAAAGATGAGCGCTAAATGCCGCGCGAAGTATAAGTTGGCGCAGAGTATACCATTCGACGCTTTGATATAATTCGGGGCACGATGAAGGCATCACCCGTGGCCAATGGCACGGATGCCAGACGTTCAGCACCACCTGTTTCGTCACCCGAGAAAAACTGGGAAGGCCTCACACGCGATGCTCTGCTGCGGGTGTACAGGACGATGCTTCTCTCGCGGCGGCTGGACGACAAAGAAATTCAACTCAAGAACCAGAGTCTGATTTTCTTTCAGATCAGCGGCGCCGGTCACGAAGCGGTGCTGACGGCAGCGGGCATGCACCTGCGTGCGGGCTACGACTGGTTTTATCCGTACTATCGCGATCGCGCGCTGTGTCTGACGCTTGGAATGACGCCGCTCGAGATGCTGCTCGGCGCGGTCGGGGCCAAGGACGACCCGAACTCCGGCGGCCGCCAGATGCCATCGCACTGGGGTCATCGCGCACTCAACATCCCGTCGCAAAGCAGTCCGACCGGAACGCAGTGTCTGCAAGCGGTGGGATGTGCGGAGGCCACGCTGATCTACCAGCGCGTCGAGGCGATTGCCGACCGTGTCGAACGTGCTCCGGCAGACCAGATCACGTATGTCTCGATCGGCGACGGGGCGACGAGCGAAGGGGAATTCTGGGAATCGCTCAACACAGCCTGTACGCGATCGGCGCCCATTCTGTACCTCGTCGAGGATAACGGGTACGCGATCTCGGTTCCAGTCGAAGTGCAGACGGCGGGCGGCGATATTTCCCGGCTCGTCGAGTCGTTTCCAGACCTCAAAGTGCTTCGCTGCGACGGCACCGATTTCCTTGCGAGCTACCGCACGCTCGGCGAGGCGGTCGAGTGGGTCCGCACGGCGCGCAAGCCCGCGTTCGTGCACGCAAAGGTCATCAGACCCTACTCGCACTCGCTTTCAGACGATGAGCGGCTGTACAAGACGCGCGAAGAGCGCGAGAGCGAAGCACGACGTGATCCGCTGACGAAGATGCGATCGTTGCTGCTGGCAGAAGACATCGCAAGCGAGGCTGAACTTGGGACGCTCGCGCGCGAGGTCGATGCCGAAATCGCGGATGCCGCGGAGAAGGCGCTGGCAGCACCGAAGCCGCCGCGCGAATCCGCAGGCTGGTATGTCTTTTCGCCGGACGTGGATCCGACGTCCGCCGAATTCGAGAGCGCCGCCGAGTCGCAGGGTAAGCCGGACACGATGGTGGCGGCGATCAACCGTACGCTCAAGGATGAAATGTCGCGGAACGCCCGCATTGTCGTCTTCGGCGAAGATGTTGCTGATGCCAGCCGGGTGACGTCGCTGCCGCATGTGCCCGGGAAGGGCGGCGTGTTCAAGGTCACGCATGGCTTGCAGCGGCTCTACGGCGAGCACCGTGTCTTCAACTCGCCTCTCGCCGAAGCAAACATCGTCGGACGCGCCGTCGGGATGGCGACGCGCGGGCTGAAACCGGTGGTCGAGATTCAGTTCTTCGACTACATCTGGCCGGCCATGATGCAGCTCCGGGACGAGATGTCGATGCTGCGCTATCGGTCGTCGAACAACTTCGCATGTCCGATGGTCGTTCGCGTCCCGATTGGCGGCTATCTTCGTGGCGGCGCGCCGTATCACAGCCAATCGGGCATCAGCATCTTCGCGCATTGCCCGGGCATTCGACTCGTGTTCCCGTCGAACGCGGTGGACGCGGCCGGACTGCTCCGCACCTCGATTCGCTGCGACGACCCGGTCATGTTCCTCGAGCACAAGCATCTCTATCGACAGACCTACAACAAAGGCCCGTATCCCGGACCGGACTTCATGATTCCGTTCGGCAAAGGCACACTGCGCCGGGACGGCACCGATCTCGTCGTGCTCACATGGGGTGCGCTCGTCCAGCGCTCTCTCCTGGCGGCACAACAGGCCGAAAAGGATGGGATCAGCGTCGCCGTCTTCGATCTGCGCACGATCGTCCCGTACGACTGGACAGCAATCAGCGCCCTCGTCAAGAAAACGAACCGCGCGATCGTTGCACACGAGGATCAGTTGACGTGCGGGTTCGGGGCCGAGATCGCTGCACGAATCGGCGACGAGTTGTTCGAGTTTCTCGATGCGCCAGTGAAGCGTGTCGCCGCGATGGACTGCCCGGTGGCGTACCACCCGGAACTCGAAGAAGAGATCCTGCCGCAAACCGCAGACGTGCTCGCCGCGATTCGCGAGCTGGCGCGGTACTGAACTAAGAACTAGGAACCACCCGCCCAAAAACGTTGCCACGAAAGCACGAGAGATCACGAAATCACGAAAGACAATTTGGTTTTCCCAAGTGTCCTGCTCGCGTGGGATTTCGTGGCTTCGTGGTTCGTTCTTCGTTCTGTGTTCTTCGTTATGTGTTTTTTGTTCTTTCCTCGTTCTTCGTTCTTCGTTCTTCGTTCTTAGTTCCCACAGCGGCGCAGACGGCGGCGCCGCGATCCTCTCCCGGGCGCGTCGAAGTCCTTCGATCCATCGGCGGTCTGCCTCCTGAAATCTGCGGCCAGTACCGCGAGCCGCTCGCATTTCAACAGACCGCATCAGGCGTGTACTACGTGTTCGATCGACGCGGACACTCGGTGCACAGCATCGATCCCGAAATGAAGGGCAGCCGCACGGTCGTCACGATTGGCGGAGAAACAGGCCGTGTGATCGATCCCACCGCGTTTGCGCTCGCCCCCGACGGCACGTTTGTCGTGGCCGATGCGCCAAACGGCCGCGAGCGGCTGCAGGTGTTTGATTTTGCGGGGAACTGGGTGACAGGATTTTTGCTGCCTGGCAGGGCGGAGCCGCGTATCTCAATCGCCGGCCTCACGCTGAACGGGGTGGGCACGCTCGCGTTCCTCGGCAAAGCCGTCGCGCTCAGCCAGCCCGAGACCGGCGCGCTCATCACGGAGTATGGACTCGCCGGCGCACCGTTTCGCAGTATCGGGCGGCTGCGCGCCACCGGACACGAAAGCGACCGCCAGCTGCATCTCGCGATGAATGCCGGCGTGCCGGTGCCGCTCGCCGATGGTGGATACTTCTTCGTCTTTCTCGCAGGCATGCCGCTCTTCCAGCGCTACGACGCAAACGGCGCGCTGATGTTCGAGCGCGTCATGCAGGGACGAGAGCTCGATCCGGTGATCGAGCAGATGCCGAAGGTCTGGCCGCGTCGGACCGTTGACGGCAAGGAGCTCCCGCTCGTGATGCCAACGGTACGAGCGGCGGCTGTCGACGGCCACGGCAATCTGTGGGTGACCTTTCTGATTCCGTTCACGTACGTGTTCGACGCGAACGGCGAGAAGGTTCGCACCGTCAAGTTCCGGGGGGCGGGCGAGATCCTGCCGACGAGCCTCTTTTTCAACGCCAAAGGACACCTGCTCGTGACACCGGGCTGCTATGAGTTTTCTCCATAAAATAGGATGAACATCGGCGGTCCCCGTCACGTGAACACGCGCGTGCAGCCACGCTTGTCTCTGGTCTTGCTTTCTACGGTCCGGGGGCCTGCGCAGCATCGCGCCGCAACTGGTCGACGACCTCAATGGTCTCATTCGGCAGGACGCAGGCAACGCCGGCGCGCTGCTCGTCGATCTGTATGAAGGCCTCGTCAGCGACATGCCGCGTTACATCGGTGTCGATGGGCTGCATCCGACTGAAGCCGGCAACGAGCGCATTGCCGGTTTGTTTTTCGACGCCATCAGACGCGATCTCGAACTGCGCTAGCACGCAGGAATGAAATTCTTCACGGCTGCGAAGGACCGGGAACTTCTGTGCGGTCTGAGATACGAAGACCCATCATCGCCTGCTAGTCTGATGAGACATGGCTGGAGAGCTCGTTCGCGCGCAGTCAATCACGCGCCGATTCGACTCACGAGTAGCGGTCGATGCTCTGTCGTTCGAACTGAGCGCTGGTGAAATCCTCGCCCTGCTCGGTCCAAACGGTGCGGGAAAGACGACGACGTTGCGGATGCTCGGTGGGCTGATCTTGCCGACGCGCGGCAGCGTGGATATCTGCGGCGAACGGCTGACCGGCCGCACGGCCGCCAGGCTGCGCCGGGCCATCGGCATGCTCACCGAGACTCCGGGGTTGTGGGATCGCCTGTCGGTCCGACGCAATCTGCTCACCTACGCGCATCTTTACAACATCACCAAGCCGCGACAGGCGGTCGATCGAGCGCTCGAAATCGTCGGCGTCCTCGATCGCGCCGCAGATCTCGCGGGGAGCTTGTCCAAGGGTCTTCGGCAACGTGTCGCCATTGCGCGGGCGCTTCTCCATAATCCGCAGATCGTTCTGCTCGACGAGCCCACGGCAGGTCTTGATCCGGCAAGCGCGCGTCACATCCGCGATGTGATTGCAGGATTGCGCGCCGAAGGACGTGCCGTTCTGATGTGCACGCACAATCTCACAGAAGCGGAGAGCCTCGGAGACCGGATCGCGATCTTGAACACGCGCCTGCTGGCGTTGGACGAACCGGATGCGCTTCGACGCACGCTTTCCGGCACGCGCGTCGAGATCGACGTCGAGGGCGCCGCCGGTGACGCCGCGACGATTGTGAAATCCTTCACCGCCGGCGGCCTCGAAGTGCGCGGGGCGAAGCTCGTGCTGACGTCCGTGGACGCCAACCTGGTGCCCGACGTGATTGCCGCTCTGGTCCGCGGCGGCATTCGCATCCGCCGTGTGACTCCAGAGCAGCGATCGCTCGAGGATGTCTACCTCGCGCTCGTCAACGAACGCGAGGAGGTGGCATGACGCCGGGCGCGTCTCAACGGATCGGCGGTCTGGTTGCGAAAGATCTCGCCGAGCTCTCGCGAAATCCTGGCGCGACCGTTCCGCCCATCCTCACGGCAATTGCGGCAATGGTTCCCGCGTTCCTCATCACCATCGTCACGCCGAAGATCTCGGGCGAACACGTCGCGGACGCGCAGGAGTTACAGCGCGCGGCTCAGCGTGCGGCGGAGTTGCTGCCGGAGCTCGGCCTGCTCGCGCCCAACGCACAGGTGCAGGCGTTCATGTTTCAGCAGTTCGCGCTGTTTCTGCTGCTCGTTCCAGTGGTTGGATCGATGGCGCTGGCGGCGCATGCGATCATCGGTGAGAAAATCGCGCGGACGCTGGAGCCGCTGCTCGCCACGCCCATATCGACTATCGAATTGCTCGTGGCCAAGACCTCAGCGCCCTTCGCGCTGACGCTCGCGTTGATGTGGGCGACCTTGCTCGTGTACGTGGGCGGCATCGCCGCGGTCGCCGAGCCGGACGTGTGGCGGGCGCTCGTCGGCACGCGCGTGGTGGTGATGTTCTTTGTGGTGGGGCCGCTCATCAGCCTCGTGTCGCTGCAGCTGGCGATTGTCATCTCCTCGCGCGTCAACGATCCGCGGTCGGCGCAGCAGCTTGGTGCGTTGATTATTCTGCCGGTCACCGGACTGTTCGTGGCGCAGTTGATGGGGGGATTCGTGGTCGGGGTGAATGCGCTGCTCGCAATCGCCGCCGGTCTGGCGGTTGTCAACGCCGGGCTGCTCTACCTCGGCGCGCGCGTTTTTCAGCGCGAAAATATTCTGATGCGATGGAAATAGCGCGCTCGCCGCGGAGACCTGCGAGCACGAAGGTGCGACGTGCGGGGGTGCGACGTGCGAAGGTGCGACGTGCGGGGTGCGACGTGCGAGGGTGCTCGTGCATGTGCGACAGCTGCTGCTACCTTGGCGCAACGGTGCACGCGCGCGGAAGCTTACCCTCGTGCTGCTGACCCGTCATCTTTCGCAGGGCCCTTTGCTTTCGGCTTGATCGGCGGCGTCGGCGTCGACAGTAGATAACGCCGGAACTTTGCCGCGGCCGAGATCGCTCGTTTCGAGAGGCGCAACCCTGTGTCGCGTTCGGCCTCCGTGATGAAGCCTTTGTCGAACGCGTCCAGGATGCTGGTCTTGGTCTCGTGCTCAGAGGCCAAAGCGATTTTGACGAATTGAGCAAATTCCTTGTGATCGAATCGGCCGAACCCCTCCGCAATATTTCGCGGTGCGGAGCTGGCGGCATCCTCAACCTGTTCACAAAATTTGCGATGCGGCCTCACTTTCGGCCTTTCGATAATGCCCCACATGAATCGGTTCAGTTCTCTCGCTAGCTGCCAGCAAATCAGCTCGGTGAAATCGTTAACGCCCATGCGCCACCTGGACGCAATGACTGTACCTGCAGAGATGTGAGCACCTCCGCACCAAAGCACCGGCACCCTCGCACCCTCGCACCCGCGCACCCGCAACTGTAGTTGCCTCCCGCTCGAAATCCTTGCAGAACACACGGTAACCGGGGTTCCGCCTAAGCAACTGCAGTCATAATCAGTATACCCTTATTGTGAAGATCAACTCCGTCGCCGTTCTGGGAGCCGGAACGATGGGGGCGCAGATTGCGCTCCACTGCGGCAACGCCGGCATTCCGTCGCTGCTGCTCGATATGACGCCGGAGCTCGCGCGCGAGGGGTTGCAGCGTGCGCTCCGCTTGAAGCCCGACCCTCAGTTCACGCCAGACGCCCATCGTCTCGTGACCACGGCCGGATTCGACGAAGGCCTTTCCCGGCTCGAGCACGCGGACTGGATCATCGAGGCAGTCGTGGAGCGGCTCGACATCAAGCAGCAGCTTCTTGCGCGAGTCGAGGGTGCGCGGCGCCGTGGATCGATTGTCAGCTCCAACACCTCGGGCATTCCAATCGGAGCTCTCGCCGAGGGTCGCGGTGCCGAGTTCCGCAGCCAGTGGCTTGGGACGCACTTCTTCAACCCTCCGCGCTATCTGCGGCTGCTCGAGATCATCCCGACACCGGACACGGATCCTTCTGTCCTGGCGGTGATCTCCGAATTCGCCGATCGGCATCTTGGCAAGGGCGTAGTGGTTGCGAAAGATACGCCCAACTTCATCGGCAATCACATCGCGCTGTACGGCGTTGTGCGCGCGCTCGAGGCAGTGGCGAGCGGGCGATACACGATCGAGGAGGTGGACGCGATCACCGGTCCCGCGCTGGGACGCCCTGCCAGCGCCACGTTCCGCACCATGGACATCGCGGGCCTGGATGTGCTCGCTCACGTGATGCGCAATCTCGCGGAGCGTCTGCCGGATGATGACGATCGCGCGGCGTTTCGGATGCCGTCGTTCCTGCAGCAGATGCTCGACCGCGGGCTGATCGGCGAAAAAGCGGGACGAGGGTTTTACGAGCGTCGCAAGAGCAGCTCCGGTGAGACGGAAATCTGGACGATCGATCTGAACACGCTCGAGTATCGCGCTCGCCAATCCGCGCGAATTCCATCGCTCGAATCAGCCAAATCGGTGGACAACGTCCGCGAACGTGCGCGGCTCCTGTTCACCGCGCGCGACAAGGCTGGCGAATTCCTCCGCGAGACGGTCGCGCCGACGCTCGTATACACCGCGCGGGTCGCACCCGACATCGCCCACTCGATAGACGACGTGGATCGGGTGATGCGGTGGGGATTCGGCTGGGATCTCGGCCCATTCGAGTTGTTCGACGCAATTGGTGTTCGCGAGGTCGTCGCGGCAGCCGAAACCGTTGGCGGCCACGCGGTGAAGCACGGCCTGCCCCCGCTCGTCCAACGGGTGCTCGATTCTGACACCAATCGATTTCGTGACGACCTCGTGCCGCCTGCCGGTCCAGACCTGCTCCTGGCGCGACAGGCGCGTGAAGCCCGCCGCGTGATGAAGAAAAACGCGGGCGCCAGCTTGCTGGATCTCGGCGATGGCGTGTTCTGCGTCGAGTTCCACTCGAAGATGAACGCCATCGGTGGCGACACGGTGCAGATGCTGCAGACGGGCGTGAAAGAAGCGGCGAGGAATGGCACTGCGCTTGTCGTCGGCAACGAGGCGACGCACTTCTCCGCCGGCGCAAATCTGATGCTGGTCCTGCTCGAAGCCCAGGAGGCCAACTGGGAAGAGATCGATTTGATGATTCGCGCGTTTCAGCAGGCGACGATGGCCCTGCGGTATAGCGACGTGCCGGTCGTCGTAGCCCCGGCCGGTTTGACGCTCGGCGGTGGTGCCGAAATCGCGTTGCACGGCGATCGCGTACAGGCGGCGGGCGAAACGTATCTCGGCCTCGTCGAGGTCGGAGTGGGTCTTATTCCGGCGGGCGGCGGCACAAAGGAAATGCTGGTGCGCGCGATGAGCGAGCTGCCGACGCCGCAAAGCGACCCATTGCCGTACGTCCAGAAGGCGTTCGAAACGGTTGCGCTGGCGCGAGTGTCGGCGAGCGGACCTGACGCATTGCGGCTGGGCTATCTCGCCTCCACAGATGCGTTCACAATGAATCGTGAGCGTTTGATCGCGGACGCGAAGGCGCGCGCGCTCGAACGCGTTCGTGAGGGCTATCACAAGCCGGCCCTACGCGCGTCGATTCCGGTCGGCGGCGCCTCGCTTCGCGCCGCGCTGCAGCTTGGCGTGCATCTGGCCTGGCGGTCGGGCCGCGCATCGGATCACGACGCGCTCATCGGCCGGAAACTGGCGCACATTTTTGCGGGCGGTGACGTCCCCCACGCGACGATGGTCAGCGAGCAGTACTTGCTCGACCTCGAGCGGGAGGCGTTTTTGAGTCTGCTGGGCGAGCCGAAGACGCTGGAACGCATTCAGCACACGCTGAAAACCGGCAAACCGCTCAGAAACTAGCGTTCTGAACATGATCGATCGAGGCTCCGGAATTCCAATCGTGCTCATCCCCGGCATTCAGGGCCGATGGGAATGGATGGCGCCCACAGTCGACGCGCTGGCGGAGCGCTGCCGCGTCCTCTCCTTTTCGCTGTGCGACGAGCCGACCAGCGGCTTTCGGTTCGATGCAGGCGCGGGTTTCGAATCCTATGTTCGCCAGGTGCTCGACGCGCTCGATCGCGCACGCGTTCGCCGCGCGGTGATCGTGGGCGTCTCCTTCAGCGGACTCATCGCGACCGAATTCGCGCGCCTCCATCCGAATCGAGTCGCCGCTCTCGTGCTGGTCTCTGCGCTGCCGCCAGGATGGACACCGGACAGGCGGGCGCGGTTCTACCTGCGCGCGCCGCGGTTGCTGAGTCCCTTGTTCTATCTCGCGTCGCCGGCGCGCATGCTGCCTGAGCTGCGCACGGCAATTCCGGCAGGACGTCGCGCGCGGTTCATGCTTGCGTGCGGCTACCGAGTCGTTGCCGCGCCATTGTCGCCGAAACGAATGGCGCAACGTGTGCGCTGCGCAGAGCACCATAGGTTTGGGGACCTTTCAGAGGTCCACGTGCCGGCGCTCGTGATCACGGGTGAGGACGGGCTCGATCGCGTCGTTTCACCGTCGCTGACCCGGCAGTACGTAGAGCACCTGCCCGATGCACGGCATGTCGCGCTCGCCGGCACGGGGCACATCGGGCTGGTCACGAAACCCGGCGAGTTTGCGAATCTCGTGTGCCGTTTTGCCGCAGAGGTCTCAACCGATGGCGACCG